>Ga0247841_10006408_pt1 | contig 18189 bp, 12 predicted proteins | sample LaCruzMarch2015__2_FD_192410 | JGI IMG/M metagenome (GOLD analysis project Ga0247841, IMG submission 192410) | Freshwater microbial communities from meromictic Lake La Cruz, Castile-La Mancha, Spain - LaCruzMarch2015_18m | ecosystem: Environmental > Aquatic > Freshwater > Lake | place: Spain... | reverse complement strand
AATGAACTTTGCAATTGAGCAGGTTATCCATCTACTAAACGAATCTGAAACAATATATCCCGGTACAAATTTGGTGCTGAACTACAAAATCGCGACAGCAGAATTACGATAGGTCAGGAGTTCTGAAGATGTGGACCTGTCGAAAAACAATGGCCCTGGCAATCATCGCGTGCCTGATCATTGGCCTGGGTTGGTATGGCTATCGCCGCTACCTTGTTCCGGCTCAGTATGAATCGCAGATCACACTGATGGTTGAATCATCGGTAGCAGCAACAGACCATCTGTTCCTTTCTGAAAAATCGGAAGCCGAAGAAAATCCTGTCCTTGAAGTGGTTAAAAATTCTATCGATCCTGAATTGATCCCTTTGATTGTCTCCGGCTCACCTTTTCTCAGCCGGGTTGGCGCTATCCGCATCGCTGATCCAAAATCAGATGCATTGCAAACGGTCAACGGGTTATTTCGTAATCAAACCGACAATTCCCAAGGGGATCAGCAATGGTTAAAAGACAAAATCATGGCGGAAACCGGAACCGGCAACACAATCATTATCCGGGCCATCATGCCCGATCCGTCTATAGCTACAATAGTTGCCGATTCAGTTGTTGACATCCTGCCCTCCTTTGTCATCCGGTTTGCCACATCAAAGGCATGCGAAAACCTGAAATTTATTACCAAACTACAGGTCAGGGCCGACAGCGCTTACACATCAGCATTACAGGCCATCTCCACATTTCATGCCAGCCCGGCGAAAGCCATCCTGACCAATAATGAACTCGAAGAAAAGCGGTTGCAGGCTGCCTATAAAATTGCCTTCGACCGTGTTGGAATGATGTCGCGCGAAGTCGAAAAGGCACAATTCAGGATCCAGGCCGCCACCCCTTCCTTCACCATAATGCAGCCTGCCACAGCCGGTGTAAGGGTTCACATTCCAAACCTCCTTTTAGTCATCGTTGCAGCACTCTTTGCCGGATTGCTTGCAGGAGGGACCCTTGTATTTCTGAAAGGCATCAGTCAGACATCGACCTGCTGAATTCCATGCTCCCAGCTGCTTGGTAGAAAATGACATATCTTCTTTGTGAATTTCATAAAATTATGGTTAACTTTGTGCTGGTCTATCCCATTTAGTATTCACCAGATCTCAAACAGGGCTTCACAAATTTTTGACCAGTTATTTTTGGAAAAATTGTTCCGGGCTCAACTCAGTTTTTTTGCCGATATCGATTACTCAGAACCAGTTGAATTTATCAGAGAGCCTGTTCCTGAAAAGAGATCCGGAATTTTTTGATTGAAAAAGCGATTGACCTGGACCACTAAAAGTATTCCCCTTGAGGAGAAACACTTCTTCAGACCATCATTATGAAAAAACTATACCCTGCTTTCTTTTTCTTCCTTGGATGGCTTTTTACCAGCTTGAACCTGTATTCCCAGGATCATAAAATATTTCCGAAATTCACCGGTCATGGAGAGTTCATGGGAATTACACCACCTCTAAGCGATTTACCCGTGCTTAGCGCCGATGAGTATGCTGTAATGAAAGCAAAAGCGGATCAGAAGCTGCTGAACCCGAAACTGAGGACCCGCTCTTACCCCTTTGCCGATATTGCACACCCCAAAGGGCCCGACCCGGCCTGGCAATCCTTCATGGGTTCACTCAACGTGCCCAAGGCGCCTGTTGTAAACTTCGAAGGACAGGCCTCGCCCTATTATCCACCCGATGCAAATGGCGCTGTTGGTCCCAACCATTATATGCAAACCGTCAACACCACCTATGCCATTTATAATAAATCAGGTACCCTGGTCGCAGGGCCCACCGCCATGAACCAGCTTTTCAGCGGGGTTCCCGGATCAAATTGCAACAACGGTGATCCGCTTATCCTCTACGACGAACTGGCCGACCGCTGGCTTGCAGTCGAATTTTCACTTTGTGGGGCAACCGATTATATGCTTGTGGCCGTTTCAACAACCAACGATCCTACCGGGACCTGGTATAAATATTCCTTTGATGTAGCCGATATGCCCGATTATGAGAAGTTCGGTATCTGGCAGGATGGATATTACATGGGCGACAACAACGATTCGGGAAAAGATATCTACGTTTTCGAACGGTCTCAGATGCTCATCGGGGGAGTTGCGCCGCAGATGGTCGGATTCGATAATCCCTGGAGGCCCACTACCATTGATGGTTTCGTTTGTGTTCCACCCGTGGATAACGACGGCGCCTTTGCGCCAGCCGGATCACCCGGCATGTTCATCGCCTTCAACGATGATGCCATAGGCGGTGGCAGCGATCAGCTATGGATCTACGAACTGGCGGTGAACTGGACTACCCCTGCATCCTCGACCTTCACCCGGTCGCAGCAATTGGACGTTCCCTCTTTCGACAGTAACTTCGGCAATACCTGGAACAATATTCCGCAACTGGGAACAACGCAAAAGCTGGATGCCATCCCCCAGGTTATTATGAACATTCCGCAATACCGTAATTTTGGCTCCTATCAAACCCTTGTTTGTTGCCATACGGTAGATGTGGATGCAACAAACCATGCCGGAATAAGATGGTACGAACTCCGGAAAACCACCGGAGCCTGGACAGTTCGGCAATCAGGGACCTATGCGCCTGATGCACATTCACGATGGATGGGCAGTATCGTGCTGAATGGCAGCAGTCAGCTGGGCCTGGGATATTCAGTTTCCAGCTCCACCCTGAACCCGGCTATCAGGTATTGCGGTCAATCGGCGGGCGAATACGCCAACGCTTCAGGAATTCTCGATATCACGGAAGAGTTGATCCAGGAGGGTTCCAATTCCCAGGCCGGTTTCAACCGCTGGGGTGATTATTCCTGTATGGCATTGGACCCCAACGATGATAAAACATTCTGGTTTACAACGGAATATATTGGAAGCGGCGGTTCACGGAAAACAAAAATCGCCGCATTCCGGTTCGGAAGCAGCCCAACCGTGGTTACCCTGGCGGCAACCGCTATTACAGGAACCACAGCAACTCTGAACGGAACCATTAACCCCAACGGGCTCGGGACCGACTGGTATTTTGAATATGGAACCACAACCGGATATGGCAACGCCACCCCGGTGGCGCCGGCCGGATCAGGGTCTGCAAATGTAACTGTCAGTGCCAACATTACCGGACTTGCGGGCGGAGCGACTTATCACTACCGGCTTATCGGTACAAATGCCATTGGGACAACCCCTGGCAATGATCTGACCTTTACCCTTGAAGCGGCAGCGGTTACAACTACTCCGGCCAGTGACATCGGGCTCACTACTGCAACTGCGGGAGGTAATGTAACATCGGATGGAGGATCAACGATAACTGCCCGCGGGGTATGCTGGAGTACAACTTCCAATCCTGACGTTTCAGGCCTTCATACCACCGATGGATCAGGAACAGGCGTCTTCACCTCCTCTCTCACCGGTTTGTCGTCAAATACCACCTACCATATCAGGGCTTATGCAACCAATGAAACCGGAACTTTTTACGGCGGGGAGTTAACCTTTGTGACTTTGTGCGGAACAGTATCCATCCCGTTTACCGAAAATTTCAGTAGCGAATTGGTTCCTGTCTGCTGGGCCGAACAGATCAGCGGCACGGGCACGGTGAACAGCTGGTCGGTTTCTGCTTCATCGAATGCGGGAGGTTCTGCAAATGAGATGATGTCAACGGATCAGAACATCAATCCCGGAATTACCAGGTTGGTGACCCCGGCATTACATACACCCGGATTGTCCCGGTTGAACCTATCGTTCCGGCATATGCTTGACGCATATGGGCCCGGCGCCATCCTTAATGTTCAATCCTCTTCCGATGCGACAAACTGGACAGACGAAGCATGGTCAGTGGCCACCACCAGCACCGATATTAACGCATCAATCGTGAATACCACGATTTCAAGCAACCTCAACAGCGACTCCACCTATATTGCGTTTACCATTTCCGGTGACCTCCACCAATATCACTATTGGTATATTGATGATGTTGTGATTACAGATTGCATTAATTTGCCCGTCAGCGTATCCATTAGCGCATCGGAGAATCCAGTATGTTCCGGTACGGGTGTTACTTTCACGGCAACGCCAACCAACGGAGGAACGGCGCCATCCTATCAATGGAAAGTAAACGGCAGCAATGCAGGGAGCAACAGCCCGGTTTTTACCTATATCCCGGCCAACGGAGACCAGATACTGTGCATCCTCACATCGGATGCCACCTGTGCCGTAGGAAATCCGGCTACATCCAATGCCATAACGATAACAGTGAATCCAATACCCCAGCCTGTTATCACCGGCAATGCCAACCCTTTTGCCGGGACTACAAATCAGGTTTATCTCACCGAACCGGGCATGATTAATTATTCCTGGGCGGTATCATCCGGGGGATTGATCACGGCAGGAGGTACCCCGTTTGATCATAATGTTACGGTTACATGGAATACCACAGGTCCGCAATCAGTTACTGCGGGTTATACCGACCAAAACGGATGTGTCAGTTTACAAACCATATACCCCATCGATGTTCACCCGGCGCCATTTATACTCGTGGCAAGTCCAAACGGGGGCGAGGACTGGCTGCAGGGATCGGATCATCCGATTGAATGGAGCTCCAATTTCGGTGAAAACATTAAAATAGAACTGTTTAAAGGCGGGCTCCTCAACCAGTTGCTGTCGGCCTCTGCGCCGTCATCCGGTTCCTTTGTGTGGGCTGTTCCTGCCGGTCAGCAACCCGGAATCGATTACCGCATCAAAATAACCAGCCTGTCGCTCTACCCTGTTTCTGATTCCAGTGACAACGATTTCCGGGTTTCATCGATCATTCCCGATAGCGCTGTGGTGCAGAATGTTTCAATCCCCGATGGACAAACCATATGCTACAATGCGTTGCAAACATTATTGGTTGCCGGAAACGGAACCACCTTTCTTGTGCAACCCGGTGGTATGGCAACCATGATTGCCGGGTTAAAAATCATCTATCAGCCGGGAACAACCGTGCAGGATGGCGGATATCTGCATGGCTACATCGCTGCCGACAATATTTTTTGTGACACCCAGCCACCCTCGGTTCCGGCAGCCGATGCTGAAGCAACTGGTTTAACGCCTACACCCGTAGAATCATACTTTAAAATCTTTCCAAATCCTACCGACGGAAAATTCGTAATTAAGTTCAGGGAAGCCCCCTCAAACACCAGGGCAGAAATCTACAGCATGCCTGGCGAAAAAATACTTATCCATGATTTTATGGGCCTGCGCTCGCATGAATTTAACCTGGAAGGATACCCCGCCGGAGTCTATTTTTTGCGTATCATATTGGGCAATAGGGTTGAAACAGTAAAGGTGGTTAAGCTTTGAGGAATTTGGGAATGTGGGGATTTGGGGATTTGAAAATTTAAAAATTTTGTTGAGGTGATACACGAATGATGTAACTAATTGATGATAAAGATGATATGTGGTTACGTTGCTGGTGTGGGGTTATCCAAAGACAACGAGGTTGGCCAATCATAGAACTCCGTAGGAGTTCTATTTTGATAGCCGTTCATAGAACTCCGATGAAGTTCTATTCTGGTAGCCGTTCATAGAACTCCGATGAAGTTCTATTCTGGTAGCCGTTCATAGAACTCCGATGAAGTTCTATTCTGGTAGCCGTTCATAGAACTCCGATGAAGTTCTATTTTGGTAGCCGTTCATAGAACTCCGATGAAGTTCTATTCTGGTAGCCGTTCATAGAACTCCGATGAAGTTCTATTCTGGTAGCCGTTCATAGAACTCCGATGAAGTTCTATTTTGGTAGCCGTTCATAGAACTCCGATGAAGTTCTATTTTGGTAGCCGTTCATAGAACTCCGTAGGAGTTCTATTTTGGTAGCCGTTATCAATGCGGCAAAATAATTCCGCTCCGTAGGTGCGGAAAATGTACTTATAGAATAATATGTATTTATCAATGATAGGGTAATAGCCAGAAAGATCAGGACGATTTCTTCCTAAAATTTGATTTTAAATGTAAATTTGCATACTTATTATGCCTGTTAGCTCTTATCTGAACATCACGGCAAATCGTTATGCTGATATAGTGGGAGTGAACGGGCGAAGCCGTTTCGATTAACGATTTTTCCAATTCACAGTCCCGTTTTTTTTACGGCTTATTAAGCCATGCCGTCAAAGGATTTAGTAAACCTTTCGTCTCCTTCAGGTAAATCTTTACCGTCCCAACCTTTAGCTGCGCTTCAACATAAACGGGAACCTTGTTTTTATCAGCTGTGAACCATACAATCATATCCGAATTCTCCTTGAACATGCTCACAGTGCTGTTCATCTTTACCACGAACTTGCTGCAATGATACCTCTTCCCGTCGCGTGTTTCGATGATCCCCTTGCCCTGGGCCACCAGCTTCAGCGCGGTGGGTTCGTTGTTGTAAAGTACCGATATGGGAATGGGCGTACCCGGCCTGAGATTTTCGATTTCCAGGGTGCGGGGATAGTAAAGGGAGGCCACCATGTCGCTCATGCACTGACCAATCTTTCCCTGCCCTTTGTCTACCGGTTCGTTATTCAATTTGTAGTTGTAATAAAACATAGACTGGGCCGGATAAAAGTACTGGGTAAGCAATACGGTGTTTTCATCATGCAGCGTGTAACGTTGGAACTTCAACGGTTGCCATGTCTGTAACGCGACCCACGATTCGTATGAATCCCTGACCTTAAAAAGGTGATCGTAAGTTGGATAAGTTTTAGCGTTGAGCTTCATGTGCAGCGCCTCTTTGGTCCCCTGCATCTCCTTCACGGCCGACAAGGTGACCAGCGCAATGTTTGTCCAAACCGGGCCCACCTGATACGACACTTCGTATGAAAGATATTCGCCCGGCCCAACAGCCGTATTGCCCTTGAAACACTGCGCACCCGACATGAATGGTATCAGAATGAATGAAATCAGGATGAACAACCTGATGGTGAACAATTTTAAAGCAGAATAATTCAAGACCGGTATCGAAAACACTGATAGCTTACGCATGGTATTGTTGTTTTAAGGTTATTGAAAGAGATAAATTTTTTTCAAAATTACAAAAAAACTGCTTTCTCAAATAATAATTGAGTCCACTCTGAAAAGTCCGATCAATTGGATCCTGAGCGAAGGATGCAAACACCTGACAATAAGGACACTTCGACTTCGCTCAGTGTCCGGTTTTCCGTTAAGTTGCCTTTTCGGAGTGGATTCATAATTGTAAATCGTAAAAGGAGGATGGCAGCGAAGCCGCCCGGGTCGAAACGATATTGAATTACGGAGACATGGAAAGCGTTAAAAGTTATTTCAATATAAAGGTCAGGAAAACAACCGGCATTTTCTTGAATCCTTGGCTCAAACCGTCCGAAACAAGGTAATTATCACGAGTTAACCATTCACTTTTTTTCCATTGAACGATCACCGTTATACATCACAACGTGATCCATCTGCGCCAGGAAGCTGTTTTGCCCTGGCTCACGCACTTTCGTTGTTCTTTTTATATTGTCGGATGAACAGCCGCAACGCTGCATCGTCCCGTTTTCGTCACCCGTTACCCGTTTTCTCCATCACATAATTTTCCAACCATGATCCATACCATACTCCTTTCATCGACCTCCATCCCCGTTGATCTCCGCTTCCTGGTGATCCTCACCCTCTTTCTGTCGGTAGCCTCCTTCGTGATGAGCGCCTTCTCGGTCTACCTCTTTTTTAAATTCTATCGTGATACCATCAAACCCTTGCCGGTACTGGTGCATGGGGTCACCGAGAACAGCATCTCCCTGAGGCTCCTCAACAACGGCAACAGCCCTTTCTTTATTTCGAAATTTATTGTCGCCAAAGATAACAGGGTTTCTGGATCCATTACCGATTTCCTGCCCCTGATCGATGAAGATACCGGCTACCTTTCCCTTTCGATCATCCGGGAAGGCATGAAGGTAATGCCCGAACAATCGGTCAAGATCTTTGAATTTGACCTCACCTGGTTCGAGGCCGGCGTTGACCTCGACAAGATCCGCGACATCATCCGGCACCTCGATGGCCTTGATTTTGAAGTGCATTGCCACGATATCAGAAAACGCTATAAAACCACCATCCGAAAAATCCTGTCACTCGATCAACCAAAATCTTAAATTTGTCCCGAATTCCGTCCCGTGTCCCGCGTCCCGTGTCCCGAATTCCGTCCCATGTCCCGTGTCCCGAATTCCGTCCCGTGTCCCGTGTCCCGCGTCCCGAATTCCGTCCCGTGTCCCGAATTCCGTCCCGTGTCCCGTGTCCCGCGTCCCGAATTTTCGTCCCGTTTAACAACTAAACCCCCATCCCCTTGATCTCATCCTCCCGCCTCCTCACCCCCTTCATCAACGCAGCCGCCGTAATCCTCTCTGTATGGCTGGCCTACCTTCTGCGCTTCAATTTTGAGATCCCCCCATCCGAAATCGCCGAGATACCACTGGTGCTGGGATGCATCGTGCTTATTCGTTTGCTGCTCTTCATGGGCATGCGTTACTTCATGGCCGAATACCGCAATTCCGAAATTTCCGCGACCTTCCGGTTCATCCTTATCATGATCCTGGGAAGCTTCCTGTTTATCCTGGCCGATTTCATCAGCTACTATTTTATCAACCAACGGCTTTTCATCCCCCTTACCATCATCATCCTGGAGTTTCTCATCACCACGGTATTGCTGATCTTCTCCCGTAGCCTGATGAACGGGATCAACCTCACAGCATTACGTATCTACGGATCATCGCCAAAACCGATAGATAAAACCGGGACGGCTAAGCAGGCAACTTCGCAACGTACACAGGAATCGGCCTGTGATCCGATGATTGCTGCCCTCCTTGACGGCAAACGGATCCTCATTACCGGAGCATGTGGTACAACCGGATCGGAACTCGTGCGCCAAATTTTGAAATACCGGCCCGAAGCGCTTATCATGGCCGACCGTGACGATGAGGCGCTTGTCGCACTCGGATCATGGATCGCCGCGCAATTTCCTGCGTCAAAACCAATTATCGAAAACGGATTGCTCCGTGGAATTTCCATCGAAGGTCACCCCCGGCCCGATCAAACGCAACGGCGCCATTCAATAGGAATTTCATTGGAATTGGCCGACATAACCCGGAAAAGTGCCATGGATGAGCTGTTTGCCCGGGTTCAACCCCAACTGGTCTTTCACACTGCATCATACAATGATGCCGCCCTCCTTGAAAACAACCCCCGTGAAGCAATCCGGATGAATGTGATGGGCGTAAAAATCATCGCTGAATTAGCAGAGCAATATGGCGTTGAAAAATGTGTCCTGTTATCACGCGACCCGGGAAAAATCGCTGCCACTGCGCTTAAAGCATCCAAACGCATGGCAGAAATGTGTTTTCAACCTGACCCCGAAAAGAATTTGCAACCTGGCTCCGAAAGGCGTTTGCATCCTGGCAATCAGAAGAGTTTTCATCCCGGCAGTTCGCAACACGGCACATCCTTCTGCATTATCCGGCGAACCGATGCTGGAATCGACCTCAATATAACCAGGCCAGCCATAATGGGCAAGCCATTCCAGCCCGCCACAACCCGGCAAAAAATCGATAGCCCATGGGAACAGTCCCATGCCCAGGCCTCCAAACTTGCCCAGGCAAAAAATATGATCCTGCAGTCGGGTATCCATGCCACCAGCGAAGATTACGATCTCTCCCTGCAAGCTGCCTCATTCCCCAAACACGAAAAGATTTCATCCCCGCTTCTGATTCCTTCAGAGAACCTCCTGAAACCGTTGCTGGAAAATATAAATTCTGCACCGGTGCCAAACCCGGAATCGTTACAGATCATGCACCGCCTGTGCCATGAGCTGGATACCCTCGATCAGGCAGCAATCAGTGAATTGCTTAAATCGTATCTCAAATCCTTATGACTGTCTGCCACTGATCAGGCCACTTTCCTCCAGCCCTAATGACATTCCTGAAATCCTCATGACCTGCCTGTTCCTTAACAGCAGCGGGTTCTGATCCGGATTTTTCTGCTTCGCTCACTTCTCGTTGACAACTGCGCGAAGGAGCGTGCTTTATTTTACAAACTCCATGATATATTTCAACCGCTTAATGAAATTTTTTGTAAGGTGTTACGAAGATGCTATGGCATTGCCATTGAGTTAATTGAACCGCCTTATGTTATGATATTCAAATTAGAAGGCCCTGCCACTGTAACGAACAACAACATTAAAAGTGCAAAAAAACTTGTTTATTTGTAAATAATCTGAGTACATTTGTTGCTCGAAAACAGGAATACTGCCTGATGAGGCGGCTATGTTTGCAAGCCTGAAAAATCGAAGTATAAACCACTGGAAGCCGCCTTTTTGATGTGGCCGAGAGGGCGAAGCTATATCATGCTCAAATCACTTAAAAATCGGGACACGGGACGAAAAAATCGGGACACGGGACGAAAAAAATCGGGACACGGGACAAAAATCGGGACACGGGACGAAAAAAATCGGGACACGGGACGAAAAAAAACGGGATGAAAGACTTTAAATTTGGAACCATACACTCCCTGTCCCCTAAACTAACTGTCCTTTATTGAAATGACCATCACTGCTGGAAAACCGGTAAAAGGAGATCAATTAATCGGTTATGAAAATGATTTTTGCTGATAAATCTTCCCCTGATTTTGGAGAATTGCTAGCGATAAAATTGTCCCCTCCCCGAACCCACCCCTACGAGGGGAGGGCGGAGTGGGGTCATAAATCCTTAACGAAAACATCAACTTGCTAGAAGGAGATAAGCAGTTAAAAGCAAATTCAAACGCTCAGTATGACTGCATCTAAACACGATTGATTTTGCAATCCTGTCAGGATGCAGTATATCATGACGGCATATTTTAGCAGAAGTATAAGTAAAACAAGAAGAACTATATGGAAACGCTGAATATACCTGAAAGGAAAGAAAAAATAAAGTGGGATTACGATGCCGAAGCTGATATGCTTTACATCTCGTTTGGAACCCAAGGAATGCTGAAGAAGTGGATATCGGCGAAGGGAGATTCTGCCTGACTCAAAAGAAATCATCGGAGTGACTCTCCTCAACCCGTTACACCGCACCTTATCATAACTCATGGGGAAGCAACCCTGCATCCGCAAAAAGAAAATTTCACAGGGCATAAATTAATTTGAAAACCCCATACGCTTAAGCCATGGCAAAAGAAACCGTTTCCAATACAAGCGCCAAAAATGAGATTTTTGATGCCTATGAATCTGTCCTCAAAAAAGTTACTGAACTGTAGAACCTGAAACCTCAGGAAATTAGCGAAAAAGAGGAAAAACAGTCACTCGTAAAAAAAGTGACGGAAATGACCCCTGATAATAATATGAAGACCTGATTGCCTGTCGAAAAAGAAATCTCTTCATTTATCCGCAACCTTGAACCTTATAAACCCTGTCCCGCGTCCCACATCCCTTTTTTATCGTCCCGTGTCCCGTGTCCCGCGTCTCGATTTTATCGTCCCGCGTCCCGTGTCCCGCGTCCCGATTTTATCGTCCCGTGTCCCGATTTTAATTACGTTCTAACTCAACCCCCATGCCAACAACCCGCCTCCTGATCCTTGCAGCCCTCATGCTGGCAGGACCCTGTGTATTCGCCCAGGCCGACCTTAGCGACATCTTTGCCCGCAAGGACACCAGCTATACCGCCAACAACAAGCTGAAGGTCATGATCGAACCCGGTAAAAGCGATACCGTGCGAACCGGGGGCGAAGCCAATAAGGTGACCGAGATGATCATCCCGGTGATAACGCAGCAGGAGGCAGCCGCCGACGCAGCCCAGCGTGTCATGAAAGCCGCTGCCGTTAAGGCGGGAGGGATTCAGATCTATGGTCATTCCATATTTACCGACCAAACGCTCGACGTTTACCGTACCACCGATGGGGCCCAGACGCCCGAAACCTATATCCTGGGCGCCGGCGACGAGATCCGTATCACCATCTTCGGCGCCTCGCAAACCGATATGCAAATGCGCATTAACAACGAAGGATACATCCAGCCGGCCGGTATGTCGAAGATCTTCCTGCAGGGCCTCTCCCTGGCACAGGCGCGCGAAATGCTCGCCAACCGGCTTTCAACTTTCTACACCTTCAGGTCCGACCAGCTCTCGGTGACCGTGGCCACGGCACGAACGGTTCTGGTGAATATCTTTGGCGAAACAAGGATCACGGGGGGATTCAATATCTCGGCCCTCAACTCTGCGCTCAACGCTATCTCGGCCGCAGGCGGAGTCACCGACATCGGGTCGGTGCGCGCCATCGAGCTCATCCGCGGAAAAAACAAACGAACCATCGACCTCTATCTCTTCATGTCAAACCCCGCCTACCAGTTCCAGTTCGACCTGCAGCAGAACGACATCATCTTTGTGCCTGTAGCTAAGAAACTGGTATCAGTTGAAGGGGCTGTTAAACGCCCGATGATCTACGAGATGCTCGAAAACGAATCGCTTGCCGACCTGATTCGATATGCCGGCGGAGTGCGCGTGGATGCCTATCCCGATTTCGTGCAGATCCAACGCTATGTGGAGGGCGACATAAAGCTGTTTGAATGGAACCTTGCCGAGGTAATCTCGGGCAAAACCCCTGTTTCTCTGCAAAACGGAGACATAGTGCGCATCCGCTCGATCAGGAAACCCATCGAACAGTTTGTTGAAATTTCAGGAAGTATTTATTATCCCGGCCGGTACGACCTGGTGAACAGCCCCACCCTGAGCAGCCTGCTCGCCAAAGCACAGTTCACCACCCAGGCCAGAAAAGATCTGCTTTTCATTGAACGATTGCGCAACGATGAAACCGTGGAGGCCATCACGGTTTTATGGGCCGACGTACAAACCGGGGGCAACGACTTTACCCTGAAACCCGGAGACCGGATCACGATTCCCGGTTTGGCTACCTATCGCGATGTGGATAAAATTGTTGTGAATGGACATATCAGGGCCCCTTTCGAGAAAACGCTGGCCCTGGGCGATCGTCTCACCGTTAAACAGGCGCTCGAAATGGCCGGGGGATTGAAGACAAGCGCCTATCCCGTTGCATACATCTTCCGCCGCAACATGCTGAATCCCCTTGAAATGAAATACATCCGGGTCGATCTCCCCGGTGGTGATGAAACGCTCCTGCAGCCCGGCGACCGGCTCAATGTTTACGATAATACCCTCTTTACCAACATAGGGGAGGTGAAAATTTTTGGCGCAGTTAAGCAGCCCCATGGCATGACCTATGATCCCGGACTGACCATGAACGACCTGATCACCACCGCAGGAGGATTTACTGTCGGCGCCGCCTTCGACCGCGTTGAGGTTTACCGCACGGTGCTTTCGCCCGACAAGCCCGCCCGCATCGACCTGATCACCCTTACCGTTGATTCAGCATACAAGGTGATAACCCCCGTCGGCTTTGCCCTGCAACCTTACGATCAGGTAGCTGTGCGCACTATGCCAGCCTATGCCATGGGGCGTCAGGTAGAGCTCAATGGCGCCGTTACACGCCCGGGTATCTATGTGATGGGTTCGGGCAATGTACACCTGAGCGATGTCATTGAAATGGCCGGCGGATTGCTCGAAAGCGCCGATGCCACCGGCAGCCGTTTGTTCCGCACTGTCAATAAAACAGGAAACATCGCCATGGATGCCCGAAAAGCGGTGCGCCGCAATCAAAATATCCGCTTCGATCCCATCCTGGTCGATGGCGATGTGATCAACATCAACCGGTTAGAGAATAGCGTAGCCATCCGCTACAAGGCAACAGGACTGGAACAGGCCTATGGAGAAGAGGGGATTACCACGCTGGTGTATCAGGGTAAAAAATCGGCCCGCTGGTATATACAACATTACGCTGGCGGTTTTGCAACGAATGCAGACAAAAACACCGTCACCGTCGTCCTGAAAAACGGCCAGATGACCGGCACCAGCCGCACCATCTTCGGCATCCGAAAGTACCCCAAAGTCACCACCGGCGCCCTCATCCAGGTAAAAATGAAAACCCCAAAGAAATAGATCCTGCCTGCATTCCGATAATTTTGCATTTTGATTTTTGCATTTTGCATTTTGAATTTACATCCCCATGACAGAACCCGAAGATAAAAAAACCGACGAAATCGACCTGATAGAAATCCTCCGTACGCTTTGGCTTGGTCGCAAAACCATCCTGATCACCACTGGAATCTTCCTCGCACTCGGGATCTTCCTGGCATTTATCTCGCCAAAACAATATCAGTCAGGTGTGTCGCTGCTGGTCGAACCCGGGGGATCGAACCCGGCCGCCAATTCGGCCATCCTCAAACAACTCTCGGCGCTCACCGGCGTTCCCACCGGGGGATCGCAGGATGCACTCACCCCCGCCCTCTATCCACTGGTGGTCGGAAGCGAATACTTCCGGCTCGAAGTGCTGTATCAGCAGGTAACCGATCCGGAAACGAAGTCGAAGATCACCCTTTCGCATTACTTCGATCAACATCCGCCGAAAACCCTGCAGAGCATTTTGATGAAATACACGCTCGGCCTTCCCGGAACCATTTTAGGGGCCATCCGAGGCAAAGAAAAAGATAAAAAAGTTGTTACCCGCACCCTGCCCAAAGCCTCCATTCTTCCGGCAAATTTAAACCAACCCGGTATCCGGGTATCGGTTCTTGAACCTTCAGGAACTGATTCGGCATCGCAAATAACGCCTGATGAAAAGATGAAAATCGGGGCGCTCACCAGCCGCATTAAGGTGGAGATCAGGAAGGGATCGCTGAATTTGCTGATGGTTACCGTGAACATGAATGATCCTGTGGTAACGAAAGAGCTGGCCGGCTCGGTGGTGACTACCCTTACCCGCTATATCATCGATTACCGCACAAGGAAGGTGAAAAATGACCGTGCATTCATTGAAGAACTGCATGCCGGGGCCGAAAAAAAGTACAAGCGGGCCCAGCAGATCCTGGCATCGTACAACGACCGCAACCAGAATGTGGTGCGCTCGGCCGCCCGCACCGAAGGCGAAAGCCTCAAGGCCGAATATGACCTCACCTTCAACGTTTACACCAGCCTGTCGCAACTGCTCGAACAGGCCAAGATCAATGTGCAGGAAAATACACCCGTGTTCACCATGATCGATCCGCCATCCGATGCCACAAAAATCAGTTCAGGCCGCAATGTTATCCTGATCATGCTGTTTCTTGGGATATTGGCCGGGGTAGGGGTCGTGTTCGGGAAGCCGGCACTGACGAAGTTACGGAAATCGTTAAAAAAAGCCGGCGAAAATGAATAGCTTCAAGCGTGTGGCCACCTTTACTATGAATCAGGACCATGCGCAGTCAGGTACACCCATTGTCCTGTCATAAAATGACCTCGGCAACCTCTTTCCTTCTTGCAGTTCCTTCGATCCCGGTCGACCTGCGGTTTCTGGTGATCCTCACAATTTTTCTATCGGCGGCGGCGTTTGTGATGAGCGCCTTCTCGGTCTACCTGTTCTTCAAATTTTACCGCGATACCATCAAACCCCTGCCGGCGCTGCTGCACCAGGTCACGGCCGACAGCATCACGCTGCGGCTCGTCAACAGCGGAAACAGCCCCTTTTTCATCTCGAAGTACGATGTGTCGAAACATGGAAAAACATCGGGCTCCATTGCCGATTTCCTGCCTCTGGTTGATGAGGATACCGGTTACCTCTCTCTGTCGATCATCCGCGTGGGGATGAAGGTGATGCCCGAACAATCGGTCAAAATCTTCGAATTCGACCTCACCGGCTTCGATGCAGGACTCGATGTGGAAAAGATCCGCGACATCATCCACCACCTCGATGGACTTACATTCGAAGTACAGTGCCATGACATTGGGAAACGCTACAGGAGCGCCGTTAGGAAGAGTCTTGCATTAGAGGGGAACAGGGGGATAAGGTGAAAAAATCGTGACACGTGACGCGTGACGCGTGACGAAAAAAAATCGTAAATCATAAATCGTAAATCGTAAATTCCTTGAACCGCTCTCTTCCGCATTATCTCATCTCCGTCGCTGATGCCGCCATCGTCATCCTGGCTGTCTGGCTGGCGTATTTGCTGAGGTTCAACTTTGCCATCCCCGATTCAGAGATTGCCGAAATACCCATGGTACTGGGATCCATCACCGTGGTGAGGGTATTGCTTCTCTTGACAACACGGACCTATATCGGCATCGACCGGCATGAGGGGCTCACCGACACCTTCCGGTTCATCCTGGTCCTTATCCTGGGTAGCTTCATCTTCATCCTGGCCGATTTCATCAGCTATTACCTGGTCAACCGACGCCTGTTCATCCCCCTGACCATCATCATCCTCGAATTTCTGATCACCACGGTACTGCTGCTCTTCTTCCGCAGCCTTCTGATCGGACAAAAAGCAAAGATGACTGAAAAACGCGAGAATGAAAAAGGTGTTCAAGCCGTTGATTTCCCCCTGCCCCCGGCCTTTTGCGCCGCCATCACCGGAAAACGGATACTTATCACCGGCGCAGATAGTAATATGGGAAGTGAAATGACAGCCCTGCTCATCCGATGCCGTCCTGCCGAACTAATCCTGGCCGATGCCCTTGAGCAAACCCTTGAAAAACCGGAACCGATCAATGCCGGATATCCCGCGGTGAAGATAACGATCTGTCGCCTGAAAACAGCTGATATCAAAGGCCTGGAAGATTTGATGGCACTGCACAACCCCCACCTGACCATCCATGCCGGGATGTCATCACCGGAAAACAATCTGGAAAAAGCACGGAAGATCATCCTTCAGTCGGGTAAATCGATGACAAACCCATGAAGAAAACATAAAATAACCCAATATTGAGTCCACTCCGAAAAGTCCGATCAACTGGATCCTGAGCGGAGTCGAAGGATGTAAACACCTGATAATAAGGACACTTCAACTTCGCTCAGTGTCCGGTTTTCCGTTAAATTGCCTTTTCGAGCAGACTCAATATTAACACGTGAAATTGCCATAAGTACAACGTTCATGCAAACTTTTTCCATGCGCTCTGTAGGAGCGAGATATTGGTAGAATAATGAGGTTCAGGAGCATTTCGCGCCGTAGGTGCGAAATTATTTTCCGGAGAATCAAATCCAGAATGCATTGCGCACCTACGGCGCGCTGAGCTCGGGGTGGATGTATACGGGCTACCAGGATTTGGCTCCTACGGAGCCGGAAAGGATAGCTGAAACCTGAAACGCCAAATCGTAAATTGCAACAATTTTCAGCTTTTCCCCATCCGAAAAAGGACCCCAAAGGTTGCACGGTCTGTGTCACCGACGGGGCGAAGCTTTGAAAAACCGGATCATTGGCGCACTTAATGAATCGGGTGTGCGAAAGGTGATCTTATTCGGCTCCTATGCCACCGGTCAGGCTGATAAGGATAGCGCCGCTGCTTAACTGCAGATAAAGCGCAGAATGGTTTCGGATAAAAGAGCTAATGCACTATTTATCAGATGATTATTTTAAAACTGCAGAAATCCGGTACCAGATGCAAAAATTAAAGGAACGGGGGTTGTTAGAAAAGAGGCAAAAGGCTAATTATTACAGAGTTACAAAGGAAGGCTACATTTGGATGTATGTTTCTTATTGTCAGGCACGTTATTTTGTAAGTCCCTTATTATCAAAGACTATTGAAAACGGAATAAGGCAAAAAATGAACAGTCCCGATGAATTTGAAAGAGCGGTAAAGAACATTTATGACGGTTTATCCTCTATTTATCAACAACTTGACATAGCCGCATAAAAAACAAAAATGAGAATTTATTTCTCGTTTTAAATTTCAATAACATATATAACTCTGAACAAGTGAAAAAATATAACACGCTATATTCACGCTCCTATTTCATCCTCCTGGCATCCTAAACAGATCATTACCAGCAGGTGTTATTAGTGAGTTACCACCAACACTTACAAACAGACTGAGGTTAAATTACTATATTTGATAGTGCCACGTAATGCTCTTTCTGTTAGAATTAAGTTCAAAACTAAGCGGAATTCGTAAAATAGTGCCTCATAATGCTCTTTTTGTTGCATTTAATGAAGTTAATTGTATTTTTGTATAAAAAAGAGCTATATGATGCACTTTGAAGGATTAATTAAAATTATTAAAGAGCGCAGGGAAATGTTACAAGTCACACAGGAAACCTTAGCAGAATTAAGTGGAGTTGGCTTAAGAACCTTG
>Ga0247841_10006407_pt1 | contig 18197 bp, 16 predicted proteins | sample LaCruzMarch2015__2_FD_192410 | JGI IMG/M metagenome (GOLD analysis project Ga0247841, IMG submission 192410) | Freshwater microbial communities from meromictic Lake La Cruz, Castile-La Mancha, Spain - LaCruzMarch2015_18m | ecosystem: Environmental > Aquatic > Freshwater > Lake | place: Spain... | reverse complement strand
TCTGAATTCATCAGAAAGAATAATATCAAGATGAGCTTCTTTAAAATCGAATATATCCTGCAAAAACGACCTGAAAACAGGAAAGAATTTACTTTCAGGATTACTTTTTTTCAGCTTTTTAATTGCTGAACGTGATTGCAGTGATTTCATTTTTAACTGAATTTGCTCAAAATTGTACTCCCTTTCGAGTTGTTCAGCATCAGAATAAACGCGATTAAAAGCAGGAAAAGTGCACGGGCTTTTTTCCCAAATTTTTACAAAATGGTCGATGTAAGATTCTACTGTAATCATGGTTTTAAGTTTGAGTATAAAAATAAACAAACTAAAAACATTCAGGGTGTTTTTTAGACGAACGAATGATTTTAAAAGGGTAAACCATGAATTGTGAGGTTGAAAATTTATTTGACTTTTGTAAACAGGACTTTTTAAACAGGTATAAATTGTTGAATAATTCGTTTTGATTAACTTAGCAGCATGGAAACAAAACATAAACCAATATTCGAAAAGCGCATTTTCTGGGATGTGAACTTTGAGCAGATTGATTACGATGCCAAGGCCAACTTTGTTATTGAGCGGGTTTTCGAACGGGGTGATGTTGAGGATATCCGCCAGTGCCGGCGGTATTACGGCGATGAAAAAGTAACTCAGGTTTTACTTAATACGCGATTTTTACCTTTACATCGCATTCACCTTGCCAGTGCGGTGATTAACAAACCTTTGGAAGAATTCAGATGTTACATATTAAGACAGTTGAATCCGGAACTCTATCCTTACTAAAGGATTTGATGGAAATTTCATCGTTAAAGCCATTTTCACTGGTGGGCGGAACTGCTCTTTCGCTGCGCTATGGACACCGCAGTTCTGTGGATTTGGATTTGTTTTATCATGAAAAGTTTGATAATTCGTTGATTGAACAAGAATTGATTGAAAAATTTGGGACTAATTATTATTCAGAAGGAGGACACAAAAATTTTGGTATTTTCTGCTTCCTTAATAAAGTAAAAGTTGATATCGTTTATTTTCCGCATTTACCAATTGCTCCAGTTGAAATTGAAAATGGAATCAGGTTTTACAGCAGCGCCGACATTGCAGCTATGAAAATCCAGGCAATCCTTGGCCGCGGCAAGAAAAAGGATTTCTGGGATTTACACGAATTGTTAAAGCACTTTTCGTTACAACAAATAATGGATTGGCACAAACAAAAATACCCCAATCAAATGCTAGCTATCAGTATTCCAAATGCCATAACTTACTTTACAGATGCAGATGAAAGCGAAACTCCTGTGAGTTTCAAGAAGCAAACCTGGGATGGGGTTAAAAAAGCAATCAGCAAAGTAGTTAGTGATTATCTTAGGTAAAAATGAATATCGAGTATCAAGTATCGAGTATCGAGTATCAAGTTTCAAGTATCAAGTATCAAGAATCTTACGCAATATTGGTATAAACCGCCTGCACATCATCGTCTTCCTCTAATTTATCGAGAAGTTTTTCAATATCTTCCAATTGTTCTTCGGCAAATTCAACCGGGGTGGTTGGAAATCGTTTTAATACAGCTTTTGAAACTTCTATTTTTAATCCATCCAGAGCATGTGCCATTTCGCCAAACGAAGTATAATCGGAATAAACATAAACCATTCCTTCGTTTTCCTCTATTTCATCCAACCCGGCGTCAATTAGTTCCAGTTCCAAATCTTCAAGATTCATTCCGTCGGGTTTCTGAAATTCGAAAACCGCTTTTCTCGAAAACATAAATTCAAGCGAACCGGTTGGTCCCAAAGTTCCGTGTAGTTTATTAAAATAACTTTTTACGTTGGCAACCGTGCGTGTGACATTGTCAGTGGCGCATTCAACAAAAATCAGCACGCCGTGCGGACCTTTTCCTTCGTAATTTACTTCGGTAAAATCGGCGGCATCTTTACCTGAAGCGCGTTTAATAGCCGCGTCAATATTGGTTTTGGGCATATTTTGCGCTTTGGCATTTAAAATTGCCGTTCGGAGCGCTGCATTTGTCTCAGGATCTGGAGTGCCTTCTTTTGCTGCAATGGTTATTTTCTTTGCGAGTTTCGGAAATATCCTCGACATTTTGTCCCAGCGTTTTTCTTTTGCTGCCCTGCGGTATTCAAATGCTCTTCCCATGGATTAAATCTTTTTATAAAATTTTGTGCGAAAATAAACAACAGAAACGACAAAAACCAAAACTCAAATCACAAAACACAAAGAAAAAGGAAAATTAGGAAAATGACATGAGTTGCAAGACCGAAGTCTGAAACAGAAAAAGAGGCAGAGGCGAAGGCAGTGACAGAGACGAAGGCAGCGGCGAACTAACTTTACACATTGAACTTCCTCCCCTGCCAGGTATCCCTTTCTTTCAAACGTTTTTCAACTTTGGCAACAAATTCAAAGTTTTTCAGTCCCCATTTTGGGGCGAGTACCATTTCTGAGGGAGCTTCGCTTACAAATCGCTCGACAATAATTGCTGGATTAAGCAGTTCCAGATAATCAACAATTAGTTCGGTATATTCTTCAACCGAAAAAATATGGAATTCATCCGGGTTTTGTTTAAACTGTTTCTCCATAACTGTTTTTCGGTGAATTTGCATTTGGTGCATTTTCAGGTTTTTAACCGGCAATTTCGAAATAACCCTGGCCTGTTCAAGCCAGTCTGCTCGGTTTTCGCCGGGCAACCCCAAAATCAGGTGTGCACAATTATTTATTCCCCGTTTGGCAGTTTCTTCCAGTGCCCACTCCGAATCGGCAAAAGTGTGGCCACGGTTAATCAGTTCAAGCGTTTTATCGAGATGCGATTCCAATCCAAATTCAATCATTACGTATTTCGATTTACCCAATTCAGTCAAATAATCAAGTATTTCTTCATTTACTGAATCGGGGCGGGTTGAAATTACCAAACCCACTATTTTGGGATTTTGCAATGCTTCTTCGTACAGGCGTTTTAAATCTCCGAAAGGTGCGTAAGTATTGGTGTAAGCCTGAAAATAGGCTAAAAATTTCATTGAAGAGTATTTTTTTACAAAAAACTCAATCCCTTCCATAATCTGAGTAGTGACACTGTTATCGAGATTACAATAGGTAGGTTTAAAAGTTACATTGTTACAATAAGTGCAACCTCCTTTACCTTTTGTACCGTCGCGGTTGGGACAGGTAAATCCGGCATCAACAGACACCTTCTGAACTCTTTCCGAAAAATGGTTTTTGAAATACGTCGAAAAATCATTGTACCGTTTATAGTGTCCCCAAACAAAATTCTGCTGCTCCATTCCCTTTTTATTGAGGCTCAAAAGTAGGTAAAAATCAAGCAATCAGGTTAGTCACCTTTTGCTGTTGAAAAAAGACTGAAAACTTTTGTCATTCTTCCTGTATTGTATGTTTCAAATTACAATAAGATTCATAATTTTAGTAAAATCAAAAAAATACATATCATGTTTTCAGTAAATGACAAAAAACAAATTGAAAGTCGTGGCAGTGAACTTCATACGGTACTTAGCCAAATCGAAAATTTTAAAAGCGGATTCCCTTATTTGCAAATTATTGATGCTGCCACGGTGGGAAACGGCATCATTCGTTTAAGCGAAAACGACCTGGAAAAGGCAATAAAATTATACGAAGAAAGAATCTTGCACGGAATCAGGCCGTTAAAGTTTGTTCCGGCATCGGGTGCAGCAAGCCGTATGTTTAAAGACTTATACGAAGCCCTTGAATTATTTGGCAAATCTGTTTCTGGCGGTGAAATTTTACAAACAAACAAAGGAGCAAAACAGTATATTGAAGGTTTTGAAAAATTTGCTTTTACTGCTGATTTAAAATCTTTAATTGAGAAAAACGGCAGCGAATTAAGTGATAAAAACAAGATTGATTTCCTTTTAAGCGAAAAAGGGCTGAACTACGGATCACTTCCAAAAGGTCTGTTAAAGTTTCATAAATATGAAGTTGGTGAGCGCACACCGTTTGAGGAACATTTGGTTGAAGGTGCTGCGTATGCTAAAGACCACAATGGTAAGGTGAGGCTACTTTTTACAGTTTCGCCCGAGCATCAGTCGGGATTTGAAAATTTGCTAAGCTCAATAAAAGAGCATTACGAAGAAGAACTGGATATCACTTTAGAAATTGCTTTTAGTCAGCAAAAACCATCGACCGATACCATTGCTGTAGATTTGAATAATGAACCATTCAGGGAAAACGATGGCAGTTTGTTGTTCAGGCCGGCAGGACACGGGGCGCTCATTGAAAACCTGAATGATTTGAATGCTGATGTCATTTTCATTAAAAACATCGACAATGTAGTTCCCGATCGGTTAAAAAAACCAACTGTCGATTATAAAAAAGCGTTGGCTGGCATTCTGCTAAAACATCAGGAAAAACTATTCTTTTACCAGAAAGAGTTAAACGAGAAACATCCGGTGGCACTCGATAGTGCATTTCTGGCAGCAGCTTCGGCTTTTCTTGAAAATACGCTGAATACAAAACCGGAATCAAATCAATACTACACCGAAAAAGAGGAACTTTACCATTATTTAAAGGAAAAATACAATCGTCCGCTGAGGGTTTGCGGAATGGTTAAAAATGAGGGAGAACCTGGCGGCGGTCCGTTTTGGGCGAAAAACAGCGATGGTACAGTTTCTTTGCAGGTAGTTGAAAGTTCGCAAATCGATCCAACCAGTGTTCAGCAGCAGAACATGGCAAAACATGCAACACACTTTAATCCTGTCGATTTGGTTTGTGCTATTAAAAATTACAAAGGCGAAAAATATAATCTGACCGAATTTACCGATCCTGTTACTGGTTTTATTTCAAAAAAATCTAAAGACGGAAAAGAACTGAAAGCTCAGGAATTACCCGGACTTTGGAACGGCGCAATGAGCAACTGGAACACACTTTTTGTTGAAGTGCCCATTGAAACCTTCAATCCGGTAAAAACAGTAAACGATTTGTTGCGCGAACAACACCTCGGCTAACGTTTTTATTATGTCGGCGGAATTGCTAATTTTGCAAACTGAATTTTGGGAATATGATGGAGGAAAGAGATAATTACTGGGATGACGACATTATTGAAGCGGTGAATCGCTTTAAACGATCTCTGATTTCGGGGAGAACAAAATATTTCGATGTTTCCGAATTCGAAGGAATTGTTGAACAATTGCTTGAAGAAGGAGATTTGCAAAGTTCGGAGATTGCCGCTGAACAAGGCATTAAAATTCACCCGAATGCTGTTCCGTTGCAATTAAAATACGCTCAGATTTTAATCAACAAGGGGCTTTATGAAAAGTCACTGAATTATATTAAAGCTGCCGAAAAAATCGATGCTGACAATCCTGATGTCCACTTGCTGAAAGGCTCGGCTCAAATGGTGATGGGAAATGAAACAGAAGCACTTTTTTCATTCAGAAAAGCGGTAAAATTTGCCGGTTCCGAAATTGACGATATTCTATATCAAATTGGTTCAACTTATGTTCAGATTAACAATATTCCAAAAGCAATCGGATATTTCGAAAAAACCATCAAAACAAATCCTTACCACGATTTAGCGCTATATGATTTGGGTTTTTTCTACGATCAGGAAAACAAATTAGACAAAAGCATCAGGTATTACAACCTTTATCTCGATATCGATCCTTTTAATCAGTATGTGTGGTTTAATCTCGGGACGGTTTACAACAAAACAGAAGAGCATGAGAAAGCAATTGAAGCATACGAATTTGCCTTCGCGCTAAATAGCGAGTTTCACATGGCGCTTTTTAACATCGGGAATGCTTTGGCCAATGCAGGTAAATATGCTGAGGCAATTGAAAAATACAAGGAATTTCTCGAATCGGAACCCATGAACGATGAAGCATATTGTTACATTGGAGAGTGTTACTTAAATATTGAAGATTACACCAGTTCTCATAATTTTTACAACCGGGCGATAGAAATTAACAAAGAGAATGATACAGCCTGGTTTGGAATCGGACTGATTTTATGGATTGAACAAAACTTTGAGGCAAGTATTAGATACATTAAAAAAGCCATTAAAATTGATGAATTAAATTCGGAATACTGGCTCACTTTAGGAAAAATTAATAAAGATTGCAACAACAAAGCAAATGCAGTTTCGTCGTTAAAAAAGGCCGTCCGCATTGAACCCGAGAATCCTGAAATCTGGTTTACCTGGACCGATTTATATCTTAAATTTGAAGAACCCGAAAATGCAATCAGAATTTTAAGAAAAGGAATTAAAATTAATTCGGATGTGGTTCTTAAATACAGGATGACAGCTTTGCTTTTCGAGTTAAAAATGCAGGAAGAAGCATTTCGGCAATTAGCGCTGGCTTTGATGCAGGATTCAGATCAGTTGGAATTTCTGTATGAGTTGAATCCTCAATTGCGTAAAAACAAAAAAATCAATAAAATGGTGGCCGATTTCAAACCATTTAGCCGCAAATAACAGAGGTCGCCAAAACACAATCAAAATTTTACATTTTATGGCCAGAACAGCAAAAGACTACTCTATTGTTACTTTAAAAGGAATAGCAATGGGTGCTGCCGATGTTATTCCAGGTGTATCAGGTGGCACAATTGCCTTCATCAGTGGAATTTACGGGGAGTTGCTCAATTCCATAAAATCGATAAACCTGGTTACGTTGAAACTATTATTAACCGGGAAATTTGCTGAATTCTGGAAAGCCGTCAACGGCACTTTTCTGTTGAGTTTGGTTACCGGTATTGCAATCAGTATAATATCTCTCGCCAAAGGGTTAAAATATTTGCTCGACAACTACCCTATTTTGGTTTGGTCTTTCTTTTTCGGACTTGTAGTTGCCTCGACTATTTATGTGGCACGAACCATAACAAAATGGAATTGGGGAACTGTTGCCTCCGGAATTGCAGGAATTATTATCGCATATATTATTACAGTAATTACTCCCGCTGAAGCAAACACAACTTACTGGTTTATTTTTCTTTCGGGTGCAATTGCTATTTGTGCCATGATTTTACCCGGCATTTCGGGGAGTTTTATACTGGTGCTGCTGGGCATGTATAAATTTATACTCGAAGCGGTTGGAAACCTTGAACTGGCTGTAATATTTACTTTTATTGGTGGTGCTGCTATCGGAATTATTTCGTTTTCAAATGTTTTATCGTGGCTGCTTAAAAAATACCACAATCTTACTATCGCTTTGCTTTCGGGTTTTATGATTGGCTCGTTAAATAAGGTGTGGCCGTGGAAAGAAGTAGTTAAAACTTTTACCGACAGGCACGGAGAGATAAAACCGCTGATTGAAGAAAATATTCTGCCCGGTACTTATGAACAAATCACAGCAAATCAATCTTTTATTTTTGAAGCAATTGCACTTGCAACTTTTGGGTTCGTTCTTATTTTTGTCATCGAAAACATAGCAAACAGATTAAAAAAATGAAGAGATACGGATTAACAGGATTTCCTCTTACTCATTCTTTTTCAAAAAGATATTTTACCGAAAAGTTTGAGGCCGAAAAAATAGATTCAGCTTACGATAATTTCGAAATCGATAACATCAGCAAATTTCCTGATATCATAAAAAATAATCCCGAACTGATTGGTTTGAATGTGACCATTCCATACAAAGAACAGGTTATTCCATTTCTTGACGAACTAAACGATTCAGCCAGGGAAATAGCAGCAGTTAACACCGTAAAAATTATCAGGTCTGATTCTGGAATACTACTTAAAGGATTTAACACCGACACATTCGGGTTTGAAACTTCGTTAAAACCTTTACTGAAAGAACAACACAAAAAAGCGCTGATTTTAGGAACCGGCGGCGCATCGAAGGCATTAAAATATGTTTTAAATAAACTGGGTATCGATTTTATTTCGGCATCGATTGAAGAGTTGAAAGAAAACGAAATCCGCTACGAAGACATTGATGAAAAAATGATGAACGAAAGACTTTTAATCATCAATGCTACACCGCTTGGAACTTACCCGAAAACAGATACTTTCCCAAATATTCCGTACCAGTATATTACAGAAAAGCATTTGCTGTTCGACCTGGTTTATAATCCTGAAGTTACCCAATTTATGACCAAAGGATTGCAAAATGGCGCAACGGTAAAAAACGGGTACGAAATGTTGCTGAATCAAGCTATAAAATCATACGAAATCTGGAATCAGGAATCCCCTTCCTAACCATAACAAGAGAAGGAATTTCCAATAATTCAAGTTATATTAGAATATGACAGTCCCAATAAATAAGGAAGAAAAAGAGAAGAAGAAAATTCTGTTTGTGTGCACGGGCAATATTTGCCGTTCGCCGGGAGCTGAAGCTATTTTTGCGGAAATGTTAAAAAACAAAGGGCTTCACAAAAATTTCGAAATTGATTCAGCAGGCACTACCGCATATCATATCGGCGAACCTGCTGACAAAAGAATGCAGGCTCATGCCATTAAACGCGGATACAATCTTACCAGCATTTCCCGAAAATTCAATCCAATCAGCGATTTCAATCATTTTGATATGATTATTGCAATGGACAACGAACATTTTCTTTCGTTAAAAAAATTAGCGCGCAAAGAATCAGATATTCAGAAAATCTCTAAAATGACTGATTTCAGAAAAAATTGGAGTTACGACGAAATACCAGACCCCTATTATGGCGGCGAAGAAGGATTTGAACTGGTACTGGATTTACTCGAAGATTCTTGCGAAGGGCTGATTGAGAAATTGGCCTATTCGAAATGATAAAGAAAAGTGGTCAGCGCTTCATAAGCTGGTTTTTTCTGTCCTTCGATATCAACCACAATTTTTACCTGTATTTTGGCAATTCCCCGTAAATTTTTAATCTCGTGCAACGAAACTGTAGCCCTGATTTTATCGTTCACCAATACCGGCTGTTGAAAACGTAAACTCTCAATTCCGTAATTCACAATCATTTTTACATTCCGAACATCAACCACATTATACCACAAGTAGGTGAGCATCGAAAGGGATAGATAACCGTGTGCAATTGTGGTTTTAAACGGCGATTCCGTTGCAGCTCTTTCCGGATCGGTGTGTATCCACTGAAAATCGAGTGTTGCTTCTGCAAATTTATTTATTTGTTCCTGTGTTATGGTTATATAATCTGAAACGCCAATTACCTGTCCCAGCAATGCTTCAAATTCCTGATAATTATTAATTATTCTTCTGGCCATTATTTTAATTTTTTAAGCACCGAAAGTAAAACTATTAATCAGTGTATTTTGTAATTCACCACAAACAACATGGTTTTTCACCCGGAATTTCAGATAAATACTGATTTTTAAGACCATCCGTTCTAATTTTAAATTCGGGAATAATCAATTGCAATTTTTCACACCTTTGCAGCCGCAAGATGGGAAACGTAAAAAACATTATCAAAAGCACCACTTTTTTGGCAATTCTGACATGCTGGTTATGGTCAACAGCATTTGCAGGAGTAAAAATTGGCCTGCAATACAGCGCACCTTTTCAGTTTGGAGGTTTACGTTTTATTATTGCAGGATTAATGCTGTTTATTTACATCGGCAAACCCGAAAAAATAATTAAGGCATTTATTGCCGACTGGAAATTTATACTGCTGCTTTCAGTGGTTCAGTTTTCGGCACAATATGCATTTTTTTACAAAGGAATGACTCTGGTTCCGGGCGCACTGGGTGCCATGATTATTGGTTCGTCTCCCATTTTTATTGCTGTAATTGCCCATTTCTCGATTAAAACCGACAGGATGGAACCTGTTAAAATGGGGAGTATTATTATCGGACTTATCGGAATTGCCATTATTACACTTGGCCGTTCAAAGGTTGAAATTAAAAATGAATTGGAACTGTTGGGAATCGGGTTGCTGTTTGCCAATAATATTTTATCAGGATATTCCAATGTTCTTGTTTCGAAATTCCAAACAGGCCGGTCGCCTTTGATTTTAAGTTCAACCTCGCTGTTTATTGGCGGACTGATGCTTTTTGCTGTAGCAATTCCAACAGAAGGCATCAATTGGGGGCCATTCCCACCGGTTTATTATTTCTCCCTTTTTTGGCTGGCTTTTTTGTCGGCAACCGCATTTGCCATTTGGTACACGTTACTGCAACGGCCCGGTGTAAGGGTTTCAGTGCTGAATACCTGGAAATTCCTCATCCCGGTTTCAGGCGCTGCTTTAAGTTGGATTTTAATAAAGGGTGAAGAACCCGATTGGATTTCGATTGCCGGAATGGCCGTAATAACATTTTCTCTGTTAATGTTGAATTATGCTAACCGGAAATTGAATGCAAAAACGAACACTCTCTTATAGTTTTATTGCTTTTAAACTCTGAACTTCAAAATCAGGATTCTTTTTTGACTGAATTTGAATGATGTAAACTCCCTGACTCAAATCACCCGCCGGAATTTTAATTTTTGAATTATAACTGCTGATTTCAAGCGATTTAACTTTGCTTCCAAACAAATTAAATACTTCAATAATAAATGGTTCGTAAGCTAATTCCTGATTTCCGATTTCAATATAAACTGCCTGGTCAAAAGGATTTGGATACAAAGTTACACTCAATTCCTGCCCGGTTTGAGGTTCGAAAGGAGTACCATTCAATCTATCTGATTCTTTCCAATTATTGTAAACTGAATTATCGGATAAAGGATTTATCAGTTCGAGTGAAAAACCATCGCCATCAGCCGCCAGTGGCCACGGAATTGTATCGGAGTAAAAAACTGAATCAACGGTTTGATTGTAGCGGTTTTTCAAAATTAATATTTCAGCATCGTTACTCAACTGTTTGTTAAACTGACCAAATGCGCCAAATCCATAGCTATTTCTGAACAAAACAGTATCGTTTGTTAAAACCAGTCCGGTACCGGGAAAAATATTACTGCCCGGCTGAAAAGTGTAACCGATTCCCCCTGAAAAAACAAATCCATCCAAAACAATGGTGGTTTCGCCGGTATTAACAAGTTCAACATACTCAGGATAATTATTTTGCGGGTGGTACATAATTTCGTTAATCACCACTTCTTTGCCGTAAAATCCATCGAATAAAACCGGTTTTTCGGCGATGGCGCTCCAAAATCCTGAATTTTTCGATAAGAATCGTGTTTTTATCACCGCACTGTTTTTGAGTATAATTGCTTTTGTATATTTTAATCCTTTAACAACTCCGCCTTGTGCGCGCGGATCGGACCCATCCAATGTATAATAAATGTCACCTTCTGCAGTGTTCGGATTTATCAGTTCCACCTTTTTCTGCGAATTTGATGGCTGGTTTTCAACCATAAAAACAGGTGGCATATCATCGGGAAATAATTTAGGGCTATTGTACCGTAACTGGTTTAAAACAATATCCCTTCGCTTTGGAATGTAATCTTCCATAACTTTGTTTACTTCCGGAATCCAGTGATCGTTTTTTGTATAAGTAATACCTGAAAGGTTCTCCAGGTAATCGCCCCACCTTGCCGACTCAAGAATTACGGCATTTTCAATCTCATTTTTTCTGAATATAAAGCTTTCCCCGAAACTTTCAGGGATTAAAACCCCTTCGTTGAAAAAATGCCGGTAAACCGCATCGGCAAACATCATCCTGTATTCTTCGTTTTGCTTCAACAACGTATGAATTTCAGTAGGCCCGCCCTTGTCATTTTTTTGGGTGTTGTTGAAATTAACATCCGAATATCGCATTACATGTTCCGCATCCCAGGTGTAAAACCGAAAACCGGTTTTGAGTACTTTGTTGCGGGCAGCGTAATAATTTTGGTGCGCCCAGTCAAAATTTCCAAGGTAGAAATTCAGAATCATATAATCTATAAAAGCAGGTAAATCAAGGTATTTCTGAATACTCTTCAAAGCTTCCGGGGTTGAAAGTCCTTTTCGTGCAAAATCGAGCATTTCAAGATAAGCCGAATTCGATCCCTGAACCACATTGTTTGGATTGTGTTTAATGATGTCGAAATCTTCGCGGCTGGCATCAAGATATTCAGCAAGAAAAGCCTCGTCTGGTCTTTCGTGCAAATCGTACATTCCCCAGTACAAACCGTTGATAAACAGGTTCACATATATCCCGTGAAAACTTGGCCACCCCATTTTGTTCTGCATATCGGAAGCCAGTTGATCTCTGAAAAAAAGTGTTGTATTTCTTTGTTTCTCATCAAACGGATGTACCCACGAATATAAAAAACCATCTAAAACCAACGTATTTATCAATTCAATTTCAGCGTCGGGAAATAATTTGTAATTCAGTTTAGCTGGGCCGTAAATTTCTTTAAACAGCAGTCGCATCGACTGTTTTGGTACTTTCCAGTTCACAATACTGGTTCCACCCTGGTTTTGAACGCCACATTCAATCACAAAATTTTCTTCATTGTCAGGAAATAAAAACTCGGCAGTAACCGGTTTTTCCCTCGAAATATCGGAGTTGGGATAACCTGCGTAAACTCCGGTATTCGGGTTGAACCAATCATCGATATTCATAGAAAGAGATACTGTTGGAATAGATTGCAGTGCTTTTGAAATTTCACCTGCATACGAAGGATGTTTTACAATTCCGGGATCCATTTCATAGTCGGCTGCAATGGTTGATGAACCGCCCCAGAACTGGGGAAAACCGGCTGGAGATTTGCCTTGTTTTGAAATAGTTTCAGGAAATAAAAATGTATTTGTTACCACATCCGAAGTATCAGTTTCCGAAACAGCAATTGCTTTAACGACCAAAGTTGAATCAATAAAAACTTTATCGTAATAAACCGTTCCATTTTCAGAAGAGGGTTTGGAACTGTTGAGCGTATAAATAATATTGGCTTCGGGATTATTGGAACTCAATTTTAAATTGAAACCTTCATTATAAAACTGATGCGAGTGATTGAATTCCACAATTGTTTTTCCTGAAAAACCGGCTGAAGCAGAATCTTTTGTGGTAAAACTTCGGATCTCACTGCTTGTTGTTCCAATGTTGTTTAAGGCATCTACTTGCCAGTAATAAGTTGAATTTGGTAAGAGCGTTGAAGTGGCAAAACTTGTATCTGATACATTTGCAATCCTTTTTGGAGGATTTTCGGTATCGATATAAATATGATACGAATCAGCAGAACTACTTTTACTCCATTTCAAAACCGGATTTAACGGCACATTTTTTAATCTGTTTAACGGACTGGTTAATTGAGGTTGCACAGGAAGTACCGGATTATTTGAAACTGTAGAATCAGTCAAACCGAGTGTAAATCCATTCATTACAAAAAACGAAGTGCTGTTATCGGGGTACGAATTCATTTCAAAAGTGAGTTTCACATCACTGCCATCTGATTTAATTGTTGACTTTAAAACAGTGACTAAATTAACGGGCAGATTTCCGTTCGAAATATCAATTCCATTTTTTACAGTTGTTCCATTTGCATCTTCAATTTTGACGTTGAACACACCCGTCTGATCGTTATTATCGTGGTGAAAAGAAGTCCACTCGTAACTGCAGGAAGGCAATCCACTGAGGGTAAGAATCATCGGTACTTTGGCTACACGTCCATCGGTTCCAATCCAGTCGCGCAGTAAATCATTCATTTCCTGATTGGTATTAACACCGCGATCTATCATCTGCATTGCTGTATTTGCAGTTCCAGCAGGCCAATTAATCTTTATACTTACCGTATTTTCTTCAACCTGAAATGTTTGCGTGACAAATGTATTTGAAATCTCGTGTTCAGCCAGATATCCCTGAAAACCAGATTGAACTGGTGTGGAATTCTGGCTAAAATCAACTTTTAATAAAAATTGTGTATCCCATGGATGAATAAAGGAAATGACTTTATAATTATGGTTAGGATTTAACTTTGAATTTTTCAGAAAATTATTTCCATACAAAAGATTGAATGAAAATACATTAAGAATGAATATAAAAACAAGAAACTGACACAGTTTTGAATCAAACCAATTATTCATTTTTATGTACTCCGGATTTTTCAGTTTCATTGATTTTTAAAGCGTGTAAATTTAAGATTCTTATTTCATAATGCTTCAGGAAAAAAAACTTGTTTTCAACATAATTTCACGTTTTAAATATCTAATTTTATCTAATCTTTTTACCGTTAAATAAAAAATTAACCAATATGAAAACTTACATTTCTGTTATTTCAATTTTAGTGTGTTTTGTTTTATTAACAGGCACTTCAACAGCCCAAATCAACCTCAGAGACAAAATTAAAAACCAAACCAACAACCGTGCAAACAATAAAGCCGATCAGGGTATCGATAAAAGCCTTGACAAGGTTGAAGAAAGTATTGGCAATCTTTTTAAGAAAGATAAAAAAGAGGAAGACCAGCAAGAGCCTGCCAAAGAACCTAATACGGACCAACAACCAACTGACCCACAAAATCAGGTAAAACCTGCCGCTGCAACACCTTCACTTCAGACCTATTCAAAATACGACTTTATTCCTGGCGGAAAAGTGATGTTTTTTGATGATTTTACGGAAACAGCGGTTGGTGATTTCCCTCCGAATTGGAATACTACGGCTTCAGGTGAGGTAGTTACGAATAATATGTATCCGGGCAATTGGTTTAAACTGATCGGTGAAGGATGTGTGGCATTAGACGAAGGACTCAAATTAACAGAAAATTACACCATTGAGTTTGATGTAATACCTTATGTTGTAGATGCCGGTAATGTAAGTTTTGAATATGGTTTCTATTTGTACAGCGCTCAGGATCCAAAAGACCTGAATGAAGGCGGAGCTGTACCGGGGAATAATGGAGGTATTAAAATGAGTTTTGGTTATCGTGCCACATACAGTGCATATAATGAAGAAGGATATACCATTAGCGGAGAAAAAGACGATGCTACAATGGAAGCCGGTAAAAAATACCGGCTCTCGTTTTGGGTGCAGAAAACAAGGCTCAGGGTATATCAGGATCAGGTAAAGATTTTTGATTTACCAAAAGTCTTTAAAGCTGGAATGCAATGCAATCAGATGAGATTTGAATTGTGGGGAGAGTCTGCCCCAATGATTACCAATTTCAGAATAGCTGCCGGTTTACCCGATACCAGAAATAAACTGCTGACCGAAGGCAAACTGGTTACTTACGGAATTTATTTCGATGTAAATAAAGATGTTGTGAAACCTGAATCATATGGAACTTTAAAGGAAATAGCAACCATTTTGAACGAGGTACCAGATGTAAAAGTCAAGATTGTTGGTCATACCGATTCTGATGGTGATGATGCAAAAAACATGGATTTATCGAAACGGCGTGCTGCTTCGGTAAAAGCCGAATTAGCCAAAAATTTCGGTGTAAATGCCGATAGAATTGTGACCGACGGAATGGGCGAAAGTCAGGCGGTTGCACCCAACGACACACCAGTAAACAAAGCATTAAACCGCAGGGTTGAGTTTGTAAAACTATAATTCACATTCATTCGGCAGGCCTCATTAAAAAGAAGCCTGCCTATTTTTCAAAGACAAATTATTCACACTTAAAATTTATTAAAATGAAAACAGTTTTATTCGCAATCATTACTATTTTTTCAGCATTGATCATCAATGCACAGGAAACATTTTTCCCCACAAAAGAGGGAATGGTTCTCACGTACAAAAGCTTCGACAAAAAAGATAAGGTTTCGGGTGTTACAAAATACACCATCGAAAAGGTAAATATCAGTGGCAATGACATTGATATCACCTATTTGTGCGAAGTACTCGACAACAAGGAAAAACTGGTTTTCAAAGAAGAAATCACGGTTCACCAAAAAGGCGATGTGCTTTACATTGACATGGGCAATTTTTTAAACAAAGCCGCTTTTCAACAGGAAGGTTCAATTCCGGCTGAGGTTGAAGTAAAGGGAAACAACATGGAAATTCCGCTGAATCCGGTTCCCGGCCAGACTTTACCCGATGCAAACATTGAAATGGCAATGAAGATGGGATTTGTAAATATGAAGATGTCGGCTGATATAACTAACCGCAAAGTAGAAGCAATTGAGGAAATTTCAGTCACCGGTGGCAGTTTTAAATGCTACAAATTCTCGGGCGATGTTAATACAGTTGCCATGGGTATTAAAGTTCAGGCCAAAACTATTGATTGGTTTGCAAAAGGTATTGGAAGCGTAAAAACCGAAAGTTACGATAAAAAGGGAAATCTGTCAGGCCGCACCGAGTTGGTTGAGGTAAAATAAATTGCATTCCTGTTGCTTGATGGTATTAAAATACCTGTTGCTAAGAATAGATTTTGTTTTCAGTTTAGCATTTGAAAAATACAGTTTTAAAACTTTGTATTTTAAACAATGTAAACAGCTAATATGAAAGGAGTAAATATTTCCAAATATCTGATTTTAGCAATTCCTCTGCAGTTGTTAACTTTTATTTCCTTCTCCCAGTATTTCCAATATCAGCCCGACAAACCAGGGAAGTTTATTTTTGATAATCGCCTCGACAAATGTATAGGTGTAGATGTACCAACGGCACAAAATAAGCTATCTTCCATTGTTGAATGGGTGCGCCGAAACGATTCCGTTATAGATCATCCCAAAGGATTCAATGCTATGGTTAGCCTGTCAGGATTATATTGCGATAAAATAAAAAGACAGGAAGATTTTGGGATGCGAAGTATCATCGGTTTTTCTTTTAATCATTTTTACCTTGAAAAAGGGATGTCATGCCGGGTAACAGGGAATACTGCCCACGGAACAGATATCTTCGTCAACAGCCCGATTTATTACATCAGTGCCCGATTCGACGAAGCCGAATTTAAAACCGACGACCCGCCACATTTGAAACAAACGCTTGAAAAAGCACGCGAAAATCTCAGAAATTATTATACCACAGCGCTGGTCATCAAAGAATTTGCCCCGGGGGTGAGATTATTTGCATCCGATCCCGGAACATGGTTTAAAGGTTCTTTACTTGTTTTCAACCCCGACTTGCCCGAAATTTGGATTCCGGTAACCGTGAAGGAGATTATGGAAGTGAAGCTGGCGTACTACAAAGTAAAACACGAGATTGACAGCATCAATTACGAAAAAATGGTTGCAGGCTGGGCTAAAATGAACTTTAATCCCGACCCTGATCGTACCATGCGCCCAAGGCTGTACCAGATAATAAAACAGGAATATGAAAATTTCACAGCCGAAGAATTAAGTCTTCCGGCCTGGTCATGTGCCTCTGAAGAATGCGGAATTTCGACGATTAATTCACGCGGCGAAGGCACAGCAGTGGTAAAATTTAATCCAGCCTGCTGGGACCGCTCACTACCGGTTACTGCCGTGCAATACCTGTCGTGGCAATTCCGGCCTGAAACAGAAGAGGAATTGGAAAAATTCATTCCACGTAATGGTGGACTTACTGATTTTGTGGGATTGTTTTTTAATAGCCTTCCGGTTGAGAAATTGGGAGTTTTAATTGATAAGAAATAAACAAAATGAACAACAAAACAGCCCTTTTTCTCCTGTTGCTGATATTGACAGAATACCTGCATGCAGCAGACCCCAAATTTTATGTAATGCTTTCACCGGAAACCAAGGCAAATTCGGCTTGCCTCAACCTCCTTGATTCGGAGTTTTTTAATGGGCTTAGAAAAAAATTCCCATGCGCCAGTTCAGAAAGCCAATACAGTACCAAGGTGCTGCTGGATTGGGAAAGACAAAAACAGTTGCTCGGAGTGGGAGATATTGATCAACTATCGAATATTGCCGAGGCAATGAAATACGACTATCTCGTTAGTCTGAGTGTCACTGTTCTTGAAAATACAACCACAATCTCGGCATTTATGATGAAAAAGGGGACGAATAATGTGATCTCCCGGACTGTTGAAAGTGTGCCGATTGGCGATGCATCAATTGATGCAGCTAAAAAAGTCTCGAAAAAACTTATTGATGATTTATATCAATACAATAGCCAGCTCTGCCGCGAAAAAACATGGACAGGAACTATTAAAATTGAACAACACACTTATGAAAAATTACTGAATACTGATGATCCCAGTAAACCTGGTGGCAGCCTCAAGTCTGATCTTTCTATCCAGTGCGAGGTCAATAATGATGTTGCTCAATGTACTGTAAACTATTCTGATCAGCTTACCGGAGCAGAAGGAAATTCAACTTCTGTTGCTTCAGGCAACGATCAAGCGGATGTCAGCATTTCTGTTTTCGATGGTAAAACTTCCATTAGTGTGGGAATGGTAAAAGCCTATGGCACAAGCAGCGGCAGTTTGGAAGGCGGCGGCGGTTTTTCCTCAGAGGTAAC
>Ga0247841_10006406_pt1 | contig 18199 bp, 1 predicted proteins | sample LaCruzMarch2015__2_FD_192410 | JGI IMG/M metagenome (GOLD analysis project Ga0247841, IMG submission 192410) | Freshwater microbial communities from meromictic Lake La Cruz, Castile-La Mancha, Spain - LaCruzMarch2015_18m | ecosystem: Environmental > Aquatic > Freshwater > Lake | place: Spain... | reverse complement strand
AGTGTCGGTCAAAACGCCAAGGGTGGCGTTGACGGTGTATACACCAACCTTCTTGGCCAGGGCGTTGGCGGGGATGGTGATGATGGAGTATCCGGTGACTTCCCAGGTGTTACTGAAGGCGTCAACCGCAGTGACCACCCAGGTGGGGATCGGGTCGTCAGCGGTGATGGTGACAGGATCGGGGGTGAGGGAGATAGCGATGGCTGCGCCGTAGTTGACGGTCAGGGTGGCGGTGTCAGTCAAGAGCAGGTAGACGGCGTTGACGGCATAGACGCCGACCTTCTTGGCAAGCGCGTTCGGGGGAACAGTGACGGTGGAAAGGGCGGTGATGTCCCAGGTATTGCCGGCCGCGTCAGCCGCAGTGACTGCCCAGGTGGGGATTGGGTCGTCGGCGGTGATGGTCTGGTCCTTGGGGGTGAGGGTGATGGAGGTCGCTGCGCCGTGGGTGATGGTCAGGGTGGCGGTGTCGGTCAAGGTGCCAAGGGCAGCGTTGACCGTGTAGACGCCGACCTTCTTGGCCAGGGCATCAGCGGGGACGGTGATGGTGGAACTGCCAGTGACTTCCCAGGTGTTACTGAAGGCGTCAACCGCAGTAACCACCCAGGTGGGGATCGGGTCGTCGGCGGTGATGGTGACAGGGTCGGGGGTGATGGCGATGGAAACCGCATTGCCGTGGGTGATGGTCAGGGCGGCGGTGTCGGTCAAGGCGCCGAAAACAGCAGTGACGATGTACACACCGACCTTCTTGGCCAGCGCATCAGCAGGGACAGTGATGGTGGAACTGCCAGTGACTTCCCAGGTGTTACTGAAGGCGTCAACCGCAGTGACCACCCAGGTGGGGATCGGGTCGTCAGCGGTGATGGTGACAGGGTCGGGGGTGAGGACGATGGAGACGGCTGCTCCATGGTTGACGGTAAAGGTATTGCTGTTATTGAGGATCGAAGCGGAGGTGATAGTCAGGAAAGCGCTCATCGCCTTGGTGATGGTGAGGGTCGGGTTGGCGACGCCATTGGTGAAGGGAATGGAAGTGGGGTTGACGGAGTTGGCGAAGCCGGAGAGGGTGGCGGGACCGGTGAAGTCGGTCTTGACGTTGTTGAAGGAGTCGTAGGCGGTGATGGTGGCGGGGAAGGAGGCGCCTGCGGTTTGAGGGGAAGGGAGGGTGGAGAAGGTGAAGTGGTGGGGAGCGCCTGAGGTTACCTGGAGAGAGGCGGTGGCAGACTTGCCGCCATAGCTGCCAGTGATGGTGTGAGGGCCGGCCAGGGAGACGGAGGCAATGTTGCCGGTGAAGAAGCCATTGGGGGAGATGCTGAAGGCGGTCAGGGCGGTGACATCCCAACTGTTGCCATAGGCGTCGTAGGCGGTGGATGTGTAGGCTTGGGTGGTTCCGGCGACGATGGTGGCGGTGGCGGGGGAAAGGGAGAGGTGGTCGACGGAAGCGGAATGGGTCACCGTGAAGGTGTTGCTGTCATTGGAGGCGGAGCCGGAGAGGGTCAGCTTGCCGGTCATGGCTTTGGTGATGGTGACGTTGGGGGTGGCGATGCCGCTGCTGAAGGGGATGGAAGTGGGAGCCACGGCGCCATCGAAGCCAGAGAGGGTGGCGGGGCCGCTGTAGTCTGTCTTGACATTGTTGTATAGGTCATAGGCGGTGAGGGAGAGCGGGAAAGGGACGCCGGCAGTCTGGTTGGAGATGGCGGCGAAGGTGAAGTGGTCGAGGGTGGCGGGGTTGACGGTGAAGGAGTTGCTGTCGTTGGAGATCGAGGCGGAGGTAATGGTCAGGACACCGGTCATGGCTTTGGTGATGGTGAGAGTCGGGTTGGCGACGCCGTTGGTGAAGGGGATGGAAGTGGGGTTGACGGAGTTGGCGAAGCCGGAGAGGGTGGCAGGACCGGTGAAGTCGGTCTTGACGTTGTTGAAGGAATCATAAGCGGTGATGGTGGCGGGGAAGGAGGCGCCTGCTGTTTGAGCGGTGAGGGTGGAGAAGGTGAAGTGGTGGGGGGCGCCAGGCGTCACCTGGAGAGAGGCGGTGGCGGTCTTGCTGGCGTAGCTTCCGGTGATGGCGTGGGGACCGGCCAGGGAGACGGAGGCGACGTTGCCGGAGAAGGAGCCATTGGGAGAGATGCTGAAGGCGGTCAGGGCGGTGATGTCCCAACTGTTGCCGTAGGCGTCGTAGGCGGTGGATGTATAGGCTTGGGTGGTCCCGGCGACGATGGTGGCAGTGGCGGGGGCAATCAAGATATGGTCCAACGCACTATTTCCCCATTGACAGGAGAGGAGGTTCGATTCGATAGCGCCAAGGGATGCTTGGATGGTATCGCTTCCGGTGGAAGTGGCCATGTAGGTGAAGGTGACCAAACCATCACTGTCCGTAAGAAGCGTGGAAGTCTGCACGTGCGCTCCGGAGACGGTGAATTGAACGGACTGCCCCCCTACCCCGTTGCCATAGGTATCTCGGACCACGGCGTCCACGTGATGGGTCTCGCCCACCGTCCGGATTGCCGCCTCTTGAGAGAGGAGTACAGTGGATGGAGGTCCAGCCACCCAGTGTACACTAGCCGGGCTGGAGTTGGTGCTATCTGCGGTAGCGACCACCACATCTGGGCCGATCGAAGTGCTTGTGTAGGTGAAAACAGCCTGGCCATTGGCATCAGCCAAGGTGCTGGTGCTGGAAGGATGGGAACCAGTCACTGTGAAAGCTACTGGCTTGCCTGGGGCTAGACCTAACGCATCGAGCACGGTAGCTGTTTGGGTGTGCATGCTGCCAACGACCACCGTGCTGGTAGTGGGCGCTAGATTCACAGAGACGGTCGGGCCCACCAGGCGCATGCCAGCGCTGGAGTAAACGCCGTCAAGATAAACTGGGCTTCCTCCCAGGCCGCCACTGTAAATGATTGATGTGCGCCGGGGTATGGCACTGCAGAAGGAGAGCGTAGTGCTAAGCGTTGGGGCAGAGCCTTTCAGGTAGAAGGAGAAGATCGTGAGGGTTCCGCTGCTGGTGCTGTCGTTGTTCCCTGCCAGAAAATCGATACTCCCGCTGGCATTGCTGGCTTGGTTATGGAAGGACTGCCAGGGGGATGGCAACATCGATTCGACGCGGTTCGTGGGGGTTCCGCTGGAATCGACCAATTGCAGATAGGTTGGATCGAAATCGAGGTGGATTTCGACCGCATCAATGGGTTGTTCCCTGGCAAGGGCTACTACTTGTAGTTGAAAAATGCCATTGCAGTCGTGATAGCTTGTCCCTTGCTCGATCTGGAGATCGACCGAACCTACCGCCTGGATTGGCACTGGGCAGTAGAGAAACGATATCAGGAAAAACCCCACCAAGGCGGTACAAATCCGGCCCTTCCATGCGCATCCCTTTTTCATTGCTTCTTCCCCTTCCCAGAATTGTGCTTGTAATCGCTGAACCTATTGAACCTATGGAACAATCGACTTAAAGAACTATTATAGCGGACCATAGCGGCCGAAGTTCGATTTCATCAGGGCGAAGTCCATGATGTTGACCACCCCATCGCCGTTGAAGTCAGCGCGAGGATCAAAGCCCGGCTGGCCCTCCCAAGTGAAGATAGCCCCCTTCAGGATAGCGAAATCCATGATGTTGATCACATCGTCGTCGTTAGCGTCACCGACACGCTGCTCTCCGAATGCGACAGTGGTCGTTCCTGAGCTCAGCGCTACCCCTGTCCGCCAGGTGCTCAGAGCGCGGCCCTCCTTGATCTTGATGTCGTAGCTGCCCGCCGTGACTCCTACCACAGTGAAGGAGCCGACCTGAGCAGGGCTGGTGACGGTGCTGGAAAAGAGAGGGCTTGTCCCACCGGGCTCATGTAAGGAGACGGCAAAAGTGGCGGTGTAAGAAGTAGTGGCTCCCTGAAGTGAGAAGGAAACATTAAGACTTCCAGGTGGGAGAAAAGTAGTGCTAAGGGTGACCAAATGATCCGAGCTATCGATATCCAAGATCTGGTTCTGAGGGTCAACCCAAGCATAGAGAGTGCAGCTGCCAACTTGAGCTTGGTAAGGCAAGGAAACTACGACCGTGCTTGTTCCCGGGACTTCAAGCAGCACCTGCCAAACCAGCGGGGTGGGAGCGAGAACCTCCCCGCTAGGCGTCGTCGTGGTCTGGGTGGGATCCGTATCATATAGAGCGATTGGTACATTTTGAGTACCGAGCCCCTGGTTCTCCAGAGTTAGCAATACTTCCACCGGTCCCGCCAGATTGGTGGAGAGCGCTAATGGTTCCTGCACAGGGTGAAGATCGGGTCCCAAGGCTGCCATGGCCATGGCAGTGCGCGTGGAATCCTGGCTTGCTTGTTGCAGCACAGTCTTTTCCGGGTCGAGCTCTACCCAGAAGTAATGCACCCCAAGTGGCAACGAGGAAGGTGTCCAGCTCCAAGAAAGGGAGGTCGTTTCCGAGGGAGTAAGGGAGGGAAGGATATTCTCCGCCAACAAAGGCGCCCCTTGTGCTGGGTCACCGTCGTACACTCTTACCGGCAGAGTTGGGCTGGCGCCCCAACCGGTATTGGTGAAGGTCGCCTCAAGCCGGATCATGCTTCCTTGGGAAGTGACCTGCAAACAAGGATCGGTGAATTGTACATCCGGGAGGAGGAAGGGCACGGAGGCTGATTGCAGTATGGATGACCCACTTTCCTCGGTCTGGAGGGTTGCCCTGTCAGAAGCCTGAGATTCCCCAGATCCTCCGGCATTTCCTGTGCTGAGAGTAAGGAAGACAGCATGACTGCGCAAGTCATCGGGGCAAAGGAAGGTGCAACTAACAGTGGTGATTTGATCGGGGAAGAGTGCTATAGGAGTGAGAGGGACTGGTCCCGCCAGGAGCAAACCGCCAGCCATCGGGTCACCATCATAAAGAGCCACCCGTACTCCCTCGGTTGGCCGGGTTCCGGTATTCATCACCGATGCCGTCGCCGTGACCTCTTGCCCGGGGAGTGGTTGGCTGGGAGAGAGGGTCAGGGATCCGGGGACGAGCACGGGGTTGGCTGCCAGGGGAAGAAAGTGGACGCAAAGATCCGAAGTGCTGTCTATCGGTCCGCTGGGAGTCTCGGTGACGTTTTGACGCACATCGGCCGTCATCACCTGGTCCCCCGGCAAGAGAGCTAGCGTCTTCTGACTGTAGTTGCCAGGCATCGAGGTCAAAGGCCGGGGTGTAGACCAAGTATTCGTCCCAGAAACCTGGAACGCAAAAAACGGACGCTGTTGTCCCTGCTCATCGTAGCCATCCCAGGCTAGAAACAGGTTTCCCTGTGAATCCTCTAACCAAGATGGGTTAGCTAGAGAGTATGAGCTCACTACTGTCATCGGTGAAGACCAGATATTCCCGTCCCAACGCTGGACGACTAAACGCGAGGGGAGAGGGGTGTCGGTTTCGGTGAAAGTGGGCGTCTGTACATAGGCTAGCCAATTCGAACCATTTGACGCTCGTAGGGATGCAGGAGATTGCTCCAGATCGCTGTTTCCTGCCAAGACTATAGGCGCACTCCAAGAGTTGCCATTGTAGATAGACCAGACCATTTCCTGGTCGAAAATGGTGGAAGGGTCTCCATTCGTGTCCTCGACCCAGCATAATAGGGGACGGGTTCCCGAAACGGTCAGAGCCAACCCTCCACCGACATACGCAGTGGAGGGAGTTACCACCCCGCTGGCGGTCCAGGTTCCCCCCTGGTAATGAGCGAAGTGGATGGATTGGCCGCTGGGGTTCAGGTCAGTGGTTGTGTTTGTAAGCCACGCTGCCCAGGCTGAACTATCTGGCGCTGACACCAGAACTGGATCGAAAGTGAAGGACCCATCTTCAGTGAGCATGGCTGGTGGGTTCCACCCCGTGCCGTTCCAGCTGGACCAGGCAAGATCGACAAGTGGGAAAATCGTTTCCGGTGCATCAGAAGGGGTCAGAGTGGCGGAAGGGACTACCGTCCAAAGAGCCAAAGGACCAGAGGGAGTGTAGACCATCTTTGCATCGTATTGAGGGAAAAGGCTGTCCTCCACTAGTTGAGGAGCTGTCCAGGAAGTTCCCGACCATGTGGAAGAAGCGATTTTGTAGCAGGAGGGCTGGGATTTGCTGGGATCGTCGGTATTGAAAAGGAGCCAGGCGGAGCCTGTGGGGCTGCTGACAAGATTAGGATGAGATCGAGGGATTACATTGTTCCAAATCGCGAATTCTGGGGGGAATTCCCCTCCGAATGCAGAACTCATGCTGGCTAAAGGCTGATTAATGAGCAAATAGTCCCGATCGACCACGGAATATGAAGGCAGCGATAGCGCCGAGGTGTGCGGGAAAGATCCCCCCTGGCCACTTAAGCTCTTTTCCCAGTGAAACCAAGAGACAGGAAGGTCATAGGTCCACTCTCCCCAGAACATTACATAGGTTTTAATAAATAGATGGAGGTCAAATGAGAGTTTTTTTGCTCGAAAAGGCCTTAGTTGGAATGTGACTGTTCCTTCTGGTCGTCCTCCCCCTTCAACTCGTGCCACGATGGCAGAAAAAGCCAAAGCCGCGCTTCCAAAAAAAGTGACTTCACCAGTGCCTCCATCAAAAGCGAGGGGAAGCCAGGAGACAAGTCGATTTTCGTTGCTTGGCCGCAATGTACTTTCCAAGCTGCCTTTCATCCCGAGTGTTAGGCTAATCACAAACCCTAAGGAAGGTTTTGGCTTTATGAATGGAATTGGGAGAACAAGAGAAAGTGGAGTGGGAATATCCCAACTCGCCGACAAATTCACTTGGAAAGAAAAATTGATCGCCGCAATGCTAACCGAGAAATCACGGTCAGCCGAAAGTGCAATGCTTACCTTTGGTTGAAGTCCAAGGCTTGGTTTAACGGACTTTAGTATCAGGTTCGCCTCTGGGTTAATGGAGATGCTTCCACCTCCCGCCCCCAAGGAGTCGATCCATAAAGATAGCTCAAATCCTAGATCTACTCCATAGCTACCCTTTAGAAATCGGGTGTCCAGGTGCTCTGATGCCCCAGCCGCAAATTGAACAGAACCCAGGGAATACCGAACCAGGTGATTGGTGAGGTCTGGTTCAGGTGTAAATGCCACATAACCAAGTTTCTGGATTATTTCTTGGATCAATGGATCATGGTATCGGAAACCCATCAAGCACATAGTCTTTGGCAATGAGCGGCGACCTGTTTGGGATACTGCCACAACGGTTAAGAGATTGGCTCCTGGCGTGAGGTCGCCCATGTTGAAAGTGCCTGACCACCCACTCGTGGGGTCCAAATCAGTCTGTTCGTGCGTTCCATTTGCTGTCGAGAGAGAAAATCGGACAAAGGCTACTGGATCTGTGGGATTCGCCAGAACCTGCGCATGAATGGTATTTGCCACCTTCACACCAGGCATAAATGCTCTTTCGAAGTCAGCGGTAAGTTGCTGCACCACCGGATCACCGCTTTTTCTCGATTGAAAGCTCGCTTGATTGTTGTTGCGGTCTTCCTCTGCGATCAGCTCGCTTGGGTCAATGGTGATCACGAGCGGGATATCGGACTGAAGGGATGCTGCCAGGATGGCTTCGCGAGTCGTCCCTGACGAGAATGCTCCCAGGAGAGTAATCGTCTGATCAAGAGTGGCTCCCTGATGGAAACGCACTTGCACATTGCTGACTGACCCAGGCCCAGCATTGTGGATGATTGCTCGGATCTGTGTACTCGCTCCCGATCCCGTGACACTGATATCAGAGGAAGAGAGGTAGAGGTCAGGGAGTCCTTGCGACTGGGCTGTGGTGAAGGTCCAACTAACGTCTGCAGCCAGCGGGATGCCAGTTTGGGAGCGGAAGCCTTGATATCCTCCCTTTGCGGTAGCCTGGTAGGTAGTATTGGGTTCCAAGGGTGAGGAGAGAGCAAACGATGCTTTGTGTGAGGAAGGATCATAGGAGATCATTCCTTCCACGGATACCCTGCTGGTACTCTTCACCAAGAAGATAGTCGTTCCATTGATCCAGTTCCGATCCATGGCTTGATCGAAAGTTGCCGAAATTGAAGCGGAACGTGATATTCCGCTTGCTCCGGGAGAGGGAGATTGCCCGATTACATGTGGTGGCATAATTGGGTTTGCGCTGGGGGTAGCCTGCACTTCCAGTGAATAGCCTCCTTCCAGGGGAGGGGTACTGTTGTCGAATGCGGCTACTTGGTAATAATACGGGATGCCATTTTGGGCGGTGGCGTCGGCGAACGAGAGTATCATCGTTCCTACGCTGCTCAGCAAAGTGTAGTCCACCCCGCTGTGCAGGCTGCGGTAAATGTGATATCCAGCTAATGGAGTTGATCCAACAGAGGCCGCTCTCCATGTAAGGGCTACCACTCCATTTCCAGGGATGGCATCTAGCTGGAGGATTTTGCCTGGAGGCGCTTGAGCAATCGTCCGAGGAGTCGCAAAAGCCTCGTTGCTGGGAGCGCCGAGGTTGGTCGGCATCGCCTGGTCCACCGCTCGAACCTTGTAATAATAAGGTTGGCCGTTTTCCAGGTTCGTGTCTAGGTAGCTGGTTCCCGTTACAGGTTGGTTATTCAAGGGCCAACGGTTCTCTCCCCCCGCAGCAGTTCCTCGATAGAGATAGTACCCGGCAAGAGGTGTATTTCCTGGCAATGCTGGGCTCCAGTTGAGAAGTACAGATCCGTTGGAAGAGGTGGCGGTTAAATTCTCAGGCTTTCCTGGACCTTCTCCGGGAACATCCAGAGTGAGACCGCTAGTCACAGTTTTGAACCCATTACTAACTCCTACCTGGATCTGATAGTACCCTTCTTGGGGAGTTGGCCAATTGATCATCCCAGTGTTGGAGTTGATGGTCATCCCGCTGCAAGCGCCGGAGACCAGGGAGAAAAACAAAGAGCCGCCGCCATCGGCAGTAGCCTCGGCAGTGAAAGAGAAGGGGGCTCCTGTAGGGACCACGCGGGTAGCGGGGAGGTTGGTGAAACGGGGGATAGAAGAGGCGCTGCCCAAGCTCAGCTCCCAGGTGTCGTTGAAGTAGGAACTACTGCTGTAATTGCTCCCCCCAAAAAGAATGACGCGACCGCTGTCTCCCGCAGACACCAGGCCAGCGAGTTCTCGGGCAGGAGGCAAATTGCTAGGGTTTAGATTGAGCCACTCATTAGAATCTGTATTGAACAGCCAAGTGTCATTGAGCGAAGTATCATTGGGGTCGGAATGACCGCCAAACAAGATAATCGCGTTAGCTGAACCCACCCAGCACATGTTATGCCCAGCTCGCGGAGAGGGGGAGATAACCGGATGAAGCTGGATCCAGTTATTAGTGCTGTAGTTGAAAAGCCAGGTGTCATTCAGCCCATTGAACCAACCACTCCCATTTGCCCCTCCAAAAAGGACAACTTGCCCGTTTTTCTTGTCGTATGCCATCCTCAGGTGTGCCCTTTCGGGCGGGGGGTTGCTGGGAGTCAGGTTGGTCCAGTCGTTTTGTATCGGATCGTATGCCCACGTGTCGTTCAGGAGCGCTGAGCTTGGTGAGCCACCGAATAAGATCACTTTCCCGACATTGTCCATATAGACCATGTTATGTGTATAACGTGGTGACGGGGCATGGGGGGGATTCATGTTCTGCCAAACATTTGAGACCGGGTCGTAGGCCCAAGTGTCTGCTAGAGACCCTGAATTCCAATTCCACCCTCCGAAAAGAATCACTTTTCCGACACTTGGGGCATAAACCATACTATGAGCAAAGCGAGGGGAAGGGATATTCCCGCTAGGCGCCAACGCCTGCCAATTGTTCGTTAAGGGATCATAAGCCCAGGTATCCTGAGATGCTGTTGGATTCATTCCTCCAAAGAGAATGATCTTTCCCACATTAGGCGCATAGGTCATTGCAAAGTCACATCGGGTTGGTGGGGAATTCGTTGGAAATAGCTGAAGCCAATTGTTACTGGATGGTTGGATGGTGAAGTCGCTTCCCGAAGCAGCGAAATGGGTGGGATCGGTCAGGCTGGCGATCTTCACCCGGCAGGCCGTGGAGGGTGGGCTGCTGACGGTCCATGTGAAGGAACCCGTGCTCACTGGAGCGGAGGCGGCAAGGGTCTCGGTGTAGGTGGAGCCGCCGTCGCGGGAGAGGGTGATGGCCAGGTTGCCGCTCAGGTTGGTGGAGGTCCAGGTAATCGTCTGAGTAGAGGAGAGAGGCCAGTTCTCCCCGCCCTTGGGGGATGTGAGGGAGAGGGAAGAGGCGCTGCTGGGGTTCCATTTCCACATCCCTCCGCCATAGGTGCCGGCGTAGAGGATCTGAGGGTTCGAGGGATCAATTACCAGGCACCGCACGCGACTGTCCGTCAAGCCGGTGGAGAAAGCGGTCCAGCTCGCCCCGCCGTCGGTACTCGTGAAGGCTCCGCCATCGGTGCCGGCGTAGAGGGTCTGGGGATTGGAGGGATTGATGACCAAGGACCACATGACACCGTTCGTCAACCCACTGGAGGAAGCGGTCCAGCTCGCCCCGCCGTCGGTACTTTTGTACACTCCCCCGCCATAAGGGCCAGCGTAGAGAATCTGGGAGTTATCGCGATCGATGGCTAGGCAATGTACGTACATCCATGGCAACCCGCTGGAGGAATCGCCCCAGACGACCCCGCCGTTATTGCTCTTGAAGACGCCACCCCAGAAGCCCGCGTAGAGGGTCTGGGGGGAGTAGGGGTCGATGGCCAGGCACAGCACAATGCTGTTGGTTGGCAGACCGCTGGAGGAAGAACTCCAGCTCGCTCCGCCATTTGTACTCTTGAAGGCTCCGCCGCCATTGGTACCGGCGTAAAGGGTCTGGGGATTGGAGAAGTCGATGGCCAGAGACCACATATAGCTGCCGGTTAGCCCGCTGGAGGAAGAACTCCAGCTCGCTCCGCCATTTGTACTCTTGAAGACATCGCCAACATCAGTGCCGACATAGAGAATCTGGGAGTTCGAGGGATCGATAGCCAAACAGTTCATAGTGCTTCTCGTCAACCCAGTGGAAGAAACGCTCCAGCTCGCTCCACCGTTGGTGCTCTTGAAGACGTCGCCATAGGTGCCGATGTAGAGGGTCTGGGAGTTCGAGGGATCGATAGCCAGGGAATTAATAATTCCTACCTCAAGAGGCAACTGCTCCCAGTGTCCTTCCGTGGTGAGTTCCGCGGCTGCCGAAAAAGATGTAATGGGTCCTGTCGGCAAGGGCAGTGTCGCGGGAACCTGCGCTGGCTTTTCCTCATGCTGTTGACCGATCACGCCAGTCGACCCAAGCGGAAGTAATGCCAGACAACAGATGAGTATGATCGCCGCTTTCATCCGAAACCTACCTTCACCTCTCCACATGCTGTTCGCTCCTTCTCCCATGCCAGTTTCTAATACGAGGGAACCTCCGGCCCTTCCATGCGCATCCCTTTTTCATTGCTTCTTCCCCTTCCCAGCTTCATCTTCTGTTATCGTTTCCCCTATCCATCAATTAGCCCGAAGAACTGCTAAAGCGGACCATAGCGGCCGAAGTTCGATTTCATCAGGGCGAAGTCCATGATATTGACCACCCCATCGCCGCTGAAGTCCGCGCGAGGATCGAAGCCCGGCTGGCCTTCCCAGGTGAAGATAGCGCCTTTCAGGATGGCGAAGTCCATGATGTTGATCACATCGTCGTCGTTGGCGTCACCGACACGTTGTTCTCCCAGTTCGATGGTAGAAGCCCTTCCTTGCAGCCTGATCCCAGTTACTCGCGTGCTTAGGGCCTGCGCTGCTTTGAATTGGATATCGAAAGTGCCAGGCGGGATTTGCAGCATCTGGAGGGATGTCGCGGTGGTAGCCACAGTCATTGTGTAGGTATGTAGTGGGTCAGTGGTCATCCCGGCATCGAAGAATCGAGCCGTGAAAGTCCTCTCCTTCAAACCAGCCGCCCCCTGTAAGGCGAAGCGGATGCCAAGGTCGGTGAAACCCGGCTGGACGATCACAGTCAGGGTGGAGTTCTGTATCGAATGCCAGTCGTCGCTTACCCCTACGATGATCGAATGGGTTCCTGTCTCCGTCGGCACCCAGGACACTTCACCCGTGGTGGTGCTGAGGGTAACCCCTTCCTGCCCGGAGAGAAGATAGTACTCCAGTGGATCCCCTTCCAAATCGGTGGCTGTCATGGAGTAAGAAAAGGGGATTCCCACCGTCGCGGTCGCCGAATGAGGGAGGTTCAGCCAGGAGGGTGACTGGTTAATCCCCACGATGAAGAGCGGCTGTTCCCAAGAAGGGCTGCTCTCCCCGGTGCTTGGATCAACGGCTTGCGCAGTGAGCACGTAGTCTCCTGGTTGCAAAACAATGGATGGGGACCAGGTGAAAAGAAGAGAAGGGGTAGCGGCCGTGGGCGTCAGCACGGAGAAGCTGTCTGCAGCTATTCGGCTTCCATCCTCCAGAACGCGGGAGAGGTTGTGGCTCCACAGGCTGGGCCGGCTTGCATAGGCTTCGACCTGAACCAGGTCGCTGCAGGTGATGCTGGAGAGAGGGGAGACGGAGAGCGATAGAATGTTCAATCCCCAGGGCGGCAGGGCTGTTGCCAGGAGGGTTTCCGAAGGTTCGCTCTGATTGGCCGGCGCTTGGTCGTCTTCAGCCACGAGCCAGTATGAATAGGAGACGGAGGGACTGACAGTCTCATCGAGGTAGTAATTCGCAGAGGGAGACAACGTTGCCAGAAGAATGGGGGTGGTCTCTGTTCGCGTTTGACGGAAGAGAGATTGTTGGGCGACGGGGTAGCTTTCATTCTGCCCTGGGTACCAGGCGATCTCGATGGCCGTGGAGGTAGAACTGACCAGGCGCAGGGCGCTTGGGGCCAGCGGAGGGACAACTGTAGTAAAAGCCAATTCAGCGATCGCCTCCCCGGTGGGATTCTCCATCCATGTCCAGTAGTCGGTGGATGTTAGCGTATAGCTGTGACCGAAATCATCGGAACAGGTCATGGTCCAGGCATCAGACGATGGAGGCGCCCCAATTGGGAGCAAGCCATCTGCAACGAGCAGATCCTCCTGGAAGGAATCGTCTTGATTGGGTGGATCAAAGGACATAGATACATGAAGCAAGCCGTCGGTTGTAGTGACATCTTGCGCGCCAATCCAACCGATGTAGATCATGCTTCTGGGATCAATAGGTGAGTTGGTTCTTTCCAGTCTGGCATCAATCCATAATGATCGTGGCACCTGTGGCCATGTATTGCCGGAGGGGGGAATTTCGCACCACAATCCCGCTCCATTTGCAGCCATCCCGATCGTATCGTTCGAACCTGGCCCATCGTAAGCCCAATTTCCGTTCGCATCCTTAAAGATCCCATGCATGAGAAACACTTGGTCCAGCTCACTTAGACCTTGATGGACTGCTGCTCCCACCCCTTTTGCAGAAAGAGCTTGATAGAGATTCCAAACCGTTGCAGGCCGAGAGTCAGCAAATGTGGAGAAAATCTCTGACGCCGGTACGGTGAGGTAATCGCGAGGGAAGTTTACCGTGTCCCATCGGAGATAGGGAGTCCACGCAGTCTCGTTTCGTTGGTCGAATAGATCCCACAGTAGGCCCGCAACTGCAAACTCTTCGGTTTGGAATTGCCCTACAGGAATGAATGGATTGACCTGTCTTATCGCGAAATAATCCCATGGCTTATAGTTTCTCTCTATCGATTTGTCTAAGAATGATTCCTTCGTAACGGCGCTGTATTTTTCCGGTGCACTAACCTGAAGGATCTTGGCGATATAGCAGGAGGAAAACTCCGCAAAACCTTCAATAAGGTTCCAGCTTGTGTCGGGCGTCGCGAAACCCCAATGGCCCATGTCTTCTCCGTTTGGATTTAGCACGAGTTCTGGCCAAAACAGCTCTTTCTGTAAATGATGGCTGAACTCATGCCATTCAACGTTATCCGGTTGGCGTCTACTCTCAAAAATCATGTCACTGTACGATGAACCTTCAGATACAGCATCCGAAATCTGAATCAGGTTCTCCCCCTGAACTGTTGGATCAGAATACCAAGTGTCAGTGCTCTTCTCATTCACGCCGACTCCAAATCGTACGGTGACCTGATAGTTCAGGGGATGGTTCAAGTATTGAGGCCCCTCAGCCACCCACTTTGCCCAGATCAAGTTGCGATAGATGGCGATGCTATTCTGGAGTCGAGCAAGTAGCCCTTCTTTGTCCATATCCGGCTTTCCCCACGCAGGGGATGCATGTTCCCCGAAATAGCCAATTCCCTCGATCGCCTCCGTTTTTGTTCGAAGGTCGAGGTTCAATAAACCATCATTTCCATGCCATTCCAGCCATTGACCGGAATTCGCGCCAACCTGAAACGATCGCGTAATAAATCCCCAATCTTCATCCTCTTTTCCGATGCAACGAAGCGATGAGGAACTGGTATCCGTTGCCGTTCTCCACCAAACTTCAAGCTTGTATTGGTGGTTCGTCTCCGCGATCAGGTTGAAAAACTCGCCGGCTGTGTTTGTGGTGGTTTCTCGTGTTTGCCCAGTGTCTTGATCCACCAAACGGACGAAAGCGGAAGGCAAGCCCACGCCACCCCTAAACTGTGTAGGAATGAAAGGATCCGGGAAAATAGACTCGCTTGCCGAATCGTAGACTCGGCCCGATAGGGTCATCTGGGTTGATGTCACCCGAATAGTCAAGGTTGCGGTGGATCGATGTCCATGACCATCATCAGCGCTGATATTCACAAGATGGATCCCCTCGATGGGAGCAGACCAGGAGAGAAATCCGGATGTGCCATCGATCGTTAGCCCAGGCGGAGCACCTGGTTCAATACCGAAACTGAGCGCGTCTCCGCCTGGATCGTATGCATCGACAAAGAATAGAAGCGGTTGAGTAGTCTCTATTGTTTCCGAAGAAGGCAGGTTAACGAAAATAGGCGGGTTTCTTGCTTTTTCCGAACTTAACTGCAATCCCCATGTTTCGTCCCAAGCGCAATGGAGAATCAGTTGCCCAGTTGACGGTGCAAAAGCGATCATGGGGCTCCAACTCCAACCCGGAGGGGTTAATGGATTGATGTTAGACCAGTCGTTCAAGACTGGATCATAGAGCCAAGTGTCGGTTGTATTGAACCCTCCATACGAGACGATTTTGCCGATATCCTCTACATAGGCAAGGGTGGCGTCCGAGCGACCTGGGGGAGAATTGGCAGGGTAACGATTTGTCCAGTCGTTTGCAACTGGATCGTAAGTCCAAGTTTCGTTTAGTCCGCCATAATTCGTATCTCCGCCGAAAAGGATGACTTTGCCGGTATTGGCTGCATAAGCCATTTCGTGTCCCGACCGGGGCGATGGAGAATTCACAGTATCGCAGCACTGCCAGGTATTCTGAACAGGGTCATATACCCAAGTGTCGCTAAGGTTGCCGGTACTTCCAACCCCTCCAAAGAGGACAACTTTGCCCGTATTGGCAGCATACGCCATGGCGTGAGCATAACGCGCTGGAGGAGCGTTTGTTGGGTTTTTATCCAACCATGTATTGGTCTTCGGATCGTAGACCCAGGTGTCATTCAATCCACCAGAAGTATCATATCCCCCGAAAAGGACAATTTGGCCAGTGGTTTCTGCGTAGACCATCGCATGATCTTGACGCGATGAGGGATGGTTGGTTGGGTTGCAGGTTACCCATATCCTACTTGCGGGATCATACGACCATGTATCATCATACAACTGGTTATTCAGTCTTGAGAGCCCGTTGCTGCCCCCGAAAAGGACCACTTGATCCGTGTTCTTTGCATAACTCATACTGGCCCATGATCTGTTCGGAGGGGCGCAAGCTGATCTATCGGTCCAATTGTTGCCTTGCGAATCATAGGTCCAGGTATCGTGAATATTATGCATGGAGACATCTGTTCCTCCAAAAAGAACTGCCTGACCCGTATCAGTGATATAGGTAAGATCAAACAATAAGCGGGCTGGCGGATGATTGGTCGTATTTTGGAGGATCCAATTATTTTTTTCTACATCGTAGTACCAAGTATCATCATACCAAGCAGTCCAGTTAGCATTAAGACCGCCAAACAGAACCACATAGCCCGTGGTTTCCATATTGACCATACGCAGAGTGTATCGAGCAGGGGGCGAATTGGCTGGGTTTTTTGCTTCCCATGTATTTGCCATTGGATCATAAACCCACGTATCGCCGCCAACTTCACTACTGTAGGTGACTCCCCCGAACAGGATCACCTTTCCGGCATTCGTCGCATAAGTCATCCCAAACATATATCGTCCAGACGGAGAATTGGTTGGATACAATTGAGTCCATGTGTTGGCCAACGGGTCATATACCCAGGTGTCATTTAATCTTTGCCCGCTTAAACCACCAAATAAAAGCACCTTGCCAACATTTTCCATGTAAACCATTGAATGCCATCCTCGCGCAGGTGGCGGGTTGGCAGGATTCTTGTTGGTCCAGCTATTCGCTGCAGAATCATACGCCCATGTGTCGTTGGTGGCATTTGAAGCATTCCCACCAAACAGAATCACCTGACCGGTATTGGCTGCATAGACCAAACTCGCTCCATTTCTTGCTGATGGAGGGTTGGTGGGGTTTTTATTGGTCCACTTGCTTGATGCCGGGTTATATGCCCACGTGTCGTTCGGAGAGTTGTTGCGCCCGAAAAGGATGACCTCCCCCGTGTTCTCAGCATAGGCCAGAGATGGTCCTTCGCCAGCAGAAGGAAAGGGGGAAATGCGCTCCCATTTGTACTCTGATGGTTCTACGATTTCGAAGTCGTGGCTTGATTGAGATTGAAGCTGCATATCATCAAGCGTTATGAATCGAATCCTGCATTTTGATGACAGTGGTTCAGAGACGTTGCCCCAAATCCAAGTGCCTTGGTTTGCCGGAACACTGGTCGCGAGGATTTCGGAATAGCTTGCGCCGCTGTCTCGAGATAACTCGATTTTTACATTCCCTATCACATTGGTGGCAGTCCAGGAAACAATCTGCGATGATCCAACCGGCCACGTTTGCCCGCCATTGGGGGAGATAACTTGGATCGAAGGTATCTGCTCGATGAAAAGGCGATAAAGCAAAGCAGTCCCCTTGAGGGCAGTGGGAAGAAGGCAGCTTGCCTGCTGCTTGCAATTCTCATCCTCTTCTTGGGAATAGCCTATGTCTCCAACTTGACTCTCATCAAAGTGGGACAATGTACCGGGAGGATCGGAATTCCAATTGGCAAAATTGATTCCTGCTGCCCAAGTATAATTGGCTGGCGCGACCGGGTTTGGAAAATTGTACTTTGCATGTTCCGATCGGAAGGTCTGGGCGCGTTGTGCCACTTCGAAAAAGAGATAGAACAAGGTAGGGCGCCAGTCGCCATATCCGTTAATGGTGCTCATCTCATTTGGATAATAACCTGATGGGACAATGCTAGATGTCGGAAAATCTGTTAAGCCAGCCACCTTCGACAAATATATCGTGTCAGTCCATGTTTGGCTTTTGTATCTTCCACCCTCCCAGTCATCTAGCCACCATTCCAGAGCGTCATGGTCTGAAAGGTGTATGTGCCGATGAGCATGAGCCGGCACCGTCGCATCGGCTAATAGATGGGCGGCTCGACCCAGTGCGTAATAGGATGCTTTTACGTCGCGGGGGACTCCGTTTCCTTGGTAATAGTTAAGCGCATTCTGAAACCACCACGCAGCATGCACCCAAGCATTATTCTCTACCGGATCCAACCATGCTCCCGAGAATGGGCCAGCATCGGGATCAAAACCGTGGTTGGAAGCAAAAAGCGAATCATGCAGTATATCCCCAATATAGCTATCCAACGGGTAGTCCTCTTGAAATGCTCCCCAACTTATATACGGTTGATAAATTTCCATTTGCTGTGGGATTGTGATCCCTTGCTTATTCAACACAGTCAATGCTTGTACTGCAAGATATGTGTGCGTTCCTGCAGCTCCCCACTCTGGTTCTATCTGCCGGTTAGGATCTGCAAGAGTATCCGCTAGATCCTTCTCGGGAATCGCGTCTTGCTCTGGATAATCAGAACTGACGGAGGCTGTAATACTTCCAGATGGAATTGCCGCTTGATCCGCAATGGCAGATTTAGAAATGGCCACGATCGGCAAAGTAGTGATCATGAACACGAAGAGAAGGAAAAAGACGAAATATCTGCGTATTCCGGTCCAATCCGCCACCCAAATCCGATTGAAAGCGCCACCTGATTCCGTTTCATTCCGCCACTCGATTCTGATCCATTCCGCCACCTGAATCCGATTCATCCCGCCACCCCCCTGGA
>Ga0247841_10006405_pt1 | contig 18202 bp, 20 predicted proteins | sample LaCruzMarch2015__2_FD_192410 | JGI IMG/M metagenome (GOLD analysis project Ga0247841, IMG submission 192410) | Freshwater microbial communities from meromictic Lake La Cruz, Castile-La Mancha, Spain - LaCruzMarch2015_18m | ecosystem: Environmental > Aquatic > Freshwater > Lake | place: Spain... | reverse complement strand
TGGCTGTTCGCCAATTAAAGCGGTACGCGAGCTGGGTTCAGAACGTCGTGAGACAGTAGAAATTTGGCTAATATTAGCCAAAGCCGTGCTGTCTTAAAATTTAGCTAAATGCTGGAAACTCTGTAAAGTCTCATCAGGAGTGAGACTTGTGTATCTCACACTACTTATGGTATAGTATTTATACTATGAGTAACAATGTGTTGAGTGCAGACAATCAGCAGGAAAGACCAAATATGGTCCTAAATCCATGGTATATTGTTGGTTTTGTAGAAGGTGAAGGAACTTTTCATGTCGCCTTTTATAAAGATCCAAGTATGAAGCGAGGAATTAAAGTAATTCCGGAGTTTCATATCAATCAAAGTTATTTAAGAATTTCTACATTAAATGAAATTCAAAAATATTTTGGTTGCGGTTATACCAAGGTAAATCACGCGAAACGCATTAACGATGACACCTATGTGTATGTCGTACGCGATCGCGCGGACCTATGTAGTAAAATTATTCCTTTCTTTCGGAAACACCCGTTGCGTTCTATCAAGCAAGAAAGTTTTATAAAGTTTGCCCAAATTGTCGAAATGATAAGTTTAGGTAAGCACCGCGAAATCGCGGGAATTAAAAAAATTATAAAACTTGCTTACGAGATGAACATCGGCGGAAAATACCGGAAAGTAAAACAGGAAGATTTATTGCGTAATTTGGAATCCTCAGAGACTACATGCTAGACATTTTGTCAGTTAGACAAAATGAAGATATAGTCCGAACTGCATGGCGACATGCAGAGTACGATAGAAATGTCGTATCGTCCTGAAACTTTCAGGACAGTAACAAATTTTGTCGGTCTCCTATCTGTTGCGGGCGTTGAATATTGAGAAGGCTAACTCCTAGTACGAGAGGACCGGAGTTAATAAACCTCTAGTGTGCCAGTTGTTCCATCAGGAGCATTGCTGGGTAGCCATGTTTAGCACGGATAAACGCTGAAAGCATCTAAGCGTGAAGCCGTCTTCAAGATAAATATTCGTTAAGACCCCTTGTAGATTACGAGGTTGATAGGTTCTACGTGTAAGCACCGTAAGGTGTTGAGCGGAGGAATACTAATCGGTCGAGCGCACGACGAGAGCACTAAGAAGTGCTTTTGAGATAATAAAAAATTGACCATTGTAATTGCCGATTATTAAAATTTAAAAAAGACCATTGTCTTGGTGGTTCAAGCGGAGAGGTTACACCTGTTCCCATCCCGAACACAGAAGTTAAGCTTTCCAGCGCTGATGATAGCAGAAATGCAAAAGTAGGCCGCCGCCAGGACAATGGTCTTTTTTTGTATCTAAAATTATCAGCAGCAGCATATTACCCTAATGATTTTAGGATCGCCGCCAGCCCGCCCAAGGCGGGTCCGCCTCGGGCGGAGACAATGGTCTTTTTTTGTTGGCAAATTCGTATTTTTATGTTATCTTTAAGGTATTGATTAGATAATTATATTTTATGACCACTGCTGAATTAGTGAAAAAAACAGCCAATTATGTTCGCATGAAGCTTTACCACGAGCCTACTGGCCACGACTGGTATCATGTTGAACGAGTTTTGAAAATGGCGCGATATTTACAAAGTAAAGAAGGCGGCGATCTTCATCTGGTTGAATTAGCTGCTTTATTGCACGACGTTGGTGATGAGAAAAACAATGAATACAACATGAAAGGCGCTTTGATTTTGCGTGGCATGATGGAGGTTTTGGATATCGAAGAAGATTTGCAGGAAAAGATTTTAGTAATTATTAATGACAGTCAATATCGTGGTAGTGGTACAAAAAAACCCTATTCACTAGAAGGACAAATTATACAAGATGCCGATTTTTTGGACTTAATGGGAGCAATTGGAATTGCGCGTATTTTTGCTACCGGCGGTAGTATCGGGCGTATGATTTATGACCCATTTAAAAAACCACGTCACAAATTATCCCTAAACGATTATTTGCATAAAAAAACAGATGGTACCAGTATTAATTATTTTACCGAAAAGGTTTTGGTTTTGCCAAAAATGTTAAATACCGATTCTGCTAAAAAGATTGCTGAGAGAAGGATAAAATTTTTAGAAAATTATCTAAAGGAATTCTCAGCCGAGGTAGAAGGAGAAAAATAATTATCAATTGAATTATATTTTATGGTTAATTATAAAAAATTAGGTTTTGTTAATACGCGCGCGCTGTTTAAAAAAGCTTTGGCTGGCGGCTATGCGATTCCAGCATATAATTTTAATAATATGGAGCAATTACAGGCGATTGTGATGGCTTGTTTAGAATCGCAGTCCCCGGTAATTTTACAAGTTAGTAAAGGCGCACGTGAATATGCCGATCCAACGATGTTGCGTTATATGGCGATGGGAGCATATGAAATGATGAAACGCATGGCTAAAGAAAAAAAATTAAAACAAATTCCACTAGTACTGCATTTAGATCACGGTGCGGATTTTGCTATTTGTAAATCAGCCATTGAGAGTGGTTTTTCTTCTGTCATGATTGACGCATCATCTTTACCATATGAACAAAATGTTGCGTTGACAAAAAAAGTTGTGCAGTATTCGCATAAACATGGTGTGACAGTTGAAGGCGAGCTTGGTGCCATCAAAGGGGTAGAAGATGATGTGCAAGTAGAAGAGGCGCATTATACTAAGCCGGAAGATGTGAAAGATTTTGTTCGTCGTACCGGCGTTGATTCATTGGCGATTTCTATTGGTACTTTGCATGGAGCATATAAATATGCGGTAGGTGTGACACCGCATATTCGCTTGGATATTTTGAAAAAAATTGGAAAATTGTTACCAAACTTTCCAATTGTTATGCACGGATCGTCTTCGGTTCCTCAGGAATATGTGGTACAGATTAATAAATTTGGCGGTAATATGAAAACAGCAGTAGGCGTGCCAGAAGACCAATTACGTGAAGCGGCCCGTGGCGCAGTATGTAAAATAAATGTGGATACTGACGGTCGATTGGTGGTGACAGCTGCAGTGCGCAAAATACTCGGTGAAGATAAAAAAGTTTTTGACCCACGTGTCTATTTGGGTGCGGCGCGTGAAGAACTAAAAAAGTATTTGATTGAGAAAAATAAAATGGTGATGGGAAGTACTGGGAAGGTTTAAAAAAAACAAAATTGCCTTAAAATAACAGAAAACCGCCCGACTGGGCGGTTTTAAGACTAGTCTTGATTTTTCTCTTTTAGACGGGTAGAATATAACTACCTTAACTATTGTTTTTTTATGTTTGATTACAGTTTTATTGACTTAGACAACACTCTTTATGATACAGTAGAATTAGAGGGTGATATGGTAGCAATTTTTAAGAAATATGGAGTGCGGCGACGTGATTATGACAGCACTTTTTATCGTTCTTTGTGCACTGTGTCGCCCGATCAATACGATTATAGCTTTAAAGAGCAGGTGCAGTTTTTACGTGAATTGGATTATGATTTGCCAGACGCTATAATAAATGAACTAGATGCTCTTTTGATCCCTGGGTATTTATTTACTGATGCTTATGATTTTGTAAATTTTATTAAAACTATTTCTAAAAAAACGATTTTACTAACCGCCGGGGATAAGGAATTTCAAGAGCAAAAAATATCTGGTTGTGGGGCAGGTGACTGGTTTGATGAAGTAGTGATCATACCAGGCGGCAAAGAAAAATATCTACAAGAACACTGCAATAACAATAAAATCTTGTTTATCAATGATAATTTACGGGAAAATATTTCGGTTAGTAAAAATGTCAGTTGCGCGCAAGTGGTGATTAAATTTAGTGCTAAACATTACCATGAAGAAGAAGTGAAGAAAACCAATCTTCCTTATTTTAAAAATTTATTGGAAATTAAAAATTATGTTAGCGAATTTATCTAAAATTGGCGTAGTAATTTTAGCGGCTGGACGCGGTACACGTTTAGGCTGTGTTAACGAACCAAAGGTAATGTTAAAAATTGGTGATAAGCCGATTATTAGCTATATTGTTGAAACCTTAAAAATTATCGGCTTTAGTAAAGAGCAGATTTGTTTGGTGGTTGGTTTCCACGCTGAAAAAGTGAAAGAATATTTTGGCGATAGTGTTTCCTATGCAGAACAGTTGGAACAAAAAGGTACAGCCCATGCGGCCTATATTGGCATGCTAGCTTTGCCAAAAATATTTGAACAAGTATTAGTATTAAATGGTGATGACAGTGCTTTTTATAGTAGCGCCAGTTTAGAAAATTTTATTAGCGAACATATTAAAAATCAATCAATGGTAACTTTATTGTCAGCGGAGACAGAAAATCCTACTGGGAAAATCGTGCGACATCTAGATGGAAAAATTGAAATTATTGAAAAAGAATATTTAACCGAAGAGCAGAAAAAAATAAAAGAGATCAGTACTGGAACTTTTTGTTTTGATCGTGCCTGGTTTGAAAAGATATTTCCAAGCATGCCGCAATTGCGCAAACTAGGTGAATATGGTTTGCCGACCGCATTTGCCACTGCTCGTGATCAAGGACAAAAAATTCAAGTTGTTAAATTACAACATCCTAGTGAATGGTTTGGAATTAATACGCCAGAGGAATTAGCCGAGGCCACTCGGCGCAAGTAATTTTTTATGTCAAAGAAAAGAGTAGTTGTTTTAGGTGGCGGCAATGGTAGCGCGATTTCAATCGAAGCTTTAAAATACAACTTAAAGCATTTTGATATTTCCGCGGTTATTTCCATGAGTGATTCGGGTGGTTCATCTGGTCGATTACGTCGTGAATTTAAAACTCTACCGCCCGGCGATATTATGCGCGCAATTTTGGCTATGTCCCAAAAGTATGATTATCATATGTTGCGGGATATTTTTTATAAACCACGTTTTGCCAACGTCGGTCGATTGAATGGTCATAATGTGGGAAATTTTTTTCTTACAATGTGTGGTCAATATAGTAATAATTTTTTATATGCACTTGAGGCCTTATCACAGACAATCAAAGCGGTTGGAAAAGTGTATCCAGTCACTTTAAAACCTTCTGATTTAGTTGCGCAGTTAAGCAATGGTCTGGTAATTCGTACAGAATCTTTTATTGATGTTCCGTCATATAATCGTGGTTTAAAAATCAAGAAAGTTTGGCTGAAGCCAAAGTGTCGTGTTTTTGACCAAGCTGCGAAAGCAATCAATCGAGCCGATGTAATTTTATTGAGTCCTGGAAGTTTGTATACCAGTCTAATCGCTACACTTTTGCCAAATGGAGTAAGATCGGCAATTGCTAAATCAAAAGCAAAAATAGTTTATGTGGTAGGCAATGCTTTTCGTACTGACGGTGAAACCGGTCCGGAGGATTTGAGCGGTTTTGTAAGTCAGCTACAACTTTATTTACCAAGAAAAATTGATTTAGTAGTTTATAATAACAATAAGTTAAACAGTACACAGAAGAAAAAATATCGCATTAAACGTTGGGGAACAATTAAATTTGACCCAAAAAATTTGCCTGATTATAAAATTGTTGCGGCAAATTTTGAGCGTACTCCCGGCGGTTTAGATCCAAAAAAATTAGGAGTGATTTTGAAAAAGATATTGTAATTTTTTATATGGAAATTAAAAAAGAGATAAAACGAGATAGTTACGCGGTTAAAATTATTTTGGAAGAAGATAACAAAGTAATGGGTTGGGCATATTTGTATGTGATTTTTCAGGATCGGCATAAAGAGCCATACGGTCTTATGGAGAATGTTTATGTGGAGCCGGAGTATCGTAGTCGAGGGCTAGGGGGGAAATTAGTACAATTACTAATTGAGGAAGCAAAGGAGCGCGGGTGCTATAAATTAATTGGTACTAGTAAAAAAATAAAACCAGAAGTACATGCCTTTTATAAAAAATTTGGTTTTAATGAGAGGGGTTTGGAGTTTCGTTTGGATTTGATAACTGATTCAAAAATTTTAACCAAAGATTAAATTTATGGCTGAACAAAAAATATTAATAACTCAACCACAAAAAGATTACGAACTACTAGACAGTGGGTTGGGAGAAAAATTAGAACGTTACGGAAAATTTATTTTGCGCCGGCCTGATCCACAGGCACTATGGCCATATAGTTTGGATATAAAAAAATGGGGAGCGGCCGATGCGGCTTTTGAGCGTATTGGTCGAGAGGGTAGTTGGAATATAAAAACTGAATTGCCGGAGCGTTGGCAAATAGAACTTGGTGGAATTAAATTTTTAATTCGTCCGACCGCTTTTAAGCATACTGGCGTTTTTCCGGAACAGGCTCCTAATTGGGATTGGATAAAAAATAAAATTAAAGATCAAAAATTAAAGATCAAAAATAGCGAACGAGTTTCTGTGTTGAATTTGTTTGGTTATACTGGCGGCGCTACATTGGCGGCGGCACAGGCAGGTGCAGAAGTTTGCCATGTGGATGGATCTAAGACAGCCATTGGTTGGGCACGTGATAATGCCGAGCTGAATGACTTGAGCAAAGCCCCAATTCGTTGGATTTTAGACGACGCAGTAAAATTCGTAGAGCGTGAAATCAAACGCGGACGTAAATATGATGGAATAATTTTAGATCCGCCGGCGTTTGGGCATGGACCTAATGGCGAGATGTGGAAGATAGAGAAAGATTTTATGTATTTGATAGATTTGTGTGAGCAGGTTTTGTCCGACAAGCCATTGTTCTTGTTGATCAATGGCTATGCTTCTGGTTATTCGGCCATTGCTTATGAAAATAATTTATTGCGACTGAAAGAAAAATTTGGCGGAGAAATCGAAAAAGGAGAGCTAACGATTGAAGAATCAAAATCCAGTCGGCTTTTGCCTTGTGGAATTTTTGCGAGATGGAATGGAAAATAAGGTTGTTAAACAAGTAATTAACAAAATGCTCGCGTTGAAATTGTTTGGAAATTTTTGACTCGCTGTCACTTTTGGGCCAAAAGCGCTTCGCTAGGTTGGCCCAAATTCTACGAAACGTTCCAGCTCGTCTAAAAATTTTACCTCACAATTTCAAAAGCTCGCTTATTTGTTATTATTTGCTTCAATTATTTTTTAGTATGCCGCTTAAAATACTTTACGAAGACAATCATTTGATTGCGGTTTATAAACCGGCTGGTATTTTGGTACAGGGTGACAAAACTGGCGATGTTTGTTTGATGGATGATGTTAAAGAATATTTAAAAATAAAATATCATAAAACCGGCAATGTTTTTTTAGGGTTACTTCATCGTTTAGACCGACCGGTTGCCGGCGTAGTTTTATTTGCCAAAACCAGCAAAGGCGCATCGCGGTTATCCGAGCAAATTCGTAATCACACGATCAAGAAAGCTTACCACGTCTTAGTTGAGGGTGTGCCAAAAAAACCAAAAGCCACACTGATCAATTGGTTAACAAAAGACGAACAAAACAATATTGTCACAATATACAATCAAGAAATGTCGGGAGCGCAATACGCTGAATTGGATTATGAAATAGTCCAATCCAACAAAATAAATTCTATTATCAAAATCAATCTTAAAACCGGTCGATCACACCAAATTCGTGCGCAATTATCCAATATCGGCTGTCCGATTGTTGGCGACAAAAAATATGGAGCTAAAACTCCATATAAAAATGGTGCGATTGCACTTTGCGCAACTTCTTTAACTTTTGAAACCGCCACCGGCGGTGAAATGAAGACGGTTAGTATTGAGCCGGAATTTAGTTTGTAATTTCTTGGATTAAAGAATTTACAAAATTCATATCACCATCATCAGTAATTATAATATCAAACTTTTGTTTAAAAGCCGGCAATAATTCGTCGGTTTTGTCGTTTAAAAACCCTATTTTCAATAAATTGTCATAATCAAAACCAGTAATCATACCAATATCATCAATAGTATCACCCAATAAGATAACATTGGTACGATTTTTTATTTTTTCAAATATCGGAAATTGCTGTATAGTGATTTCATATTTGTTGAGGGAGTGAATCAATGGCTCTTGAGTGCCAATCATGTTACCATCTTTATCAAAAATATAATGATTGGCGATAATGCTAATAATATTAGAAAGCATGTTGTCTTGTGCTAAATATCGTTCAATCATATATGCGGGTGCGCCTGACATCAGTATCAACGGTATCTGATTGCTTTTTAGTAGATTAATAAATTCTAAAGCCCCATCGCGGAATTTCAATGTACGTTTAGCTACAATTTCATCCATTGATTTTTTATTTAATCCACATTCTATTAGCAAATCATGATGTGCTTTCCACCACTCATTCATTTTGTCCGTTTTTTCTTGAGTAGTTAATTTTTGATCATGTTCAAAAATAGAATACTTATCATATAAAGCGTGAGCACGTGGCGCATAGTTAGTTGTTAAAAAACCACCATTACGTAATTGTGCAATCGCACTGGTTGATTTTTGCCCACCTACAACAGCTTTAGTTAATGTTCTATCAAAATCGCTAAGCACGTGTATTTTTTGAGCCCTGTCTTTTTTAAACGCAATTTTTATTTTTTCTAATTTATCAATGGATGGAATAATAATATCACTCATATTTTTTTCAAATATCGTTGCCTTTTATTTTCTGTAAATTTTTCAACAGCATAGCGCAACATCGTGCGTGGCATTTTTTTGTAATATTTTTTCAAAAATTCTTCTAAAACTTTTATATCTCGTTTTCCAATTTCCCGCAACATCCAACCCACGGCTTTATGCATTAAATCATGCTTATCTGTTAAAAATGATTGAGCCAGAGCAAGCGTGTCGTCAAATTGTTCGGCACGAATAAAAGTAAAAGTCGCTAGTACTGCAATTCTTTTTTCCCAAAGGTCTTTGGACTTAGACAGCCGGTGAATAATTCTTCGGTTGCGGTTTAATAGCCAATTGCCTACAATATTCGGCGCGGTTAAGTCTACCAAATCCCAATTATTAATAAACTTGGTATTTTTTAAATAAAAATCGAAAATTTGTTTTTGTTCTTTTTCAGATGCGTGTGGAAATTTGAGTGTTAATATGATTAATGCAGTTAAACGATGCTCATGGTAAGGACTTTTTAATAGATTAGCTGTATCTGATAATTTTGCTTGTTTATAATACTCACGCGCCACCTCTCTTTGTTGTGGCACTACAATGCCCAAAAATTTATCACCTTCACCGTACTGCCCTTTGCCAGTTTTAAAAAATCCAGCTAAAATTTTAGCTTTTTCAGGATTAGTCAACTTTGCCATTTTGATTTTTATCTCTTGTGAAATCATATTGCTTTTTCCTTTGTTTTAGCGTAGAATTTTAGTGTATCATGTCGATAATTTTTGGGCAATATGTTGGAAAAAATAATTGATTTACATATCCACTCTAAATATTCACGCGCTTGTTCGGGGCAGTTGGAGTTGCCCAAAATTGCTACTGCCTGTGTGCAAAAAGGTGTAGATATTTGCGCTACCGGTGATTACACCCATCCGGGGTGGTTTGCGCATATCAAGGAAGCTTTAGAAGAAGTCGAAAAGAGTGGTTTGTATAAATTAAAAAATGCAACTGGCAAAGAAGCAAATATACGCTTTATTTTATCAACCGAAGTTTCTTGTATTTATAAACATAAAGATAAAACTCGTCGATTGCACCATGTGATTCTCGCGCCTAATATCTCGGCTGTAGAAAAACTAATTCAAGAACTGGAAAAGCGTCATATTAATATCCATTCGGATGGTCGACCAATTATGGGTTTAAAATCTAAGGAATTATTACAGATTTTATTAGATATTGACCTGCGATTTTTCCTGATTCCGGCCCATGCTTGGACACCTTGGTTCGCTATTTTTGGCTCAAAATCGGGCTATGACAGTATCGAGGAGTGTTTTGAGGAATTAGCCCCACATATACGTGCTATTGAGACTGGACTCTCTAGTGATCCAACCATGAATCATCGTTTAAGTGCTTTAGATAATATAACTTTAGTCTCCAATTCCGATGCGCACAGTTTGGATAAAATTGGTCGTGAAGCCAATGTGTTTGGTTTTGAAAAAGAAACAGATATTTCCTATGATGAAATAATTAAAATAATAAAAACTGGTGATCGTAAAAGATTTTTATACACCATTGAATTTTATCCGGAAGAGGGAAAATATCATGCTGATGGGCATTTATCCTGTGAAGTTTGTTTATTGCCAAATGAAACAAAAAAATTGCACAAGATTTGTCCGAGATGTAAAAAAGAATTAACTATTGGTGTTTTATCTCGTATTGATGACCTGGCCGATCGCACTGAAAAAGAAATAAAACCAGAAAAATTTATTCCTCACAAGTATATTGTGCCATTACGCGAGGTAATTGCCTCGATTTTTGAAGTAGGCCCTAGCAGTAAAAAAGTAGCGCGTGAATATGATAATTTAATTAAGAATTTAGGGAGTGAATTTTTTATTTTACTCAAAGCCGATATCAATAAAATTGAGCAGGTTGCCAATGATAAAAATATTGCCTTGGCAATTACTAATATGCGCGCTGGTAAAGTGCAGGTTAGCCCTGGTTATGATGGTAAATTTGGCTTAGTTAAGGTAATTTTTGACAAAAAATTTAAACCCGCCCAATCACGATTGATTTAAATAATAACTAACTAAAAACGCCCCTGAAATTCAGGAGCGTTTTTTATTTTAGAAGACTATTTTTTCTTCTTCTTAGCTACTTTCTTTTTCTTTTTGGCGACTTTCTTTTTGGCTTTCTTCTTTGCCATAGTAAGTCACCCCCTTTCATTAAATCTCTTTGTAAAAAAGAGTATGTGATGAAATTTTTTTCGAACTCGCGATCGCGAGAAAAAAATCTTTTTTATTTTTTACCAGACAAGCATGGTGGTAAAAAAATTTTCGACCTATATATATTATATTCCTTCTACCGAAAAAGAAAAGGGCGTCAAGCAAAGTTATCCACAGTTTGGTTAAATACCGTTTTAGAATTTTTTAACATTGACGAACGTTAAAATTTTTGTTTTAATATCATTAAGTTAATTTTAATTTATATATATGTTCAATGAACAACCGTCATCAGAAAAAATAGTAGCCTTCGAAGCCCAAAGAGATGATTTAAAATTATTAGCGCAGGAGGGCGCCCAGAAATTTTTTAGTACTGAATTTCCGGATTTAAAACACGCCTTTTTACCAAAATTAGAATGTGTGGTTTGTATTGACGAGGGAACAGCACATAAAGATTTAACTGGTGAAGCCAAGTTTTGTTTGGCTGGGTCTGGCATACTGTTTCCAGCCCAAAATGAAGCCGAACGGATAGGAAAAGTGGCCAAATTGATGATTGATTTGGGAATTACTGATATTACCAGTCACAGCGGTTGTGGCGCAGCGGGGTTGGCCTACAAACGGGATTTTTCGGATGCCAAACCTACTTCACAGGATATTGAAAATTATGCCATTGCTTGGTCGCAAAAATTAGCAGATAAAATTAATGAGCTACAATACGAAGCCGCTCACAGTCATATCACCATTGATGAAATGATGCGCCCAGCTGAATTTCATAATGCTCGCGTAGTTTATTTTGATGGTGCTGGAGGATTTAATCCCGACAAAGAAATTGATTTGCCAATGGGGTTTGTGATTGAGAGAAAATTTGTGCCCGCTGATTACGCGGTCGAAGAATTAAAAGTGGCAGTGAGTATTGCTTTTGGCCACCATGGTCTAGGTGAATTATTTACTAAGGATGAACCATTTGTGATTGTGGTATTTGCGTCTAGTGTTGAAGAATTAGAAAAATTAATTCAGGAAGCAAAAAATGTTTTGAGTGATAATGAGTTTTATTTGGCAGGTCGGATAAAAATTGATGGAATGGTAGTGTAAAATTTTAAAATAAAAAATACTCGTTGCTAGCGGGTATTTTTTGTAAAATAAAAAGCGGCCTTATTAGGTGCCGCTAAACCTTTAGTTGTTTGAGTTTCTGTTTTTTTCTAACATATAGCGTTGGTCTCCAGGGATATGGCAAAAAGATAGAGCCAAAACTGATCGCTTTTGCGCCTAGACTCCTGACTGCCTCAAGATCACTAAAATTCCAGATACTTGGCCCGATTATCGGTGTGGTTGTCAGTTCGGCAAGTCTTTTGACCAAACCCCACGTGAAAGGTTGTGCGACTTTTCCAGATATGCCGCCACTTCCAAATTTTAACAACGGGCTTTGGCGATCCGGAAAAACTACGGTCCAAGGAACACTATTGATCGCAATGGCGTCGATAACACCCTTGGTCTCTTTCACGATTTTTGCAACATCGTGAGTGACCGACAACTTCAGAATCAGTGGTAGGCGGGAATTGGTTTTGACTACTTCACAGCTGTTGATGATTCTTGCAGCGTCTTGCAGGATGTCAGTTTTAGTGTTCGGGCATGAGGCGTTGATTTCCAATCCGACCAAGTTGAAGCTATTTAGTGTTCTGGTCATTTCTGCTAATTCCTGTGGCTCTCCAAAAATTGAAGCTACCAAAGGAATTTTGGTTGGGTCGATTGTTGGACCAATTTTTTGGCACCACCAATCAATTCCGGGATTTGACAAGCCCACCGCATTAACAACTCCGCCACGCACAAATCGTAAGCATCGGAAAGGGTTATACCAGCGCAGATTTCCTTCGGTTGGTTGGAGTGTAAGTGTCTTGGTTACTGAAGTGAAAAGAGTTGGGTCAAGCAATCCCATCCAACGCCAAGGCTGTTCCCACGGCCAACCTTTTCCATCAAAACCCAATGCGCCGCTCGCGGTCATGTATTCAAAAGCATGTCCATTAGAAAACCTTAGCATGGCTATATCCTCCTTTCTAAGTTGTAAGGTACAAATATGACTAGATAGATAATACCCTTAAAAAAATAATAAATCAAGGTGTAAAATTTAAAACAAAAATACCCATCTTTGATGAGTATTTTTATGTGTGCCTCCAGAGAGGAATCTCACACGTCGCCCGCCTGGGGCGGGCTCCTTCACGAAAACCTTCGGGTTTTCGTGTGCTTTCCTCAGCAAGTGAAAACTATCGTTTTCACCCTTTCCAGTTCGATTCTCTCTCGAACAAACACAATTAAAACCACCGGCATTAGCCGGCGGTTTTAATTGTGCCTCCAGAGAGGATCGAACTCCCATCTTCAGGTTCGAAGCCTGATATTCTATCCATTGAACTATGGAGACGAGGTTGTTTTTGTGGGTCGCCCGGGGTTCGAACCCGGGACCTTATCCTTAAGAGGGATCTGCTCTACCAGCTGAGCTAGCGACCCATGTGGCGCCCGATTAAATCGGGTCACCTTTTTTTCTTTTGTTAATATCTATTTTTGGCCCCTTCCACTCCTTTATTTTTAAGGCCGCTTCCGCCGCTTCTGTTTGCGCTTCTTGTTTGCTCATCCCAAATCCTTCAGCAATTAATTCTTTTTCTAAATAAACTCCAATTTTGAAATTCTTGGCATGATCAGGACCTTCTTCCGATATTACTCGATAGGTTGGAGTCACTCCAACAAGTTCCTGCGCCGATTCTTGGAAACGGCTTTTGGCATCCATGTATAATCCATGTTCCAAAACAAACGGCAGTTTAGAAACCACCCAATGCATTATAAATTTTTTCGTCACTTCATAACCTTGATCCAAATAAATCGCGCCGGTCACTGATTCAAATATATTAGCCATAATGTAATCGCGCGCCTTAGTACCAATGTCTTTGGCCTCACCGCGACTCAAAAATAAATACGGCTCCATTCCCATTTCATAGGCAATACCAGACATCATTTTAGCATTGACTAATGCTGCGCGCCAGTTGGTTAATTCGCCTTCGGGGTTACCGTATTCATTGAATAAATATTCGGTGACGATTAATTCAACTACTGCATCTCCCAAAAATTCCAAACGTTCATTGTGCCCAACAGGAAATTCGCGATTTTCATTTAAATAAGAACGGTGTACAAAAGCTTGTACTAAAAGTTCTGGATGTTTAAATTTTACACCTAATTTTTCTTGCAATAATCCAAAGTCTTTTTCTTTTACTTCTGGCAAATCCAGAATGGGATTTTTTTTCATAAAAAATAAGAGACAGTTAGTATCTCTTATCTTTCTGTTCATATAATGATAGGAACGAAAAGGCAAGAGATAATTAATTAATTTTTTTTAATTATGTTTGTGCGGGTTTGATCGTGGGCGTTTCTTCGACTGGTTGCATATCTTTATAAATCGAACCCAGCACACCGTTAACAAATTTGCCAGATGCCGGCCCACCATAACTTTTGGCTAATTCAATGGCTTCATTTATGGCCACTTTTGGTGGAGTTTCTCCGTAAAATTTCATTTCAAAAATTCCAATGCGTAAAATATTACGATCAACAATCGTAATTTGGTTCAATGGCCACTCGGGTGCGTATTTGACAATAAGCTCGTCAATTTTTGGTAGATTATCAATTACACCATTAACTAGGTCATTTGCAAATTCCGTTTCTTTTAGGCCAGGGCCAAATTCGGATAAATTATGTTCAACCATTGCTGGTAAAATCGCGGTCGGTTGGCCACGAAAATCCCATTCAAACAAGGATTGCATTGCAATACTACGAGCCAGATGACGGCTAGACATATTGTTTTAATTATCTTTTCTTTTTGGCTGCGCGTTTGGAGCGCAAGTCGCGTTTTTCTACATTGATAACCTGCTTGCCTTTATAGGTGCCACAAAAAGCACAGACGCGGTGTGGCAAAATAGCTTTTTTACATTTTGGGCAATATTGGCTGTTTATTTCTTTTAAGCCAAAATGTGCGGTGCGTTTGCGTTTGTCAGAACTAGTCCGACGATGTCCTGGAAGACCCATATTTTTTGTTGTTTAAATAATTTGTTAAATGGTTTAACTGACCGATATAATAACATAAAAAGTGACTTTTGGCAAGGCCGTTGCTTTTTTCGCTATTTTGAGATAAAGTGTAGGTATTGTGCAAATAGTCAAATGCGAAAATCAAGGTCAATGGGATGGGTGGATTGTTAAAAATTCCGCCCACCATCAATTTCCTCAATCTTGGCAATGGGGTGAGATTTTGATTTCTGAAGGCAAAAAAGTTGAACGATTATTTGTTATGGAAAATAATCAGCCAATGGCCTTGGCCCAAGTATTTTATGCAATGTTTCCGCTTGGAATAAAATATGCTTTTTGTCAGGAGGGGCCAATATTTAATCCAGGCCTAAAGGAGGAAGAATTAAAGGTAATATTACATAATTTAGCCGAATATTTTAAAATACAAAATTGTATTTTTTTTCGTTTGGAACCGTCGCTATCATTGCCAATTGTTAAGTATAAAATGCGATCTACTATTGACGTTACTCCCTGTGCCACCACTATTTTGGATTTAAGCAAAACCGAAGATCAGCTTTTGACCAGTATGCATCAAAAAACCCGCTACAATATTAATTTAGCGCAAAAAAAGAATTTGATTATAAAACAAGAGAAAAATTTTGAAGTGTTTTTTAAATTGATGAATGAAACTGCTAAGCGTGATGGTTTTACATTACATGGGCGTTCGCATTATGAAAAAGTATTGAATTCTGACTTGATCAAACAAATTAATGTTTATGTTGGTGGGCAGTCGATATCAGCCGGAGTGTTTATTGGTTTTGGCGATACTCTCACTTATTTATATGGCGCGTCGAATTATACGGAGCGCGCTTTAATGGCGCCATATCTCATGCAATGGGAGGGGATTAAATTGGGTAAAAGTTTAGGTTATAAATTTTATGATTTTTATGGGATTGCACCAGGCAAAAAAAATGAGCAAGGAGAATATATTTATAACAATAAACATCAGTACGCCGGCATTACCAGATTTAAAATTTGTTTTGGTGGACAGTATTTAGAGCTACCCGGTACATTTGATTTAATAATTAATCCAAATAAATATTGGTTGTATAAAATTTTAAGAGTGGTACGTAGAATTTTTTAGTCCTCGTAGTTTAACGGATAAAATATCTCCCTCCGAAGGAGGTGATCGAGGTTCAATTCCTCGCGAGGGCACGAAATAATATTAATTTATACTGTCTTTGGATATCTATTGCTTTGTTAAAATACACATGTTAATATTAAAATATTAAATATTTAATTAATTATTTATGCAATACGAAACAAGTTTTAGAGGAGAACGAGAAGATTTATGTAGTCCAAATGATGCTAGAGTAGTAATTGCAAAATACGGTTCGAATCGACCAAATTTAGATAAGACAGAAATGGTAGAGAGTTTTTATGCACCAGTATTGGAAAATTATAGACAGGGGGATAAAAAATTAGAAGATTTGCGATCAGATTTAACACCAAAACAACTCAAAGAAGAGTATAAACGATTATTGGATGCAATCAAAAAAGAGGTAGAAGATTTTGGAAAAAGATGGGATCAAGATATTATTAAGGAGCGTAGCGACGCCTTTGAGCTGATTATGTGTGAAATGGCTAGGAAATATTTTTTATCAGACAAACAGGATTGGGCCACTATGACTGACGTGAGAACAGATTGCAAAAGACATGTTGATTTAATTTTGTCATTTCCTATCAAAGAAGAACCAGGCTCGTTTTTAGCATTGGCGATAGATATTTCTAGTGATCAGCGTCACAATATGCATAAAAAAATTAAAACAAGAAAAGATCAAATGGTAAACAATGATTTTGATCACGATCCTGATTTAACAAAACTGGCACAACCTAAAACTAATAAGCCGGCTACTGTACCTTTAATACAGGTGAATCCAGAAAATCCAAAAGAAAAAAGAATTATTTTTGGAGCATTGCCAGTAGTATTTGGTATGGATGTACAAAAAGTCAGTTGTTTAATTAAACATTTTGCTAGGCTCATAGAGACACAAGATGAACTTGATAAACTTCAGTGTGGAAAAGAAACAGGCACTAATAATCGTTGTCAGTATTTAGCAAATCTTGAATTTATATTGGAAAAGATTTTGGAACAGCATCCTTGTAAAAAGATATTTTGGCAAGAAATAAAATCACAGTTAGAGTATTTTAAGAATACAAATGGTAATTATATTAGCAATAAATCTACTATAGACCATATAGAAAAAATATTAGCTATCGTTAACACGAATTTATCTAGTATAAATAAGTTGACTGTAGGTACAAAGGAATTAAGTTTATTGGCTAAAACGGGTGGAAGTTATAATGATGATATACAATATATTAAGAAACATCTTGATTTGTATGATAACATAGGAAAGGGTGATTTTGATGATGGTGTGAGGAAAATTATTTTTAGTGAATATGTAACACTTAACGAAGTTTTACCTATTCAAAATGTGGTTTCACCAGTGGAAAAACAAATAAGAGATTCTAATGGAAGGGTTGTTGGAAAATTACGGAAATCTGATAAATAGTTGGATAATTTAGGCAATGGAATACTTTGGTGGAATAGTAACATACTAAGTGAATGTGTTTGTTTGATCAATAAAAAAAGGCCCCAGATACTGGGGCCCCATGGCTTTGTTTGAGATGAAAAGTCTCTTACAAGGCCAGATTCGACTACGACTGGCGGTTGGGTATATGCTGTTTGAACGGCGACCGGCATTCGTCATAGCTGTCGCAAGTAGCGCAGTTGCTGCCATCGTCACCAATGTCCGCTTTACGTGTGAACACAACTACGCCATCGCGTTTGAGCGCCAACCCTTGATACTCAGGGCTATCAAGAATCGATGAATCAACGTGAGTTTTTATTGACACCCACATCAGTTCTCTTAAAGTGCGGACGGTTTCGTTGAATCGGTCTACCTTAGAAAGGAATGATCCTCTTTTTTTTGGCTCTAAGGTTTCAACTTCAGCACTGAATGCCTCCATCTGAATCATGGCATTGTGACGCATGTAATGCTCTATCGCCCGTTCAAACGGGCTGAGTACTGTCGCCTTCAGGTCGCCATCTTTTATTTCTCCTTTCAGATGACTGATGTCGGCTTTTCCGTTTTCGGCCATGGCTACGATCTGCTGAAGTATGTCCGGCAGCAACACAACGCCTTTGGCCGCTTCCTTCCGTGACTCTTTGTTGGGTTCTCCCATCTTTTTCTTGCCTCCTTGGTTGTTGGGTAAAAGATCTGTTCTCTTGAAGTTTATATCTTGAGAATAGATTATTAAACCATAAAAGCAGAAGTTTGTCAATAGTGTTTGTAATAGCCCAATAATCTAAACTACCAGCACCACCTAAATGGTAAAATATGGCTTTAACCATAAAGGTGGCAAATATGTCAAATGAGTTTACGTTTTACGAACGACA
>Ga0247841_10006401_pt1 | contig 18215 bp, 14 predicted proteins | sample LaCruzMarch2015__2_FD_192410 | JGI IMG/M metagenome (GOLD analysis project Ga0247841, IMG submission 192410) | Freshwater microbial communities from meromictic Lake La Cruz, Castile-La Mancha, Spain - LaCruzMarch2015_18m | ecosystem: Environmental > Aquatic > Freshwater > Lake | place: Spain... | reverse complement strand
TTTTAAACTGATAGACAGTGAGCTCAGAACAACTGTGTACCGCAAAGACGGAGACATGGTCAAACCCAAGGATGAAATCCTGCGGATTGAAGGCAATCCCTCCTCAATTCTCAAAGCCGAACGCACTGCGCTCAATTTTATTCAACGCCTCAGCGGGATTGCCACCAAAACCCATAATCTGACCAAGCTGATTGAAAAAACCGGAGTCAAACTGCTCGACACCCGCAAAACAACTCCACTGCTGCGCCGTTTGGAAAAGTATGCCGTCAGAGTCGGGGGCGGATACAATCACCGCAGCGGTCTCTATGACATGATTCTCATCAAGGAAAACCATATCCGCGCTGCCGGGGGTATTTCTGAAGCTGTTAAACGCGTGAAACTGCATAACACAACCTATAAGATCGAAATCGAAGTCACCAATCTGACTGAACTGGCAGAGGCAGTCAAAGCCGGGGTGGACAGAGTGATGCTTGATAATATGGATGTCCGCATCATTAAGCAGGCTGTTAAAAAATATAAAAACAAAGTTGAACTGGAAGTTTCCGGCGGTATCAATGAAACCAATATCCAGCTTTATGCCGCTACCGGAGTGGATTTCATTTCCTGCGGAGCTTTGACACATTCCGTCAAGGCGATGGACATAAGTTTGCTATTTAAGGAGTAATAATATGATAGAGAAGCTCAAAATCCTCTGCAGGATGCAGAAATTTGATGACGAAATCGGGAAATGCCGTGATTTGCAGCAAATTCTCCCGCAGCAGCTGAATACTCTGATTCGGGATGTGGAAGATGCCACTGCCAGAGTGAACGAGATTACCAATGTTAAAAACGGTATCCTCAAAAAACAAAACGAGCTGGAAACCGATATCAAACATAATAATGAACTGATTCACAAATACGGGACTCAGCTGGCAGATATCAAAACCAATAAGGAATACAAAGCCTTAAATGGTGAAATTGCCAATCTCAGGCAAAAAAACAGCGATACCGAATCACTGCTGTTGGAATTGATGGAAACGGAAACCGAAATCAAGAAACAGCTGGCAATCTATCAAAGCGAACTGGCAGCAGCAGAAAAACGCAAAGCCGACAAAGAAGATGACCTCAGACAGCAGATTTCCGAGTTGGATGGCAATATTGAAGATTTGCGCAATCAACGCAATGATTTAGCCCGCACTCTGCCAATTGTGCTGGTCAAGCAATATGGCAATCTGATTAAGAATAAAAACAATCAGGCAGTTGCCTTCAATTCAAATGGCGCTTGTGGTGGCTGCGGCTTCATCATCAGACCTCAGGTGCGTATAGAACTTGACTTGCTGAAAAAGATGCACAGTTGCGAAAACTGCGGTCGCATCCTGATGAACAGGATTGAAGAATCAGAGAGCAAAACAGAAGAATAGTAGCTTAAAACAGACGTCATGTGCATTTTGGAGTACATGTTGCCTGATGTCGTCATTCCTGCGAAGGCAGGAATCCAGTTCCTTTGAAAGCTGAACGTAGTGCAGCGATAAGATGCAGCATAAGATAGATTACTTAATACAGGTTAAATTCCTGCCCGCGCAGGAATGACAAACGTTTAAATAAACCTTAAACAAAAGGGAAGATTAAATGTCTGCTGCTATCAGCAACCCGGGTAGTAATATCCGGAAGTGCTTTTAGTGGAGGAAAGTCCGGACACCACAGGGCAGGATAGTTCCTAACGGGAACCTGTTGTAAAACAGAGCCAGCTCCACAGAAACAAACTACCTCATTCTGTTCAGGATGGGGAAAAGGTGAAATGGTAGTGTAAGAGACTACCGGTAACTCTGGTGACAGGGTTAGACAGGAAAGCCTTATCCGGTGCAATGCCAAATAGGGAAGCTTAGCGCTGCTCGCGCAATTATGCTTTCGGGTAGGCAGCTATAGCCGGTCAGTGATGAAAACCTTCGGGTTTGGCGCAAGCTCCGGCACAGAGGAATAGACATTACTTTACCTTTTGGGTAAAGGACAGAATCCGGCTTATTATCTTCCCCTAGCCCAGCCTTCGGGTTGGGCTTTTTGATTTTTACCACAGAAAACACAGAATAAACAGAACACACGGAATGAGGATTGTATGTAGTACCGCATTTATGCGGTTTTGTTTTTAGAAGAGGATATTCTATTGAGCAGCCTTATTCAGAACCAAGTTTTATCAGCAGTTCCAGGCAGAGATTTGCCTGCATATTGGCAACAATGCCGACTCTGGGTGCTACAGGGCTGATGCCGGACTGCAATTCACTCACACCATCACCGCAAAGATAGATATTATCCAGCTTAATCGTCCTGATAAGCTCATTCCTGCCATAGCCGGATAAACCTGAAGCCCCGATTAAAATCCTTTCTGGATATAGCTCCTGCCAGGTTTCAATCAGCATCTGCTTCTGGTCTGCTCCGTCCAAGGCTTCCATCAGAATATCGCAAGTGCCGAAAACTTCTGCCAGATTGTCAGGATGGATTCTATCATTGTAAACTACCACTTCACAAAAGGGATTGATTCTTTCCAGATTGACTTTGAGAGCTGTTACTTTGGGCAAGCCAACCTGGTCGAGAAAAAACTGCTGGCGGTTGAGATTGGTAACAGAAACGATATCGAAGTCAGCCAGAATGAGCTTTCCGATGCCGGCTCTGGCTAAAGAGACAGCGATATTGGTACCCAGTCCCCCTGCTCCGGCAATCCCGACCACAGCTTTTTGCCAGACTGCCAGCATGGCTGGGTCGTGCCCGGCAAACAGCTCTTGCTTCAATGCATCATCGGTTTTAATCATGCTGCTTAACCTCTATAATTATGTTACCATCGGGGTCGGCATCTTTGAGATTGTGGACAAAGCTTTTTATCATATCCCTAAACATGTTCTGCACAAAAGGAACAATAATCAAAGGCTTGCCGTCAATGGTGACTTTGATTTCTGCGGGGTAGTCGGTCTTACAGTCAGAGCGTTGGCGTTCCCCTCTGATAATTGCTGCTGCCATTTCATAACAGGAAAGTCCGCAAGCGGAACAGCAGCCGGGGTCGCTTATAGGCAGCTCTTCAAAGACTTTGTCAATTACAAGGTTAGTGAGTTTATCGCAGTCAGTAAAGATATCAAAGACCTGCGGTTCCTGCCAGTTGTTTGCGGCATTAGCTATTTTGCCGGAGATGGCAATCACGGTATCGTCATAAAGCTCTTCCAATTGCTCAGTGCTTTCAGCACAAAGAATCTTGGGCACGGGAGCATCCTTCATGCCCTCGATAATGAGGTAATCACATTTGAGCAAAGGCAGAATTTCTTTGAGAGTTAGAGAATTTGGAAAGATGAGGTTGCTGTCTGAAAGTCCTTTGGCAAGAACCATTTTGGCACCGGCTTGCATATGTTTCCAGGTATTGGAGCCTTCTTTATCAGCAAAATAAGCTTCGGAATGAATATCTTTAATCGTGGCAACCTTGAAGCCTTTAGCAGTCAAAGACTTGATAAGTTCAGTGACTACCGTGGTCTTGCCTGTGTGGTGATACCCGATAACTGCAAAGGCTTTCATATTCAGCTTTCTTTTGGGGTTAACAGTACAACTGCCGTGGCAGACATACCTTCTTCGCTGCCTGAGATGCCCAGACCCTCTTCCGTCGTGGCTTTGACTGAAATATTGGCAATATCGGTGTCGAGGTCTGCTGCCAGATTTGCACGCATAGCATCGATAAAGGGACGCAGCTTGGGTTGCTGGGCACAAACAGTGCTGTCCAGATTGCCAATCTGCCAGCCTGCTTCGCTGAGTTTTGCCATAACCTTTTTCAAAATGATGCGGCTGCTTATATCTTTATAGAGGTTGTCGTCATCGGGAAACCAGCTTCCGATATCACCCCAAGCCATTGCTCCGAGCATTGCATCGATAATGGCATGAATCAGTACGTCTGCATCGGAATGACCCCAAAGCCCTTTTGTAAAAGGGATTTCCACTCCGCCCAAAATTAGCTTGCGGGCAGGTGCTAATTGGTGAACATCATAGCCAAAACCGATACGCATAGTGTTAATCCACCGTTATTGATTTGGAAACGTTTTTTGGCACATCAGGATGCACGCCATGGTCAACCATATTCAGACGGTCAAGCTTGGTCATTTTCTTAACGCTCATCTTAAGCGCCAGCAGTTGTAAAACAAGCGTGGCGGAAAAACAGGTCATCAGGCTGTCACCGGTTTTGGGAAGCGTGATATAACCCCAGCCATAATAGGAACCTTCATCGGGATTAGTGCTTACATTCTTGAGTAGCTTGTCGTTTTCCTCAGCGATAATATAAGTGTCAGCGCCTCGGATTTTATGGGTATTGATTTGCGAGACAGTGAGATTGATATCTCTTTCGTCGGGACCGGTCACATAGACCAGCGGGTAGTTTCGATACAGAGGTTCGTAGAAATTGTAGTCCCGCACCAATTCCTGAAACAACTGAGTAGCAGGCGCAGAAAGGTTGAAAGGGATATTGCGGCTAAACATGTAGTTACCATAGGACTTGATAATCTCTTTGGTCTCGTGGTGCGAGATATTACGCTGGATGGCGAGCTCGTCTATCTTATCAATCATATTACCATAGAAACGAACCATGCTGCGGATATGTTTCATGCCAAAGACGGTGTTTTTGCCGAGAATGGTATTGGGACCGTGCTTAAATTCGCTGGCTTCTCTGCCTTCGGCGTGATTGAGCACCGTCTCACGTATTTTGAGCGCACCTTCCATGGCAACCCCGCTGATTTTAGTAGCGAGGATATGCAGCGAAGGCTCCATATAAATCTTGCCTGCTACATACTCGATTGAGTCGCTCGTGGTAGCAAGCGTTTCTTTGAGCAGCAAGGGGATGTCGTTCAAAGTCTTATGCCTTTTCTGCAACTCAGCTTCCAGCTTGGCACAGGCATCTGAGCCGGGACTGGTTTCCTGCAGATATTGCAGCTTCATCTCGGCAATCTTGATGGCAAGGTAATAAAAAAGCGTAATCTGGTTCATAAAGCTTTTGGTGGCGGGCACGGCAATTTCCGGTCCGCAGAGAATCGGAATGGCGACATCGCTCTTTTCCTGCCCCAAAGTGCTGTTCATGTTATTGACCAGAACCACTTTGCGGATATTGAGATTAGTCTGGTCGATATCGTTAAAGATATCAATCAGGTCTTTGGTCTCACCGCTTTGCGAAACGCCGATAATCAGGTCGTTGTCCTTCAGACAGTTGGAATACTCCCCTCTGAAATCACCCGGCAGGATAGGCACTATCTCAAATCCGGCAATTTCATTAAAGAAGAGTGCAGCCACTTTGGTAGCATGGAAGGAAGTCCCGCAGGCTATTGTATAGGCATTGCGGTTATTCTGCATGGTCGTCTTGACCAGTTCCATGAAGTGCTTGACGCTTTTATCAAATTCTTCCACATCTTCATGCTCTTCCAGAGAGTCCAGAGCTTTGGCAAGCAGCAACTTGCGCTTGTCAAATTCATGGTTGAGCAGGTCGATAAAGACGTTTTTCTCATTGGAAAAGAAGTACTTTTTCTCAAAGTCTTCTTTGACCACTTCATCAAAAATTGCCACATAGCGGGATTGGATTAGAGCATAAAAATTGTCTGCGGCTGCAGAAGCAACAAAGGTATTGAAAAGCAGTTTCTTTGCTTCGAAGGTTTCTGCTTTCTTAATATCATGAAGCAGCTTGGTAAAGTCCGGACACAGGTTTTCTTTATCCAGAAATTCCAGCATGCGTCTGCCGGTATTGGAACCGCCCTGAAACAGTTTTATCAGTTTGCCGGTGGATTCCGGCTGGGCATGAATTTCCTGCTCCATAAAGTAATTATATTCAGGTAAAAGCGCCACATCTTCAGCTCGCAGCTTGGATTGTACCGGCTGGGCATAAATCTTGTCAAGCGCATTGTAGTTCTCGTCAGGCTGGTTCAGGCGTTTGAAGCGCAATTCCTTCTGGGCATAAAGCTGGTATGCATCAGAAGTAAACTCGATAAATTCGCCTTCTCTAAAAGGCACCAAAACCTTGGTAAAGCGCAGCACAGCAGTTAAATCTGAGGATGCCAGGGCAAATTTCTGCCCGTCCAGACTGCCAATGCCAAAATACAAGCTGCTGCCTGCTTTGAGTGCCCACATTGTTTCCGTTTTGGGGTCAACCACGACTGCTGCATAAGAGCCTATTATCTGTTCCGAAGCCTGCGCAATTGCTCTGCGCATACAGGCTTTGCGGGGTTCACCATCTTTGGGATTGCCATTCTTATCCAGCTCAATATCAAAGTAATGCTCCACAGTGTGCACCAGCATTTCTCCGTCATTATCGGAAAGCACGTTATGCCCGTCGTGCTGCAGGAATAATTTCAGCTCCCGAGTGTTTGTGATATTGCCGTTATGAGCCCCGTAAATATGCCGTTTGCATTTGACTTCATGCGGTTGGGCATTGACTTTGTTCACAAAACCGAATGTCGCCCAGCGCACCTGACCGCAAAAGAGCTTTCCCTTCTGATTTTCAATACCCAGAGTGCGTACCAGGGTGCTGGGAGCACCAACGTCTTTGAGCAGAACGATGTTTTCTCCGTCATCCTGAAAGATAGCGCCCGTGCTGTCATAGCCACGATATTCCAAAGCCCGGAGCAGGGTCGAAGCATATTGACCCAGATTGATGGAAACTTTTGCCAGACTCAGACCCAGGACTCCGCATCCGCATCCTAATATGGGAATTGGAATACTGAGCTTTAGGTCTGTAAGTCCTTTTATCAGTTTGTTCATTATATGTTCCTTAATCTTTTTTAATAGCATTGAATCTGATGATTTGCTCCGCTATGAAGAAATCAAATTCGTCCGTGATTTTGAGGTTTGGGGAGCTGTCATGAAGGTAATGCACGCTATAGCCATAGTGCTCCAAAATCGCAGCATCATCAGTTGAATAGTATCCTTCGGTCATTGCCCTCTGATAGCATTTCAAAATTAGTGGAAAGCCAAAGACCTGCGGAGTAAAAGCATTGAGCAGTTTGTCACGGCGCAAAGTATGGTCAATCAGCTTGCCGTTCACGGTCTTGATGGTGTTTTTCACAGGCGCAGCCGGAATTGCAGCCCCAAAGTCCAGAGCCAGGCTCAAAAGCTCGTCAATCAGTGTGGCTGTCACAAAAGGTCTCACGCCATCATGGATGAGCACTATATCCGTATTGGCAGGACAGATTTTAAGTGCTTCAAACACAGAATCCTGCCTTTGACGACCACCGGGACAAAAAGTCAGGGCTTTTTTTCTGCCTTTGGTCTTGATAAATTCAGCAGTCAAAGCCTTGAAATGTTCAATATCTTCCTGGGGAAGAGTCACAATCACTTCATTGATTTTAGGATGCTTGAGGAACGGCTCCAGCGTATGAATCAAAAGCGGTTTACCGTCCAGAATTCTGAATTGCTTTTTTACCTCGCCGGGCAGTCTGAGTCCCATACCACCGGCTGTGATTATTGCGACTGTCTTCATGGCTTCCACCTGTAATAAATATTATTCTGGCTGTGCCGGGCAGTTATCCTATCTTGTAAGGCAAGATGTTGCAAGAGCTTGCTTACTTCATTCACATGTATTCGCAGAGCTTTGGAAAGCTCCTGTTTGGAGTATTTGTCTTGACTAATACAGGTTATCAGTTCCTGCAAAAGGTCTTTTTCACCAGATGTAATCAAACTTTCCTGATGTGTTCTGGAGATAATTTCAATCGGGATAACGTTCCCTTCGCACATAATCGCTCGGATTTCTTCCAAAGCAAGGTAGATGGCGGGTTCGACCCATTCCTCAGCACCAGGTCTGTCCAAAGAATTTATCTGCACTTTGTCGGGATGGATTTGTTCGATGGCTGCTTTGAGCAGCTCAATTTCTTCCAGAAAGTCGTTCAAGCCGGGCACGATGAAAACTTCCAGCCAGATTTGCCCATGATAGACTTTGCGAAGCTCGATGAGACCTGTTATCAGGTCTTGGGCAGAAAGCTTGTCAATCGGACGGTTCACCAGCGTGAAAACTTCTTCTGAAACAGCATCTAAAGAAGGCAGGATGAGGTCACAGGGCAGGATTTCGGAACGCAGTTGCGGGTCTGTCAGCAGTGTGCTATTGGTTATCAGGGCAAGTTTATATTGTGGATAGCGGGTTTTGATATAGGTGATAATCTGTCCCAAATCACTGTTCAGAGTAGGTTCACCGGCTCCGGAAAAGGTGATGTAGTCCAGGACAGGTTTTGTTGCCAGAAAGTCATCCAGTTCCGAGGTAATCTCTTCCGGGTTAAAAAAGGACTTGCGTTTCAGGGTCAGGTGTGTCGTCTTGCTCACTTCGCAGTAAACGCAATTTAGCGAGCAATATTTGTAAGCGACCACATCCACACCCAAAGAAATGCCTAATCTGCGTGAAACCACAGGTCCGAACAAGCGTTTGTATTTCATATATTGTAACTAATTATAGTCATTCCTGTGTATGTAGTTCCGCATTTATGCGGTTCTGCCAAAGTGGAAACATCGCCGGTATGATTGGTAAAACCGCATAAATGCGGAACTACATACAAGCTTTCATATCCCGTAAAGATGTTCAATATCAATGTTATGGTCGCTTAATCAAGACAACTTGGCTGTTTTTTAGAACGTTGTGCCAAACTGCAGATGGGGTTCCCAGATGCCATCGTTCAGGTTATAGGCATAGTCAAACCCGATTAAACCAAACGGACTGCGAATCCGAATACCGGCTCCGACGCCTTTCTTGAAATCAAGGAAGTTGAAGTCTCTCAGTTTGTTATAGCTGTTTCCGGCATCAAAGAAACCCAGCGCTATCACCTGATCGCCGCCAATCGGATAACCAATTTCGGCAGAGTAGATAATCTCTCTGGTTCCGCCGCCAATCGGACCAACCGAGCGGTCAGGAAAGCCGCGGATACCGTCAGGTCCTGTTCCGCCTAAGTAAAACTTCTCATCGGGGGGAACATCGCTGGATTTTCCGTAAGAAGCGGCATAGCCAAAGCGCCACTTGCTGCGGAGAGTAATTTTGTACCAGGTTTCCATGAACCAGCTGATTTGCGCAATCTGTTTGTAATAGTCAAAATCACCGCCACAAGGTCCTCCGGCTAATTCGGAGTAGAGCGTGACCTGTGAGCCTGTGGTCGGGAAAAACACGTTATCACGGGAATCCCGGCTGATAGTGACATTGACAGAGCTGGTAATCTGAGTTCCGAGTGAATCAAGCTCAATCAGGTTTTGGTTTTGCACCGGATTTTCCAGAATTGCCGATATATCGGTAATCGTGTAATTTTTGGCATACAGAGAATAGCCCAGCACAAAACGGGACCGGTCTATCCAGGGGATGGGTTGTCCGGCTCGGACGGAAGCGCCCTGGGTTTTAATTTTGTAGTAAAAACTGCTCCATTCCTTTTGAGTGTGATAGAGATTGAAACCCAGCAATATATCTGTATCATAAAGATTGGGATTGGTAAAATCATATTCAAAGTTCTGAGTGCTGCCACCAAACTCCCATTTTAGGCTGGTTGACCAGTTATTGCCAAACAGATTGTTTTGGGAAACACTGAAGGTGCCCACAAATTTATCCTGCGAATTGTATCCGACTCCGCCATTAGCAGTTCCGGCAGATTTATCCAGCACGTCCAGATTCAGGTCAATATCGCCGTTATTGTTGATTTGATTGTAATCCAGTTTAATATCCGGCTCAAAGAACCCAAGATTGTATATATTCTGTTGAGAACGCAGCACTTGCGACTGACGGAAGTAATCTCCCGGCGCAATTTCCAGCTGACGCCGGAGCACTTTCTCTTTGGTTCTGCGGTTGCCGGCAATATTGATTTGGTGCACTTTGGCGCGTGTATTTTCCGTAACTTTGAGATTGATATTGAGCAAGTCTCCGGCTTTGATTTTTTCCGGCTCGATGCTCACATATATGTACCCTTCTTCAAAATAAAGCGCATAGGCTTTTTGCATCTGCAGGTCAAACTTTTCCTGGTCAAAAGGCTCTCCAGATTTCAAAGTAAATTTGGAAATTATGTTCTCTGAGGTGAATTGCGAATTGCCCGTAGCGGTCAGAGTGCCGAAGTTATACTTTGTGCCTTCGTTGATTGTGATGGTCAGAGTAAGGGATTTCTCATTCAAAGGCGTCATCTGCCAATCTGCAATGGTCATATCAATGAAGCCGTTTTTTTGATAATATGAGGTGATGCTTTTGAGGTCAGCGTCAAATTTCTCTTGTTCAAAACGACCGGAACGCAGAAGTGAAACTGCTTTTGTTTTCATGCGTTTGTGCAGTTTTTTGGAGTCTATCTGCTCATTTCCGACAAATGTGATGGATTTGATGGAAACGCGTCTGCCTTCCACGCTGGTAATAACGAGATTGACCCGATTGTTTTCCTTGGGAGTTTCCGCCACTGTGATATCAGCATTCTGATAGCCTTTGGTCAGATATTCTTTTTGCAGCTTGCGAACCATCTGGTTTTTGAGCTGGGGCGACCAGTAACTGCCTTTGCGCAAAGTCACCAGTTCATCAATTTTATCTTTCTTCACTGCTGAAAAACCCACATATTTGACTTCATCCACAATCGGATATTCCTTGACCGTGACAATCAGGTTCACCCCGTTGCGATATGTCTCTGTATCAATTTGCACCGATTCAAAAGTCGAAAGATTGCTCAAAGTTTTAATTGATTTTGCCACTTCTTCAGGGTCAAGATTATCTCCCACCCGCAGCGACAAAGCAGATATAACTAATGACGATTCCACGTTTTGATTGCCCACCACGCGGACATCATAAATTGTTTCACCAACTGCAAAAAGCGTCCCGCTAATAAACAACAGAACCGCTAATGCACAGATAAGTTTGGACTTGAAAGGCATATTACCTCCACCTTTTCATGCATGGCACAATCTGTGAAACCGTATATTTCGTAAAGATATTTTTTCCTGAGGCAAATTGACGTTGCCTTCACCGGGTTGCAAATGACCTGATATTGATGATATCCGTTGCCATATTCTTTATTGAAACATTTTAATGGACTTGATTTTTTATTGCTTCCTCATCAGGATTAAGCATAAGTCAAGCGTAATAATATTACGCTTGATTTACGCTTGACCTTGTGGGGGGTTAGATGTTCACGCCTGTCTGAACGAAAGTAAGATAGTAAGATAGTGTTGTGGTTATGTTTAGGTTACTATTGTGTCTTGCAAAGTTTGCAGTATCACATTCATGTGGTTTAGTTCAAATTAATACTGAGTTCCGAAAAGTATGTAGTACCGCATTTATGCGGTTTAGTTCAAATTAATACTGAGTTCCGAAAAGTATGTAGTACCGCATTTATGCGGTTTGGTTCAAATGATGACGGAGTCCCGAAAAGTGTGTAGTACCGCATTTATGCGGTTTTGTTTTGAGGATTATCGGGTGCCGTGTGTGGGCAAGGTGTAGTTCTGCATTTATGCAGGTTAATATTGTGTAAACTCGCTTTCCAACTTGAGGGAACTGCTTGAAAATGTGATTGCAAGCTCTGTTTCATGAATGCACTATTTCGCTACAATAACCTGCCTGAAGGCAGAACTACACCTGCCGCATAAAGCCTTTGTGTAAATGGAGTTTAAGCTGTAGAGCAGGATGCCGATCCTGCTCAAACGAATTGTCTAAACCTGTAGAGCAGGATGCCGATCCTGCTAAACGGAATTGTGAGTAAAAACCAGATAAATCTGGTGGCTCCTGCCGGATAAATCCAGCGCTCCAAGCGTAATAAAAATGCTCTTCAGTCGGCTGAGGGCAGCCAACCTACATCCGTAGGATAGACGCCCCCGTCTGTCCAAATGCTGCTCCAAGCGTAATAAAAATGCTCTTTGGTCAGTTGGGGACAACTGACCTACATCAGTAGGATAGACGCCCCCGTCTGTCCAAACATAATCTAATCATTGTTTTGGTAAAGGATATTAGCAGGATTATTGCTAATAGCCTGCAACAAATAAAACCGCAATATAGCAAAAGACGCCACCCTGTGAGCAGCGTCTTTTATGGCTAAAAGTTTAATATGTTTACCGCTACTTCATCAACACCATTTTGAGGGTCTGGATTTTGGTGCCGGAGTGCATTTTGCAGAAATAGATTCCGCTGGAAACGGGTTTATTATTATCATCCAAGCCGTTCCATTTGAGCTGATGAGTTCCTTTGTTATAAAGCTCGTTGGTTAGTTGTCTCACCTTTTGTCCCTTCAGATTATAGATATCGATTGTGACGTTGATGTCCTTGTTTGTGCCGAATTTGATAGTGGTTTCGGGATTAAAAGGATTGGGAAAATTCGGATAAAGTATCGCCAAAGGCTGCGTTGGAATAGTTTCATCGCTGTTGGGAGTAATCGAAGCGTTGGAATAACCGGAAACGACTTTGATATTGTCGATTGTCCAGCCGGGGTCAGTCAGGTCAAGATGGGAGGATTGGTCTGTCAGCCTGAAACGGTAGAGGAAAGATGACCCTTGCAGCCCTGTCAGCGGGATATAAACCGGATGCCACCAGTCATATTGACCGGAATTGCTGTAAATTGTCTGCCAGTCAGCGTTATTGGCAGAAATTTCAACTCTGACGCTGTCATAGACAAATTCGGTGTAAAGATGCTCGTCAAAAGTGAGCATCTGGCTTTCGACATCGGGCAGAATGATGGGATTTATGGGCTGAATCCAGACGTTGCAATCCTGCGCATAAAAACCTCTGCCGCCCCAACTGTCCGTAATGGCACTACCACTTGCGGCAAGTTGGTTTTGGACAACCCAAAGACCTTCGATAGTCCAGTTTCCGGTTCCGTTTTCCCAATTCTCAGAGAAAACGATATTTGCCGGTGTCAAAGTCACATCGAGATTGAGATTATGCACTCCCGGAGCAATTTCCAAAATGTTTATATAAGGATAAAAGCCTTCGGCAGTAATTTCAATTCGATGGCTGCCTTCAAACGTATCAAGGTCAAATTCGCCGGAGGTCTGGAGAGTGTCGTTTTCAAGGTCATAGAGCACAATCCGGGCAGGCAGCAACTGATTATTATCACTATTGCGGACAGTGCCGCTGATAGTTGCAGGTGGTCTGGGTTGCAGATTGATGGCAGGAATAATTGTCCAGGCATAGTCATTAACATATTGATGGGGGACAACGTTGTCAAAATAGCCCTTCTTCCGATAGCGAACTTCATAATTACCAAAGGTTACCGGTCTCCAGAATCTGCCGGTAACAGGGTCTGACTTTCTGGGCGCAAACCAGGGAGCTTTCTTTTGCTCAATGATAATCTCTGCTTCGAGTGGCAGACCTGTAACTGCATCTTTGATAGTTCCCGTAAGCATTGAACTGGACGGGACATTTTGAGAAACGAGCAAGGCTCTGTTCAGCAGCCACCAAACGCCAAGAGTATTGCGTGAAACAAGAGTAAACATGCCTGAGCCTGTTTCAGTATCCAGAGAATCGGGCTGCATATCGGAAGTGCCGCATTCGATAATGAGGCAGATGGTGCCATACTGTTGATACATCCAGTCATTAAGCCCGCCTTTGCGTCCTTCGGCAGCATAATAATCATAGGTTCCACCGGCAACTTTATGTATTTGGGAAGCTACCCCTTGTCCAATCTGAAGTCCCAAATCCAAATCAGGAGCAGGTCTCACTGCATACCAATTCATCGGATAATAGACTGTTTCGGAAAGCAGTCCGGTGCGGGAAGAATGCCAGACAATACTAAATACCGGCTTTTGAATATCGCAAAAGGCTTTGAAAGCTTGGTTTTCGCTTTCAGACATGGGAGCTTCCCCTCTGTAATAATCATAAACTTCTGTGCCGCCGGGTTGCAAAAGCGTGTCGCCATGACACCAGTTAAAAGCAAAATTCCTGTTGATGTCGACCCCGTCAGTGTCATAACCCACCAAAGGATTGGGAGGGTCAAAAATGCCGTTATTATTCACATCATGCTTATTTTTTCTATAAGAAACATCAATATTGGAAGTAACAACATTATGCCCTTCCGGATTGAGGGTTGGGATAAACCACATTTCCAATTGCGAAATCCAGGCTTGATACTGTGAATCCTGACTATTCGTCAGAATCTCTTTGATATTACTCATCGTGGTCTCCACGCCCAAAACTTCTTCCGCATGCACTTGCCCGACCAGAAGGACAGCCGGCTCGGTTTCTTCAGCAATGACATTGTCTGAAATTTTCATGGCATAGATAGGCAAATTATCCTGTTGAGAATATCCGATTGTATATACTTTGGCAATATTGGGATATTGGCTTTGCAATTGCAGCAGTTCGGCAGTAATCTCAGCGTAGGAATGGTAACAGGGTGGCAGAGGCGGCAAAGCCTGAGCCGTAATCACAAGACCAACCGTGAGCAGGATTATGAGGATGATGCTTTTCATTCTGACTCCCCTAAAGATGTTCAATCTATTTGGATAAGCAGCAATTTTTGTGCCACTCTGACTAAACTGTGCAGCCGGCGTGATTCTGTCAATGGAATTTGACGGTTGAGTGGATTAAATACTTGACCCTCAGGATGGTTTTTATTTGTTGCTCTGAGATAGAGAATATCACTATTGGAGAGAGTTTGTTTGATATATTGCTGGCTCTGGTTGCCTTGGGCGTTTTGGTCACTGTGCATGAAGCGGGACATTTTATCGCTGCCCGTCTTTGTGGCGTAACGGTAGAGACCTTTTCCATCGGATTTGGCAAGCCGATATTTAAGCTGGTCAGAAACGGGACAGAATACCGCATCGGCTGGATTCCACTGGGCGGTTACGTTAAAATGAAAGGCGACTCTCTGGAAGAAGATGCAATCGAAGAGCCGGACAGTTTTCAGTTTACCAAATGGTGGAAGAAAGCCCTCATAGCTTTAGCCGGTCCCATGTCCAACCTGCTTTTGGCAGTGGTGATATTTATCCTCACCTTTATGCTGCCGGGCAAAGTGGAAGACCAAAGTCCCGTTATCGGAAAAACGACCGGAGCATATAGTATGGTTTTTATGCCGGGTGATTCGATTCAGGCTGTCAATGCCAAGCCTATCAAGGGCTGGTATCAGTTTTTGGGCGGGTTAAACAGTGATAAACAAAACAGTATCATACTTGTGCGGGATGGCAAAAAGCTGACTCTGACCCTGCCGGTTGTAAACCTTCAAACGTTTTCCAATGATGTGCTGCCGGCTGTGTCCTCTGTCATTGGAGAAATCAGTCCCGGTATGCCTGCCTGGCGGGCTGGACTTCAATCCGGCGATAAGATTGTCAGGGTGGATTCTGTCCGTGTAAACGACTGGTATGATATGCGGGAACAAATAACCAAAGCGGCTGCCGATACCATTCTGCTGACAGTTCAGCGCGGTAAAACAATTCTGAACAAAGCCATGCCTTTGGAAAAGAATCCCCTCAATGACGGACAAAGAGTCATCGGAATAACCCAGCAAATGGCAGTTTCTTATTCCCAATCCTATCCTCCGTTGACAGCAGCCAAATATGGCGTTAACGCCACTTTGAACTTCATCGCCATCAACTATGTCGGACTTTACAAAGTAGTCAGCCAGCCCGAAACCATCAAGAGTTCGGTGGGTGGGCCCGTTATGATATATTCCCTGAGCAGCCAGTCAGCCAAAAAAGGCTGGTCAAGCTGGATTATGTTTGTCGCAGCCATTAGTCTGGTGCTGATGATAATGAACCTGCTGCCAATTCCTGTTTTGGACGGAGGACACATTATGTTTGCTCTGATTCAGGCTGTGCGAGGCAAACCTCTGCCCAGAAAGGCTCAGATAATCCTGCAAAACATCGGGGTTGTGCTACTGCTGATGCTGATGGTGTATGCTTTCTATAACGACTTTACCAAAGTTTTCACCCGGGCAGTTTCCACCATGGGAAAGCCATAATATACCTGAAGCGATGTTTTTCTATTGACTTCTTTAGATATTTTTGGTAAAATGTATCCATGAAAGAAATCAAATATGCCAATTGCTTTGTCTGTGGTGAGGAAAATCCCCTCGGGATGAAGCTGGACTTTGAATATGACGACAATTCCGCCTGGGCTTGGTTTACTTCGCCTGCCGGTTTTGAGGGCTATCATGGCGTTATTCACGGTGGGATTATTGCCACTCTTTTGGATGAAGTTATGGCAAAAATTATCCTCAGCAAAAACCTCATTGCTGTTACGGCAGACATGAATATTCGCTACAGGAAACCGTTGCCCCTGGGCACAAAAGTCAAAGCAACCGGTACCATCACTGTTCAGAAAACCCGCACTCTTCACACGGAAGCCAGCCTCACAGACGCAGAGGGCAATATCTACGCTGAAAGCAAAGCCGTCTATATCGTGGTGAAACATTTGTGATAAAAAACCTGCTGTCCGACTATCTCACCAAAGACGAACGAAAAATCCTCGCCTATCTGGGTGGTTTTCTGATTGTAGGTATGATTCTGCGCTACGCCGGCGTTTCCGTCATCTATGCAGAGAAAATCCAACCCAGCAAACAGCAACTGATAGATGCTGTGCAGCAGGATGTCAAAGTTCAGATTGATATCAGAACTGCCACTGCAGAAGAAATTGAACTTTTGCCGGGCATCGGTCCCAAAAAGGCAAAGTCTATCCTTGCTTACCGCAATACCAAACCATTTGACTCCCCGGAAGAACTGCTCAATATCAAAGGCATCGGCGCTAAGACATATCTGAAAATGCAGCCGATGTTATTACCCTTCGGCACTTCCGGAGCAGGAGTTACAGACCAGGAAAAACTTCAGGCTCTGCAATCCCCGCAAGCACTTACTGACAGTGTTTCACAGCCTGCCGGTAAACAAGAACTTGACGGAACTGGCACTATTCCAAAAAAGGAACATACTGATGTGAAGTCGGTTTCAGAGGACACTGAAAGCATTGTCCATCTGAATACGGCTTCCAGACAAGAGTTAATCAGTCTTTCCGGAATTGGCGAAAAGAAGGCGGATGCTATTCTTGCCTATCGCAAAGAGATTGGCAAATTCACTTCCGTTGAGCAATTGATGGATGTGAAAGGCATCGGACCCAAAACCCTGGAAAAGAACCGTCACAGGCTCAGCCTGTAGTAAGATTGGAGTCATTATGAAATCAGACACAACAAACCAAAACTGGATACCCACTCTGACCCTCGCCAAGCTGTTTGAAGAGCAGAATCAGTTCTATGATGCCCTGGCAGCTTATGAACTAATCGGTCAGACAGACACTTCTCCCGCCATCAGACAAAAGGTTGAATCCCTGCAAATGCACATCCTGAGCGACCCCAATCTCAAATATGACCCGCGCATTGAAAAGCTGTTTTCCCCTGAGGAACTGGCTTACCTCAAGATTTTGAACCACTCCGCTTTTGAAAACCTCTCCCGAATCCAGCAACAGATATCGGATGGAATTTCCGGCTATGAGGTTGTTTTTGATGATGATGAACCGGCAGAAACAGCGCATAATCCCGAAGACGAGTTAAAAGCGATGCTGGATGAGATTGAATCAACTTCCGCTTTGAACGCTGGACAGGCAACTTCATCTGCAGCGGAACCCACGATTGGCGAACTGGCAGTGGAACTCATCAAACGCTATGGCAAAGACAACAAAATCAGCAATATGCCCATCAAGGATTTCCTGCAGCTGGTTTTGGACTTTAATCTTTCTGCCAAAACCGATAAGGACGAATGAAGAAAGACCCATTCAAGGGTGAACATAACACCCTATGCCAGCGCTGTTTAAAGGAATGCAAGCAGCCTGCGTATGTGAAACTGCTCAAATGCCCAAAGTATGAACCTGCTTCTTTGCAATTAGAAATACCCTTATTCAAGAAAACCTACAAAAAGCATAAAGCTACCTGAAATGCGAATAATCACAGGTCTCTACAAAGGCACCAATCTCTTTACAGTGCCCGGTAGTACCACCCGACCCACCACCGATTTCCAGCGCGAAGTAATCTTTTCCATGTATCAGGATTATTCCAGCTTACGGGTTCTGGATTTATATGCCGGCACCGGCTCTTTCGGACTGGAAACCTTGTCCAGAGATGCAGAATGGGTTGACTTTGTGGAGTTTTCCAATAAAGCCCTCACTGTGCTTATCAAGAACATCCAAAAACTGAAATGCGGAGAACAATGCCATGTCCATCGCAGGAAAGTTGCAGTTTTCCTTGGAACATCAGACAAGAAGTGGGATGTGATATTTCTTGACCCGCCCTATAACCACGGTCTGGTCAATGAAACCCTCAAACTAATCTATGAAA
>Ga0247841_10006399_pt1 | contig 18224 bp, 14 predicted proteins | sample LaCruzMarch2015__2_FD_192410 | JGI IMG/M metagenome (GOLD analysis project Ga0247841, IMG submission 192410) | Freshwater microbial communities from meromictic Lake La Cruz, Castile-La Mancha, Spain - LaCruzMarch2015_18m | ecosystem: Environmental > Aquatic > Freshwater > Lake | place: Spain... | reverse complement strand
ATACTTCACCCTGTTTAAAAGTGAGTTTGCCCGGTATACAAAAATCGGGAAATCAATTATTTCATATAGGCACCGGAACCAGTTAGACTGGCAACGTCATTCCATGCTCACTGATGAATATTTTAACAGGCACAAACACAATATCGATTTTAATTATATCTCCCACCCGGTCAAATTTATGCTGGATTATATTGAATCCGGAAGAATGGGCCGGGTGATGGGAATGTGGGCAAACAGAAGCGGCGCTTATGCCATGGAATCAGCAGTTCCGTTATTTGATAAGCAAATCAATGAGTTTATGTTCGATGTTCCGATTGAACAGTATCTAGCCGGAGGAAACCGGCGGAGTTTAATCCGTCGTGCAATGGAAGGCATTTTGCCCCCTGAAATACAATGGCGGAAAGATAAACAACCCTATACTCCGGATTTTCATAGTCGAATCCTCAAGGGAAAACCATTTATTGATACGATTCTGAATGCTCCATCGTTTAACTTCGCCTGGAAATACCTCGACAAAAGCAAGATTGAACAGCACCTTGAAGGGGTAAAACCGGTCCAAAACACGGGTGAATGGATGACCAATGGCGGAAACAGGGTTGTACAGGGGATCATTGCCGTTTGTTTTTTTAAATGGTTAAATAAAAATAATTATATCCAGTTTGCAGACTGATGTTGTTTGTTTATGCCTATTTTTACACTTTATAACTGAAGTATGCAAAGTTCAAACAAGGTCAATGGCCCGGATTTTTCTGAAGATATTCAAGCCAAAAAGGAATGGCACAAACCTGAAATTGTTGAGATACAAGATAAAAATACTATACTTGGCATCACTGATAACGGGGGTTCAGATCAACACGACGGACATTCATAATGCCAGGAATCGAATCTTCAGGTATTATAAATTTTGGATTGAAACTGTCCACTTAATCCCGACAATATCTACAAAACAGGGATTCTATTAAGTGGTATCACGATGGAATTAGACCGAAAGATAACCTATTACCAGCAACGTCACCGCCTTACAATCCGCCAGATTGCTGAGCTAAGGGAATTTTCGGGGATCGCCATTCCACAAATCAGCGACCAGCCCCGAAAGGTTGACACCATGGCCAAAATGGCCGAACTGATTCGTTTATCAAGGTTGTTCAAAGCCCAGAATCTGAATTTTATTCCAATCAAAGGACCCTTGCTGTCGTGGAGACTGCACCAGGATGTCACGGTACGTTATACAAATGATCTGGATATCCTGGTGAAACCAGAGGATTTGTTCATTATAATCAAGATGTTGAAAGAGGATGGTTATCAAACGACCCATTTTGATCTCCCTGCATCAGGAAGTAAAAAGAGATTGTTACTGAAATTAAACAACCACGTTGGGTTAATGCATCCGCAAAAAAAGATTCTAGTCGAAGTTCATTGGAGGCTGATGAAACCTGAAGTATGCTCCAAAACCAGGCTTGATCAGCTTATAAATCAAAATACGGAATCAGTCATCTTTCACAATGAATCCTTTAAAGTCTTTTGTAAGGAATTTGAACTTGTTTATTTAATCTTTCATGGCGCTATGCATGGGTGGTTCAGATTGAAATGGCTGCATGATATTGTGTCATTCGCAAAAGATGAACAATTGGATTGGGATAGGGTCCTTGAGCTAAGTAAGGGTTTTCATGGGGAACATCTTGTTTATCAGGCAATTCAACTCGCTGGCAAATTCTGGGAACTGCCCCCAGATGTTACTGCACGGTTCGCTTCGGAAAAGATGGACTTGAATGCATTTATGATAAATCACCCATTAAAATCAATTTCAAGAACCAATGTGGCAACAATCGAACCCGGATTATATAATTGGCTAAGCTTCGTCAATGGAACTGTTAAATATGGATTAATGCTGTTTCCCTCTGCAAAATACAAATATACCTTCTTGAAACGGTTGATGTTTCGGGAAATTGATATGAAAATATTAAAATTACCTGACTTTCTTACCTTTATGTATTTTCCTTTAAGGCCATTTTTAATAGTTTATTCAAGATTAGTTCCGTCAAGTATACGCAACCAGCGCTCTGAATGAACAACCTCAAAAAAATCTTCAGCCTCTACTCCCGTTTCTTCCGCTTCGCCCCGGGCCGGAATACCGGGATATTCCTGACAAACCTGTTGAACGGGTTAAGCCAGGGCGTAAGCATCGTGGCCCTGATACCCCTGCTGCAAATGTTGGAAAAAAACTCGCTGGGGAGCAACAAGGTATTTGCCATTTTGATTGATGTGACCGGCTGGCTGGGCATCACCATCAGCATTGAACTGATCATCGGATTATACCTTGTGCTGATCCTGTTCAACGCGCTGATATCCTACGCGAAATCAATCTGGCAAAGCGATGTTCAGCAGGAGTTCACGGCCAGCATCCGGAGTGACATTTTCAGTAAACTGATCCGTTCCGACTGGATGTACCTTTCGGGACAAAACAGGAATGAATTTGCCCATATCCTCACCTCCGAAATTCCGAACATTACGGCGCTTAATTTCCACCTGCTCTCCTTGTTGTCGGTAGGCATCATTTTTATCATCTACGTCGTGCTGGCCTTCCTGGTCTCTTTTTATTTTACGCTGTTTGTGCTGGTTTGCGGGCTGGTATTGTATTCCCTGATGAACAGGTTCATCACCAGGACCTATGCCGCAGGAAAGGATAATTTTTTCACGAACCGAAACCTTTACAAGCAGTTTGATGATTTCTGGGATACGATCAAATTCGCCAAGATCCATGGAACAGAGAAGTACCACTACAGTCGGTTTGATGAGCAAAATCAACAGTTCTCCGAACAACGTAAACGAATGGTGAGGTTAAGCCTCACGCCCCAAACCATCAATACGATCACCAGCGCTGTTATCATCAGTGTTGTTGTTTATGCAGGCTATAAATTCGGGAATATGTCACTATCATCTTTCCTGATCCTGATTTTGTTGTTTGCCCGCATCTTTCCCCAACTGATGAAGATGCATACCACCTACATGCAGATTGCCACCCTTTTTCCGTCGTATGAGCATACCATGGCCATGAAAAAAGAGCTGGAAACATTATTGAAAGATGCTGCCGAGTTTCGGGATGCCACTTCATCGAAAATTACACTAAAAAATGAAATTGCTTTTGATGAGGTTTCATTCGGATACATCACAGGGAAGCCATTGTTTGAAAATCTTAGCATAGTAATACCCGCACGAAAAATTACAGGCATTACCGGGCCATCCGGAATCGGGAAAACTACCTTGATGGACCTGTTCACAGGCCTTCTCATACCCGTTCAGGGAGAAATTACGATCGATGGAACGAACCTGGCTGAAATTGACAAGGCCGCCTGGCACAATTCCATAGCCTATGTTCCGCAGGATTCTGTTTTTACAAATTCGTCGTTGCGCGGCAATCTGACGATGGGAAATGATCGGATTTCCGATGACCGGATATGGCAAATACTCGAGCGGGTCAATGCAGGCGAATTTGTTCGTGAACTTGCCATGGGTCTGGACACAGAAATGAGCAACAATGCACAGCAATTCTCGGGAGGCGAGCGTCAGCGACTGGCAATTGCGAGGGCATTGCTGAGGGAACCAACCCTGTTGCTCCTTGATGAAGTTACCAACACACTCGACTCAAAAAATGAACAGACCATAATCAACATTCTGCTGGAACTGAAAAACGAGATCACTATCATCATGATCACCCACAAAAAGGATTTGGTTCAGTATTTTGATAATCCTATTGACATAAAGAAACTATAGGAAGGCAGGGTTGTTTGATTTATCTGGTCTTCATTGCCGGTAACAAAGCCGGATGCCGGAACAAGCCATGCTGCTTTCATTTTCAAATATTTCAGTATATATTTGTTTTTTATTTTCTTCGAATGAAAACAATACGATTCATCCTGCTTTTCGTCGGTTGCGCGCTTTTAATGCACGGCTCCGCATCCGGGCAGTCACCGGAACCGGCGCATGCCAGCGGGGAGATTCAACAGCCGGAAGCGCTGAAACTGAGTGAAATTCCCTCCCGGTCTGTCCAGCTGGTATCCAAAACGCGGGGGGCGATTTTTAACCTGTACAAGGGCGGCACCCCCGAAACGATCAAAGCAAGGAATGAACTGGTCAGGGCCAGGATCGACACGAGCCTGTTTAAAGCAATCGACCGGAATGACACCCTGATCAGCCTCCTGACGCTGGAAAGCAGGAAGATATTCCTGCAGCAGCAGCAGCGGACCATCGACAGGGAAGAAAAGCAGCTCCGGGAGATCCTGCAGTCGCTTGAGGATTTGATGAACATGCTGAAACAGGAGGAAGATGTATGGAAAAGAACCAGGCTTCAGCTGCATAAGGATTCACTCAACAGCCCCGTTTCCCGGAACCTGGCCACAACAATTGTTTTCATTGATTCCGCGCTGAGCCTGATCGACCGGAAATCGGAATTGATGATCGACCTCCTTGAAAAGACCATCACCCTGAGCATAAGGATCGACCTTGCCCTTCAAAAAACGGTCGAGCGGATCAAACGGACCGAATTGAATTTATTTGCCAAAGGCCACGTTTCGCTGTTTGGCATTGATTTCCGGAAGGATTACCCGGATGCCTTTGCCCGTGCCCTTCAGACGTTCCAAAAGGTAAAGTTGAAAGAACTGGGCGATTACATCCTTTTCCACCAGCCATTGATGATCGTATTGCTATTGCTTTTTTCTGCCTTCCTGGGACTTTTCTACCTCCTGAAACGAAGGGTCCGCCTTAACCTTGAAGGATACGGAAAATTTTACAGGGACATGCTCATGGTACTGATCTCTAAGCCCCTCAGCGCCGCGGCGTTGCTGACCCTTTCGGCAGTTGCGTTTATCTATCCCGACCGCCCGTACATCTTTCGCGAGTTAATCGTTTTTCTCACCCTGTATCCGCTGTTTAACCTCTATACCAGGATCCTCGACCGCAAATACCACCGGTACCTCTATGTGTTCGGACTTATTATTCTGATATACCTGTGGCTTATCCTGGTCGTTTCCGACATCGTGCTTGCCCGCCTGATCTACCTGGTTATTGCCATTGCCGAAGCCGGCTTCTTCGGAGCGATGATCGTCAGACTCAGGAAAAGCATGGGCACGGGCCTCCTCAGGACCCTGATTTTCTTCTTTGTGGTGTTTAACCTGGCCCTGGCCGTCACCGGGCTGGCCTCCAACGTGTCGGGCAGGGTGGTACTGACGTTCATGGCCATCAATGCAGTGTTCATCAATACCCTGAGTGCGATGATGCTGTATGCCGCCATCATCATGCTGAATGGAATTGTAGTCCTCGGAATCGATTCACGGCAGGGGCGGAAACTGAATATTTTCAACTTGTACGGCGAACAGGTCAAACAGTGGTCGATCATGATCCTGAACATGCTGGCCGTGTTTTATTGGTTCGTTGAATTTTTACGGGCTTTTCACATCGATAATTACGCATCGGAACTGTTCATCTCCTTTTTTACCTACCGGTTCGTGATCGGCACGGCCAGTTTCTCGCTCGACATTGTCCTGCTCTTCTTTGCCGTCATCTTCGGATCCTTCTTTTTAGCGCGGTTCCTTCAGCTGATCCTTGAGAACGATGTGCTCAGCCGCATGCCCCTATCGAAGGGTCTTCCGCACACCATCGCGATGTCGGTCAGGTACACCCTGGTCATTTCAGGTTTCTTCCTGGCATTCACCGCAACGGGCATCCCGATGGATAAATTTACCCTCATCCTTGGCGCATTCAGCGTGGGTGTCGGCTTCGGACTGCAGAAAATTTTCAGCAATCTCGTTTCAGGATTGATCCTGTTGTATGAACGGCCCATCCAGATCGGCGATACCGTGCAGGTTGGCGAGCTCATCGGGCGTGTGAAATCGATCGATCTGCGGGCCAGCAACATCTATACGTTCGACGGCTCGGAGGTGATTGTACCGAATGAACAGCTTATATCGAACGAGGTGATCAACTGGACCCTCTCGGATATGAAACGAAGGGTGAAAGTCCCCCTGAGCGTGAGCATCGAGTCGGATCCCTTCCTGGTTCAAAGGCTCGTTATGGAAATCCTGAACAATCATCCACAGATACTGAAGGACCCCAAGCCTTTGATATACTTCACGCTGGTTGGACAAAGTTCACTCGACTTCGAGCTGCTGTTCTGGATTTCCGAAAAGGGTGAAGGCCGAAGTACCAAGAGCGATGTTCTGTTCGGGGTTTTTAAAAAGTTAAAAGAAAATAACGTCAGAGTTCCTATCCCAAGGCGGGATATAAATATCATTAATCCCTCAACAAACAACAGCGTATGATTATCGAAATTATCGTCTTGTTTTGCCTTTTCCTTGTGAACGGGCTTTTCGTAATGACCGAGATCGCATTGGTATCGTCTCGCAGGACAAAACTCGAATTGGATGCCAGGGCCGGGCACAAGGGAGCCAAAGCCGCGCTCGAACAGTTGGATAAACCCGCCGGGGTTCTGTCGACAGTGCAGATTGCAGTTACACTCATCGGGATCCTGACCGGGGTTTTCAGCAGTGCTGACATATCCGAAGGCCTGGCATCGCTGCTCTTCTCAACCGGGATGTCGCAACCCACCGCCAATACCCTGGCCCTGGTCATCGTGGTGACGATTGTAACCCTGATTGCCATGCTGATTGGGGAACTGGTGCCGAAGCGTATCGGCCTGATCAACCCCGAAGGAGTTACCAAGGTGATGGTCCCCCCGGCAATTGTACTTTCAAAGATTCTCATCCCGGTTACCTGGTTGCTTACCCGGCTCAGCGATTTTATCCTGAAGGTACTCCGGATAACACCATCTTCCGACTCCAGGGTAACGGAGGAGGAGATCCGGGCACTGGTGATGCAGGGAACCCTGGGCGGTGATGTTCAGCAGATTGAACAGCTCCTCGTTGAGCGGGTGTTCAACCTCGGCGACCAGAAGATTACCTCTCTCATGACGCATCATTCGGAACTGGTGTGGCTCGATGTGGCCGAAAGCAATCGTGAAAGCTGGGACAAGATCAGGGTGCGCATGCACTCGGTTTACCCGGTATGCAGGGATAACATCAACAATGTGGTCGGTGTGGTTTACCTGAAGGAGGTGTTCATGGGGTACCAGCGGGATGTAGAACAGAAGCTTGAAGATTATATCAGGCCGGCGCATCTGGTCCTCGATTCGATGACGGTATATGAAACCCTTGAATTATTCCGGGAAAAAAAGGCACATTACGGACTGGTTGTCGACGAATACGGATCCATCGCCGGTATGGTGGTGCTGAACGACATACTGGAAGCCATTATCGGGGAATTTGACAAGGGTGAATCCCTGATCCCGCAGATCCACCCGAGGGCCGATGGCTCCTGGCTGGCCGACGGGCAGGTGTCGTTCTACGAGTTTGCCTACAAATTCAACCTGCAGGGATTTGACAAGCACAATGTAAAGTTCAATACACTGGCCGGGCTCACCATCAGCATGATGAAACACTTCCCGAAACCCGGGGAGAAATTCACTTTCATGGGATACGAACTCGAAGTGGTCGACCTTGACGGAAACAGGGTTGACAAGCTGATCATAAAAAAGGTGTAGCCCCGGCAGGAATCGAACCTGCATTTAAAGTTTAGGAAACTTCCGTTCTATCCATTGAACTACGGAGCCATATTAAATTACGAATTACGAATTACGAATTACGAATTTTTCACATCTGTCCCGTGTCCCGTGTCCCGTGTCCCGTGTCCCGTGTCCCGTACCTCGTTTTTCTTCTGCAAAGTTAAAACTTTTTACTTCACATCCGCACCGTTGATTGTTCCTTCGCCGGGTGTGACGAAATACAAAGTACCGTCGGGGTTTTCGGCTGTGAGAATCATCCCCTGCGATTCAATGCCTTTTAGTTTCCTCGGGGCCAGGTTAACAAGGATCAGAATTTGCTTCCCGATAATTTCCTCAGGCTTGAAAAATTGTGCAATGCCGCTCACCACCGTGCGATGATCGAGACCAGTGTCAATCTTAAGTTTCAGAAGCTTATCTGTTTTCGCCACCTTTTCTGCTTCAAGGATGGTTCCTACCCGGATATCCATTTTCGAAAAATCTTCGTACTGGATGGTCTCCTTGCCAGGTTTCACAGGGGCTTTGGCCATTATAGCCTCATTGGCCAGGCGTGTGTCCAACAGCTTCTGCACCTGGGCTTCAATAGCAGGGTTTTCAATCTTTTCGAACAACAACGATGGTTCCTGCAGGGCATGTCCGGCCGGGAGCCAGCTGAGCAACCCGGCATCCTTCCATTTCATCAGCGGAAGATTCAGCATATGCCTGATCTTTGCGGCAGTAAAGGGCAGGAATGGCTCTGCCACAATCGATAACTGGGCACAGATCTGCAGGGAGATATTCAACACCGTACCCACCCTGACAGGGTCCCTTGGATAAACTTTCCAGGGTTCATTATCGGTGAGATATTTATTGCCCAGGCGAGCCAGGTTCATCATCTCGGCTAATGCTTCCCTGAACCGATAGGTATGGATACTTTTGGCGATTCTGTCGGGGAAAAGGCTCATCTTCCGCAGCGTTGCCTGGTCAGAAAAATCCTGTTCATCAGGTAACGCTGATTTCAGCATGCCTGATCCGGTTTCGACAAGCTCAGTGATGCCTTCGGGAACACCTGACAGGGGTGTAATCTCATCGTGTGTTCCGGTATCGTTCTGAACTCCCTGAAGGGATGTATTACTTTCTGCTGGCCCAGTATCGCCGGTAAGAGTTCCCTGGGAAGGCACCTTTCCTTCGAAATATTTATGCGTAAGGACCATGGTCCGGTTTACGAAATTTCCAAGAATGGCCACCAGTTCATTGTTGTTCCTGGCCTGAAAATCCTTCCAGGTAAAGTCGTTGTCTTTGGCCTCCGGAGCGCTGGAGGTGAGCACATACCGCAACACGTCCTGCTTCCCGGGGAAATCTTCAAGATATTCATGCAGCCAAACCGCCCAGTTGCGCGAGGTGGAGATCTTGTCTCCCTCAAGGTTAAGGAATTCATTGGCCGGCACATTATCGGGGAGAATATAGGTTCCCTCGGCCTTGAGCATCGTGGGAAATATAATGCAGTGAAAAACGATATTATCCTTCCCGATAAAATGAACCAGCTTGGTTTCCGCATCTTTCCAATATTTTTCCCAGTCGGGGGTCAGCTCCTTGGTTGCTGAAATATACCCGATCGGCGCATCAAACCAAACATACAACACCTTCCCGTCAGCGCCTTCAACCGGCACCTTCACCCCCCAGTCGAGATCGCGGGTAACAGCTCTTGGCTGCAGCCCCTGCTCAATCCATGATTTACATTGTCCGTAAACACTGGTCCTCCAGTCATCCTTGTGACCTTCCAGGATCCATTCCCGCAACCAGGGTTCATATTCATCCAGTGGTAAAAACCAGTGTTTGGTTTCACGCATCACCGGCTGATTGCCACTCAGAACCGATTTCGGATCAATCAGATCAGTAGCGTTCAGGGATGTTCCGCACTTTTCACACTGGTCGCCATAGGCCTTTTCGTTGCCACAATGGGGACAGGTGCCGGTGATATACCGGTCGGCCAGAAAATGACCAGTTGCTTCATCATAATACTGGGCCGATACCTTCTCAATAAACTGCCCCGCATCGTACATCTTACGGAAAAATTCCGAAGCTGTTTCATGGTGGGTCTTATTGGATGTACGGGAGTATATATCGAAGGAAATACCGAAATCTTCAAATGATTTTTTTATAATTCCATGGTATTTGTCCACGATTACCTGGGGCAACACACCCTGCTGCAAAGCCTTGATCGTGATAGGTACGCCATGCTCATCAGATCCACCAATAAATATCACATCCTCATCGTTCATGCGCAAAAAACGGACATAAATATCTGCAGGAACATACACCCCGGCCAGGTGGCCGATGTGAATGGGGCCATTTGCATACGGCAAGGCGGAGGTAACGGTGTAACGTTTGTAATCTGGTTTTTTATCCATGGGAAAATCTGATGAAATGCGGCTAAACAAAGCGCAAAGATATTACGAATTACGAATTACGAATTACGAATTACGAATTGATGATACAGTTTTCGTAATTTTTAATTTTTAATTTTTAATTTTCACCCGCTTACACTGTTGCCTTATCACGTTTTTTTTTCGTAAATTCTTTTTACATTGTTCCGGCAGATTTGGTTAGTTTTTAATCATTTTGAAAACACCTGGGATTTATCGCATTGAAGCAGGTTAACAATACCTTATGCTAATTCACCTAAAAATCAAAGATGACAAGTTCCGGTGAGTTAAAAAATACCTTTACGAGGGAAATGGTTGTAAAATCAGCGCTGCATTATCATGAAAATGAAATGCCATGTAACTGGGACCTCAACATTTATCGTGGTTGCACACATGGATGCCGCTATTGTTTTGCCCAGTATTCGCACGATTATCTCGGCGCCGGGAATTTCTTCAGTGAGATCTTTGCAAAGGTCAATGTGGCCGAAGTCCTCGACCGGGAATTAAGCCGCAAAAACTGGAAACATGCCCGGATCAACCTTTCGGGTGTAACCGATGCCTATCAGCCGGCCGAAGCCGAACTAAAGATCATGCCCGGAGTTTGGGAAATACTGATCAGGCGCAGAAATCCCGTCGTTATAACTACCAAATCGGCATTGATTCTCCGCGATATTGACCTTATCGGTAAACTGGCCTCTGTCGCGAGTGTATACGTCGGGGCAAGTATCACAATGCTTGATGACCGGATTCAGAAGATCATTGAACCAGGAGCGGCGACAGCTGCACAAAGATTTGAAGCGCTTGAACAGTGCCGGAAAGCCGGATGTGTCATCAATGTCATGCTGACGCCCGTTTTGCCCTATATCAACGATTCAAAGGAGAATCTGGAAGGAATATGTTCGTTTGCAAGGAATGCAAAAGTGGCCGGTCTTTCTGCATGGCCATTGAATCTTCGGGGAAATACAAAGCAGAAATTTTTCCGGTTCCTCGAGGCAGTTTTCCCTGAACTTCTGCCAGCCTACCGGAAATTGTACCAGAGATCGGAAATAGACCGGGACTACTGGGAAAAGATAAAACGATTAAAGGATTCCCTGCGTCAGAAATATAACCTCCCGGGAATCCAGGTCCCCCCGGCCATACCTCGTACTTCAGTTGAACAGCTATCCTTGTTTTAATAGTAAATCGTAAATTTCATTTGTCACGTGTCACGTGTCACGTGTCACTCGTCATTCGTCACTTGTCACTTGTCACTCGTCACTTGTCACTTGTCACTCGTCACTCGTCACTTGTCACTCGTCATTCGTCACTTGTCACTCGTCACTCGTCACTTGTCACTTGTCACTTGTCACTTGTCACTCGTCATTCGTTCTCTTTTATTAATTCCGGTTTTTGATTACTTTTGACCCATGATCCAGCCACCATACTTAAAAAAGGGTGATAAGATCGGAATTGTTTCTCCGGCGCGCAGCATCACCTTCGATGAGGTACATCCGGCCATCCGTTTTTTCCAGCGGCATGGACTTGAGGTAGTGCTGGGGTCATATGTTTTCAGCAGATTTCACCAATTTGCAGGTACTGATGAGCAGCGTCGCAAGGATTTTCAGCAAATGCTTGACGATGACAAGATAAGGGCTATCATCTGTGCCCGGGGCGGATATGGAACTGTTCGGATCATCGATAAACTGGATTTTACAAAGTTTTGCGAGCATCCCAAGTGGATTGTCGGGTTTAGCGATGTAACTGTGCTGCACGCCCACATCCACAAACAGTTCGGTATAGAAACCCTGCATGCGGCCATGCCTGTCAATATCCAGGCTGAAAAACAGGGCGACACCCTGCAAACCATGATGAATGCCCTTTGTGGGTACCGAATTTCCTATTCCTTGAAAAATCAGGCCCTTTCACGCGCAGGAACGGCCGATGGGCTCTTGGTTGGAGGGAACCTTTCTATTCTTTACAACCTGATGGGAACGCCATCTGAACCCGATACTACTGGAAAAATTTTATTCATCGAAGATCTGGATGAATACCTGTATCATGTCGACCGGATGATGATGAACCTGAAACGCGCAGGAAAACTTGCCCGGCTAAGCGGACTGATCGTGGGAGGGATGAGTAAAATGAATGACAATGTGATTCCTTTCGGATTTACAGCCAATGAAATAATAGCTGAAACAGTATCTGAATATAAATACCCGGTTTGTTTTGATTTCCCGGCCGGACATGTTGAACCCAATCTCGCCCTGATCCTGGGTCGTAAGGCCACCCTGAAGGTAGGCAAAGAGGTTGAGCTGATCTTTTATTAACAATTTCTCTGACCTTTTCTTTTTTTTCCGATTAAGCATAATATGACCGATCGGGTATTTTGCCGGATTATGGCTGGTTCCCGAAAGCAAAGTTGCGTTGATTAAGCGGAGTCGAAGGATGCAAACACCTGAGAATAAGGACACTTCGACTTCGCTCAGTGTCCGTTTTTTCGTTAAATTGCCTTTTCGGAGCAGACTCATTATTGATATATGCAAAACCACATCGAATTAGGAAAAGCCGGCGAGATGATCGCCATTGGTCATCTTGAAGCACAGGGTTACCGGATCCTGGAAAAGAACTGGCGGTGGGGACGTAATGAAATTGATATCATTGCACAACATGACGCCATTACGGTTATCGTTGAGGTGAAAACCCGCAGGTCAAACCAGTTTTGCGAGCCTGAATCTGCCGTCATGAAAGGTAAACAACGAATCCTCATCAACGCAGCCAATGCCTGGGTACGTTACCGCAAATCGACTGGTGAGGTGCGGTTTGACGTGATAACGGTTGTCATCGGAACCAGGGGGCATGCCCTCAACCACATTGTAGATGCGTTTTATGCCACTATGTAGGGGCGTCATAAAAGGCAATTTTATGCAACTACGTCAGTATGCGCAAAAATTGATTTTCAATCCTTAGCGTCTGAGTGTCTTAACAGTGAAGAAGTCCATTCATTCTTTTGAAACAGGTTCGATTATTTCCGTCCAAAGTCGGCCGGGATTTCTCCCCAGTATTCTGTTTCCCATTTAAGGATTTTATTGGGCCAGGAGTTTGCGTGCAGCCAGTTAACAGCGCGGTTGACCAGATCAAAGAGTTTTTGGTTCTTTGGAGAAACGGCCAGGTTGGTATTGATGGCTTTTTTGCGTACCCAGGCAATCGCCGTGCGTGAATCGGAATAAACAGGCCAGTCGCAGTTTCGCTGACTCAGGTATGCCAATGCATGTACAATTCCCAGGAATTCACCCAGGTTCACGGTTCCCTGCGGAAATGGTCCCATTCGGAAAAGTTCTGCACCCGATTGGGTGTCGACTCCACGGTATTCGAGCGCTCCCGGATTTCCTGAACAGGCTGCATCAACACAAATGCTGTCGGCAACCGGAACGCCAATCAGCGGATTGGTACAGGCAATCTTTTTCGGACCATTCAGCCCTTTGGTAATATATTTCCGGGGATCATCGTTCAGCGCGATTTTCGCCAGGTCGAAGGTTGGAAACCCCTTGAACATGGCGCCGTTAAAGCCATCTACCTGTTTCTTGCAATCGGCCCAGCCATCGTAAATACCTGGTTTTTTACCTTTCCAGACAACGTAAAATTTATTTTTCGGCATATTTCAATTACAATGCAAAATTAACATTTCCGCGTATAGTAGCAGCCCAAAATTATTTGCCGGTTATTTGGCCCCATCGGGGCCAAACATTGGTAGCCCGCACGATGATCGGGGAATCCGGCCCCATCAGGGCCAAATATTGGTAGCGCATATGATGTTTGGGGAATTTGGCCCCATCGGGGCCAAACATTATGGCCGGGCATGTTTTGAATCAAAGAATTCAAAGAGATATTTTGAATCGAAATCAACCCCTGCCTTCTCTAAAAAGCCAATGTATTCGGATTTAAATGATTTTTTTGAATGATGTTCCTCCTGATTAAGGATATATTTAATTACACAATCGCGCTGCGAACGACTATGTGAAAAAACCCCGTAACCATCCTGCCAATGAAATTTTCCAGGGGACCATCTATTTTTATTTACATACAAAGAAGAATCAGATTTAATATCCCTGACAAAATCAGGAATATAAATAGATGGAGTAAGTCCGGTAAAAATGTGGATATGATCAGAGGCCCCATTGACGGCAAATGATTTTTGATTTTTCCCTTTAATGATCCCGTGAATATAACGGAATAAATTATCACGGAAATTTGGAAGTATAAGGGCCTCACGGTGTTTCACCGCAAAAATGATGTGCAAGCTGATCTGGCTATATGTATTTGACATGATCTTGGTTTAATGTTTAATCGTTTAAAATTGAAAAGGTGAACCAATTGTTAATAACTTGTTTGGCCCCGCTGGGGCCGGGTTCCTGTACATCATGCGGGCTACCAATGTTTGGCCCCGCTGGGGCCGGGTTCCTGCACCTCATGCGGGCTACCAATGTATGGCCCCGCTGGGGCCGGAATCCCTTCACCTCATGTCGGCTACCAATGTATGGCCCCGATGGGGCGAATAATTCCAGGTGAACAAATACGATATCCACAAATACAATATCTTTGTCAGGATGAACCCCTTCAAAAAACTTGCCGGCCAGACTGCCATCTACGGGATTCCCAGCATCCTGGTGCGATTTCTAAATTATCTCTTGGTGCCATTGTATACCTACGGGTTGCTGACTCAGGGCGAATTCGGGGTTGTCAACCTGTTTTATTCCTATGTTGCTTTGCTGATGGTCATCCTGACGTATGGCATGGAGACGGCCTTTTTCAGGTTCAGCGAAACCGAAACAGATAAGGAGAAGGTTTACAGCACAGGCCTCATCTCCCTGATGGTTTCTACTGGACTTATGCTTTTACTGACAAACCTGTTCCCAAAAACCATTGCCGGCTGGCTTCAGTATCCGCAATATCCTAATTTCATCCAATGGTTTGCCTGGATCATGGCGCTTGATGTGATTTCGGCCATTCCCTTTGCACGCCTGCGCGCCCTCAACCGGCCCATATGGTTCTCGGTCATCAAATCGGTTAACATTCTCACCCTGGTATTGCTGAACCTCTTCTTTTTATTGCTTTGCCCGTACCTGGTTCAGCGGTTTGAACATCACTGGATCGGAGCGGCAGTGCAGATCATTTACCGGTCCGACTGGACCATAGAATATATCTTCATTTCGAATCTCATTGCAAGCCTGGTCACCCTCATCCTGTTGTTACCCCAGGTGGTCCATTTGCGATGGAGGTTTGATCCCGTCCTTTGGAAAACAATGATCATCTATTCCCTTCCGCTGATGATTGCCGGAATGGCCGGGATTGTCAATGAAACCATCGACCGTATTCTGCTGCGATACCTGCTGCCGCTCTCACCAGCCGATGCCGAAGCGCAGGTTGGCATCTACAGCGCCTGTTATAAAATCGCCGTGCTGATGGTGCTGTTTATCCAGGCTTACCGCTTTGCAGCAGAACCATTCTTCTTTTCCCAGATGAAAAACAAGGATGCCAAACTTGTTTACGCCCGTATCATGGACTATTTCATCATCGTGGTATCCACTATCTTCCTGGTAAGCATGCTTTTTCTCGACACCATCTTCATCCGGCTCACCGGACCCGAATTCCGCAGCGCACGGGCCGTTATCCCGATACTGATGCTGGCAAAACTCTTCCTGGGGATCTATTTTAACCTGTCGATCTGGTACAAGCTCACCGGAAAAACCCTCTGGGGCGCCCTGATCACCCTCATCGGAATGATCATCACCCTTACCCTGAATATCTACTGGATCCCATTATCCCCCGATCACCTCATCCATGGGTACATGGGTTCAGCCTGGGCAACCCTGGCGTGTTATACCGCAATGATGTGCCTGTCATACCTGATCGGTCAGAAATATTATCCCATCCCTTATAACCTGAAGAAATTCTTTGGATATATTGGCCTGGCCCTGGTCCTCTATGGCATAAGCGCCCTGGCGCCATTTGAACAAAAGCTGACCGGCATCGGATTTAATCTCCTGCTGCTGGGTGTTTTCATCATTACTGTTTATCTCATTGAACTGCGCATCCCTGCGCGAAAATTTTGAACCTTGATTTTTCTTACCTTTGCAGTCCACACCCTGTCAGGGTATACCACCCTGTCAGGGTGGGTATTTTAAGAGTCAAACATGAAGATTAAAATTGTCAACCATTCCAAACATCCCCTGCCGGCTTACGAAACGTTGGCTTCGGCCGGAATGGATCTGCGTGCAAACCTTGATGCCGAAGTGCTTTTGAAACCGCTGGAGCGGAGTCTTATTCCCACCGGATTGTTTATCGAAATCCCGCTGGGATACGAAGCTCAGATCAGACCCCGCAGCGGTCTTGCTGCCAAAAAGGGAATCACCCTGTTGAATACCCCGGGCACCATCGATGCCGATTATCGCGGCGAGATCAAGATCATCCTGGTGAATTTATCGAATGAAGATTTTGTGATCAACGACGGAGAGCGAATTGCCCAAATGATCATCGCCGCCCACGAACAGGCCGAGTGGGTTGAGGTGGTAACGCTGGAAGAAACCGTAAGAGGGGCAGGCGGGTTTGGTCATACGGGAACAAGGTAAATTACGAATTACGAATTACGAATGACAAATTGCAGATGAGAAGAAGAGTTTTAGTTTATACCATCATTATACCTATAGTTTTATCATTTTTGCTGGGCGGACATTGTTTTGCAGAAGGTTCAATTCGCCTGGTGAACCCGCAACCTGTAGCATGGGAGTGCCATAAAAGGGATGACTTTGGCAGAAACTTTACTGCATCACTTCAAAAGCAGGACAAGAAAAAACACAAGAAGGAACAGGATCAGCAAACCGCGGCAGTTGCCTGGAACAACGGGCAACTGATAGATGCTAAAAAAGAGGCCATCATAGGGAATGTTAAAGGAGCGCTGGAAATGTTGCGCAGGTATGTTTACCGTTATCCCGCCGATCCGGTAGGTTATTTTGAACTGGCCCGGCTCGAGGTTGCGGAGAAAAATCCTGATGAGGGGCTCCGCCTGGCCCGGGAAGCAACCCGACTTGACCCGGAAAACATCTGGTATTCACTTTTCCTAGCTGAACTTTACCAGGCCACCAATCATCTGCAGGATGCAATTGCCATATATGAGCAGGTTTCAATAAAATATCCCGAAAATCTCGACTACTTTTATCAGCTTGCCGCCCTGTATCTCCAGATTGAAAAATACACGGAGGCCATCGGGATTTACAGTCAGATTGAAGAAAAGGCAGGCGTTTCGGAGGAGATTACGATTCAAAAGGAGAAGATTTATCTGCACTTGAATGACCTTGATGGCGCCGAAAATGAACTTCATAAACTGATTGCTGCATTTCCGGGTGAAAGTCGCTATTATTCCATCCTTGCCGAATTTTATATTGCGAATGGTAAACCTGATAAAGCGCTCGTGATCTATAAAAAAATAGCGGAGATGGATCCCGAAAACGCCTATATCCACATGTCGATGGCCGATTATTACCGCAAAACCGGAAACAAGGATAAGGCCTACGATGAATTAAGGCTGGGCTTCGCAAATCCGAACCTTGATGTGGATACGAAAGTGAGCATCCTCCTTTCGTTTTATACCGTGAACCAGATCTATAATGATTTGAAGGATCAGGCCTTCACCTTGTCAAAAATACTGATGGATACGCACCCGAAAGATCCCAAGGTCTATTCAATTTATGGTGATTTGCTTACGCAGGATAAGAAATATGCTGAAGCCCGTGAGACCTTTCTGAAGGCGCTTACACTCGACAGCAGCCGCTATGCTATCTGGGAACAGGTACTTCGCCTTGATCTGCAGCAAAGTGAATACGAACACCTGCTCACCTACAGCAACCGGGCCATGGAGCTTTTTCCGGATCAGCCAATACCTTTCCTCTTCTCGGGACTGGCCAGCCTGCAGTTAAAGCAGAATGAGCAGGCGCTCAGGTCTTTTAACATGGGTTTAAAGCTTGTCGTGGATAACGATGAACTGCTTTCCCAGTTTTACATGTACCAGGGAGATGCCCTCCATGCCCTCAAAAATGAACCTGAAGCGTTCAAATCGTATGAAAAATCGCTCCGGCTCAAAGATGACAATGCTTATGTGCTCAATAATTACGCCTATTATCTTTCGCTGATCGGCAGTGACCTGGATAAAGCCGAAACGATGTCGAAAAAGGCAGTCG
>Ga0247841_10006398_pt1 | contig 18231 bp, 10 predicted proteins | sample LaCruzMarch2015__2_FD_192410 | JGI IMG/M metagenome (GOLD analysis project Ga0247841, IMG submission 192410) | Freshwater microbial communities from meromictic Lake La Cruz, Castile-La Mancha, Spain - LaCruzMarch2015_18m | ecosystem: Environmental > Aquatic > Freshwater > Lake | place: Spain... | reverse complement strand
TATAGTATCGCCCTTAGGAGGGAGATTTATTATATGGTTAAACATATGAGATTTTCTTATGAAGCTGTTTTAGCAATACCAGTTTGGGAACGTCGGGTTTATTTGGATCTATGGCAAAAAGAGCTAGAGGAACAAAAACAAGAATACGATAAGGTTAAATCAAAAAGTAGAAAATGAAAAAAAGATTAACTACTGAAGAGTTTATTGAAAAATCTTATAAAGTACATGAAAAAAACTATGACTATTCTTTAGTAGATTATAAAAATAATCATACCAAAGTTAAAATTATATGTAAAATACATGGAGTTTTTGAACAAAGACCGACCAACCACCTAATAGGTCAAAAATGCCCAAAATGTGCGACAAAAATAGGGCATGAAAAACAATCATACAGCACTGATGAATTTGTTTATAAAGCAAACATTATTCACAACAAAAAATATAATTATTCTTTAGTTGATTACAAAACACATAAAATTAAAATCACCATTTTATGTCAAACACATGGTGAGTTTAACCAAATACCTTCTGCACATTTAAGTGGTAAAGGGTGTCCAAAATGTGGTGTAGTAGAATCACACATTAAACAATCACACGATACTGTTATTTTTATTAATAAATCCAATGATATACATAATTTTAGATACGATTATAGTGATGTTAACTATATAAATTCACACACAAGAATTAAAATAATATGTAAGGAACATGGTGAGTTTAGTCAATTACCTTATTTACACGTAAAAGGTATTGGTTGCCCTATTTGTAGATCTTCAAAAATTGAATTAAATGTTCAAAATATTTTAATTCAAAAAAATATAAAATATGTAAAAGAAAAAAGGTTTGATCAGTGTAGAAATATACTACCATTACCCTTTGATTTTTATTTACCAGACCATAATGTTTGTATAGAATGTGATGGCATCCAACATTATAAACCAATAGAACATTTTGGTGGGTTAGATTCTTTTAATAAAAGAGTTAAGTTAGACGAAATTAAAAGTAAATTTTGTTTAAACAATGGTATAAAATTGGTTAGGGTTCATTATGACAATAAAGATTTAGATTCTTTATTGTCTTTTTTGTTTACACGATATTTATAATAAAAACCATTTTCATGGATATTAAAAAAATAATAAAACAAGAATTAAAAGAGGCGACATTGTCCGACCCTAGAAGTAGGGGTACAAAAGTTAAAGACGCCCTAATGGACCCTTATGGTAAGTTTGGTGGTTCTGAAGCCGAAATAACTGGTGATAAGGGTGCGGCAAACATTGCGGCAGGTGAAGATGCTTTAGACAGAGTTAAGGGTAGATTACAAAAATTAGGTGTATACGCCATTCCAGAATTAGATGGCATCATGACCACTGAACAGTTAGCTATAGAACCTTTTGAATTTGATTTTGTACTGCAGGTACCGGAATTACAGGAAGAGTTTAATATCCCCAAACCACCAAAATTTAGTACGTTAGCAAGAGTTATAAGTGATTCACCTTTTATATTAGAGGTTAAAACAGAGGGTGGTGATACGTCATTTACAATTCAATTCGATGAAAAAGAAGTGGTCACCAATTTACCTGGTACTAAAAAAAGTATCAGAGCTTTAAAAGCTGAATCTGGAAGTAATAAAGGTAAATTTTATAATGTTATTCTAAGTAGTGATTTATTGGGTGTTATGAAAAAAGGTTCTGATGATGAAAATGGTAAAGAAGAAAAAGATGTTGATAAAGAAAAAGAGGGAAAAGGTGGAGGGAAGGTTAACAAAGAAACTCTTTTCAATGATTTAAACGGGTTTTTTAAATTTGTTGTTAACAATAAAAAATTTTTAGCAACCAAACCGAATCCTGGTAAAACACAAGAAAATATTTTTAATGAAATAGAAGAATTACTTTTAGAAGTGGATGTTAATCCCACAGAAGAGAAGACTGACGATTCCAAAGGTTATGAAGGCAGAATTTATATCAAAGATATTACTTTAGGACCTAAAGCAAAAGCACGAAGAGCTGGAGATATCCAAAATTATGGCAGTAAAAAAGGTGGTGATTCAACTAAATGGAATGGACTAATAAACACTTTACCTGAAAATGGTTTACTAGCTAATGTAAAATTAGAGTTAAATGATTCTGGTTTAGATCCTGAACAACAGTCGGTTTTTAATGAAATAAAAAATATTATCGGAGGCACAAGTTACAATGGAGAAACAAAAATCAGAAAAAGTAAAAAAATTACTGATAACACAGTTTTTATTGTAGAGTTTAATAATAACGCTCTAGTTTGTAAAATTAACCAAGGTGTTACCCTTAAAAAACGACAAACTATTGATATACAACCCAACGCTGCCGGAGAAGATATTTTTGATAAACCTATAAAAGCTAAAATATTAGTTTCTTAACCATGGCAGATAATTTCGAATCCAATTTAGACGACCAAAGAGAACGTCTCAAGTTACAGAAACAAATTAATGAAGCCGTTAAAGACAACGTTAAAAGTTTCGGTGATTTAGGTAATTACAGTAAAACCATTGTAGATAACTTTAAAGACTTACAAGAAACAAATGTTAGAATTAAAGAGAATCAAAAATTAATTTTACAACTTAAACAATCTGAAAATGAAGAAGATAAAAAACAGGCCGCACTATTAGAACAAGAAAATAGGGAGTTAGAAAAGAAAACAAAACAGATACGAGAAATTAATAAGGAGCTGGCTAAAAAAGCCCCTTTAGCGGCAGGAAAAGCTCTTCTTGGTTTTCTAGGTGACGCAACAACCAAATATTTAGATTTCGACCAAAAAGCTCGTGACGTTGCGGCTCAAATAGGTCTTGGTGGTCAAAGAATGCAAATCATGCGAAATAATGTTATTTCCGCGAGTATTGAAATGCAAAAATACGGTGTTTCCACAACAGAGGCTTTGGAAGCACAACAAGCGTATTCTGACGAACTAGGTCGTGCAGTTATCCTGAGTGACCAGGCCTTAACCAATATGTCAAGAATAGGTAAAGCAACCGGTCTTGGTATGGCAGGTATGGCAGGTTTAACGGCAGAAATGGAGGCTTTTGGTCTTGGTGCTGAACAATCGTCAGAGTTTATTTTTGAAATGTACTCTTCTTCAGCCCAAATGGGTCTTAATTCTACTAAAGTTATTAAAAGTTTTCAACAAAATTTAGGTCTTTTAAATAAATTAAATTTTAAAGCTGGAGTTAAAGGTTTGGAGCAGATGGCAAAATATTCGGAAAAGTTTAAACTTAGTATGCAATCGGTTGCGGCCGTTGCTGATAAAGTTTTCAGACCTGAAGGTGCTATTGAGGCTGCCGCACAGTTACAAGTATTGGGTGGAAGTTTAGCCGCAATGGGTGACCCGTTTCAGTTAATGTATAAAGCCAGAAACGCACCCGAAGAATTAACCAAAGACCTAGCGAAAGCTGCTGCCGCATCAGCTACCTTTAATAAAAAAACAGGTGAGTTTGAGGTTAGTGCATATGAATTGGATAGGTTAAAAGAGGCCGCAAATGCCCTTGGGTTAAGTTATGATGAGTTAGCCCAAACGGCAAAACAAACCGCGAAAATATCTCGTTTTGAAAATATGTTAGGTGGAAAAGGTTTGGACCCTGAACAAAAGGAAGCTCTCGCCATGATGGCTCAGGTTAGTAAAGACGGGACAGCACAAATACAAATGGGTTTCACTCCCGATGGTAAAGCTAATATGAAAGACCTTAAATCTTTAGGTAAGACACAATTGTTAGAAGCTTTAGAACAGAAAAAACAAGCAGAAGAGGCGGCACAACAAGCAACAGGTGTTAAAGAACAATGGGAAAATTTATTCAACCAATTTATATTAGCAACATATCCGTTATTGGAAGAGTTGATGGCCGTTTTTAAACCAGCTGCTGATGGAATTTCCACCAACATGACTAAATTTATTACAGGTTTGTCTGATTTTATTAAGGGTGTTTCACCTTTTTTTGTGATGTTAGGAAACCTTGTTACCAAATTCCCAGAACTTACTATAGGGTTAATTGCTTTCGCTAAAAGTGGATTGGCGAGTGCCGCTTTTTGGGTGGCAAAATCACTTTTCTTAGGAAGAACAATATCAACTTCTATGACCACTGGAGGGGCTACAGCAGCAGGACAAATATCTGCCGCAATGGCAGGAAATCGTGTGGTCGGTGGAGGTATGAATACGGGTTCACAAGCACTTGCTCAAGCGAAAGGTAACGCGGCAATGACCACTGCTACTGGTAACGCAGCAAAAGCTAGTGGTATGGGAAGTCTCATGGGTTCTTTAGGTACTGCAGCAACAATCTTGGCAGTTGGTGCGGCGTTAATGATGGTTGCAAAAGCTTTAGATATTTTTGCTGATGCTTTGATAAAACTACAGACAGTTGATAAAGATTTGTTATATAACGTAGCCGTAGGTTTAGGGGCTTTTGTCGCAATTTTAACTATTTTAGCTATGAGTGGTGTTGGTGAGGTCGCGGCATTAGTTTTACTTGGGTTGGGTGCCGGAATGTTAATGATTGGTGGGGCGGTGTTTTTGGCGGCAACAGGAATGGCAATATTGGTTAATTCTTTCACTAATTTATTTGCGGTTGTCGGTGAAAATGGTTCTAGTGCTATGATGGCAGGTGCTGGATTTCTAATGATGGCAGCCGGTATCGGGGTTTTAACACTTTCATTAGTCGCGATGGGTGCGGCATCACTATTAGCGTTACCTGGATTGTTAATATTAGGTGGTGTTACAAGTATGTTAGTCAATACGGCGGAATCTTTAAATGCTGTTGGGGGTTCCAACGGTTTAAAAGAATCTATTAAGGCTATTAACTCAGTTGACCAAGATAAATTAGATGCTTTAAAATCTTTAACCACTTGGATGGCCTTATTAGGTGGAACCACAACAATCAAGTTCGATGAAAGTTTAACGGTAGACGGTGAGATAACAATCAAAGGTGAAGGTTCCTTATCTGGTGTTAAAGACAAACTATTAGCCGAGTCTAACTGGATATCCGAACTTAAAGATGCTATTATTGGCAAAAGTTATTCAGATAGAAATGGTGGCAAAGCCGGTGCTACTAATAAATTTGCTTAAAAGCATTATTTATTATTTAATGCTTTATTAAAATTAATGCTTTATTAAAAACCGGATATGCATTAATATTATATGCAAATTTTTTGAATGTAAATATTTATTAAAAAAAGATTTTTAAAAAATGCCAATAAATCCGTTTAATTATACCATAGATTATTTTGATAGTGTCAACTTAGGTCCTATCACAGACAGTAATTTTTTAAATTATTTAGTTTCACATAATCTTCAAAATATAGAACCTGCAATCGCTAATACATTAGGGATTACAAACCCAGTACAAGCTGGTAGAGGAACCGAGTACGACGTTAGTCAGTCTTCATTCAACATTGTAGATACGCCAGACGTTACAACGGTATCTCAAACACCTTCGGTATACAATAACTTTACAAACCCCTTAGACGACAACTTGGCAAAAAATCCAACGTTGGCAGAATTGGCTAGTTGGTACCCAAATTATTACGGTGTTTTTGATCAAGAGTTTAATGATTATAAAACCCAATACAGTGTTGGGGCAACATTACAGTTAGGATTTGTTGGTAATGTTGAAAAGTGGTTTCAAGACGGATTATCTGTTAATAGAAACGACGAGATTATAAACAACGAAAAGAAAACAAATAAGTATGGCCCCAACTCATTAGTGTCATATGATTCTGATATTCAAGAAGTTTTAGTTAAAGCAAACACAGGGTTAATACAATATAATCCAGGGATTCAAAATGATTTTAGAGATGAAATATTTAACCGAACTCTTGGTGTTGGGATTATTCCTTTTAGTACAATAGGTTCAGGTATTAATTACAAACCTGACGGTGAAAACATATCGGAGTTAGATAGAATTGCTAGAGAAAGAAGAGGTTTTGAGGTTAAAGAAAGGGTTAGAATTAATTTTATTGACGAAACCATTGGAAGTGTAAACTTAAATCCATTAAGTTTATTAACTGGAAACGATTTATTTCAAAGAGACTTTGCAATAACCAGACCAGCACAATTCATTGGAAGAGCTGCACAATTTTTATCCGACTTAGGAGGTTTTAGTTTACCAGTAAGTATTCTACAAGATTTTGATTTTAATTTAAGTATATTCAACAAAGATGGTACTTTAAGTAACCAAGCTGACCCTAATAACTTAAATGAAATAGATATTAAGTCTAGTTTATTGAATAGAACGGGGAAAGCTACCAGAGAAATTTTATTCGATAACATAAAAAATAATAAATACGGTCCTAATTTTGACGAAGATTATGAAGTTAAAAATGAAGGTACTTATTTAACACCACTTCCTGAGACACCTTTAGAAGGTGTGACAGGAGATAAGTATGGTGGTTTTTATGGTAAATACGAACCAATAGGTATTGTTAATAAGTCCGTTTCTTCGGCTATTGGATTAGGTCAAGAATTGGCTATAAATGAGTATACAGTAAATGACAACGAGAAACCAGACACCACATATCTTGGTACACCATCGGAAATAATGGCAAGGTCTGCCAACTATGGGACTGTAAACGAAAAGTTTGATTGGCGAATTAGGAAAGGTGATAATAAATTTACTAAAGGTATTTTACAGTACACGCAAAATTTAGTTAACAAATCTAAATTAGGTGATGCGGCAGGTTATATCGGGTACTTTGATTCCATAGGAAAAACTGGGGCCATAAATGAAACTGGATTTCACCAATCAGGAGTGGAAAGTTCTGATCTTGTTCCTGAAAGACCGTCAAGAGGTAACACAGCAAGAAACTATAATTTTGAAACTGACAGTGGTGGTGACTACTATTGTCGTTCTTGGTCTTCACGTCAAAAATTCCATACTTGGAATAATTTAACAAGGAAGAGTGGTAATTGGTGGCGAGGACAGGAAAGTAATAAAAATATGACCATGAATTGGGGTGACGACCCGAAAGGGACACCGAAGATATCTTTCGATAAGGGAGATCTGGAAATATTAAAAAAATTAAAAAGTGGGACACAGGGTGCGGCAATACCGTATATGTTTTCAATCGAAAACTTAGCCTGGAAAGATGCTCCACAGTACGTTGAACTACCAGAATGTGAAAAGGGACCTAATAGTGGTAGGATTATGTGGTTTCCACCTTACGACATAAGCTTCAGTGAAAACAATAGTGTTAACTGGGAAAGTACTTCTTTTGTTGGTCGTGGAGAAAACATATATACTTATAATAACTCTGAAAGAAGTGGTACCTTAGATTTTACTATTATTGTTGACCATCCTGCTGTTTTAAATCAAATTAGGGATAGATTTAGCAGTGAAATAATTAGTGACGAACCGTATCATTCTTTTTTCGCTGGTTGTGATATCGATACATTAAGAAGTTTAGTAGATAAAGAAGTGTCAAAAACAGAGATAACCTTTAACGAGGATGGCACTTTACAAACAAAACCTTGTGATGTAACACAACCACCGTTTAATAATATTAAAATATATTTTGAAAACTCTAGAAACGTTAGTACAAATGTGGGTAGAGTTGTTGATTTGGATTTGTACGAAGTTGTTTATCCAAACATTTCGTTGGATGGGGTTAACCAAGGTGAATGGCCTAACAACGCTTCTTTATACCCTTGTGGTCCTGCTTCTGCAAACACTTACAGTTATTTAAATTTAGAAACGGTATCACAGGATAAAATAGACCAGTTAGTTTCTTTTTTATTAACCGAAGATGGGAAAAATTATAAAATAAAAATTGTAGCTTACACATCGGTAGATAGCCCAACCTCTACTTATAACCAAGAATTAGCTACCGCTAGAGCTACTAATACTAAAGAGTATTTGTATACTAAATTAATAGCTCTCGAAACCGACCCACCACCATTGTATGGAAACCCAAACTACCCTTCTTACCCAACAGAGAAAGATTTGGTAAATAATCCTGATAGATGGGATGTTAAAGGTGAGGCAAATCCTGGTTCACAAAATTTAACAGGAAATGTTGCTTACGGTAATCCGTGTAATAGTTTAGGTACTAACGATCCAAATTCTAGAGCTTCAAAAGAAGCTAGATATGCAATAATAACTTTAGAAGAAAACAAGGCAATACAAAATAATTTATTACAAGGTATTACAAAGGACAATAAAAAAGTTGCAACAGATAAGTTTCAAAATGAAAGAAACGATTTGGTAAACCAGTTCGCAAAAGAATTTATTACCGAATGTGAATACTTTGAAGCAATAAAAAGAGATCAACCCTTTGTTTATACTTCTTTACAGGAAAAAATAAAAGGATTCCATCCTGCTTTCCACTCAATGACACCTGAAGGTCTTAATAGTAGGTTAACTTTTTTAAACCAGTGTACTAGACAAGGACCACAAATATTAGATTCAACAAAACCACAAAACATGGTTTTTGGTAGACCACCTATTTGTGTATTAAGAATTGGTGATTTTTATAACACCAAAATTGTGGTTGATTCTGTGAATATAAGTTATGATCCATTACAATGGGATTTAAATCCAGAAGGTATTGGTGTACAGCCTATGTTAGCAAAGGTTACTATGAGTTTTAAATTTATTGGTGGTTCTTCATTAGGAGGCCCAATAAAACAATTACAAAACGCGGTTTCATATAATTTTTATGCTAACACTGGAGTTTACCAACCGTGGAAGTATACAGAAGAAATTATAAACCAAAAACAAAGATTTATATATGGGGCATTTATGTCACCTGAAGACGCTGAAACTGCTTACGGAAACATAAATTCTAGTTTAGGTGTTGTACAAGACGTTTCGGTTAAACAAAACTTAGAAAGTGTTAATACAACATCGGTAGGTACTAACACACCCATTTCTAGTACCGCAACAACACAGATTAGTAACTCCCAACCAGCACCACCACCAGTATCTTCTAGTGGCAACCCACCGACAGCAAATGTTAGTACAGATATGGAACGTTTAACTATGTCAGCCGAAAAAGTCGGTCCCGAAATTCAATTAGTTTTTGGCAGAAAAGAATCGTCAGATAGTTCGTCTTTAAATAATGACTATACCATAACTAACGTAAATATATTAGCCCTTAACGATGATAGTAATAGTATTAAAAACATTCCGGTAGGTGAAACAATTCTAGCTTCTTCTTTAATTACTAATATAAGTATATTTCCACCTTCACCTATTAACACTAGTGGTGAACAGTACAGTGTGTATGTGTACTTTAGTAACAATACAGACTCTAAAAACGCTGCTTTAAAAATATAATTAAAATAAAAAATTATGGCAAAACAATATTACGACAGATATCAGCAGTTTAGAAACGATAATCAAGTTAAGGTATTACCTTTTATAAAAATACCAATATCCGACGGTGACATCTTTATTGGGTACACTAGTAGAACCAGGCTTGACATTGTTTCAAATACCTATTATGGTTCACCGTATTACGGTTGGTTAATCATGCAAGCAAACCCAGAATATGGTGGTTTAGAGTTTGATATTCCAGAAGGCAGTACTATTAGAGTACCCTTTCCTTTGATAAGTGCTTTACAAAGTTACCAACAAGAAGTAAAAAATTACAATGTTTTATACAATATTAACAGTTAATGGCATACACACCAACAACATACAGCCCAACAATTTTAAAAACAGAAGGTACTACAACAGAAAGAGGTAGTACTTCGAAACCAACAACAAAAGTTACTTTAATAGACCCAAATCCTGGACAAGAAATTGTACCACACGAGGATTTATTTATTTACGTTAATTTAAAAGCTAACACAAGACCAAAAAGTTTATTAACTCAATACCCCGATAAAAAATATTCAATTTCTAATTTAAACGGTAACACGGTTAGTCTATCTTCACCACAAAATAAAAGTACGACTGTTGATGGGGATATTTTATTTAAAACCAAACCTAATTTAACAACTGATTGGACTGAGATTGGTGGGTTTAAAAGTGCTTTTGGGGAAACAGGGACTGATTACGAAGGCTTTGGGATTACAAGTATTGATATTAATATTAAAAGTCAGGTGTCACCCACCGTCACAATTGATTTTGTAGATGTTCGTGGAGCGACACTCTTTGAACAAGGTTCTTGTTCACCATATGGTTTTTTCTTTCAATTACCGTATCCAGTTTTTGAGTTAACGGTTAAAGGTTATTATGGTAAGGCCGCAACATATTACTTAAACTTGGTTAAATTTAATACTAAATTTAATTCTGAAACTGGTAATATGGAATGTAGAGCAGAATTTATTGGGTATTCTTTTGCCTTTCTGTCAGATATATTCATGGGGTATGTTATGGCAGCTTCTTTATTACCAAACAATTATGGATTTAAAGATACATTAGAAAAGATCTATGACAAAACAAATAAATTTTATAAAGAAAATGTTGCGGGAAATGATTATGATGAGACTTATTTTTGCAGTGGGCCAAACGGGTGTATCACCGTTTTACAACTACTAAAAGGATTAAATTCATTTGAAAAGGTAGATAAACAAAAAATTATTGACTCACCAGAGTATCAAGAGTTGGTTCAACTAAAGGAGGTGGCTAAATTATATAATGAGTATAGAAGTACCGTAGAAGAAGTTGTAAAAACTAACACAAAAGGAACCCTTGGTCTTACAAACTCCATACACCCCTCGGTTAAAGGAAGAAAATTAACGATTATTTATGGTAACTCAGAAACCGGTCGTAAAACCGTTGAAACAGAAATAAGTACAGGTGGCAGTTTAGCGAACGCTTTTAACACAACTGGTGGTTCTTTTTTAAGTAGTATAAAAACTATCCTATCCACTAAAATAGGTAACAGTTACCCATACCAATTAGATGTTAAAAAAATAAGTTGTTTATGTGACCCCCCTAGTCAGTTTCAAGATTCAAACACAACTACTTATAACATATTTAATAGTTCAAAAATAACTGGTAAATCTTGGTATGGACCTCAAAATTTTTGGAGTGATACACAAACTGCGGGATCATCAGTTACATACGGGTATAAACCCTCTAAAAGTTACGACTCTAACCCTGACCAATATTTTGTTGATTTTGGTTATATTTTGGAAGACATTTATTCAGAAATTGAAGGTTTAAATATTAAAATAACTGACAAACAAAAAGTAGTTAACGAACAGATAGATAGGATTATTGAAGAAAAACTAAACTTCAAGCCGACAATTAGAAATGTTTTTACAATCTTATTGTCAAACACCGAGGCTTTTATGGAGGTTTTAAAAACAGTTTCTATTCAAGCTGAAACATACCACAAAACTAACCCACCAGGTGATACAAATGTTGAAACTAATACTACTGCGGACAAAACTGTTTATTCTTGGCCAACTTATAGTGTAAAAAATACTAACCCACCAAGCGAGGAACAAAAATTCCCTGGTAATAATGTTTTATTTCAAAACTGGCCAGAAGTTATTTTTGTGGAGGATTTTTTAAAGGCTTTCTTACAATTACAAAAAGAAATTGACCTATTAAACGTTAATTATGAAGGTAAACCTGGTTATGATAATTTCGCACCAATAAACCCTTTAGAATCACCTGCTTGGTTTCCAAACACACCTAATAAATATTTAGACTTGGTTGGTAACCAAGAAATATTTAAAGTTATTGGTGAACGTTTATTTATCGCTTTAGACCACAGCACTTTTCAACCAATTAGGTTGACCACAGATGCTTTATTAATAGGACAAGGACCAAACAAGGGTATCGGTAAAGGTGATTGGAACCCATTAAAAAAGGATGTCTTTATTGAAAATATCGCACAATTAGATTCTTGGAATTTATTAAATTCTACCACTAATGAAAAACAATTACAAGGGTTATTGAGTAGTTATAATGACGCAACTAGTTTTGTTAACGCGGTTAAAAACGAACTTACAGGGTTAAAGGAACTTACAGGGATAGATATTAAAAAAACAGCTGTTGTTGGGGACGATAATCACGGCTTTAAAACTAATGACAACTATTATAGTTATATGTCGGATAAAGCCAATGGTATATCTATAAAGAACAATGATGATGACCAACCCATTTGGATACACCCGAATCCGTTTAAAATGGAATCAAGTAATTTAATAAAAATAATAAAACAAGAAGACACTACAAGTGTACGTGGAGTTAATTTAACTAACGAGAAATTTAAAACTTTTTTAAATGATACCTATGTAAAAGCTTTAGAAAAAAGTGTTAAAGATATTGATTTTAAAACCACAGAATACAACCCCGATTTAACTTATTCCGTTATTGACCCAAATCAACAACTGGTTTCTTTTGATAAACCACAATTGTATACGACATTAGCAATGTGTTTTGATGGGTCGGATGATGCAGATACTTGGTGGACCAATAAGGCAGATGTTACAACACAAACAGAAAACTCAATAGGTGGTGGCATTGTTTCTAACATGGGTATGTTAACATTTTGGGACACTGCTGAGGGTGGTTATGTTCACGGAGTTAACTTAGTAAAATATCAAAACGTAAACACTTTTTCTGGGATTTCAATCGATAACACAAAAAAGGATCCAATATCGGTATTTAGGGATTTTATTTATTCACCGTTAATAACAACCCCAATGTGGTTAGACAATGTTATAGAGTTTAGAAAAAAAGTTAAACCGGGTAGTAACACTAATTACACAACAGAACACCAAAATAGAAATTTAGCTTATCTTTTTCTTCATACACTAAAACCAACACCTTTTGTCCAAAGAATTATATCTGATGATGGTGATCTTTTTTATGTGGATGAGGATGGTGATACAGAACCAGAAAAATATGGCCCAAGTTTAATATGGTCACATAGAGCCTTTAACACAATTGGTGGTATAGCAAAAGTACCAAAAGCTTGGTTATTAACTTTAGGTGCGCAACTTTGGCGTTGGCGAGAGTTTACGGGGAAAAAAACCGATGGGGGCTGGAGAAAACCATTAATATGTGAAGGATGTTCTCAAAATACCTCAACAGACCGACCAGTAGGTAATGATCCTTTAATACAGCCGGGATATGATATGTCGGGTATTAAGGATAGATATTATTTGGAGGACAATTCCCCAATAAAGAAACTTAGGAATGATGTAAAATCTTATTTATTAGGAATATACGGTGGGGTTCCCGGTGTTAATTACAATAACAACACCATACCAACAGTTTTTGGGTATAACTATCAAAATAGAATAGGCCCAAACGCAGCGATTAACGGTGGTGAAGATTATTTGGCTTTTTATTATTTTAACCTTTACAAAGACCAAGTGGGTGAGATAAGCAATAGACTTGGTCCAGTACCAAACGAAGGGGCTAACATTAAATATAGTTGGCCACAAGTTTATATTGCACCACATCATATACCTTATGTTTTACCCGATAAATTTAATGATGGTAGAAATGGAGAAGGGGCTGATTTTATTTTTATAACGGACGACTACATCGGCAGACAAGATTACCAAACAATAATGCCAAACAAAATGGATGGTGTGTCATATAACGAAAAAAATAATTCCGACGAACTAGGACATACCCATAGGTCGAAATATGAAGACGGTAATTTAGGGATGATTTTTCAGTACATTCCAGATGGCATTAAAGACGAAATCGTACAAATTTTTGAGGATTGGACAAGTGAGGGGGGTGAATGGGAAAAATTATTACAAATAGTAGACCCAGTTAATTTCACCCCAAAAGGTTCTTTATTAGATTCTTATAGTTATAGAAAAGGTGAGAAAAGTCCTGCTGAGGCAATAAAACGTTCATCAAACCCAGAGAATAATGTTATCATTACACTAAACCCAAACGAAACTTTATTAAGGTTACTAACAGACCAATATTGGATTTTAAATTCAACACCAAAAATTTGGTATGGTTATCAAAATGAAACTAACAATAACCCAACTAAAAGTAATCAATTTTACGAAGATGGGTTTGTTGTTTCTGAAAAACAATTTAATACTTATTTAACAAGTTTTTTTAATACATATAGACTTAATTTACCGACAAGACTTCAAGAATTAAAAGATGAGAAAAAAGATAAATCAGGTAACGGATCACCTATAGACGATGAAGATTTAAAATTATCGTTGTATAGGTCATTTAAATCTTTAAGTGAAAAATGGATTCAAAGAACATCTAATAACGATTTATTTTTTAATGTTGGTGGTACCGATGGTAAGACGTGTAAAAATGGTGCGTCTAAAAAATCAACACTAGCATCACATTTTACTTATGTAAATCGTGTTTGGGGGGATATTGGTGATAAATCTTATATTGATATCACAAAACTAAACGAACTTAAAGACAATAAAAAAATATCCTTATATCAGATTATAACAGATATATTGAGTGACAATGAATATTTGTTTTTTGCGTTACCATCCTATATAAATCTAACAGGACAAGGAATGAAGGAGGAAGATTTAAAAGATATGTTTAGACCAATTTTAGATATTTCAGATTCTAGTTGTGGACCACTTTTTGTTTCAATGTATGTTGGTGGTGTCTCTAGAAAATTGGCTCTACAAATAGGTGAAACTAACTGTAAAGTTGATAATGATGAGGTAAAAGAGGTTTTAAAAAATGTTAACGATGACGGTTTTAGTTTGACGGATATAGATCAACCAACAGACATGGCTTCAGGTAATTTTACCGCATTTAAAGTTCTATACGGTATTCAAAACCAAAACCATTTTAAAAATATTCAGTTAGACCAATCAGAGTTTACCGAAACAGCAGAATCTTTAAATGTTATTGATAAGTTAGCACAAAACCAAGGTAGTGATAGAACCACAAAAGGTCAAAATTTAAACTCAGCCTATTTAACACGTTCTTATACCTGTACAATAGAATCAATGGGTAATATGATGATTCAGCCGATGACTTATTTTGATTTACAAGGAGTACCTATGTTTAGTGGGGCTTATTTAATAACCGAAGTTAGTCATAGTGTAAAACCAAATAATGTTTCGACAACATTTAAAGGTGTTAGACAACCAAGAACAATTGTTCCTTTAGTAACTAGTGCGTCAATTGCAATGAATTTAACTTTTGATGAAAATGCTACAGGTACCGGAACAGGGACATCGTTAAGGTCGATAAATAGAAACACACAATTATTTAATTTAGACTGGAAAGATCAAATAAAAACAAATATCACACCTAAAATAACATCTACTAGTACTAAAGAGGACACAATAAAAGTGATACAAACCGGTGTAGAGGGTGGATACTATCACCCAGTACATTGGTATAATCCAAAGTTGGGTAATCAAGGTACACAAAAAGGTTATGGGCTTCTTGACAAGAGTGGTGAAACTATGTTTGGTGAAGATAGAGCAGCTGGACAAACAGAAAATTCATCGAAAGGGGTAGAATTATGGGCTTTAGTAGATAAGTCAAGTGGTTACGGAAATTACGGAACGTTATCAACAACATTACCAACTGCCGGTGCAACTTCTACTAAAAACTACAGTAGAACCCATACTACAACAGAAACCAAAAATAATGGTAAAGTTATTTACGAAGGTTGGGATCTCAAGATTTTACAAAGTCTTCTTAATGTTAATGGTTGGACATATGGTTACGTACCCCCAGGTGCCGATGGTGAAAAATTAAAAAAGTTAAGTGCTGGAATAGCGGTTGATGCGACAGATGAACTTTTAAAGACATATTTTAAAAATTCTCCTAAGTTAAAAGGTATAATAGAAAATGATCAAAGGTTATATTTTTCTTTTGTAAGATCTCGTTATAATGGACCGAAATTTTTTCAATACCACTCAATAAATCTAATAGAAGTTTATGACAAAAATCCTAATTTCACAAATGATGATTTATTATTAGCTAATTTAGATTATAAGTGGCTCTATGCTCAAGGGTTAAATAGGAATAGTTCTGAAATAATTGGAAGGGATGTTTTAAAAATTGCAGAAATAGTAGGGGTAAAACCACCTAACAAAAATGTGGTGGTTTAATAACCTACCTATTTCCACAATAAGGACCTAAACCAGACTCAACAGATTCGGGGGTTGTTAATTTTTTACCACATCTCCCACATTTACCTGAGTGATAAACCTTAATAGTGGTATAAGCATTTGGATTTTTAAGAAAAGAATTAAAAAACCAACTAGCAACCTTATTGGAATTAGCGTCAAGAGTTATTTTACTTTTAACAGAATGTCTGTAAGCCTCATTTTTACCACCAAAGAAGGTACCTAAAAAGGTATAAGCAGAATTATTATCTTGCCCAGTTAAAACCGAAACGTAAAAAATATCGGAAGCTACTTTAGGTTCAGGTTTTTTGTAATTGGCGTTTCTAATTTTAAACGTAAAACGATTACCTGTAACCTCATTAAGAACTGTGAATGTTGCGTTACCCGCAAAAATAAATTTCCTAAGATTACTGTTTTGAAGTTTGTGGGTTTCTTTTTCCATTTTTATTTCTTATCTTTTGTGAATACAAATATAAGAAATAAAATTTAAATGGCGATAATTACTGTTGGAAATATTGTGACCGAAGATGGTATAACCAGTATTCCGAATAATTTTAATGTTATTAATTTTGAAAGTTATGAAAAAGAACTTTCAGCACCAACCTTATTTGTTGGGTGGGAAAACACTAAAAAAATACTACCACAAAGTTCCATTTTAAATAAAAAAATTGATGACAATCTTTACTGGACTTTTTCACCAACAGAAAAACGAACCATTTTTGAAAACGATTTAAAAAGTTTTATTCAAAAATCATATCACGATTATACAAAAAACATCCCTTATTACGCTTTAGACCCTATTATTTTAAGAATCAAAACCACCGAGGAGCTGATTCAAAAATTACAAAAATTTACGGAAAGCTTTACATATTTATATGGTAATAGAATTGTTTATATTTACCACAATTCTAGCATAATATCATTAGATTTAGAACTCTTAAAGTTTATATCTTTTGACAGTAATGAGGTATTGGAGTATTTAAAAAAAGAAACTAAATTTTTTGAAAACAAAGAAAAAGAATTTAAAACCGAACTTAAATATTTTGATATTAAATACATTCCATATTTAATATATAACGATGCAACAAAAAACCCTGCTTTTAGCGTCCTTCATTAGTGAAAATGAAATCCCTAATTTTTTAGAGAAGATACAAAAAAATTTTAACGTCAAAAAAGAAAGTATTTTCTTTTTTAAAACCGAGAATGCTGAAACATTTTTAACCTACAAAATTTATATTGATTTTGAAAGAAGGATAAATTTTAAAAAAGAATTACCAAAAACAATCCAAATACATAAAAAATTAAATACATTTTTCACAATTAATGCGTTAAACAAATTAGTCGAATTTAAAAGTGGCTTGGCAGGTAATGTTGAACATAAAGAATATAAAATCGATTGGCAAGAATTCGACAATAAAATCATTTTAATAAAAAATGAAAATTTAGAAATTATACCCATAGAAAGATTTTTTATAAAATGGTGATATTTATAAAATAAAAGATCATGATGGACAATAAAAAACAACAAGAAACTGAACTTCAAACAAAACTGAATTCTTTCTTAAAGAAAAACAAATCTCAAGAGTGTTTCGGGGAAGAATGTGAAATAAAAAACCCTGAAGAGATTGTTAAAAGAGAACATAAAAAAATAATTACCAGTGATGGTAGACAATTATTAAGTGAATATACAAACTAATCATGGCAAACTTAAACGAAGATTTAAAAAGATATAAACAATTATTGGGGTATGATCCAAAAATTGGTGGGCAATCAATTACCGAAAAAAGATATCACACATATAGTGATGATACTGATTATGCTGAAGGTGAAGAAGAAACTGAGGAAACTGAAACCGAAGGCTTTGGTGAAGAAGGTACTGAGGAAACCGAAGGGGCGGATAATGCTGATTTTGATTTTGGTGGAGAAGAGGGTGAAGAAGAAACCGAAGAAACCGAAGAAGTAGAGGATGAAGGTGATGAGTTTGGTACCGCAGATGAATTTAGTGCCGCAGACGAATTAGAACCAGAGAGTGATGAAACCGAAGAAATAGACGTTACTGATATAGTTAAAAGAGCTGATGACGCTAAAGGTTCGGCTGAAAGAGCTGTAACAGCGGCTGAACAAGGAAAAAACATGATTCAAGACTTAATGTCGAAATTTGATTCTTTACAACAATCACTTTCAAAAATAGATATGGTCGCAAACGAA
>Ga0247841_10006396_pt1 | contig 18238 bp, 14 predicted proteins | sample LaCruzMarch2015__2_FD_192410 | JGI IMG/M metagenome (GOLD analysis project Ga0247841, IMG submission 192410) | Freshwater microbial communities from meromictic Lake La Cruz, Castile-La Mancha, Spain - LaCruzMarch2015_18m | ecosystem: Environmental > Aquatic > Freshwater > Lake | place: Spain... | reverse complement strand
ATTTCAGGATCCCAGGTAATTCCCCCGTCAGTTGAGCGTCTGTAATATTCTTCATGATTTCCGTCACGCCGGTCGTACCAAACCACATGGACATAAGAACCCGACACTGCGATTGCCGGATTGTATCTTACGGAATCGGCATTCGACAGGTTTACTGCCTCACTCCATGTAACTCCTTTATCCGTAGAGCGTTTATAATAAATTTCCCAACTACCCTGATTTACACCATCACCTGAATACCATACGGCGTGAATAACATCACCGTTCGCGGCGATGCATCTTGCATTACCAAATGAAGTTAAAGATATAGCCGAGTCATTTGTCATACGAACCTCGGGCTGCCACTGGGCAGAGATATTAGTTACCGCGAATGCGATACTAATAAAAAGCAAAGCAAAGAAAATTGATTTTTTCATGATATTATTTTTTAAAGTTTTTTCTCCCGCCCCGGGCTTTCAGCCAGAAACGGAAAAATGGAAAAATACTTAATTGTTATTTCTTGTTCTTTTTTAAACATCAGTAAATAAATTATATGTCAGATATTCTGAACAAATTTAGGGAGAATGGTTTGATTACACAACCGGCATTTAGTGAACGGACGTTCTGAATGAGTGAGCAGGGGTTCTGAGTGAGGGAAGGTGTTACTTTCTTTTGGAAGTGCGTTTTATAGAAAATATTTTACTTTCCGGGAGTTTAATATTAATCTATTTAATCAAAACATTATATGCCGCAACAAATTTAATAATTTGTTTTTTTCCGGCATGTTCGTATTCCTTTTCTGTTTCCTTTTCAAGATTTATCAAAAGCAGATTATTGCACCCCAATTCCCTTCCGGCAATAAGCAGACTTCGTGTTTCTCTTTCGTAGGTTTCTATGTTAGATAAATCATAGCACACCTGAATAAGTTTTAAAACTTTTCCGTTCTTTTCGACTAAAAAATCAACCTCGTAATTATTTTTCGTTTTATAGTAATATATTTTTTCATTTGTTTCTAATGCAACTCTTTTTAAATAAATTGCAATAAGATTTTCCAGCAGTTTCCCTTTATTCATTCCGTAGAAATATTCATTAGCTTTTAATAATGAATTATCGTAAGCATAGAGTTTTTTATTGTAACTGATTTGATTTTTATATTTATATGAAAATCTGTTCAACTGAAAAATCAGAAAAGCGTTTTCAAAGTATTTCAGATATTTTTCAACAGTTTTATCGCTTCCTATTCTTAAATGTTTTGCAACTTTCACATACGAGAATTCCGAACCGGAATTTATTACGGCATAATTCGCCAGTTTTTCAATTTCATTTACTAATCTTATTCTATATCGTTTTATTATATCTTTTAAAAGTATTGATTGCAGTAAAGTTTCTATGTAATTTTTCGAATCAATATCGAACAAAAGTGTCTCGGGATATCCTCCTGATTCCGAATAATCTGAAAGACGGGATTTTAGATTTGAAACATTTGAAACATCAGTACCTGAATTAAAAACCCTCAGATACTCTTTGTAAGAAAACGGAAAAATAAAATACGGCAAATACCTGCCTGTCAGGTGTGTTGATAATTCCGAACTGAGAAGATTTGAGTTACTGCCTGTTAATACTAATTTATAACCTTCTCTCTGAAGTCTGTTAACAAATAATTCCCATTTGTGTAAATTTTGAATTTCATCGAGTAACAGAAATTGAGGTTTATTATAAATTGAATTCACCGCCTCAATTATCTCATCATTATTATCAAGATTTTGAAACCTTTCCTCATCGAAATTAACATACCCGAAATTTCCGGCTTCTTTTAGTTTATGTACCGCAAAATACGATTTTCCTGAACGCCTCGGACCGATTATAACTTTGATAAGCGGGTTATTTCTGCTCAAATCCAGTTTATTATCGCGTAATATATATTTTTTATTTAAAATATTATTAAGCGCATTCTGTTGCGATAAAATTACTTCTTTTATCATAATTCGTAGTTTCGATTGTTTTAATACGAGATAATATATATAATCTCGTATTATGATTCAATCTAATACGAGAAAAAACCTGCAAATCACAGGGGAAACTGGTATAAACATAATACAAATCTTTTTCGTTTTGCATTTTGTTTATTAGAACGAGTAATTCTTCCTGATTTAATGTCTTATTAAATTTCATGAAACCGTAGCCAATCATATAATCGTAATTAACATCAGGTACTAACCCGGTGTATTTCGAAGATAAATTAAGCAAATCATCTAAGAACTTTTTTTAACAATAAGAGCGTTTATGCGGAAATCAAATATTGGTCAGGGAAAAGCGTTATTGACACTATGACGCCGGATATTCCGTCGTCACGATTTTGGATTTTCACGTATTCGTAATCAGGTTTATCTCCCGCAAGGAGTTTCAGGCGTTCTTTGATAAGCGACATTCCCTTTGATGTGTGAGACGGTTTTTTGTTCTCTGCCGCGTTCAAGCCTATGCCGTCGTCAAGTATATCAATAGAAATTACAGGGAGATTTTTATCTGATAATATTTTATTCTCTTTTGAAATATTAATTGATATTTTACCGGTGTTTCTTTGTGAAGAATACCATGCCAGATGGAATTCTCTACGAAGGGCTGAAGTATCATATTCGGTATTAACAAAGATTTCACATTTATGTCTTTACCAATATTAATTTCATAGTTAAGCATATCTTCAAATCGGATTTTTTCATACTTCAGATACAATTCCAGCCTGTAGATTTCAGTTTCAAGGGGGATGAATGTCTTTCCCGCCAGATCAAGATTTAACCTTATCAATCTTGAAAAATTCACGAGATATTCGTTTGCATCTTCTTTGCTGTGAGTATTCATATACGCCTGTATGGAATTAAGCGTATTGAAAATGAAATGCGGATTCATCGAAGCTGAGAGCGCCTGATGGCGAAGTTCGGAAATGCTGTTCTGGATTTTAATCTGTTCTGCAGATTTGCTTTTTATGTATATTATTCTTTTTTGAACGATATAATATATTAAAGCAATAAGGATTAATGTCACTAAGATATAAAACGGAAGAGTTTTCCAGAACGGGGCGAGTATTTCAAATTTCAGACTTGTTATTTCGCCCTTAACATTGTTAATATTTACTGTACGCAGTAATAAATTATATCTACCCGGAGGGTAAGAAAAAAGATCAATATCGGAGTAATCCGTTTCAATCCACTCCTCGCCGCCTTCAAATTTATGTTCGTATTTTATGCTTTTAGGCGAGTTGAAATTAAATGAAGTATAATGTATGCGAATATTATTCTGAGAGGGTTTAAAAACGAGATTATCAAAACTTGTCAGGTTTGTATCATTTAATATTATATTTTCAATTAACACCTTTGGCGGCGGCTGTAAATAATTATTTAAATCATTCAGCTCCATTTTAACCAAACCGTCCGCAGTTCCTGCCCAGAGTTCATTTTTTAATTTATCGAAAGAAATAGTATGAACTTCACTTGAAGGAAGGGCGGTTTTTTCATTAAAATAAATGATGTCATTATACTTTCCGTTGATAAATGAATCCAGCGGAATACGGTATAATCCCTTTAGATTCCCAATCCAGATATTATTATCCTTATCAACATCAATGGAAGTGGAGGAGCTAAAATCAAAATTTTGTGTTTTTGTCAGTGATATTACTTTCCCGGGGTCTCTCAATATTACCGATATTCCTTTATCACCTGCGATTAGAATATATCCCGGCTGATTTACTTTTATACAATTTATTTTTGAATTAAGAACAGTATCATTTTTATAATAGGTCTTATTATCTCCATCAATTTTGCACAATCCATGGTTTGTCCCTATCCATAAAGTACCGTCACTTGTTTTTTCAATTTCATTAATTCTTACATTAGTAACAGAATCTCCAAAAACAAGTTTAGACCAAACCTGTATTTTTTTATCGTGTTTAATATTATTCCTTGATGGTTTATTTATGTCGTTATCGCCTATAGATAAGGTTTTGTTTCCCGTATAATTTATATAAGTTAAATCCCTTGCGGCGAAATCAAATACAAACGCAGAGGAATCAATCTGGCAAGCCGAGAAAGTACTTATAAAAAATAGTTTATTGTTAAGATAATTTCTTTCAAAGCTTAATAAATTATAACTACCGCATACAAGATAATTGTTGTCAAGACCATTTTTAATTTCATAAATATAATTTGTTATATTTGCTTCATTTCCGGTAGTTATTTTATCAAACTTGTTTTTTTCTAAAATGTTCAATCCATCAAAAGTTCCAATTAACTTTTCTCCTTTATTATTTACAAGAAGTGAAATAATGTTATTGTGAGATAATCCATCTTTTTCAGTATAATTCGACATAAAAATATTATTAAAGCAAAACACCCCTTTACCTGATGTGGAAACCCATACATTGCCTTCTCTGTCTTCACATATATGATTTATCGGTGCGTTGCCAATTGGAATTTTATCTCCTACATCAAATATTTCGTTATCCTTAAAAATATACAATCCTTTATTCATCGGATGGAACCAGATTATACCGCGGCTGTCAACCAATATTTTTTTAACTATTCCTTTTATATCTTCATTCAGTGTGATAGTTTTCTCAACTTTATTATCGCTATATTTTAATATTTTACCGTCACATCCAAGCCAGAGATTTTTGTATTTGTCTTCCGCAATTTCATAAACAGAAAAATCACCAATTCCCTGCAATCGTGTTTTTGTACTGTCTTCTTTGTTTAATTCAAACAAGCCTCTGTCATTACCAATTAATATTCTATATGAGGGAGAGTTAATATTTTTATAAGGATACAAATAATGAAAACCTTCAGTATTATATTTATAAAATAAAGAATTATTGATTATGTGATTATAAATAACAGAGAAATAATTTGGCTTTTGTACTATATAAATTGTGTCATTCCTTAGAGACATAGTAGAAACAGTAATAGACGAAGCGGGAGATACTTCATATTTGGAGAATACTCCTTTTTTATACGTATTTATACCTTTTTCAAAATTAGCAAAATAAAGCGTACTGTCTCCGCCCAAAGCAATACTCGTAAAACTGTTTGAATTTAATCCGTCTGATTCGAAAAAGTTTTCAAATGTATTTCCATCAAACCTGCTTATTCCATTATTCGTGGCAAACCAGATATAGCCAAGTTTATCCTGACAAATATAGTAAACATTAGCATTTACCAATCCGTCTTTTGTTGTATAATGATTGTAAGGAAATGTTTGAGAAAAAGCGGGAAGAGAGATGCCGCAGAAAATAATCAATAGAATATTTCCGATAACTTTTGAGTACATAACTTTTGGGTTCATCTTTGAACACATTAATTATGTTTTCGAGGATGAATGCTCTTTTACTTTATCAACAAGATACGGCAGTTTTCCCTTTGAAATGATGATTACCGTTCCGTCTTTCATAACCACACTGCCGCCATCCACGTAAGATATTTCCTTGAGGTAAAGAATATTGATGATCTCTGAGCGGTGAATCCTGACAAAACTATCATCAGGCAGAATTTCCTCAAAGTGTTTAAGGGTTTTGGACGCAATAATTTTATTTTTGTCTTTCAGAAAAAGAGTTGTATAATTATCTTCCGCCGTTAAGCGCACAATATCCTCAACATCAATGATATTATACCCCTGAATCTGTGAAATTATAATTTTATCGTGATTTTTGTTTGATTTACCGCCTTCGTTCGCAGCTTTTGATTTGAGTTCAATTAATTTTTTTACGGTTTGCTGAAGCTCCTTTATACTGACGGGTTTCAGAAGATAATCCACTGCATTAACCTTTACTGCCTGAATGCCGTATTCTTTATAAGCCGTAACGAAGACAATCTTGAAATCTTTTTCGGTCAGTGATTCAAGGAATTCGAAACCGTTCAGTTTGGGCATGCTGATATCAAGGAACACTACCTCGGGTTTGAGGTCATATATTAATTTTTTTGCTTCGAGAAGTGAACCGGTTTTTCCTACTACATCAATTTCGGGGCAGTAGTTTTTAAGCAGTGTATGGAGATTTAATCTGGCGTAGTGCTCGTCGTCAATAATGATTGCAGTTAATCTATTCATAACAGAATATCTCAATTTCGGTAATTGCTAATGGGATAAAATAGTAATTTATTATTTATTTAGCAGTGGAATATGATATTTTTTTTACGCCTTACTTAATAAATTCTTAAAGCTCAAATTACAAAAACACGATTAACAGATAAAAAAAAGAATAATTATCTTTTTGTCTATTTCACGTCACGTATGATTTTTATCACTTTATACAGCTTGTAAATTGATTCTTCATCAACTGTCTGCGGCGGAAACTTAGTGTTCACAGAGTAAAATGTAACCTTGCTCTCGCGTTTATTGAACTGTACGAGCTTGGCGTTAATGTCGCCGTCGTCGAACGTGCCTCTATAAACCACTACTACCGCTTTGCCGTCTTTTATTTTTTCGGGTATGTCGGCGCATATCAGTATGTCCTCAGGATTTATGTACGGTGTCATCGAAAGTCCTTTTGCAATCAATCCAAAAGCGTCTTTGTATTTCTCCATTTCAGGCAGAGCCAGATATTTCCTCACCGCATCCTTGTCCCAGGCGGGAGCGGGATACCCGCAATACACCTCTCCGAATACGGGCACCTGCCGTATTTTCTTTACGTCGGCATACATAGCCGTATTACCCGAATTCAGCTCGTCAGTTCTTCCCGTGAGGTAATCAATTGATACTCTGAAGAAATCCGCTGTTTTTTCGACGTACTCCATATCCCAGCGCGCCTTGCCGTAATAGTAATTCAGGAAACGGTTAGCGTCGCATTTTATCTTCGCGGCAAGTGAGGCAGTGTCTATACCGTGTGAGTTTATCAATTCGCGCACTTTCTCTGATATTTTTTCGTTTGTTTTATTCATTGGTTTATTAGTTGTTTAGTATATATTACATATTTAATGCTTGACAAATGTATATATTACTTTTATTTTTGTAAAGTATATTATACATTCTAATCTATTACAATTGTATATAATACACTTTTAAAAATCAAGTACAAAAAACAGATACAATAACAGAAAGGAAACAATCATGGGAACAGGAATCAACAAAGTAACTTTGTTAGGAAACCTCGGGCAAAGCCCGGAAACAAAGTTTTCGAAAGACGGCACGGAATACTGCTTATTTTCGGTGGCAACTGACGAAAGCTGGCGGAACGCAAATGGTCAGAAATTTGACAGCGTTTGCTGGCACAGTGTTATCGCATGGAAACGGCTTGCGAATATTTGCGCTAAATATCTGCGCAAAGGAAGCCGCGTTTATCTTGAGGGTAAGATTCAGAACGGTAAGTATGAGTCGGAAGGCTCGATAAAGTACTACAGCCGTATATTGCTGACGGAAGTACAACATATTAAATGATAAATTTGGTTATAAATGAAAGGTGAAAGTATGAAGCAAGGTTTTAATAAAACGCCGCTTTCTATAAGCATTACTAAAGGTTTAGGCGGACAAGGGAATACACCGGATACGAAGGAAAAATCATATCCCCGGTTTATTAAAGACGGAATTGTTAAGCGTGCGTTATATCCGCGCCTGAAATCCGGTAAAAGAAAATACGGCAGTTCGAGGCGGAGCGCTTCAAAAAGAAATCTGACTAAGAATGTTAATATGAAATCTGTGCCGGACTATAAAGGGTATTTCGCCGGCGATGACGGGAGGATATATTTCACTCACAGCATCACGGGCGAGCGGCATCAGTTAACAGAATTTCTTTATCCGAAATCAAAATATCTGACGGTTTTCCTTCGAAAGGAAAAAGACAGAACGGGTTTTCAGGTTCATAAATTAATTGCACGCGTTTACTTCGGCATTAACACGGCTGATTACAGCGTAAAGCATAAGAACAAAAACCTGATAGATAACCGTCCTGAAAATCTGAATATCGTACTTAATAAAAACCTGAGCGGGGCGGCTGAAGAGACTTCGGAGAAATTCAGGACACGCAGAACAGAATCAGATATACAGGAACTTGAGACACGTTTTTTTGAAGCGCTGAGTTTTAACAGACAGCACCGCGACTGGATTGAGTACATGGGAATCAAAGCGCGCGGAGTCCCCCGCCTGACGCGCAACTGGCTGAAAGTCAGGGGATAAAACATGTTATATTATTAATCCGGGTTTGACTTTATATCAAGCGTGTTATAACCAACGACATAAGCATAAACAGAAGCGGGTATAAAATGCAGTGTTATACCGTCTATTTCCTGCTTTCCATTTTTATCAAGTGTTGTGACTAAAGCCGAGTTTAAATTATTTTTTTTACAAAAATACAGAAGACTTTTAAGTTCCCGGGGTTTATCTAAAGACCTGTTGCTCCACTTAATTTCAACTGCCCAGACTGGTTTCAGCTTTTTTTCATCTAATCCTATCATATCAACTTCGCCATTCTTCCACCTTGCATACCAGGGAGTAAACCGTTCGCGATGCATCCACTGGGAATAGACGGCGGTTTCAACCATGTTACCAATCATATCATCGGTTGCCTGAATCGGCGAAAATAAAGCGCTCCGCAAAGACGGATTCGTCAGATATATTTTATAAAAATTTTCTCTTTTAAATTTTTTCGCTGTTTCGTCTAATCGCTTAACTATATGGATTAAAAATGCTGCTTCGAGATATTGAAGATATTTTTTTATCAAATATTTATCAACACGAGAAGCTGTGTTCAGAGATTCCAGCGAGACTTCGTTTCCGCTATGATAAGCAAGAGTTGTGAACAATGAATTCAATTCCTGAACATCCTGAATACCGTAGAGACTCGGTAAATCACGGAGCAGAACTTTATCCACTATATCACTTCGGATATATCTGCCCGGATTTTTACGTATTGCTTCGGAAAAAATAACTTCCGGGTATCCTCCGTAATTTATATAATCCAGAAAATGGTTATTTAATTCTTTTATGTTTATTGTGTCACGGAATTTATGCAGGTTCCCGTTCCAGTCCAATTCGGCGGGAATCATGATATCATCCAGTCCTTTTAAATCAATATATTCGTTGAAGGTGAGAGGGGGGAGCTTAAAATCAGTAAACCTGCCCGCACCGCTCTCGTTGCTTTTCATTTTCAAAACAGCGGCGGCAGAACCGGAAACAATAAATTTTGTATTCGGGTATGTATCAACCAAAACTTTAAGATGAATTTCCCATTCTTTTAAATACTGAATTTCATCAAAAAATATAAACCAATCACTATCTTCAATTTCATTTGTTGCTTTTCTCGCAAATGTAAACAGACTATCCAAAGAGATATTATTATATACGGGATTTTCGATATTAATATAGCAGATTTTCTTCGCGTTTATTCCGTTGTCAAGAAGATTCTGGATTGTATGATGGAGCATTACCGTTTTCCCTACGCGCCGTGGACCCATGAGGACTAAAGCTCTTTTTACGTCAGTTTCCACAACAAGAGGATAAAACAAAGAAAAATATAGTCTCCTTTTTTTCGAATTATATTCCTCTTCCGTTTTTCCGTCAGTCCACCAGGGATTCTCCAGTCTGAAACGATCAATTACTAATTGGTCAGAAAAGGGAGTTAAGCTGTTTCGTTTTGCCATAAAGTTGTATGTTTAAGCCGTTTAAGTAAAATCAATTTAGCTTATACGGCAAATAAATGCAATATAAGAAAAATACCATGATTTTATTATGCTATTTTCATTACAGCTTAACCAGGTTGTTGTCGTTGCGTCATAATTAATGTAACCGTGACAGATGAAATTAAAGAAGATGTTTTCTTACGGATATTTAGGATTAAGAGGCGTCGTGATTAGGGGGTTAGCATATTTCTATTAACATGTAACGCCGACGGCGTTAAGAACTAAAAACATTTGGTACTTTTTTGATAAACCCCTAAAAGGCATACCTAAATGGGTTTAGAGATCTTCATTAAAATAATTCTTTAATCCAATAAATCAAACTTTGCAGTAAAGTGGCGGAGGAATTTCGGTTCCTCAACGATTTTCACGCCTTTGATTTTATCTTTCCTGTCGTTTATTTCGCAGAGCACTTCTATAAGGAAATCTATGTGGCTTTGTGTATATACACGGCGCGGAATGGCAAGACGCACAAGTTCCATCTCAGCCGGAATCGTTTTCCCGTTTTCGTCGTACTTGCCGAACATTACGCTTCCGATTTCAACTGCACGAACTCCGCCCGCAAGATAGAGCTCACAGACAACTGCCTGCCCGGGAAACTGATCCGCAGGTATATGCGGAAGCCATGCCTTAGCATCTAAATATATAGCGTGTCCGCCGGGAGGCTGTATGATTGGTATTCCGTTTTCCGTCATTTTATCACCGAGATACTTCGTCGAGTGAATGCGGTAATGCAGATAACTTTCGTCTATGATTTCTTCGAGCCCCTGAGCGATTGCTTCCATATCACGGCCGGCAAGTCCGCCGTAGGTTTCATATCCCTCTGTGATAATCAGCAAGCTTTTGCAGTTCGAGTACCACTCATCGTTATTCATCGCAAGAAATCCGCCGATATTTGCAAAGGCGTCTTTCTTCGCGCTCATCGTGCATCCGTCCGCATACGAGAACATTTCATTGCAGATTTCCATTATTGATTTCTTCTCAAAACCTTTTTCACGAATCTTAATAAAATAAGCGTTTTCCGCAAACCGGCATGCATCGAGGAAGAAAGGTATTCCGAATTCTTTGCAGATTTTGCCGACTTCCCGTATATTTTCCATTGAAACGGGCTGTCCACCGCCGGTGTTGTTTGTAATCGTGAGCATACAAACAGGGATATTCTTCGCTCCGTACTTTTGCATAAACTCGCGGAGTTTCAGTGTATCCATATTTCCCTTGAACGGATGAATTATATTGGGCTGTTTTCCTTCTTCTATTACGAGGTCAACTGCCTCGGCGCCGTTGAATTCAATATTCGCCCGTGTTGTATCGAAGTGGTTATTGCTTGGAATAAATTTCCCTTTACCGGCATTGTTGAATCTGCCGTCTTTATCAATATCGCTGAGCAGGTACGTGAAGAGTATTCTCTCGGCGGCGCGTCCCTGATGTACGGGGATTATATGTTTAAAGCCGAATATTTTTTTCGTAACTTCTTCGAAACGGAAATATGATTTTGAACCTGCGTAAGATTCATCACCGTCGAGTATGCCAGCCCATTGCTTCGCCGACATTGCCGAAGTGCCTGAATCCGTCAGCAGGTCAATCAAAACGTCCTCTGCGGGAATGAGGAACGGGTTATAATGCGCTTTTTTCAGTATTTCTTTGCGCTCTTCAGGCGTAGTGGTTTTTACGTATTCTACAGATTTGATTCTGAATGGTTCAATAATGGTTTTCATTTGTATAAATTTATGTTTGCTGTAAATTTACTCATTTTTAAGATAAGAGTTAATTCATATTTATTGTCACTTTCTTTTGCTTGATAAGCGAAGCTTATTTGTCACTTTCTTTTGCTTGATCAAAAGAAAGTAACCAAACCTGCCTGCAGCAGGCAGGGAAAAATCAAGCGCTGTTGTTATTTGAGCTAAATTTATTCCTTAAGGCTAAGAAAGCAAAACTCGCGCAGGAACAGCGCTCAAACAATTGCTTTCTTTTAACGCCTTAGTCATAAATTTTTCACGCTCAAATAGCAAAGGCGCAGATTCAAACATAAAAAAGATATTAAAATATAAGTATAATTTTATCAGTTTCAGGAATCTACCGGTTTCTTCCTTGTTAGTTTTTCTTTCCATTTGTCAATGCGGCGGTAAGCTACGGGAACAAGTACGAGAGTAAGGAGCAATGAACTTATTAATCCGCCTATAAGCACTACGCCGAGTCCGGATTTCGCCTCCGAACCCGCAGACGTCGAAATCGCAATCGGAAGCATTCCCATTACCATAGCAATCGTCGTCATAAGTATGGGACGGAGACGCGTTCCCCCAGCCTCGACAATCGCTTCGACCGTTGATAGATTTTTCTCCCGTTTCATCTGATTCGTGCGGTCAACAAGTAATATGGCATTCTTCGCCACAAGCCCTATAAGCATTATCATTCCAAGCATCGAATATATGCTGATTGATTTTGCCGTAAGCGCTAACCCCAGCATGGCGCCAATTATTGCAACAGGTATTGAAAAGAGAACGACAAGCGGATATATGTAAGAATCGTACAGCGCGACCATAATCATATACACAAATAAAATGGCGGCGATAATGGCATAAAGTAAACTCTTAAAAGAGTCAGCCATTGTTTTCTGCTCACCCGTAAACGTATATGTTACACCCGGCGGCAATTGCACGGTTTTCATCTTTTCAACGATGTCCGCTCCTATTTCACCGCTCGTGCGACCGAATACCTGAGAAAATAAATTAATAGCACTGATACGGCTTTCGCGCTCGAGTTTCGTGGGACCCGTCGTTTGAAATATATTCGCAAACTGATTGAGCTGTATCTGCTGTCCTTTATTATTAAGAAAAGTGAGAAGTCCGACGTTCGATGTTTTTGAACGGTCGTATTCGTCGGTCATAATCCTTATATCAAATTCATTAACTCCCATTCTGTACTTTGAATCGTTATCACCCGTAAGCGCTATGCGAAGGTTCTGTCCGATATCGTTTACGGTGAGTCCGAACATTGCCATTTTATCGCGGTCAATTTCAATCCTTAGCTCGGGTTTACCGTCTTCGGAAGAAAGCCGGACGTCCGTTGTACCTTTTACGCTTTTAACAACGTCGAGCATCATTTTAGCGCCTTTTACTACATCGGTATAATTCGCACCCGAAATAAGAAGCTGAATAGGCGTCCGGCTTTGTGTGCCCATTAAACTTATAGGATTCATTCGTATTTTAATTCCGGGAATCCGTATGAGTTCTTTTTTCATTTCGAGAATTATATCATCCGTTGATTTTGAACGCATATTTTTATCAACAAGCGTTACGTTCACTTCGGAAGAATTGTTAACGTACAAGCCGATCAATCCTTCGCTTGAAGCACCGACGTTTGAAAGAACCTTATCAACTTCCGGGTATTTCCTTACGATGGTTTCAACTTTTTGCGTAGTGAAGTTTGTATTCTCAATGCTCGAGCCGGGATCGCATTCAACAGTTATGGAGAACTCTCCCCTGTCAACAACGGGCATAAACTCAGACCCGACAAATCCGAGACGCGGCAGCATTACAGACATAATAAGAAGCGCAAATGTTGAAATGCCGACTATCCATCCGTGGGCGAGACTCCAGCGAAGTACGCGGGTATAATAACCTGTAATCCGGTCGAAAAAGTTTTCGAACCATAAGCCAAAACGTCCGGATAGTTTATCTTTTGACAGATGCTCCAGTTTAGTAAACCGCGAAGCAAGCATAGGAGTTATTGTAAACGAGACAAACAAACTCATTAGTGTCGAAAAAACAACTACGAGTGCGTACTGGCGGAGAAAATTTCCGATAATACCCGTTATGAGAGCGAGCGGAACAAAAACAACAACGTCAACGAGTGTTATTGAAACAGCGGCAAAACCGATTTCGTTACGTCCCTTAAGAGCAGCCTCACGGGGATTTTCGCCCATCTCAAGATGCCGGTAAATATTTTCGAGTACAACAATGGAATCATCAACAAGAATACCGATTACAAGCGACATCGCAAGAAGCGTCATAAGATTTAATGAGAAATCGAATACATACATAAGAAAGAATGCCGAGACAAGAGACGACGGTATAGCAACCATAACAATAAGCGAGTTCCTCAGACTATGAAGGAAAATAAGCATAACAAGTGCGACAAGAACGACAGCAATGCCGAGGTCTTCCTTTACCGCGTTTGCGGAATCCATTGTAAACAAGGAACCGTCCTGCGCTATATCAAACTTCAAACCGATATTGGTATTTTCATTTTCAAGTTTCGTAAGCTCGGCGCGGACAAACTTGCTGACGTCAACGGTGTTTCCGTCCGATGTTTTCTGCACAAGTATGCCGACCGAATTCACTCCGTTGAGGCGGTTCAGATTCGTTGTTTCCACGGAGCCGTCCTGTATCTCGGCAACATCGGACAGACGGACAATGCCTCCTGTTTTAGCGCGAAAAACAATAAGGTTCTTCATGGCATCGGTGCTCGTGAACTTACCCGCCACACGTACGACATACTGATCGTCAACGTCTTTCACATTACCCGTCGGTAAATCAATATTTGAGGCTTTTATGACCTGCGTTATCTGCGCAACCGACAGATTATAGGAACGGAGTTTCTGTGCATCGAAATTCACCTTGATTTCGCGCTCTTCACCGCCGAGCAGGGAAACTGCCCCTACGCCTTCAATCTTAGCAAGGCGAGGCTGAATTTTGTCTTTTATATACTGGAAAAACTCGCGCGCTTCCAGATTACTGCGAGCCGCCATGCGGAGAACAGGAATTTCATCAAAAGCTATCTTCGAAATAATCGGCTTGCGTGAGGTCAGCGGGAGTTTATCACTCACTTCGTTCACTTTACGCTGAGCATCCTGAAGCGCCAGATCTATATTTGCCGACTGCTCGAATTCAACTATAACCATAGAACGGCTTTCATAAGATGAAGCCCTGACGGCAACAACTTTCTCGAGTCCCGCTATGGCATCTTCAACGACTCTCGTGACGGATGTTTCTACCTCATTCGGCGAGCCGCCGGGATATATAGTAGTAATGGTAATAATAGGCGCAGTTATTTTCGGCATCAGTTCATACTTGAGCTGATTAAATCCGAAAATGCCGAGAACGGCGAGGAAAGAAAAAGCAACGACAACGAGTGTAGGACGTTTTATTGAAAGTTCTGTAATTGTCATCGTTTACTCCTTAACTATTGTGACCGAAACGCTGTCTTTCAGGTTAATCTGTCCGCTTGTAACTACGCTTTCGCCGGGCGTAAGTCCGTCAATCACTTCGAGCAGTGTGCCGACTTCGGCGCCGGTAACGATATTTCTGAGATGCGCGATATTATTTTCTATAACGAAAACCTGCGGGCTCCTGATACTGCCGACGAGCGATGAGCGCGGAATTACAATTGTATTTCCCGGGATGATTTCTTTAAAATAAACGCGGGCGAACATTCCGGCTTTGAGCGGATTTGCCCTGCTGTTCTCCATTGCGATTTCAACAATGTAATTATGCGCTTCGTCAGCTTTTGAATTTATATTCATGATTTTTCCGTAGAATGTTACTCCCGGATAAATCTCGGTGGTGATATCAATTCTATCACCGACTTTCATACGGAATGCTTCGCGCTCGGGTACGTTGACCCGGATTTTCAGTCTATCAATATTCACGATTACCGCTATGGGTGTTCCCTGCGCAATGACGCTCCCTTTTTCAATCATGCGCTGTGTAACGATTCCCGAAAGCGGAGAACTGATCCTCGTATCGCTGAGCTGGCGCGCGGCTATTCTGAGCGCCGATTCCGTCTGCGCGTAAACCAGTTTTGCCTGCTCATACTGAACTTCGGTAATTGACTGCGTTTTCAGTAAGCCTTCGTAGCGCGCGAGGTCTTTTTCCGCTTTATCGAAATTTGCCTGCGCATTATCGAGAGATGCAATGCGTACCTCGTCATCAACCTTCACGAGTGTTTTTCCTCTGCCGACGCGGTCACCAACATCAAAGTACAAGCCCGTGACGCGACCCATCGTTTCTGAGCCGACTGTAACTTCGTTAAACGGAGCGATAGTCCCGACGAGAGAAAGTGTGTCGGAGAGTTTATCCTCTTTAACCGGCGTAACGAGAACGGGATAACCGCTCGTGATTTCACCTGATTTAAGTTTCGCTTCTCGTTTGGATTTATTCATCATCAGTATAAAAACTATAACGGCGATGACTGCCGCAACAATTATAACCGCAAATATCTTCTTCATATTTTATTATTAAAATCTTATTTTATTTTTTGTTCAGTTGCTTTTTCAAGTTTTGCCACACCGATAAAATAATCTATTATTGTGGTTGTGTAGTTTATTTCCGCAAGCAGAAGTGACGTCTCGGCGTCAACCACTTCGAGATTAAGCACAAGTCCCGAACGGAATTTCTCGTTAGTCACGCGGTAGTTTTCCTTTGCCTGCTCTACTGTCTCTTTTGTGAGGCGGAAACGCTCGATAGTGTTCTGCAGATTTTTATACACCTGCGCCACTTCTAACTCGATGTTGTTTTTAGTAAGTTCAAAAGCTAAAGTATTCTGGTCGCGCGTAGCTTTTGCCTGCGCCGTCTGATAAGAAGTCAGCCGCCAGTTCCATATATCATAACTGAGCGTAATACCCACATCCCATGTGCCTTTGAATGCCGCCTGAGAAGGAAAGATTCTCGAATTCGGATTTGCATAAATATAATTAGCGGCGAGGTTAAGCTGTGGATACCAGCCGGATTTAGCCGAGTTTATACCGGATTCGCTGGATTTTATCTTCATCTCAAGGCTTTTCAGTTCTGAGCGATTGACGAAAGCCTGTGTGGTAAGCGAATCAAGCGCCGGTAAATATACGGTTTGATAAACATTTTCAACCTTAGGCTGAATCTTCGTGCTGACGGGAATTCCCATAAGATTATTAAGCGAAAGGATTCCTATATCCATACTATTCCCCGCTTCAAGCAGAAGTATTTCAAAATTCGAAAGCTGAACCCTTACTTTCAGTACGTCGTTATTCGTTGCAAGTCCTGCTTCGTATTGATTTACAAGGTCACGAAGCCGTGTGCGCACCTGTTCGATGTTTTTTTCTATTGTTTTTTTCAGTTCATACGCTTTAACGTAAGACCAGTATGCATTTCTTATATCGTAAGTAAGCAGGTTCACATCTCGCGTATAATCCCTTTCTGATGCAAAGACGTTATATTCTGCCGCCTCGGTATTACTGCTGAGCCGGAAACCCGTGAATAATGGCTGAGATAAAGTAAGCCTGAAATTCGTGTTATTGAGTATCGCGGGCTGAATCTGCTGTCCCATAATTACAAACGGGTCAACTTCACTCAGGCGCGAATATGAACCGTTCAGCCTGAGCGCCGGGAGTTCGTTTGTCTTAACTTCTTTCAGTCTCTGCCTGACGGAATAAAGTTTGGAAAGCGATACCTGAAGATTTTTATTGTTTTCAATTCCGATTCTCACACAATCATCAACGCTGATGATTTTCCCGTCCTGTGCGGTAATGCATGCGGCGGTTAACAAAAAAATAAATAACAGTTTATATTTCATTTTCTTTTTGGCGCTTTTTGATTTATTCCTGTACTTTTTCCGTTCGTCACACTTTTTGACATACCTTTAATTCCGTTAAGGAATAGTTCCGATATGGTTTCACAGTATCTTTGGAAGAATTCAGAGTCAAATTTTTCTTTTGACGCTTTTTTTATTATACTGCCAAGCAGGAAATGAGAGAAAATCATACTCAGGAATGCCGGACCAATAATCAGGTGTCTTCTCGGGTCGTCAATTCTGAATCCCTGAGCGATGCTTTTACTCATCAGCTGCATGTTGTTTTTCAGCAGCCGCACTTTGAGATTGGTTATCTCCGGAATTTCTATCGGTAATTCAATAATTGCAACGCGGCAGATGTCCGGTTTCGATCTGATAAGCTCTATGAGCCCGCAGGTAAACTTTCTTATAAGCTCATCCGGCTGGAGTTTTTCTCCGGCAAGACGGATTGCAATTTCGTCAAAGTGCCCGAAATATTCGCTGATAATAGCTTTGAGGATACCTGTTTTCCCTCCGAAATAGTAGGATATCATTGAAATATTCACTTTTGCCTTATCGGAGATTTCCCGTATGCCTACGGCGGAGAAGCCCTTGCGGGCGAAGAGATTGGCGGCAGTGCTCAAAATGCGCTCCGCCGGTACTGTTTTTGTTTTATTAGCCATGTTTGTTGATTTTTGCTTAAAACAATCGTTCGTTTAAAATAGCAATTTTAAGGCTGTTTGTCAAGTGAAATGGGAATATACTGCGAAAGGAAAAGGGACTCTATTAAAAGAAAAAGCAATTTAAAGAAAAAAGCATGTTTGGGCTTGTTTAAGAACTTTTTGGGATATCATGTTCTATTAACAGGAAACCCCTTCGGGGTTTAAGAGCGTAAAAGCAAAATAGATATTTTTATATCAGATTTCTATTAACAGGAAACCCCTTCGGGGTTTAAGAGCGGAAAAGCAAAATAGATATTTTTATATCAGATTTCTATTAACAGGAAACCCCTTCGGGGTTTAAGAGCGTAAAAGCAAAATAGATATTTTTATATCAGATTTCTATTAACAGGAAACCCCTTCGGGGTT
>Ga0247841_10006394_pt1 | contig 18242 bp, 17 predicted proteins | sample LaCruzMarch2015__2_FD_192410 | JGI IMG/M metagenome (GOLD analysis project Ga0247841, IMG submission 192410) | Freshwater microbial communities from meromictic Lake La Cruz, Castile-La Mancha, Spain - LaCruzMarch2015_18m | ecosystem: Environmental > Aquatic > Freshwater > Lake | place: Spain... | reverse complement strand
TTTGCAGCAGATCTTAATATGCCGGACAGTCATCATGTGTCGATCGAACAGGCATGCGACTGTGATCTGCTGGTCACCACTACACCGTCACGTTCACCGGTTGTGAAAAGCGAGTGGATTCATGAGGGGACTCACATCAATGCAATTGGCGCTGACGCACCGGGAAAAGAGGAACTTGACCCACAGATCCTCAAACGGTCAACGGTCTTTGTCGATGATCTGTCCCAGGCGGTTCACTCAGGGGAGATCAATGTTCCCATCGCGCGGGGAGACTTTAACCCGCAGGACATTGCAGGAACACTCGGGGAAGTCGTTATAGGAAAAAGAAGGCGCCAGACCCCCAATGAGATCACGGTCTTTGATTCTACCGGACTTGCCATCCAGGATCTTGCCATTGCAAAAATTGCGATGCAGAACGGGAGATCAATCGATCTGCCGTTTCCCTGATCCTGCGGTAAAAGTAATTGGAAAAAAGGTTATTCTTTTGGTTTTGCGTATTTTTTCCAGACCTGTTCACGATATACAGGTCCACTGTTATAGGTGCAGAACGGGATTAATTTTCCGTCCGGTGTCGCATAATGGATGCAGCACCGCTGGACACGCTCGATATCGTAATTATACCGGTCCATAAAATGCATAGTTCCAATGAACAACGCATTCCAGTGGAATTCACGCAGGGCATCAAAATTCTGCCCAATCAGGGTCTTTCCTATGAGCTTCCAGAAGTCGGTGGCACTTCCCTGCTCCCCCTTCTTGAATGAGTCATGAAGACGCTTCACACCCTCAAGGAGTGCCTTGTACTTGTTGATGGTGCCCCCTTTCTTTAACGTCTCCGCCATCTGCTCTATTGCCGCAAAGAAACTCTCCACATCGACCATACGATTGACAGGCACCAGTCCGTCTTTTGTTATAAATACGTACGTGGCAGCACCACAGTGCTGGTGCGCAGTAAACCGTACCTGGGGGCGCCCGGTATATGCTTCGACCAGATCAGAGAACGGAAGTACACATGGCACTGGATAGAAATCTTCCTTTTTGATGACCCCTTTTGTCTGGATCTCGATACACTCCAGCACATCAGGAATGGTGATACGGGATTTTTCCAGGTCATCATCACTTGCAGCGCCGGTAAATGCTACCGGCTGGAAATTGACACCACGGATAACCTGTATGTTATCAGCCGCAAATTTCACAATTGCGCCCAGTTCCTGGTCATTCCTGCCCCGGATAACGGTTGGGACAAGTACGATGCCCAATCCCGTTTTAGCAATATTCTCGATTGCCTTTTTATGGATCTTCAGGTACGGGTTTGTTTCATGTGAAATTCCATCAAAGTGAAGGTAGATCGTTGATAACCCGGCATCTTTAAGTTTTTTGGCAAGTTCCGGATTTTTTGCCAGAAGAACCCCGTTTGTCGCAATCTGAACCTGCGGAAATCCCATTTCTTTCGCCTTTTTTATGATCTCCACCAGATCATCCCGCATTGTCGGTTCGCCACCCGAGAACTGGACGGCAGGAGCAGGCACGGGTTTCTCGTTTCTTAGCACCTGCATCATCGATACGATCTCGTCAAACGTCGGCTCATACACGAACCCACAGGCACGGGCGTTTGCAAAACAGAAGTCGCAATCGAGGTTGCAGCGGTTGGTGAGATCGATGTTGGCAAGGAGTGTCTGCGAATGATGATTGTTGCACAAACCACAGGATGACGGGCATTTATCGGGAGGGGCAATATTCTGGGGATTTGCAACACCCGAACCTATTGTATCATACTGCGCAAACCGGTGATACAGCATGGGATCAGACCAGTAAACATGCCGGAATGTCCCATGTTCGGGGCACGTCCGTTTGATCCAGACCTTTCCCTCTTCTTCAATGATATCCGCGTCCAGCACGGACTTGCATATTGGGCATAGGCTGTGTGTTTTTTTTATTAACATTGATGTCCACCAGATGCAGCTCGAATTATTTCAATCAAATAGAGTAACCTTAATGTTTCAATCTGCTCTTTATTACAGGTATTGGAGTGCTGCTTTATTAGTGTTGAGTCTTTCATAATACCATTGCTCTCGGCAGTGCTTTCTGCCATCTGGATTATGCTGCCCGCCTACCTCCCGAACCCGATTGCGGCGCTTTGTGGTGGAGGTACTCCTATCGATTTCGGAAAAACTCTTTCTGATGGGAACCGGGTGCTTGGTGATGGTAAGACATACCGTGGATTTGTGTGCGGTGTGCTTGCAGGAATTGCTGTGGGATTGATCCAGATCGCACTCGTAAATCATTACGGGTGGGTTTTTTTACCCGTTCAGACCCTTACGTCAATCGTCCTGCTTTCGTTCGGTGCACTCCTCGGGGATATGTGCAAGAGTCTGATCAAACGAAGACTGGGAAGAGGCAGGGGCACAAAATGGCCGATTGCTGATCAATACGATCTCGTCATCGGGGCATTTTTACTCATGCTTGTTTTTGATCCGTCATGGCTTTTTGCGAATGTCACCCTGCCTGTTCTCATCATTATCATTATTCTCACGCCAGTACTTCACAGGGTAGTAAATATTATTGGTTATATCGGCGGCATTAAGGAGGTGCCATGGTGACAGATTCCATCGCAGAACTGCTTATTACTCATAAAGCCATCGAATTTGGGGATTTTACGCTTGCTTCCGGCATAAAGAGCCGGTATTACATCGATGTCAAATCAGCGATCACGAACCCGGAACTCCTGCAGGCTATCGCAACGACCATCGCGCAGACGTACGAATTTGATATGGTTGCCGGTGTAGCGGTTGGAGGTGTTCCTCTCGCCACTGCAGTTGCTCTTGTGGCAAAAAAACCCTATGCGATCATCCGCCTAACCGAAAAAAGCCATGGAAAAAAGGACGTAATTATCGGGAGTGTAAATGGAAAACGCGTGCTGCTTGTTGAAGATGTCACAACCTCGGGGGGATCAGCACTCTACGGGATTCTCGCACTGCAAAATGCCGGTGCAACAGCAGATCGGGTCGTGACCGTTGTCGACCGTGAAGAAGGTGCAGGTGAAATGCTAAAATCTCACCGGGTTGAATTGCTCCCGCTTGTGAAAGTAAGCGAGATTCTTAAAAGAGCAAACCATTTTTGATACAAGCGCACATGAGTTTGATATGAAGATACCTACCTTTCTGAAAGGATGAATATTTTTTTTAAGGTAATTTTTTAAAATAAACCGCTGTTGAGCTCCCATCATCATCACCCCCCAGAAAAACCCGGACCGGTTTCATACAAAAGTTGGAGAGAGCCCAAACATTATTCTTCACGAGTGCCCATACAAATGGATATGGAGATCGGCAACGGTCTGGATCTTTCGCCAAAGAAGGTCGTATATCTCAAGTATATCTTCGAGCGGGGCGCCATCGTGAAGACAAGCGATCTCGCATCGCACTTTGCTGTCGACCCTTCCACCATCACAAAGACGATGGGGGAGCTCACGGGTGCCGGACTCCTCGCACACGAACCGTATCATGGAGTCTCACTCTCCCAAAAAGGGAAACACTACGCAGAGTTCCTCGTCAAACGCCACCGCATCCTGAGCCTTGCCCTCACCCACTACGGGCTCTCGCACGATGAAGCGTGCCATGAAGTCTCGCGCTTTGAGAGCCTCGTCTCAAAGGAGACGATCGACACGATGTGCCGTGCAATGGGACACCCGCATGCCGGCATCTGCGGCGAGATCACCCATGATCCCGGGTGTATGGAGACCATCCAGCATACAGGAAACTCAACGGACAGCCGGATATAAAAAACGCACATGAACACTTACGCTCTCACACCTAACGACATGAAAACGGTGCAAGCCGTTTTCATAAGAAATAACAGAAACCATCATGGCACAGGTGTATTGAGGACATGAAACTGATCACGACACCATGACACACACCGGGAAGATTTTGAAGTGTCACATGACGTGCAGCATGAATCGCCCTCAAAATAATTTCCTGGAATCCTCGCATCCCCAATGACTGAACCATCGCCAGAATAAATACGGGAGCATCCATGAGCACTGCCGCATTCTCAAACCACATCCCGGACCTTGACCTGATCACATCATACGCTGAACGGCAGGACACGGTCTTCTCGCGGGTGAGCCCCTGGACAAAATGCGGCGCGCTTGTTCTCGTCATCCTGCTTGTCGTGCTCTCCCGCAACCTCGCGGTTATTCTCGGGCTTTACTGTGCCGTCCTCGCCCTCTACTGGCTTGCACACCTCCCGTTAAGGCGGCTCTTCGCATGGTACGCACTCCCCCTCGTCTTTGTCATCTCCCTTGTCGGGATCATGGCGTGGAGCGAACCCGGCATGCCCCTCTTTACCATCCCCGTCCCCGGCTTTCCTCTCACGCTCACCGACAATGGCGCCCTCCTTGTCTGCACCCTGCTCTTAAAGGCGCTCATATCGATCACGTACTCCCTCTTCTTTTTAATGACCACACGGTACCAGCACCTCTCGGGTATCATCTCCCGCATCTTCCCCTCACCGATCGACCAGATATTTCTGTTGGCATACCGTTCCCTGTTTTTGACACTGGAGATGACCGGCGCGATGTTAAAGGCGGTCCGTTCCCGTGGCGGCGGGATCGTCCACAGCATCCGGGTGCAGGGCAGGATCTTTGCCGGTGTCTTTGCGCTTGTGTTCATCCGCTCCTTTGACCGGGCGGAACGGGTGGAGAAGGCGATGGTGGCACGGGGTTACAACGGCACGTACCGTCTGGCAAACCCGGTGCCGCGTCCCAAGATTATCGAGTATTGTGTTCTCTCGGTATTCGCGCTTGTTGTGGTGGCAAGTGTATGGATTAGTAAGAACACAGGATGGGGATGAACGATGACCATCAGCCATAGAGAACCAAACGCACCGCACTGCCCTGCCTACGACAAAGCACGGGAGTTGATTCATGTCGACTGCGCAAGCCACTGCTACCCGGATGGGAGCGTCGGTATTCACGACATGTGCTTCTATGTCCAGAAAGACGAGATCGTCGCCCTGTGCGGACCGAACGGTTCAGGTAAATCGACATTAATCGAGCACTTGAACGGTCTTTTAACGCCCAACAAGGGAGCGATATCGGTGAATGGCAAGTTGATATCAGATGGGCATAAGACCGATCTCTGGAAGGAAGTCGGGGTCGTCTTTCAGCGATCGGATGACCAGCTCTTCGCGCCGACTGTCCTTGACGATGTGATGTTCGGACCGCTCAATCTTGGCATGACTTCAAGTGATGCAAAAAGCGCCGCACTTGCCGCGCTCGAATCTGTCGGTGCTTCTGATCTTGCAGAGCGGTTGCCCAACTATCTTTCAGGGGGTCAGAAACGCCTTGTCTCGATCGCCGGTATCCTCGCGATGAAACCTCTCGTGATCGCGTTTGATGAACCCACCTCCGACCTTGACCCGGTTCATGCCGGGATCATCGAACACCTGATCACGGATCTCCGCGAGAGGTTCGGGATCAGTGCGGTCATTGCCACCCACGATCTTGATTTTGCCGCCCGGATTGCCGATCGCATTTGCCTCGTGAAGGATGGCTCGGTCTTTGCCGAAGGGGAACCACGGGAGATTTTCTACGACACCGCGCTTATCCATGAAGCGGGTCTGGAACCGCCGCAGATCGTGAAAGTCTATCTCGAGTATTGCCGCATGCAGGGCAGGATCCCGGATGCCCGCCCGGTCCGGATGGACGAACTGATGGCGGCAATCCGGTAGTGCAGGAAAAAAAAATTCCAGATCATTTCCGGGAAAAGTTTGGAGTCGTCCCAACTTTTGCACAACCTTGATATTTTCATCCGGCAATGTATGCGTAAAACAGGGACGCAGCGTATCGTTTGTGTTTAAGGGATTCACGTAATGGCTCATATTCATCTCCAGGACGGATCGTTCTCCCTCTACTGGGTAATTGTCTGGTGGCTTGCAACAATCATCATCACTGCCGCTGCGGTGTTATGGCTCCGGAACAAAAAGAAGTGCGAGCCCCGCACGCTCACTATCGCAGCGTTCTGCACCGCTGCAATGTTTGTGATCTTTCTTGTTGAGATCCCAATTGCCGGCGGGGTCCATCTCAGCCTGACACCCTTTATCGGCATCCTTGTTGGTCCCGCCATCGGTGCATGTGTCGTCCTCATTGTCAATATCTTTACCGCTGCTGTCGGGCATGGCGGGTGGAGCATGATCGGGGCGAATGCACTCGTCAATGTGATCGAGGTGCTGGTGGCGTGGGCGCTCTATGCCGGATTAAAAAACGTCGTCAAAGGCACATTTCCCCGTGTTGCTCTCGCTACCTTTGTGAGCCTCTGCCTCGGCAACATCGCGATGATTGGGATTATCCTCATCTCCGGTGTGCAGGGCGTTACCCAGAGCCAGGGGCAGGTACTGTACGGGTTGACCCTCATCGCTGCTGTAAACTTCGCAGTCGCCGTGATCGAGGCAGTTGTTACCGGATTTATGGTCGCCTTCATCGAACGCACCCGCCCGGACATTCTCGGCAAAAAACCGTAAACATTGATCCCCGTCGAGCTGCACACCCGTCTGTTTGTGTGCTCTATTGAGGGATACCAGCCAGTATTTTTTCCCGTTAAAAGAGTGAGCGGATTGCAGCACCGAGAACTGGCGTAATCCACCGGAGCACCCGGGGATTCTTCAGGAGCTGCCGTGCAAGCGTTCCGGGGCGGTCCATGTCGCCATACTGCACGATGGCAGCGATGATCTCCGGATCATTTAACGCCCTCATCAACCCGTCGATACAGGCAGATGACATCTTCTGACGCATTAAAAAGATCCGGAACCCGAACGCGAGATCTCTGCCGATATCCGCCTGCCACCGGCGCTCGTAGTCAGCGAGTGCTACATCCCCGAATGCACCCTGTTCGCAGCACGACACCGCAACTGCTGCCGCATGCCGTGCCGATCGGATGCCGGTATAGACCCCGCCACCCGATGTGGGTTTGGCAAAACCTGCTGCATCCCCGACAAAGAGCGTGCGGCGCCCGTATGTCCGGGGCATCACCCCAAGCGGGAGTGTCCCGGTGACAAGGTGCACGCATGAAGTGCCCCCGGTCTTTTCGAGGAGCGCGTTGAACCGTTCCCGCACCAGCGTCTGCCCGCACAACCCGACCCGTGCCCTGCCTTCACCGGTCGGGATCTTCCAGCCAAAAAATTCCGGGGATGCATCTGGATATAATTCCACAAAACGTGGATCGCACTCACAGGGTATGTCCGCCTGTATACCGGATAACCAGACCTTCGCCCGGGGCATTCCGTAGAGACGGGCGATAGTGCTCCGCGGACCGTCTGCGGCAATTAAAATCTTAAACGGGATCTCCTCATGCCCGTTGATCCCCCGTATGAGAACATGTGTTCCACGGACATCATATACTGCCGTTTTGAGCCGGAACTCTGTACCGGCATTTGCCGCTGCCTCTGCCATTTCCCGGTCGAGTGCCCCCCGGTCCACGACAACGGCTTTTGTTACTTTTGCATCGATGAGAAGATCGCTCCCTGATCCGGTGACTACGCGGGCACCGGATACGTTGTGTAATACGGACCGTTGGGAAACCCGGCACTCAAAAAACGCGTTATTCGAGAGGAGCCCGGCGCACTGCACCGGGTAACCGATGGTTCCATGCTCTTCAATGCAGAGGGTAGAGAGCCCATGCTCAGCACATACCTGTGCGGCTGTACAACCGGCGGGTCCGGCACCGATTACAATGACATCGTAGGTCATGTGACAGGCTCTCCAGAATGGGGAAGCGCGGGTATTTCCTGCGCTGTTAAAATATTATGGAATAGTTATTGATCCTTTCCCTTTGGGGGGGTACAGGTTTTAGACATATGCACAGGAGGTGGGGAGGCAGGTTCCTCTTTGAGATACCAACCCATAAAAATTGAAAATATCCCAAAGACAAGCGAGAAAACACCGAGCACCGTAAGGATGAGATCTTCTCTCGTGACTGGCACGTACCAGAGTAACAATGCGCACAAAAGACCTGCAACGATAAATGCCCCTGCGATAAGGTAATGTTTTAATCTCGGGCGGGTGAGCGCAAGCGAGATCCCTGATAAAGCTGAGTAGAATGCCAGTGCAGCAATTACAATAACAAATAAGATCGTGACAAGATCGGGGATGATGAATGAAACAATCCCGATGATTAATAAAACAGTGGACGCCAGAAACCAGAACAAAGACCCCTCACTATGGGAGGTGATGGCAAGGAAAATGCAAATGATAAGCCCTGCGACGATAATCACCCCGAACAATGCTGAAAATATGGCAAGCGTAGGATCCGGGACCGTTATTGCCAGACCCCCGAATATTATTCCTATCAACCCCTTCACGAGGCATGAGATCTTCGCATCCATGACATTACCTCAATTCCTGTTCTGATATAATTTGGCATCCGCTCCATTTGAGGTTAACCTGATTGGGTTCCCGCACGAGAGGAATGTGGTGGTGCGGGAACATTTTGCACGGGTCACCGTGACGCATTCCTTTCCCTGCTTTACTCGTAGATAGTGCTGCCATAAACGCTCAAGTGCATCATTGTGTTGCGTCACATTTATTGCAGACGCGGACTGTACTGATCCTTGTGTATGGGCGTTACGACCGTGCGTTTTCTATTACAGAGGAAAACATAAGCCTGCGGATCGACAGCGGAAGTTCCCTTCCGGAATATGTGCGGGAATGTGGGGGGAACCTTACCGGGAAGCATCTCGCATCAGAGTACGACGCGATCCATATTCACCCGGTTGAACCGGTAAACCTGCCCCAGGAGATCACCCATTATCTTGAGATTGTATTCCCGACTATTGTCCTCCCACCTGCCAAGCAGAAAAGAATATTTTTAAAATTCCCGGTAGAGATCGGTGTGTTTTTTGAGATTCGCGGGGAGATGAATGTCCTTGATATCTTTTCACTCATTCCGACAAAATTTTCCCTGTACGGATCCCCCAGTAGAGGTGTTATCACCCGTTGGTACCGTAGTGAAATTTTTTCGGAGATCCCGGCAACCGATATGTATCGTGAGGGCGTTCTCGAACTCACGCTCGCCAACCACTGCAATACAACGGTTGATGTGTCACGGGCAGTCTTTGACAGTCACCACATGAACCTGTTCTATGGCACCCGGGTGGGTATGACCGCAACGATGGAGGTCATATCCCCGGTGATTGCCCTCACGACATTTGCGACAACACCTCCCGAGGGGTGTCCGAACCGGTCGATAGACCTGTATACCGCACGCAAGTTTGCAGTCGGCACCTTTAAGGGATTTTTAATGGAGGCTGGCATGTCATGATGCCGCTAGGCATCCCCAATACTACGGCAGTCGTCCACACCCTCTCTGACGAAACTAATCTTATTGGCAGCGCGAGCCCGAGAGATATTGTTTTTTTTATCGTTCTGCTTGGGATTGCCTATTTTGTCGGCATCCTTGTTGCCCGGTACCTGAAACTGAAGATGAGCCACCGGATCAAGCCGGACCAGCTCGCCCGTCTTTGCCTTGCGGTACGATGCATCCTCATCCTGGCTGCCATTGGGATCGCTATTCCCGGATTTCTTGATTTGAGTTTTACGATCCTGTTGCTCATTTTTGCAGGACTTGTCGCGATTATCGGGTTATCGAGCCAGAAAGTTATCTCAAACATGATCGGCGGTCTTGCCATACTGTACGAGTGCCCGTTTGGAACCGGGGATTTTATCAGTACCGGTGAAGTCTCGGGGACTGTCGTATCGACACGGCTCTTTTCTGTGCTTGTGCGAACGACGAGCGGGGTGTACGTCCAGATCCCCAATGACCAGATATATTCATCCGATGTTTCCAACTATCATGCAAATGTTGCGCAGCGGTATGAGTACGTGGTGGGGATCCGGTACCAGGACGATGTGAAAAAGGCAATTGCGATTATTTTCGATATCCTGGAAAGCTACACATTTATCTTAAAGAACCCGGCTCCGGAAGTTTTTGTGAGCGATATCGATGCGGATAGCGTGAGAGTCAAGTTACGCATCTGGTTCCCCTCAGGCTGGGCGAACCTGAAAGATGACGTGTCGCTCCGGATTGATATTTTACCACGGGTGAAGGCGATGCTGGAAGCGGAAGGTATCGAGATGCCGTATGCGCACCGGGAGATCCTGTTTGCAAACCAGTCGCCGGCTTTACCGGATACGGGTACTACACAACGTCCGGGTGGGTTTGCATACAAAAAGGCGCCGTGATTACCGGTAACTATCTTTTTTATTTCTGCCCGAACCCGAAAAAGTTGATTTTGAATAGTTTTTCCAAGGCATACAGGACGCCAAAGAAGATCGCTGCGTAGAGTATGAACGTGACGATAAATCGTGTTGGACCGGTGATGCCTGCTACAGCCACAATCTTATTGGACCATGCGTCTGCGATGACAATGGCACAGAGAATGCCGACAAAAAAGATCAACCATTTTTTAACAACTGCCCTATCCATAAATATTCTTAGCCGTGTGACTATTAAAATTTAAAATGGGGTAACTGCTTGGATACCCCATAAACGTGCACTCATCATTTTCCCGTGCGGGTACTCTCAGTCCCAGTGCGGGTGTTTTACACCGGTTTCATGTTCACCCTGATTTGTGTGGGGTACTGGCATACAAAAGGCTCTGGAGTATCTGACATGCTATTTACCGGGTGTGGGTCATTATTCTGCTCACCATCGCACTTGTATATCAGTCATGTCCTTTCGGATTCTATTCCTGTTTCTGCACACCCGGCAGTGTGAATGATAATAGTGTACACTTTTTTTTGCTCTTTTTTTAAAATCCACCTACACCTTCGCCGTTCTCACTCCAGACTCCGGGACCGGCTTCCCTTATTTCAGGTTAAAACCCTGTTTTTTAGACCCCGGAAAAAATGATACATGCTTGATAATCCTGCGTATTTTTCACAAGTACCGGAGCCGACGGTTTTACGGGCTTTTCCGGTATGTACCGGCATACCGTGGGGGGAAAAGGAGCCTGAAATGGGTATATTTTTGCCCGTGTGTCGTATCCGGGATACCAGATGATCTAACCTGCCAGAGATGTGGCAAAACAAGAGGATACGTGAGAAATCACCCCCCATGTCAAAACCATTAAAAAGTTATACTCCATTCCATCACCTACAGGCACTCCAGATCAAACAGAAGGATCGCGCTGGCTGTGATACGTGACGTTTCTGCTTGTGATCAACCCTGCGGCAATAAGCCCCTCAAACGGATGTGCTGCCATCAGACGCTGGCAGGACTGCGCAGGAAATGGTAAAAAAAAGGGCACGCCACCTTAAACGTGCCCAAATGGTGTGAGATCATGAAAAAGATCAGACCAGAACCCCACCCGGATACTAAAATTGTCCGGGAGAGAAAATCCATTCCAAAAGAAGAGACCGTGAGTAAACCCCCCAAAGTGAGTTTTCCCATCATCGGTATCGGCGCCTCAGCCGGCGGGCTCGAAGCGTTTGAACTGTTCTTTAAAACAATGCCAGTCGACAGCGGCATGGCGTTTGTGCTCGTCCCTCACCTTGACCCGGGGCACGCGAGCATGCTCTCCGAGATCCTCCAGCGGAACACCACGATGCCGGTTCACGAGGCGCAGGACCAGATACCAATCCAGGCGAACCACGTCTATATCATCCCGCCAGCAAAGGACATGTCGATCTTCCATGGCGCGCTCCACCTGAGTATTCCTGAACAGGTACGGGGGATGCGATTGCCTATCGACTCTTTCTTCCGCTCGCTCGCCGAGGACCAGGGGGAACGGGCGATCTGCGTGATCCTATCTGGCAGCGGGTCGGACGGCACGCTCGGGCTCCGGGCAATCCATGGCTCAGGCGGAGTTTCCTTTGTGCAGGACCCCTCTACCGCAAAGTATGACGGCATGCCTTCAAGCGCCGTCCAAAGTGGGCTTGCGACATACGTGCTGCCGGTCGATAAGATCACCGGGCAACTGGTCGCCTATGTCAGGACCATCGCTGATACCGGTGTTCCCCCGGCTCCTCCGGTTCCCGCAGCATTAAGTGCCATGAGACGTATTATGATGCTCCTGCGGTCGAAGACCGGGAACGACTTTTCCCTGTACAAGCAGAGCACGATCAATCGCAGGATAGAACGGCGGATGGTGGTGCATAACCTCAAGGATATGGACGCGTACGCCCGGTACCTCCAGGAAAACTCCGCCGAGGTCCATATTCTTTTTAAGGAACTGCTCATCAACGTGACCAGCTTCTTCCGGGACAAAGAAGCGTTTCTCGCGCTGAGTAACGGCGTCATGCCCCGGCTGTTTAACGATAAACCGGAGAACTATATCTTCCGGGTCTGGGTGCCGGGGTGCGCCTCCGGTGAAGAGGCATACTCGATTGCCATGCTCTTCCGCGAGTATATGGACAGGATCAAACAGGAGTTCAAGCTCCAGATCTATGCGACGGATATCGATGACGATGCAATCGTAACTGCACGGGCAGGTTTGTACCCGGCAAATATCGCTATCGATGTCTCACCTGACCGGCTGCGGCGGTTCTTTTCAAAAGAGGAAGCCGGGTTCCGGATAAAAAAAGAGATCCGGGAGCAGGTCGTCTTTGCGATCCAGAACGTGATCAAAGACCCGCCGTTTACGAAGATGGATCTAATCAGCTGCCGGAACCTCTTAATCTATCTCGAAACCGAACTCCAGACCCGGGTGATTCCGGCGTTCCATTACGCGATCAGACCGGGGGGGGTGCTCTTTTTGAGCCCGCCGGAAGGCATCGGGAATTTCACCGATCTCTTCACCCCGCTCGATAAAAAATGGAAGATCTACCTGACGAAACCCTCTCTTGCATCCACCCGGACGCTTGTCGCTCAGCGCTTCGCGTGGACCCGTGACCAGCCGGAAAAGGAAGCCGTCGAGGGTGCCGGCAAGAAGGATAAGACAAACTTTGCCGAACTCACCCGCCGCGTGCTCCTCCAGTCGTTTGCCCCCCCGTCAGTCATCACCGATGAGAAAGGCGACATCGTGTACGTGCACGGCGATACGGGCAAGTACCTCCAGCCGGCACAGGGGCAGGTGAGCACCAATGTTATCGATATGGCACGCGAGGGATTGCAGCTGGACTTACGCTATGCGGTCCAGAACGCCGCCGCGCAAAAGAGAACGGTTGTAAGTAAAGACCTGCCGGTCAGGACGAACGGCGGTGTTCACGGGGTTGACCTCACGGTTCGACCGCTTACCGACCCGGAGGCAACGCGGGAGCTGCTGCTCATCAGTTTCCAGGACACCGAGTTGCAGCCTATGGAGAAACGCACGCCGGTAAAGCGTCTTACCGGAAAAGGGGCGTCGAAGCGCGTCGAAGAACTGGTGCAGGACCTTGCGTACACCAAAGAGAACCTGCAGGCGACGATCGAGGAGATGCAGGCGGCAAACGAGGAGCTCAAGTCAACGAACGAGGAGCTGCAATCAACGAATGAAGAGCTCCAGTCCACGAATGAAGAACTCGAGACGTCAAAAGAGGAACTACAATCGGTCAATGAAGAGATCGTGACGGTGAATTCAGAACTTCAGGCAAAGATTGAGCAGCTCACGGGCATCCAGAATGACATGAAGAACCTCCTCGAGAACGTCAATAGCGGCACGATATTTTTGGATGATCACCTCTCCATCAAACGGTTCACCCGCGATGCGATAAAGGTGTTCCGGCTTGCGGCATCGGATATGGGACGACCACTGGCTGATATCCGGTCACTGATTCCGGATGTGGATCTGGTCACCGATGCAGCTGCGGTGCTTGATTCGCTCATACCAAGAGAGACTCAGGTGAAAACGATCGGTAATGAATGGTTCCAGGTCCGCATCATACCGTACCGCACGTTGGAGAACGTGATCGATGGCGTGGTGCTGACCTTCTCCGAAATCACTGCGCTAAAAGCGGTCGAAGCTGAGGTTCGGGTTGCCCGCGATTATGCGCAGAGCATCGTGGACACGGTCAGAGAGCCATTACTCGTACTGAACGACACGTTTGAAGTGGTCTCTGCCAGCCGGGCGTTCTACCAGACGTTCGGCGTTACGCTGGAAGAGACACAGGGGCAGGTGCTGTATGAACTCGGGAACAACCAGTGGGACATTCCACGGCTCCACGATCTGCTGGAGACGGTGCTACCGGAGAAGACATCTTTTGAGAATTTCGAAGTCGAGCACGATTTCCCCGGCATCGGGCAGAAAAAGATGCTCTTAAACGCCCGTCAGATTATTGGGCAAGAGGGTGCCCCCCATCTCATTCTTCTGGCAATGGAAGTGATCCCGCTTCCCGGCGCAATGGGTGAGAAGGGCAAACAAGGCTGACAGAGCCGGAAGAGTGACTGATGGCTGCAAAAAAGAAGAAGCCGGAAGAGAAGGGAGCAGGTTCATCCGGCAGCACCCGTTCCCTGCGGGATGATGCGGAAAAACAGCTTTCACGCTCTCGGAAGATTTCTCCCGACCTCGCGGGGCAGACCCCGGAAGAACTCATCCATGAACTCCGGATACACCAGATTGAACTTGAGATGCAGGCAGAGGAACTCAGGAAATCGAAGCTCGCGCTGGAAGAATCACGGGACACGTACCTTGACCTCTACGAGTTTGCCCCGACAGGCTATCTCACGCTGACCGATAAGGCATTTATTGCCGATATGAACCTCACGGGCGGACAATGGCGAGACTTTGGTCATCGCACTATACCGTCACGCTGATCGGGATCTTGACATTTTTAATCTTTTTAGTTGAGGGTAACAGGTTCACGGGTAGGGGATCGCCATGCTCAATATAGGATTCGACCAGTTTTCGGGCAACGTCCTGTGCGATCTCCATCGTTTCGGCAATGGTCCGCCCCTGTGCGACAAGACCCTGAATGCATTCGCTTGTTGCAAGATAGCCCCCTCCGTCAAGTTTCTGGATATTGATTGAAATAAGATATTCGGACAAAGGATTTTCATCTGCTCCTGTGTTTGTAGTTTTCCCGGGTGATAATAATAAGTTTTTGAGCAATATATCAAAAGGCATAAGGGCAAGCATCCCCAGTCTTGATATTTATTGTGATCCGGGTGATTGTGAGGAAAGAACGACGGTTTCAGGATTGTTGCAGAGGACAAAAAGCGCCTCTTCACCCGGGGTTTTGGGAAGAACACCGGGTTTGGTCTGTTCCTCTCACGGGAGATTTTCGGGATCACGGGAATCACGATCACCGAGAACGGTGTACCGGGCACAGGAGCACGATTTGAAATAACGGTGCCGAAGGGTGCGTACCGGTTTACCGTGACCGGGGAAAAATAAACCGGGGAAAATAACGAGCGCCGGGATCAATCCAACGCCACATCATCCGCCGGCACAAACAACGGCGCTCTTTCGTCGTGATTCCCGTTCGAGCACCGGAGTCTGCCTGCCGCCACGGAACTAAAAATTGCTAATTACCAATGAGTAACTTTTATCAATTCTGCTAATTAGTAATTAGTATGGTATCCACAGAGCTCCTGCGGCATCTCGTTATCCAGCAGAAAAGCCAGATCGAAAAGGGTGGCGTATTTGTCGAACGGTCGATCTTAAGGCAAGTACTCGATGCGTTTGCCGACAACCGGGTGCTCGTCCTTACCGGGATACGGAGATGCGGCAAATCCACGCTCTTAAAACAGATCATGCGGACCAAAACCCGGTACTGTTATGTTAATTTCGAAGACGAGCGGCTTCTCGGTTTCCGGGCAGAAGAGTTCGAGAGCCTCAATGAAGTCTTAATGGAAGTGTATGGGGCTCCGGCAACCTATTTCTTCGATGAAATCCAGAACATCGACAAGTTCGAAACATTTGTCCGAAGGCTCCAGGACGAAGGGAAAAAAGTAGTCATCACCGGCTCGAATGCATCCCTGCTCAGTCAGGAGTTCGGCACGCGGCTCACGGGAAGATACAAGAGCTTCGAAGTATATCCATTCTCCTTTGCCGAATTCCTCAGCTTAAAAAAGATCGGTGTGAAAAACGGTGTGAAAGAGTCCCTGTATATCGCGGAAGAGAAAGTAAAACTGAAAACAGCATTCAGCACGTATGTTGAAAGTGGCGGGATGCCGGAGTACCTCAAAAACCAGGACAGTGAATACATAAAAACACTCTATGACAACATCATTTACCGGGATATCATTGCACGGTACTCCATCCGGAGACAACGGCTCGTCAGGGAACTTGTAGGAATCCTTGCATCCGCCATCTCGCTTCCCTTTACGTATAACTCCTTAAAAAAGAGTCTCGGGCTTAAAAATGCCATCACGGTCAAGGAATACATCACCTACTTAAGCGGAGCATATCTCTTCTTCGAACTGCTGCGGTTTGATTACTCGGTAAAAAAACAGCTGAATTCCCCGAGGAAGTGCTATATTATCGACACAGCGTTCAGCCTCCTTGGCGGTTTCTCCCTCTCACCCAATAAAGGACGACTCCTGGAAAATATTGTATTTATTGAACTCAGGCGCAGGGGCAAAGAAGTATATTATTATTCTAAAAACCGGGAATGTGATTTTATAACAAAAGACGGGAGGAGAATATCCGGGGCAATCCAGGTGTGCCATGAATTGAATGATGAGAATCTGGACCGGGAAACCGAAGGTCTCCTGGAGGCGATGGCTGACCTTAACGTAAAAGAGGGTATTATCCTGACAAGCGATCAGGAGGAACTCATGAGGTCTGGGGAGACAACAATTATCATAAAACCGGTCTGGAAATGGCTTCTGGAAGGAAGCACATGAGTTTCGGGTTATACCCGATGCGGGAGATCCTCGCGATCACCGGGATCACGATCCGGGAGACCGGCGAACCGGGCAAAGGAGCACGGTTCGACATGGTTGTACCGAAAGGGATATGGCGTTTGGCAGGTAATGGTGCATGATGGCAGCAGCAATACGAATCTTGCTTGTCGATGACGAACCCTCCCTTCTCGATATCGGCAAGTTGGTCCTGGAGCAATCCGAAGATTTCAACGTAACTACAGCACTGAGCGCACCCGAAGCGCTCCGGTTGCTCGAACAGGAACAATTCGATGCCATCATTGCCGATTACCAGATGCCGGGGATGGATGGCATCCAGTTCCTTTTCGAAGTGCGGACACGTTTTAGTCCGACCCCGTTCATCCTGTTCACCGGCAGGGGCAGGGAAGACGTTGTCATCCAGGCGATCAACAGCGGAGCAGACTTTTATCTTGAGAAAAGTGGCGAACCGGATTTGCAGTTTGCAGAACTTGCGCACAAGATCAAGTCAATGGCATTACGGAAAAGAGCGGATGATGCGCTCCGGATGAGCGAGGAGAAATACCGGCACATAATCGAATACTCAAATGAGGCAATTGTCGTCGCACAGGACGGGATGCTGAAGTCGGTCAATCATCGGGCGGTTGAATTCACCGGGTATTCAAAACAGGAACTTCTGTCCATGTCATTTTCTACAATTATCCACCCTGATGACCGTGCAATGGTAGTAGAGCGGTACCAAAAACGGATGAAAGGCGAGGATGCACCCTCCCGCTACCCATTCCGGATAAGTAAAAAGGATGGAAGCACCAGATGGGGTGAACTCAGCGTCGCTGCTATAGACTGGGGTGGACGTCCCGCTACGCTGAATTTCATAACAGATATCACCGAGCGTAAGAAGGCAGAAGACGCACTGCGGGAGAGAGAGGAACGGTATAAAAACATCTCCAAAGCGACAACGGATTTTGTATTCTCCTGCATCAAACCGGAGGGCGGCACCTATTCCATCGATTGGATAGCTGGTGCCGTTGAACGAATTACCGGATACACAATCGATGAACTGCTCGCCATGGGGTGCTGGAGGTGTCTGGTCCATCCTGATGACACTTCGGTTTTTGATGAAAATATTACCCATCTCGCCGCTGGAACATCCAGTGCCTGCATACTCCGCATCCGAACAAAAAGCGGGACTATACGATGGCTTGCCGTCAACACAACGCAAGTGCCTGCTAAAGATTCCTCGTCGGTCAGCCATGTTTTTGGAGGTTGCCGGGATATCACCGACCACAAGCAGGCGGGAGATGCACTTGCAGAGAGTGAAGAGCACTTCCGCATGCTGCTCCAGCATATCCCTCTGGTATCAATCCAGGGCTACAGCATAGATGGCACTACGCATTACTGGGACGAGGCATCCGAGCATCTCTATGGATATACTGCCAGTGAGGCTATCGGAAAGAATCTTATCGATCTTATCATCCCCCCGGAGATGCA
>Ga0247841_10006391_pt1 | contig 18255 bp, 12 predicted proteins | sample LaCruzMarch2015__2_FD_192410 | JGI IMG/M metagenome (GOLD analysis project Ga0247841, IMG submission 192410) | Freshwater microbial communities from meromictic Lake La Cruz, Castile-La Mancha, Spain - LaCruzMarch2015_18m | ecosystem: Environmental > Aquatic > Freshwater > Lake | place: Spain... | reverse complement strand
GAAGGCGCTTTTTCCATGGCCGCGGCCGGTTTGGCCGGGACCGGCGGGGGCTGGAAGAACCGGGTATAAACCAGCGGCCAGGCAAGCATAAGCGCAAATAAAGCAACGATAATGATCAGGTCTTGTTTTTTCATAATGGTCTATAATCTGATTTCTGATTGTGGATTGCTGATTTTTGATTGCTGGCATTCAACCTGCGCCTTAAGACAGAGATCAAGGATCGGCAATCCGCAATCAACAATCGTAAATCAGCAATAAGCGTTCCACGCGCTCACGGCACGTGATCCACGCCGCCGGGATGAAATGGGTGGCATTTGCCCAGCCGTATGATTCCCAGAGCGAGGCCCTTAAAACATCCGTGCTTGTGAATGGCTTCCCGGCAATAGGTGGAACACGACGGATAAAACCGACAACAATCACCCAGTAAAGGCGAGATCGTGATCTGGTATAGCCGCAACAGCATTATTAAGAGTTGACGCATAATTCAATGTGTAGGAATTTTAAACTTTCGATTGGATTCCCGCTTTCGCGGGAATGACAGAATGGATAGACATTGTTTGTCATTCCCGACTTGATCGGGAATCCAGTGTGTTTTTGTCGCCGCCTTTGGCCTAATTTAATGCATAGGAATTTCAATCTTGGTAGCCGCGCCGGTAACGGCGTGGATTCTTCCGGCCACGGCGTAACCGCCGCGGCTACATGAAACAGTTGCCGTTCCTGCGGCATAATTCGATGCTCACAAATTTTCAATCCTGGTAGAGCCGGTTTTCCGCCAGCTTGCCCGCCATAGCTTTAGTGACGGCGGGAGGCGGATTCCGCCGATGGACGGACAGGCCCGCTTACGGCGGACAACCCTGCTTGGTCGGCCAGGCGGTTCAGCTCATCAACCAGGTCGTCCCAGGAGGCCTTTACAACCGCGGGTCGTGCCACCAGCACGACGTCCATAAGTCCCTGGAAGCCATGCCGGTTCAAGCGGAAAGCTTCCCGCAAACGACGTTTTGCCCGGTTGCGCATGACCGCTGGCCCGATCCTTCGGCTGGCCACCACGCCCAACCGCAGGGCGGCATCCTCTCCCATGTAACACCACAAAACCATTAATCGTCCGACGAACCGCCGCCGTTGTGCATAAGTTCGTTCGAACTGCAATCGCCTGGTCAGGCGCTGGCGCCTGGATAACCGGCGACCGGGTTGCCGCGTCCCGGTGATCATGGATGCTGCCCCCCTGATAAGAATGGCCCCCTGCCCAAAATGCTGCATCCGTCAACTGGCAGATTGCAAGCGGCCGGTGCGCGGCTAATCAACCGTCAATCGCCGCCGGCCCTTTTGGCGGCGTTGCGCCAAAATCTTGCGGCCATCCGCCGTCCGCATGCGGGCACGGAACCCATGCTTGCGTTGTCTTTTTTTAACGGATGGATGATAAGTGGGATTCATGAATTATCCTCGATTAGTATGGCTCAATGTTCAACAGCCGGTCTTTAGCCGAAAGGCCGGGACCAGCAATGCAAATGGCAATGATCCATTTCCGTGCGTGCTTGTCAAGCTTGGAGCTTAATTTAAATCCAATTAATGCAGATATTTAATGGCGATGAAGCCGCCAACCAGCAGAACACTGAAGAGGATCGTCAGCATTTCAAAATAGCGGTCAATGAATTGCTTGATCGGCGGTCCAAAGAAGTAAAACAGTCCGGCCACCAAAAAGAAGCGAAGGGAACGGCCGATTAGTGATCCCAGTACCATGTCCTGCCAGAACTGGATTTGACAGATCCCGCCGGCGATGGTGAAAACCTTGTAAGGAATGGGCGTAAAGGCCGCCGTAAAGACATAGAGAAAGGCATTTTGCTGGTAATACCCCTGCACCTTGGCAAAGACCGCCTGGGCTTGATAAAAGTTGATGATGGGCTGTCCCACCGTCTCCCAGAAAAAATAGCCGATCCCGTAGCCGGCCATGCCGCCCAGCACGGAGCCAATCGAGCAAACCGTGGCAAACCACAGGCTTTTGCGCGGCTTGGAGAGCGCCAGCGCAATCAACAGCACGTCGGGCGGAATCGGGAAGAACGATGATTCCGCGAAAGCCAGCAGAAACAGCGCCGGCACACCGTAAGGTGTATCGGCCCAATGCAAAACCCACCGATACATTTTCTTAAGCCAGCCAAAGGGGGCTTGATGCCAGGCGGAAGATGGTGGCGTAGTTGATTCCATAAGGAAACTCATCTAATCAAACAGGGTGTTTCCCGACGAGCATGCCGGCGGGGAACACCCTGTAATGCTTGGCGGATTGGCGCTTAGAAATAACAACGCACACCGGCCTTGAGGCCGATATCATTATTTTTGGCGTCAGTGCCATCGGCGAAGGCCTTTTCGCTGGCCAGATCGAAATACAGTTCCGAATAAATAGCCACGCTTTCCGAGAGGAAGAATTTCAAGCCGACGGCAGGTTCCCAGAGAATATAATTATGCTCCGAGGTGTTGCGATAATACTGGCCGAAACAGTACTCCAGGCGCATGGAGAAGTAGGGCATGATAAACGAGTCCAGGTCCAGGTTGGCTTCCCCAAAGCCGCCCAGTCCTAAGCCCATGTCGTTTCCGTTTCCGTTAAAACCCCAGTCCACGATGCCGCCGAATTCGATGTTATCGAACACGAAATAGCCCAGACCGGTTTCGATCAGCCAGTCAACTTTGCCCTGCGGGTTGTTAAAGTCCATTTGGCCGCCCAGTCGCAGTTCCAGGGTGTCAGCCGGCAGGGTGGCGCCAAAGCTGGTCACCGCCGCCGCCATCATCGCGATCAATGCAAGTTTTTTCATGCCTTGTTTCCTTGCCATGGTAAGTTATCTGAATCGTGTTTATTCACCAACCGTTCTTTGCCGTGTTTCCGCCAACTGGTAAAAAATATCACCTCCTGTCTGTGGATTGGATTAACTTAATGATCGGGTTCGCCTGCCCGACCGCCTGCAATCCGTCGGCTGACGGACGTAGCACTGCGGGCGTATTCATATACCGAAATAAAATTGTGTCAGCGTTGACGGTATTATTATGTAACCCCGCCGGAGGTCAAGTAAATTTAATTACCGAAGCCTTGAGTCCGTCCGCGGCCGGGCGGACCTCGGTTTGGCATGCGATGAAAAGATTGGCCTCCGGGTGACCCGCCTCCCAGAGGCGCGCTTCGGTTTCCTGCACCGCGCAGGTGCAGCGTTCAAACATGTTGGCGCGGTAGATACTGCGCGGGGCCTGGCCAAAACGATCGTGGGCTAACACCATGGCGACTGTATCAGGTTCGTCGAAGCCGGCGAAAGTGTTGCCGATCAGCTTGAAGGCGCCGCTCACCACGACGGCGGCCGGCACGCGGGTCGCCATGCCGCGCGTGATCAGATTATCCCGGAACAGGGAAGTCGGGCCGCCATGGCTGATCAACTGCACCGGCTTCAGGCAGCCGTCAATTGTGTTGGCGTGCATGTTCCAGTTGGCCGTCGGCGCGATGACTTCGAAGGCCTGATCAACGGCCAGGCCGTGGGGTTGCCGCGTCCGGAAGCGGACCGTCTCCGGATCAAAATCCTCGATCACCAGGGTGCCGGTTGGCCGGCCGTCCTGCAGGGCAACCAGCGTCCAGCCGCAGTAGCGGTGTGATTGCCGGCGTTCGCTGGGCACGAGGCAGTATTCATAAGTGTTCATATAGGCCGTGGCCGGCGCGGGCGTAAACGTCTGCGGATCGATGATGCAGCCCACGTTCGACCGTGAAACTGCGGTCACAATGCCTTCCCCGCAATTCCGGATCAGGTTGTCGTGAATGATCGCGTTCAACGCCGGCTCGGTGATCCGGATTGCCGTGACATCCCGGTTCGGCGCGCCGCGCACATAGATCTGATTGTCATTGACCAGCATGTCCGGCGCCGCGACATGGATTGCCGTGCGCGCCCGGGATTTTTCCCCGATGTTGGTCATATCGAAGATATTGCCGGTTACGATGGCGTTGCTGGCCGGCAGGTTCCCGGCGCTGCCGGCTCCCAGGACCCAGACCGCCGAGGTGTTGAAGTTGACGAACAAATTATTGCGGATCACAATCTGCGTTGCCCCCGCGGAAGCGCAAATGGCGTAGAGGCCGTAACAGGTCCGTCCCTCAAAAACATTGTCGGCCACGATATGCTGTCCGGATGGCAATTCTTCAAGATGCGCCGTCCGGCCGCGGATGTTGCCCATGGCCACCGTGCCGGCGTTGCGCACGTAGTTTCCGATGAAACGGACAAAACGGGAAGAGCCTTCCCAGGCGCAGCCGCCGACATCCACGATCCGGCAGTAGAGCACGCTGGTGTTCTCCGCAAAGTCGTTGTTATTGAAGGCATTCCTGGCGGAATCGACGACCGAACAGCGCAGGAAGGTTATTTCCTTCGTGTAATGCTCCGGCACGCTCAGGCCCTCGCGGTGCGGGCCGCGCGAGTAGAAGCATTCATGGGACATCCGCGTGCCATGGCAGTTCTCCATCAGCACGCGTTCCGTGCCGTGGATTCCCACGCCCGCGCACATGTTGGCCGCAAACCCCCAGATAGACGAAGCGCCCAGCAGGCCGATAGCGCCGCAACAATCCCGCTTGTCGTAGCCGGAATGGCCGATCATCTTGAAATTGCGGATGTTGACCTCTCCGCCTTGCTCCAAGGTCAGGCAGTTGCCCTCGCCTTCGCTTATATCGAGGATCGCATGGAGGCCGGAGGCGCCCTCGATCGTGATCCCCTCGGCCTTGCGCACAAAGAGCCCGTGAAGCAGGCGGTATCGCCCTGTCGGGAAAAAGACGTTTCGCTTTTCCCGGATTGCCCGATCGATCGCGGTCTGCAAGGCATCGTCAGCGCGATGACGCAGAACGGCGTCCTGGACCGTGTGCGTCGGGGCGTCCCGCAGCGTGAGGCGGTTGCCTTCGATGGCTTCGATCGCCGTCGCCAGGTGGCTGCGCAAACTGAGGACCACCGTGTATCCGCTTTCCCAGTTATAGGGATTAAACCGCACTTCCAGTCCATCGCGCAACGGCTGCCAGTCGCCGGTAATCGGCCGGACCGGCTGCCAGGCGCGGCCAAAATTATCCGACCAGCGGAAGGTGGCGGAACCACCCTTGGGCATATCGAGAAAGAGAATGAGCCAGTCGCCCTGGCTGCCATTATAGCCGCGGAGTTCCGCCGGGTCACCGCGCTCCTTGGGCCAAGGCACGTTTATGTGGCCTCCCTGCATGCAAAAACGGTCGCTCAGGTGGGGATTGCCCCGGAAGAGGACCACGTCCTGGCCCGGCCTGAAATCTCCCGGATCGGCCGCCGTAATCTGCCGGGCCCCAGCCGTTGTCACGGCCCCGGTCTCGAAGTCCGATCCGGAAACGCCGCAATCGCGTACGTTCAGCCACTGATCGGAACGCGCGCGGCCATGCTCCGCCGCGGGATCCTGCGCGCCGGCGGTGAGGATTGGGTCGATGGGTGAAATCATGGTGAAATCTCCCGGTCAATAATGCGTAACCGATAGTAAGGCAATGGAACGCCGATACTTGGCTTCAAATGCGTCGCCGCTAATAATCTTGCATAATATTGCGATTGCATAAATAATATAAAGTACTTTCCGTACAATACAAGATGGTTTTTTGGCGGGTTGCCAAGGCTGGACGCTTTTGATAGTGTCATAAAACAACACAACTATTTACCATGAATTACATGGCGTGGTAAAGCCGCAACCAAAGCGGAAGAGAGGAAACCACTGATTACGGATGAAGAGTCCTGGCTCATTTAAAATCATTTCGATATCCGTGTAATCCGTGGTCAAAGAATCTGCTCGTGCTTTGTAGCGAAGTTTTGCTACTTCGCAGAGTAGCATCGGACATGTGTGACGGGCGCTGCCTGAGTAGTAATATTTATGGACAATCCAAATCAGCCGGATAAAAACACCATCCCGCGGAAGCCGGATGATGACCGCACCAAAAACTTGATGCGCAACGTGGGATTATGGCTCCTGTTGCCCATCCTGTTCCTGTTTGTCTTCAACTTTTTTCAGAACGGTCGCGAGGTGGTTGAAGAAATCAAGTACAACCCGGACTTCGTCAGCCTGGTGGAAAATAAAAAAATCAGCAAGTGCGAGATTGTCACCGAACTTGCCGGCGCCCAGTTCATTCGCGGCTACAGGACCGAGATGGACCCGAAGACGGGCAAGCCCCGGCAGTTCAAAGTGGATATCGTGGTTACCGACGGCCTGCCGGCCTGGCTGATGAAAAACGGCGTGCCGTTTTCGTTCAGCCGTCAAAAAATCGACCTCTGGCAAATCCTGCAGGGCGCCTTGCCGTTTCTGCTGGTCCTGGGCCTCCTGTATTTCCTGGTTATCCGGCAGATCCGGTCGGTCGGCCATGGCGCCATGAGTTTCGGGAAAAGCCGCGCCCGCCTGCTGGCGCGGGACCACAACAAAATTACCTTTGCGGAAGTGGCCGGCGTGGAAGAAGCCAAGGAAGAAGTCGAGGAAATTGTCGAGTTCCTTAAAGATCCCAAAAAATTCCAGACCCTGGGCGGCCATATGCCCAAGGGCGTCCTGTTGATGGGCCCGCCGGGCACCGGAAAAACGCTCCTGGCCAAGGCTATCGCCGGCGAGGCCGATGTGCCGTTCTTCAGCATTAGCGGTTCGGATTTCGTGGAGATGTTCGTCGGCGTCGGCGCCTCGCGCGTGCGGGATATGTTCGAACAGGGCAAAAAAAGCGCGCCCTGCATAATTTTTATCGACGAAATTGACGCCGTCGGCCGCAGTCGGTTCAGCGGGATTGGCGGCGGACATGACGAGCGCGAGCAGACCCTGAATGCCCTGCTGGTCGAGATGGACGGGTTTGAAACCCAGGCGGGCGTGATCATCATCGCGGCCACCAACCGCCCGGACGTGCTGGATCCCGCGCTCCTGCGCCCGGGAAGGTTCGATCGTCAGATTATTATCGACTTGCCGATCCTGGAAGGGCGCGAAGATATTTTGAAAATCCACGCCAAGAAGGTCGCCCTGGGTAAGGATGCGGACCTCAAGCGGCTGGCGCGCGGAACCTCCGGATGTTCCGGCGCAGACCTGGCCAACCTGATCAACGAAGCGGCGCTGCTGGCTTCGCGCCAAGGTAAAAAAGCAGTGGACATGCAGGATCTGGAGGAGGCGCGCGACAAGGTGCGCTGGGGTCGCGAGCGGCGAAGCCGGGTGCTGGACGAGGAGACCAAGCGGTTGACCGCCTACCACGAGTCGGGCCATGCCCTGGTCCTGCAACTGGTGGAAAAGAGCGAGCCCCTGCACAAGATCACCATCATTCCGCGCGGCACGGCTTACCTGGGTGCGACAATGCAGTTGCCGGAGAAAGACCGTTACACCGAAAGCCTGATCAAACTCAAGGGCATGCTGTGCGGGCTCATGGGCGGCCGGGCCGCCGAGGAGCTGGTCCTGGGCGATATTACCACCGGCGCCGGAAACGATTTGAAGCAGGCGACGCATTTGGCCCGGCTGATGGTATGTAACTGGGGTATGAGCGCAACCCTGGGCCCGCAAACATTCGGCGCCCAGGAGGAACTGCTGTTTCTTGGCCGGGAGGTAGCCCGCAATCAGGATTTTAGCGAGGAGACTGCCCGGCGCATCGATATTGAGGTCGCCAAGCTGTTGCGGGAAGCCTATCAAAAGGCGATGGATATCCTTCAGCAGAACCGCGACAAGCTCGATATGATTGCCCGGCTTTTGCTCGAGCGTGAAACGCTGGATGGCCGCGATATTGAGGAAATCGCCAAGCATGGGCGCCTCCTGAACGATGCGGAACGTATGCCGGTGGAAGGCGCGGTGAAGCCGGAAGGGGCGCCGAAGTCGGATGAGGCGCCGATAACGCAAAATACGCAACCGGCGCATGGTGACGGCGCCATTGCCAAAGCGTTACTCGCGGATTCTTCAGTGCATCAAGGCTGATGTTGGCCATGGGGGGGGTAAATGCCGATCAAGATGTTGACCGTAGCACTCTGCGGGATGGTGTTTGTTGCCACACGCGTGGCCGTGTCCGAAAATCTCGATATAAAGAAATTGCCGGAGGAGGAGCAAGCATTAGCCAATACGGTTGACCCGTGGGGGCTCGCATTTAGCGATCAGCTTGCGCGGTTTCAGCGGCATTTCGGGAACTCGACGAATGCGTCATTCGTAGCGGGCTATACACATAGCCTCGTGAAGGTATGGAGGAACAAGTACTGGTTCAGGGGCGCGGAGGTGATTGCGCCCGGCGAGGCAAAGGAGATGACGCCCCTTTGGGGCACAGCCGGTTCAGTGGTCAGTTTTCAAGTGGCCATCCTGCCAAACACCGGTGCAAAGGCTTGCCACTACCAGGTCGTTGCCAAATCACCGGTTCCTACCCGGGTTTTCCGGGAGGAGTTCATCAAGGTGGGGTCGGCGCCGTATCCCAGGCTTGAGAGCGCTTACTGGCCGGATCCGCTCGTCCCGGAGAATGATTGCGAGTTGTCTGGAATCTGGGCCGGTGTTTTTTGGGTGGAAGTGGCGGTCCCCTCTGATTTTGGGCAGCACAGTTTCAAAGTGGAAGTTCGGGTGGCGGCGGATGCAGGCAGCCAGGCGGCTTTCACGGTGCCGGTCGAGGTCATAAATCTGAAACCAGATCCGCCTGACTTCCATCTTGTGGCTTGGTTCAACAAAGGCAAGCTCAGCGATGGCCAGTTCGCCGCGATGTGCGACCTGGCGCTGGAACACCATCTCGAACCCCTGGCCCAGTCCGAACTGACGGCGTTGTGGAGCACAAACAGTCCGGACCGATTCGAGCAACGGGTACAATCGTTGATGCAGAAGGGACAGCGTATTTTCCAGATCAATAAGCCGGATCCGGCGCTTTACGCTTTTCTGGTCAAGAAGGGCTGGCTCGATCGTTTCATAATCTACAGCAACGCGGACGAACCAGCCGAAAGCACTTTTCGCGCTAAGAATATCCCCTGGGCAAAGGATATCCGAAAAAGTTTCCCGGGGCTGAAAATATTCCTGGCGTCCGAATATCATCCGGACATGAGTGAGGGCTGTGACATTTGGCTGACGGATATCTCCAGCGCAAACTACGATCCGAGGAGCTTTGTCCCTCCGCTGAAGCCCCAATTATGGCATTACTACTGTCATTTGCCGATAAACTGGCAGATGTGCGCGCCGCTCACCCTGGCGCCGAATATGCAGATTGACAACGACGCCTTGGAGCACAGGCTGGCTCTCTGGATGTCATGGCATTACAAGGCAAAAGGGGTGTTGGTCTATGCGGGGAACTGCGAGTGGTCATCCTTGGGAACGAACTTCTGGAGCTGTCTGGATTTGAGCGGAAATGAGTACCGGGCGACCTACAAGTTTCCATATGGCGGAATCCACCACGGGAACGGCAATCTTATGTACCCCCCGCGAACTCCGGGCGGCGAACCGATTCCGTCACTGAGGTTGAAGGTCCTGAGGGATGGGATGCAAGACATTGCCCTCTTCCAAAGTGCATTGCGGAAATACGGCAATCAATTGCAGGTGTTTGTCTCGCCGGTGCCCGATGTCTTTCAGCATCCGCATTACTATGACCGCCTGCCTGAGACTCTGCTGAATAAAAGAGAAGCGCTCCTGAGAAGGATCAGGGAATTAGAGGATCGGTAGCGTTTGCTTGAGGGAAAATTGGCGGAATCGAGTTAACAAATAACAGCTGCAAACGAATATATGGACAAGCCTGATTCAGGAGACGATCAGATCTGGCAATGCCGGAATCGGGTGTTCCGGTTTGCCGAGCGGCCGTTGATCATGGGCATTCTGAACGTGACGCCGGATTCGTTTTCGGACGGCGGCCGCTATCACGACAAAGACCGGGCCGTGGAGCACGGGCTGCAGATGGTCCAGGAAGGCGCCGATATAATCGACGTGGGTGGAGAATCGACGCGACCCGGCGCCGTGCCGGTGTCTCTGGATATTGAACTGGAGCGCGTTGTCCCGGTGGTGGAAGCGCTCAGCCGCCGCGAAGGTGTTGTGCTCTCCGTGGATACCATGAAGAGCGAGGTGGCCGAGCGCGCGTTGGCCTCCGGCGCGCATATCATCAACGATGTGTCCGCCCTGTCGGCCGATCCCCGCATGGCGGACGTGGCCAAGGCCTATGGGGCGGGCGTTATTCTGATGCACAAGCGCGGAGAATCGCGTACCATGCAGCAGCAGGCGCTTTATGATGACGTGGTCCGGGAGGTGCGTGATTATTTGATTGCGCGCGTGAATTACGCAGAACGTTCAGGCTTGGCGCGGTCCACGCTGGCGATTGACCCCGGCATCGGTTTCAGTAAAACCGCCGGTCACAATGTGACCCTGCTGGCGCATCTGAGCGCTTTGCGCGCGTGCGGACGGCCGATCGTGGTGGGACTTTCCCGCAAAGCGTTTATCGGGCAGATAACGGGGCAGGGGGTGGAGGACCGGGGCGCCGGCACGCTGGGCGCACTGGCGTTCTGCCTGGGCGAAGGGGCGCATGTTCTGCGCGTCCATGACGTGAAAGCCTCCCGCGATGTGGTCCAAGTGCTAAGCGCGTTACTGAAGGAGAAACACCGTGTGGAGTCGAGTGGCATTTCCTGAACTGAACGGCTGGATTGAAATCCTGTGCCTGGCGGTTGTTTTTTATTACCTGTTCTTTTTTCTCAAGGGAACGCGCGGCGCGCCGGTGCTGACCGGCCTGGTTCTGCTGTTCATCGGGATCATTGTGTTGACCCGCCTGTTCCATCTGGATGCCTTGAACTGGCTGTTGGGCCGCTTTTCGGTCTATCTGGTAATAGCGGTGCTGATTATTTTTCAGCCGGAAATCCGGCGGGCGCTGGCCAAACTGGGCAAACAATCCGCCTTCGGCGGATTTGGTAATGCTATCAGCAGTGAAACTTTGGTGGACCAGATTGTCCAGGCGACGGGTTATCTGGCGCTCCGGAAGATCGGCGCCCTGATTGCCATCGAGCAGGCCATCGGTACGCGCCCGGTTCAGGAAACCGGCATCAAGTTGGACAGCGCCGTGACGCCCGAACTGCTGGCGGGTATTTTTTCGCCCCATGCGCCTCTCCACGACGGGGGCGTAATCATTGCCGGGCACCGGATCGTGGCCGCGCGGTGCATGTTTCCCTTGTCCGAACAGGATGAATTCAGCAAGGCGCTTGGCACGCGCCATCGGGCGGCCATGGGATTGAGCGACGAGACCGATGCCGTGGTGATCGTGGTTTCGGAAGAAACCGGCATGATTTCCGTTAGCCACGATGGGCGCTTGTTTCAAAACCTGGATGAAAATCACTTGCGCCGTTTGCTGTCCGGCTTGTTATTGCATGCGCGCAAAACGGACTACCGGGGGGCGCGCCTCCAGCGATTTGTCCGCGCCGTTTCCAGTTGGATGATCCACCGAAGCGGAAAGAAGCCTGCGGGGACTATAATGTAGTGCCCCTAATGGTTTTTTATTACATTAATTCCGAATCTGTCATTCCCGCGCAAGCGGGAATCCAGATTGGAAAGACTGGATTCCGGGTCAAGCCCGGAATGACAATCAAAGTAAAGTTATTAATGGGACATTACGCTAAACGGCATGAAAGCATTTTTATTACACAATCCGGGTCTTAAAATTTTAGCCCTGCTGGCGGCGATCGTCTCCTGGATGGCGATTCAAGAGACCATCAGCTTTGAGGTTGCCGTGCCGGATATCCCTTTGGAAATTCGCGTGGGGGAAGGCTGGGCCGTGTTGCGCCAGTCGGACCATACCGTCCGGGTGACCTTCAAGGGGTCCCAGGATGACATCCGTCAGATGGACCCGAAACAAATCAAGGCGATCGTGAATCTGCCCACGAATTCCATCGCCGGGTCCGGCGAAATCGTTGTGGAACTTTCCGCGATTAAAGCTCCGCGCAATGTGCGCCCGATCCGCGTGGAGCCGGAGCGAGTGCAGGTGAGCCTCGATCGCGAACAAGAGAAAAAAGTGCCCGTGAAAAGCCGCGCGGTCGGCAAACCATTCTGCGGTGAAGTGGAGGCGTTGATTTGTGAGCCGGCCATTGTGACCCTGCGGGGACCGGCCCAGCAGTTGTGGCAAACGGAATGGGTGTATACCGAATCCATCGACGTGGAAGGGCGTGTTGAGGGCTTTACAAAGCGATGCCGCGTGCTGATGCCCAGCGATGCCTGGACGCCCATCATTGAGCCGCCGGAAGTGCAGGTCAACGTGATGATTTCCGAGCGGACGGAGACCGTGGAATGGGACAACGTGCCGGTGACCGTTCTCGTCAAGCCACAAGCGCTGGGGACCGTCGAGGTCATGCCATCCCGGGTGCGGGTGGTGCTCACCGGGGCGCCGGAAACGCTGGAAGATTTGCAGGCTGTGGCGCCGAAGGTGTTTGTGGAATGCCTGGAACTAAATCCGTCTTTAACCTACGATCTCCCCGTGCAGGTGGTTCTGCCGCCGGGGAAAGCCGTGTCAGCGGCCGTTGAGCCGCATACCGTGCGTGTCGTGGTATCCAAGCCGTGAGCAGATGAGCGCTATAATAAATTCCAAATTCCAAGCTTCAATTTCCAGGGAAATACAACCAATTAAAGCAAAGAAAAAAATGGAAAGACAACCAGGATTTATTTTGTTTTTATTGTAATTTGATTATTCCTTGGAATTTGGAGCTTGGAATTTTTTGGTTGTCACGCCACTCGCGGAGCGCAAACGTAGTGACGCGGCGAGTATGGTCCGCGTTGGAACAGATTGGAGTCATACGCATGACAGAAACAAGTCAGGGACAGCATTCGGGGATTCGCGAGCTGGCGGGGATCGGGGTGTTGACCCTGAGCGCGTTAATGGTCCTGGCGCTGGTGTCCTATGACGCGGGGGATATTTCCATCCTCCAGGCGCCACCCAATGATCCGCCCCTCAATTTTATCGGGCCGGTCGGCGCCTGGTTCAGTTTCATGGTTCTTATGCTGTTCGGCAACGGCGCCTGGTTGATGCCGCTGGGCTGTATTTCACTCGGGCTCCTGCTCCTGTTCCGTCCGGCCGAACGGATTGGCTGGCGCCTGTTGTGGGCCTTTGTGTTTGTGCTGGCCCTAAGCGGTCTGCTGGCCTTGCATCCGTCGGGGTGGAGCCGGCTGGAGGAGCGGTTTAATATTACAGGTGTTACCGGCGGCGTTGCGGGTTGGCTGATTGCCAACCGGTGGCTGGCCGGGTGGCTGGGCCAGGCCGGCGCCACGATCTTGTTGATCGGATTGCTGGTGGTTGGGCTGATTCTGTGCGTTGGCTTTCAGCGCATGACCGCGTTCGGGCGCATCCTGGCGGAGTTCTCCCGCAGTTTGCGCTCCAGGATGGTAGCGGTCATGACGGCTCGCCGTGATCGGCTCGAAACCATTGTCCGCGAGGAGCACGACATTGCCCGCCAGATTGTACTACAGGAAAAGGCTGTACGCAAAGGGCAGCGCCAGGCCAAAGTTTTTCCCGATGAACCGATGGAAAGCGCTGTCATTCCCGCGCCGTCTCCGGTGATTACGCCAGCGGAACCGGAACCGCCTGGTGAAAAAAACATGTTACGGGTTTCCCCCCCCGAAAAAGCCGCAGTCCGGATGGCGAAACCGCCCAAACCGATCCTGCCGCAGGCCGATCATTATGAATTGCCGTCTATCAGCATTCTCAAACCGATCCCGGCAACTGCGGAGCGGAATATCGAAAGCGATTTCCAGACAACCGCTAAGATTCTCAAGGAAACACTGGCCGACTTTGGCATTGAATGCGAAGTGGTCAATTACGAGCAAGGACCCGTCGTGACCCAATACCAACTAAAGCCGGCGGCCGGCGTGCGCGTGGAACGGATTGCCCAGCTCAGCAACAACCTGGCCTTGACTTTGAAAGCCACCAGTGTGCGCGTGCAGGCCCCCATTCCAGGCAAAGGCGTGGTCGGTATCGAGGTGCCAAATTCGAGCGCCACCAAGGTGTATCTGCGGGAAATCCTGGAAGGCAAGACTTGGACCGCCATGCGGTGCGCAATCCCGCTGGTGCTGGGCAAGGATGTGTCCGGTAATGACCTGGTGGCCGACCTGGCCACCATGCCGCACCTGCTGATTGCCGGCGCCACAGGGTCCGGCAAAACGGTCTGCATGAATTCCATCCTGGCCGGCATGTTGATGTCACGGACCCCGGCCCAACTCAAGCTCATGCTGGTGGACCCGAAGCGCGTCGAATTTGCCAATTTTGCCAGTCTGCCGCATCTGGTGACGCCGGTCATTGTCGAATCCAAGCGAGTGCCGCTGGGCCTGCACTGGGCGATTAATGAAATGGAAAACCGATACAAGTTGTTTGCCAAGGTCGGCGTCCGCAATATCCAGGGTTTTAACAGCCGGCCGGTGGAACAAAAATTGCCGGTGGCCGAAATTGCCGGCGCAGAGGAGCAGGGAAAAACCATGCCCGATCGCCTGCCCTACATCGTAATCGTAATTGACGAGCTTTCGGATCTGATGCTCGTGGCGCAGGCTGACGTTGAAAATGCCATTGCCCGCCTGGCTCAGATGTCGCGGGCCGTGGGCATTCACATGATCCTGGCCACCCAGCGGCCGTCGGTCAACGTGATCACGGGCACCATCAAAGCTAATTTCCCGGCGCGCATTTCGTTCCAGGTGGCCCAGAAGGTGGATAGCCGCACGATCCTCGACACGAGCGGGGCCGACAAACTGCTGGGCCGCGGGGACATGCTCATTTTGCCGCCGGGCTCCAGCAAGCTGATCCGCGCGCAAGGCGCCCTGACCACGGATGACGATATCAATGCCATTGTGGAGCACTGGCGCAAGCAGGGGGAGCCTGACTATGAAATGCAGTTGAAAGCCAGCATTGAGAACCCCCGGCCCCCGGGGGACGGGGAATTTGATGACGAAGGCGTGGACGATGATCTTCTGCAGTCGGCCATCGCCGTTATCCGTGAAACCCAGCGGGCCTCGGTCTCGCTCCTCCAGCGCAGGCTTAAAATCGGCTACAACCGCGCCGGCCGTCTCATGGATAAGCTTGAAGATAAAGGCATTGTCGGGCCGGTCCACGGGTCCGATCCGCGTGAGATTTTAATTGACCTGGATGGCGAAATACCCGTCAATACGACCGAACCGGGAGGCGATGTGTAATGAAATCCATTGGTCAAATGTTGAAGGCTGAGCGCGAACGCCGGCAGATATCCATAGCCGATGTCGCCGCGGCGACGAAAATGACGAACACCTTTGTCAAGGCTATTGAAGCGGACAATTTTAGCGCGCTCGTGGCGCCTGTTTATGCGCGTGGGTTTATCAAGCTCTACGCCGAGTTTGTCGGCTTGGATCCGATGCACCTGCTGAAACAGTTTGGCGCGGACGGTCGCGCGATGCCTGCGTGGGCCCCAACGCCTCCTTCAGCGCGAACAGCCCATGCGGGCATACTGAAGCCGCCACGTCTGCAGCAAAGTGGTCCCTTGCCCGGCAACTGCCGGGCGACGGGGAAGCCCGCGCCGATTTCCGAGCCGCCCACGTCACCCGCGGCGGGTAAGTGGTCACTTGCCGCGCCACTCGCTCCGCTCGCGGAGCGGCTGGCCGCCGAAAGCGGCGACGTGACGCTTTCAAGGTCGGCATCCCTGCTTGCGGGGCGATTGTCCGCGCTGAACAGGACGTTTATCGCGCGCGTTCGCTGGCCGCGTTTTAAGCTTTCGGGCAGGCCCGCCTGCAACGTTGTGTGCCCGCCCGCAGCACTTCGCGCAGCGACCCGCCTGCAGTGCTACCTGCCCGCAGTGCTCCGCTCAGCGTTGCAGGCGGGTGCGCAGCATTGCGGGCAGGTGTGGGCAGGTAGCACTGCGGGCAGGATATGCCAGCACCTTTCATTGCCGGTCATAATCTGGCAGAGGATTTTTATCGTGGCCGGAGTTGTCCTGTTGATCATCGCGGCGAGCCTGGCCTGGGAATGGTCCAGTCGGGGCATGCCGTCCATGACGGATGCCTGCCGGTGGCTGGCGGAACCACCCGCGCCCTATCTGACCATCAACAATCGTTGAACCGTGAACCGCTGAACGTGGAACCTTGCCGACCTACCAGTCAATCCCTTTGCGGCATTTGACTCCGATGTTAAATGGGTGCTTGCGCGCCTGGATGACAGATACCATGTCGGCCTGCTTGATCAGGCGCGGATGGGCGCCGCGTCCCGTAAGCACCAGGTCAACCGACGAGGGCTTTTCCGCGACAAGTTGCAACAGGTCGTCCACCGCAATCAGGCCGCAGGTGACCGCGCAGTTGGCTTCATCGGCAATGATCAGCTGGTAAGCGCCGCTCAGCATTGCCTTCCGCAGGGAAGCCAGGCCGCGCCGGGCGGCGCCGATTTCGGCCGCTGTCGGGCGGCCTTTTATAAAACGGCCGCATCCGAATTGCCGGATCGTGATTTCGGGTAATCGCTGCAAGGCCTTGATTTCGCTGAAAGCGCCTTTTTTCAGGAATTGGCCGAAATAGACCTTGAGGCCGGCGCCGGTCGCCCGCAGGGCCAGACCCAATGCGGCCGTGGTTTTGCCTTTGCCGTTGCCGGTGTAGATATGAACGTAACCTTGCATGGAATGGCGCATGGTGCTGACGGCCCGGTTGGCGTCGGGCGAAAGGTTTTAGCATCGAACAGTTGAATTAATCATAGATCGCGGGCCGGTGTTTGTCCATCCCCGACTTCGGTCGGGCTATGCCATCGCTTCGTCCTAAATCCTTGCCTAAGACAAGCTGTTCTTCTGCGATTTATTAGGCAACGCCCTGATGCCACGGCTCGGCAGGGACGCCGAGCCCTACCAGAAGCCCTGTTTAGTCCATGGATGTCTCCAGGTAGGGCTCAGCCTCCGGCTGAGCCGCTGCCACAAGGGTGCACATCCACTATCTCACCATGCGCAAAGGGTATTTAGGCGAGGATTTGGGTTCGTCGCCGGGGCTGGACAAACAAGGGCTCATAATCTATGATCAACAACAGATTCAGACTAACTCTCTCTGGCTCGGAAGTTTGGGCAGCGGTCAATATCTTTCAAAAAGGAAACAAACATGCATATTCCGAAATGGGCGTTGTTTTTTGATTTCCACACCATGCCGGCCAACCCGGATGTGGGCAAAAAATTCGACATGGATGCCATCACCGACTGGTTTAAGGCGTGCGGCGCCGACTTCGTTGTCTTCCCGATGCGCTGCAACCTGGGTACGGCCTACTATCCGACCAGGCTGGGCATTCCGCATCCCGCCATGCAAGGCGACCTTTTCGGCGACCTGGTCAAAGCCTGCCATGCCAAAGGAATTGCGATCTCCGCCTATATCAACGTCGGTCTCAGCCATGAGGAGGCGTATCGGCGGCGCGACTGGACGGTGTTGCGCGCCGATGGCCGCATGTACGGCGAGCAGTTCAATAACTCGTTTTGCCGCCAGATGTGCTACAACACGGGGTATGCCGAACATGTGATCGGCATGGTCCGCGAAGTTGTTGAACGCTATAAAGTGGATGGTTTGTTTTTCGATTGTTTCCATACGGAAGCCTGTATCGGCATCGAATGCATGGAAAAAATGAAGGCGGAAAGGGTGGACTGGAGCGATCCGGTCCAGCTAAACGATTTCAACTACCGCAAGATGCTGACCATGGGGCGCCGGCTGTCGGAGGGTGTGCGCGCGATCAATGCCGATCTCCTGCTTTACTTCAACGGGATTGATTACGAAGCCCAGGCCGAATTCGGCAGTTACCTGGAACTGGAATGTCTGCCGCAGGGTGGCTGGGGGTACGAAGTGCTGCCCATGATGGCGCGTTACATGCGCACGCTGGGCAAGCCGGTGCTGAATATGACCGGCCGGTTCCAGAAAAGCTGGGGTGATTTCGGCGGCGTTCGCACAACACCCGCCTTGGAATATGATTGCATCTACGGCATTGCCAACGGCCTGCCGCCGAGCATCGGGGATCATTTTCATCCGCGCGGCGACTTGAATCGCGCGGTGATGAAATTGGACAAGGCCGTTTACAAAAACCTGCAGCCGCTGCAACCGTGGATTGAGGGCGCCGTGCCCGTGGTCGACATGGCCAACGTGATGGCCTACAGCTACCCCGGATGTAAGTGGATCGGCGGCGAACGCCAGAAGCAAATGGAATCGGCCAATGGGTCATTAACGGCCGCCACGCGCATGTTATGCGAGCTGAAAATGCAGTTTGACAATGTTACCCTGGCGGCGCCGTGGGACAAATACAAGGTGTTGATTTTGCCGGATGAAATTGAAATCAGCGCAAAAATTGCCGAACGCCTGAAAAAACATCTA
>Ga0247841_10006390_pt1 | contig 18260 bp, 7 predicted proteins | sample LaCruzMarch2015__2_FD_192410 | JGI IMG/M metagenome (GOLD analysis project Ga0247841, IMG submission 192410) | Freshwater microbial communities from meromictic Lake La Cruz, Castile-La Mancha, Spain - LaCruzMarch2015_18m | ecosystem: Environmental > Aquatic > Freshwater > Lake | place: Spain... | reverse complement strand
TCATACAAATTTTGGGCTTCATTTAATTGCTGCTCAGTTACAGTACCTCCTTTATAAAGATTATTATACCTTTCCAAATCTTTTTTAAGTTTTGCAACACTGATGCTGGCTGTTTGAACAGCAAGTTTTTTTAGTTTATCATCAATGGTTGCTATGATGCTCCCTTTTAATTTTTCCTGTCCAAGTTCCGCATTCAATGAAGTAATTGTTCCCTGTGCTTCCGCAGCAATATCTATCTCGGAATATGCTTCCATATAACCTGTCAATTGAAGACTATCGTTTATTGCTATTTTTGAAACAGAGGAAACATTTACTGAAACATAAGCCAGATCGGTACTTACATCTTTGCTTGCATTTATTTTTTTATAGTTGGTTGACAGCCTAAACACAATAAGTGCTACTATGGCTATAGAAATGATGATGATAGTGATTTTTTTCATTACCTTATTATTTTTAATTATTGATAAATTTCATTAAATTACCTTTGGCTTTTTCAAGTTCAATACGGGCGATATAGAGATTAAGCAGTTTATTAAAATATGTGTTTTGAGCCGCCATGTATGAACTTTCGGACTGTATGAGGTCAAGAGTAGAACCGACTCCTTGTTGATATTCCAATTGCGTATTATTATAAACACTTTCGGCTAAGTCAAGATTTTCTTTTTCTCTATTGATGTTGTCTAACGCATTTTTATACTGAATTTCATAATTAGAAATATCAACTTTAATTGATTGTTCGGTAAGTAATAAATTTTCATTAGCTATTTTAATATTCAACTCCGATTGAGCAAGTTTTGAATTTCTTTGTAGTCCGTCAAAAATCGGAATAGTAAGTTTTAAGCCAATTCCTGAACTTGGATACCAGTCTTTATCTGCATCAAAAAAAGTAAATTCCTGCCGCTGTGCATTATAATTGTAATTGCTATAAAAAGATAAGGAAGGCAGAAAAGCAGAGATTTTTGTTTTTTTATCTATTTGCATTAACGATATGTTTGATTTTTTTAATTGGTAGTCAACAATATTTTCCATTTGAAATTTATCGGATGTATCTGTTTTAAGCAGATTATAGCTAATATCAATTGTAGTATCAGCTAATGCAATAGTGCTGTCAACCGGCATCCCCATATTATATTTCAGCGTATTTAAAGATTGAGAATAATTTAATTCTGCCTGTTCGAATTGGGATTTGGTATTATTATAACTGACCCTGATTTTATCTACATCAATTTTTTTTACCATCCCGTTTGCAAATTTTAGTTCTATTGATTTTAAGGATTGTTCAGAGGCAATAAGTGTTGATTTTAAAACATTCATTTGCATCTGAATTATTAATGTCTGGTAATAAATCAAACTAATGCTATAAACAGTCAGTTCGCTTGTTTTTTGCTGAGTAAGAACAGATATATCTTTGTTTGTTTTTGCTGATTTAATTCCATATATATAAGTGGGATCGTATAACTTTTGAGTTAACTGTGCACCGCCGGACACACTATATTTGTTACCAAATTTTACGGGGATGTATGTACCCGGAGTTCCCCCCATCATTTCAGCAGGCATAAGCTGGGTTGTAAGTTTTAAATTATCATCTAATTCACCCGACACATTGATTTGAGGAAGATAATTCCCTATCTGCTCGGTAATTTTCTTCTGTGAAATATCGACATTGTAATTAGCAATTTTAATATTGCTATTATTAGAAAGTGAATAATTGACACACTCTTTAAGTGTTAGTGGCTTTTGGGCATGCAAAGAAAAGTGGCTTATTACAAAGAATAAGGTTAAGAATTTTATTTCTTTAAATTTCAATGTTCTTCTCATCATATCATTAGTTTATAATAATAATGCAAATATGAAATCAAAATAATGGATTGAAAAATTATTGAGATGAAGGAATAAAGATTAGCGAAGAATGATACGTTGATGGGATATTATTATTGTCCGTATCTGCTATTGAATTCTTTAATATAGGTTTTGCCAATAGGAATTTCCCTTTCAGGAAGAGTTATAAAATTTGAGCGAACAGACTCAATTCGGTTAAAAGGTAAAATAAAACTTCGATGAACACGAACAAAATCTTTTAATGGTAACTTATCTACCATGTCATTCATCGTTATACGTGTCACAACAGTTTTTCTGTCTCTAATAAATATTTTCAGATAATCTGCCAGTCCCTCAATATATAGAATGTCAGGCAAAGGAATTTTTACCAAACTATAATCTGCACGAACAAAAATATGTTTATCTTCTGTACGATTTTGTTTGTTAATGTAATTATAATATTCATTGGCTTTGTTTACTGCCTGATTAAATCGTTTAAAGTTGATAGGCTTTAATAAATAATCAATAGCATTAAGTTCGTAACTCACCACAGCATATTCGCTGAATGCAGTTGTAAAAATTATCATGGTATTTTGCTGAATGGCTTTTACGAGGTTGATTCCATTCATTGATGGCATTTGTATGTCTACAAATAATAAATCTACAGGATATTTCCGTAAGTACCTTAATGCTTCAGTGGGATGTGTAAATGTTTTTTGCAGATTAATAAAATCCGTTTTTTCACAATGGGAATCAATCACCTTTAATGCCAGTGGCTCATCATCTATAGCAATAGCATTAATCATAACAAATTAATATGAAGTGATACATTGAAATCATTTTCTGTTTCTTTAATTGTCAATAAATGCCTGGAAGGATATATCAAACTTAAACGATGTTTCGTGTTTTCAATACCTAGTCCGTTGTGTTCGCTTGAGTTGGACTGAGTAATAACTTTATTGTTTGTAACCAGGAAATGTAATTCCGATTCGTTTGCTTTAATATTAATTCTGATGTTGCTATTTTGTTCAGAATTTACACCATGCTTAAATGCATTTTCAACAAATGGTATAAGCAACATGGGGGCAATTTGCAATTCGGTAAAATCTCCTTCAACAAAATAATCAAATTTTATTTTACTTTCTAATCGCAACTTTTGTAGTTCAATATAATTGTTAAGATAATTAATTTCATCTTCTAACGGCACAAAATCATTTTGAGATTCTTTCATAGTGTAACGCATCATTTCAGAAAGTTTATCAACCATATCAGCAGTTCGTGGTGATGTATCAATTGCTGTAGCATATATGTTATTTAACGTATTAAATAAAAAGTGCGGATTAATTTGCGATTTTAAAGAAGAAATTTGAGCAACTAATTTTTCTTTTTCCAATTGTCTAAGATGGTTGTTTATGATCAATGAAATTGATGCTAAAATTGAAATAATTAGCATCAAAAAGGTATTTGCTTTTAAAATAGGCCCTATTTTTACTAGTGCAGGATTAATGCTGGCTATATTATCTGGATTAAAACCAAATAAATTAAAAAATACACCTGACAAAATAAAAGCTGTAACGATGCTGGATACAAGCGTAATCACGTATAATAAGTATTTTTTTAATAAGAGGAATTTGGGAATTAGTACAAAATAATTGAAATAAAATATAACTATAAAAAGAAGACTTAAGATGATAATCGGAACTAATGAAATGTTGTTTGTTGGGGCAAAAGATTTCATTACCTGATAAGTGGAGAAAAAGGGAACCATTAATAGAAACCCCCATGCTATAAAATGAATTGAGATTGTAATAAATTTATTTTTCATAATTCAAATAAAATTTTACAAATCAAAGGTAAGTTTTTATTTTGATAAAATATTTGCGATAAATAGAATGAGTTCATAGAAGAACAAATAAATATAGTCAAAACTACGACGAAGTGTATCTTTAAAACATATAGCCTTGGACAGATAATGATTCTTTAATCATTGATACAGGTGTGTCATGCAGCACCAAAAAATCAAATTTTGATTTTAAACTTTATTCTTTTTAGATTATAATAAAAGAATTTGCTATTTTTCAACTTTCCCCGACCCAGAGGGTCGAGGTATTTCGCTGAAAAATTAACACTTCGTGTTACCGCAAATTCATTATAAAGAACTTTTTTATTTAACCCCGATGCAAAGCATCGAGGAATTTATTGATTAAAACAATGGTTAATGAAAACAGCAAAGTTGGAACTTTTCTTTTTGCCACCATATAGCCCGGATTTAAATGCAGTAGAACGAGCATGATAGTACATGAGAAAAAAGATTACTAACAATAGATATGTAATGACGCTTGAGGAGAGAAAAAAAGAATTTTGGAAAATGTTTTCGCATTTTCAAAAACCAAATGAAGAATTAAAACTTGTATGTGAATTTAATTATTAGACATTATATAAGTACTTTTTCAATAATATAAAAAAGGTCATCCATTTATAAATGAATGACCTTTTTTTATGCGTCAATTTTAACTATTTGCTTTCTACTATCTTTTTGAGATATACTGTATTATTTACTATAAATTTAATTATGTATATACCTGGTTTACTACCTTCTTTTTGGCTATTAAATTTATATGAATATTCTCCATCTTTTTGTACACCATTCACTATAGTTTCTATTTTTCTTCCCAAAGCATCCAAAACTTCTATATTTACATCCGAAGTTTCATTCAATATATAATTAATATTTAAATACTCCTTAAATGGATTTGGATAAATATTCGCTTTAAAATCTGAAAAATTAATCATGTCAATGCCGTTACCTCCACTCCTCCATATTCCTGTGTCAGTAGTATCAACAACAAAATCAATATGTTTATATGAAAAATCATAAGTTGTTATATGTAAATTATAAGTAGACATTAAGGGGAATCCAGGAATGTCAACATTTAATCTATATGTATATCCTACAGGAATACTATCAAATTCATAATGCCCTGTTGAATTTGACGCTGTATTACTTATTGGTTCATCATCCGGCTCTTGTTCCAAGAAAACTTCAGCACCAGACACAGGCTCTCCGGTTGCTTTATTTTGAGTATTATCAACAAAATAGATATTTCCTGATATTTCTCCAATTCCACCAATTTGCGGAACAATCTCGTACATAGTTATTATTTTATTTGTTATTGAATTACATCCTATTGATAAAGTATCAGCCTGCTGCCAAGTATAAGCACTATCATAATATGTAGGCATTAATTGTTTATAGTTTGTATCGTTTATTAATACTCTTAAAAGATAATTTCCAGGCAACAAATTAGAAAATGTAAATCCGTTCAAATAACTTGTTGTATCATACAGTTGAAATAATGAGTTTACATCTCTATATAGTTCTACTAATGCATTTGCTGAATTAATAGTTCCCTGACTGTATTTTATCATTCCTGTTAATGATGATAGTGGTTGTAATGTTGCATTTACTGTATCTGTTGCAGTACATCCGTTAATATCAGTAACAGTTACGTAGTAAGTATTATATGATATAAAATCAGGTATTTCAGGATTTTGTGAAGTAGAAACAAATCCATTAGGACCATCCCAAAAATATGATACTCCTCCACCGCTACTTAATTTAAGGGTATCTCCATAACATACAGGGCTATTGCTACCTGCATTTGGTAAAGGTAAATCATTAACCTGAATGTAATTCATTGCTGTATCTATACATCCATTTGCATCTGTATATGTATAAGTTATTGAATATGGATTTCCTGTTGTTCCTACTGTTGACGCATTAAAATACGAACCATTAACACCCATTCCTGAATAAGTTCCTCCTACCGGTGAACCACCATTTAACAAGTATGCTGTAGAATTAACACACTGAGGGCTTAAAGTTCCTGTAAATGTTACAGTTGGAAGTGCATTTACAATAATCTGTTTAGTTGCACTATTAACACATCCGTTTAAGTCTGTATATGTATAAGTTATTGTATATGGACTACCTGATGATCCCACTGTTGAAGCATTAAAGATTGTCCCTGTTAATCCCATTCCACTAAATATTCCTCCACTTGGTGATGTTACAGTATTTGTTGTTATATTATATAATGTATCACTTGCACATTGAGGAATTAAAGTTCCAATAAATGTTACTGTTGGTAAAGAGTTAATCATTGTTGTTGTTAATAAGGTGTCTGAACATCCATTGTTATCAGTAGCTGTTACAGTGTAATTTCCAATCATTAGAGTTGTTGCGAGAGCAATAGCCGGATTTTGTACATTTGAAGTAAATCCGTTAGGACCATCCCAAGCATATGTTGTTCCGCCATTAGCTGATAACTTCAATGTATCTCCACTACATACCGGGCTGTTATTACTTATTGTTAAAACAGGTAATGGATTTACTGCAATTGTATTTGTAGCTGTATCAATACATCCATTAGCATCTTGATAAATATATGTTATTGTATATGGGCTACCTGCCAAACCAACAGCTGAAGCATCAAAATTTGTTCCGGTTACCCCTGTACCTGAATAAGTTCCACCTGTTGGTAATCCTCCTGTTAATGTATATGCACTGAAATTTATACATTGTGAAGTTAATGTACCGGTAAATGTTACAGTCGGTAAAGCATTTATTGTAACATTTGTAGAATCAACTTTTGAACATCCTAATGAGTCCACTACTGTTACATAATACCAACCAGATATTGCTGTTGTTGCATTAAGTATAACAGGGTTTTGTACTGTGTCTGTATATCCTGCTGGACCTGACCAACTATAATCTATTCCACCATTGCCATAAAGTTTTAATGTATCTCCAGAACATATTGGACCATTGTTCGTTACTACTGTTACAGGTAATCCTGCAACTGATATTGTGTTTGTTGCAGAATCTGCGCATCCATTCACATCTGAATAAGTATATGTAATTGTATATGGACTCCCAGATGTACCTGCTAATGTTGCATCAAAATTTCCTGCGTTTACTCCTATTCCAGAATATGTTCCACCTGTAGGGTTACCTCCTGTTAACAAATATGTAGTTGAATTTATACATTGTGTAGTAAGACTTCCAGTAAATGTTACTACTGGTAATGGATTTACGACTATTGTATTTGTTGTAGAATCTATACATCCATTTACATCAGTATAAGTATAAGTAATTGTATAAGGGCTTCCTGATGCGCCAGCTATTGTTGCATCAAAATTTCCTGCATTTACTCCAATACCTGAATATGTTCCACCTGTAGGGCTACCTCCTGTTAACAAATATGTAGTTGAGCTTTCACACTGAGCAGTCAATGTTCCTGTAAATGACACTATCGGTAAAGGATATATAGTTATTTGTATTGCAATACTTGTATCTGATAAACATACACCTGAGCTTACAACCCTTCTATACCATATTGTATCTGTAAGAGCACCTAAAGTTAAACTATCTCCTGTAGCTCCTAATATTGTTGTAAATCCTGTTGTTGATCCAGATATACTGCTTTCCCATTGATATGTAAAAATTCCGTTTCCTCCTGTAGGGATTGTTCCTGATAATGGATTTGGCGTTCCGCCATAACATATTGATTGAACAGCACTTATTATATTATTTACAATTGGTTGATCAACTGTTATTTCTACTGTAGCACTTGTATCAGATGTACACACTCCTGATGATATAACTCTTCTGTACCAAGTAGTTTGACTAATTGCTATTGGTGAATATCCTGAATTAATTTCTCCAATAATATCTGTAAATCCAGTAATTGAACTAATTGTACTACTTTGCCATTGATAATTAAAAGTTCCGTTTCCTCCTGTAGGATTGGTTCCTGTTAATGAAGCAGGTGTTGAGCCTAAACAAATTATCTGGTTACTACTTATTATATTGTTACTTATTAATGAATCTATAGTTATTGCAATTGATAAACTTGTATCTGAACCACAAGCTCCAGAAGTTACAACTCTCCTAAACCAAGTACTTTGAGTTATTGATGGTGATGAATAATTTAAACTTGTTGCTCCTGAAATATCTGAAAATCCATTTGAAGAACTAATTGTACTGCTTTGCCACTGATATGTATAGCTACCGATACCTCCTGTTGGATTTGTTGCGATAAATCCCGATGGTGTTGTTCCAGAGCATAATGTTTGTTGTCCGCTTATTACATTATTTGATAATATTGGATAAACATTAATTGCTACAGCACTACTGGTACTAATTGCACATGATCCAGAAACTACAATTCTTCTAAACCATGTTGTCTGAATTAAATTTGATGGTTGGTAATCCTGACCTGATGCACCAATAATTGAACTGAAACCAGATATTGAATCTGTTATACTGCTTTCCCATTGGTAAGTATAAATTCCATTACCTCCTGTTGGTAATGAGCCTGTAACTAGGCTTGGACTTGATCCATTACATATTGTTTGTGTTCCGCTAACTGTATTATTTGCTATTGGTTGATCTATTACAATTTTAATAGTTCCACTAATATTTGAAAGGCATGCACCTGAATTAACAATTCTTCTAAACCATGTTGCTTGTGTTAAAACGCCTGAACTATAATTCTGTGAGGTTGCACCAAAAATATTAGTAAATCCAGTTGTAGAATCAATTGTACTTTTTTGCCATTGATAATTATATACATTATTTCCTCCTATAGGTGTTGAACCAATAAAACCACTTGGCGCTGTACCAACACATATTGAATCACTATTATTGATAATATTATTTGAGATAGGTAAACTTATAGTAATTAAAATTGCAGAACTACTATCAGCAACACAAACTCCTGATATTACAACTCTTCTATACCATGTGTTTTGAGTTAATATTCCAGGTAAATATGATTGGTTTGAAGCTCCAGATATATTTGTAAAACCTGTTGTTGAACCTAAAGTGCTTTTTTGCCACTGGAAAGTAAACGTTCCATTACCACCTGTTGGTGAAGAGCCATTAAGTGTTGCAGGACTGGTACCTGAACATATTGTCTGGGCAGAACTAATTGTATTATTACTAACAGGTAAATTTACAGTTACTGCTATTGAAGGACTGGTATTTGAAGAGCATACTCCTGTTGATACCATACGTCTATACCATTTTGTTTGAGTTAATGCACCCGGTGTATAATTCTGACCAGTAGCACCTGATATATTATTAAATCCGGTACTTGGACCTGTTATACTACTCTGCCATTGATAATTATATGTGCCATTACCTCCTGAAGGGGTTGTTCCTGTCAGAGGAGATGGTGTTGAACCGCTACATATTGTCTGAGCTGAGCTTATTGTATTGTTTGATAATAAAGGATACACTGTAATTAATACTGACGAACTTGTATCTGAGCCACAGCTTCCGGAAGTTGCTATTCTTCTAAACCAAGTATCTTGTGTTAATACTCCGGGTGAATAATTCTGATTTGTAGCTACACTTATATCATTAAACCCATTTGTTGAGCTTGAAATACTACTTTGCCATTGATATGTATAAATTCCGTTACCACCTGATGGTAATGAACCATTCAAAACTGTTGCTGATGTTCCGGAACATATTATTTGTGTTCCATTTATTGTATTGTTTGAAACTATTAAAACTGTTACAGTTGCATTACCTAACATCATTGATGTACAACCGTTTATACTAGTTGCTTCTACAGTATAAATTCCTGCTGCCATATTTGACCATGTCAAAAGCGATCCTGTCCCGTTTAATGGAGAACCTATATTTGAGCCATTATTTTTTAATTGATAACTAACTCCCGTTTGTGAATTAGAAAGATTAACCGGTAATCCTCCACTACAATTTGTTCCTCCTCCAGTTACACTATAAAGATTAGGAATTGGAGCAACTGATATATTTATGGTATCGCTTGCATAACAATTATTAAAATCTAATACTTTTACATTATAAATAGCTCCTTGTGAAGGAGTAACCGTAACTGAATCTAAATAAGAATTATTACTCCATGCATAAGAATACGGACTAGTTCCTCCATTTACTAACGCTTTTATTGTAATACTATTACCATTACATATTGTATCATCATTTCCAAGTGATACTGTTGGACTTTGGTTTACAGTAATTATCTTTGTTAATGATGTATCCCCACAACTATTTGGATCTGAAACTATTACATAATAATTAGTTGTTGTTGTCGGAGTTACGTTAATATCCTGAGTAGTTGAATTATCACTCCATTGATATGAGTATGGGGATGTACCTCCACTTACTATTGGTTGTATAATTATGTTTGAACCACTACATATTGTATCATCATTACCTATAGTAACTACAAGAGGTGCTGATACTGAAGCATACAAAGTATCGCTTGCTAAACAGCCAATTGAATCTGTAACTTGTACAGAATACATTGTTGAAACTGTCGGGTTATCATTAAGTGATGCAGTAGATGCTCCGGTATTCCATAAATAATCGGCAGATCCTGTACTACCATAAACATTTGGTGTTATGTATAAACTTGCACCACTACAAATTGTCCCCGGATCACCTAACATTACAGTAAGATTATTAGGAACAACATTTACAATTATTGAAGAATAATAAGTCATACTTGCACAATAGCTTGATTCGGTAATTGTTACATAATATACAGTAGTATCATTAGGGCTAACTACAACAGATGAGTCATAGGAAATAACATTTTGACCATACATATCATCTGACCATATATAATAATATGGACTTACTCCACCAGATGCAATTGCTGTTAAAGTATCTGAAACACCATCACAAATAACATTTTGTCCTGTAATATTAGCTGTAAAATATTGTATCATGTGTATTGTAATCGAATCAATAGCAGTACAACCTGTATTTTGTTCTGTTACAGTTACATAATATGTTGAAGTGCCACTTGGATATACATAAATATTCTCATCTGTTTCTCCGGTACTCCAGTTATAAGTGTACATAGCAGAGCTACCCTCCATACCTAAAAGCTCAAATGAAGAAGGACCTCCATTTTGAGGTGCAAATATCGTAGCTTGAACTGATCCTCCGCCAGATGTATTTGCATATAAATAAGTACTTCCATAAGGACAAAGTAATGTGTCATCAGCTGTTATATCAACAGAAGGAACATCTACATATTTATAGCTAACTGCAGTACAATTATTAGCATCCGTAATAGTAACAAAGTAATACGTTTCGGTGTTAGGAGATATTATTAATGTATCTGAGGATCCTATCATATTTCTATCATATGTACCCCAGCTATATGTATATGGCGGTGTGCCTCCTAAAACATTCGCTTTGATAGTATCAGTACTGCCACTACAAATAAGTGTATCAATGCCTAAATTAACAAGAATTTCTGGGTTTATAGTTATTGTAATGGTATCAGAAGCCTGACAATACTCTTGTGATGAATAATCAGTAACTGTAACTGAATAAGTATTTGAAGCATAATTATCAGTATAAATACCTGAATCGGTTGATCCTGTGTTCCAGTAATAATTGTCTGAACTTCCTCCAAGCTGATAAGCATCTAAATAAATTGATTCTCCATAACAAATTGTGGTATCATTACCTAAATTAATAATAGGGGTAGGAGAAACATCAATATATCCTGATGCAGTTGCTGTACAAAAATTAGCATCAGTTACTATTACAGAATAGTTCGTACTTATTAATGGTCGCCAAGAAATATGATTTTCCAAAGTATCTCCTACTACATCCCATGTATAAGAATATGGAGATGCTCCATTATATGCATTAACGGTAGCTGTATATTCTGAACCGGAACATAAAGGGTAACTACCGTCTAAGAAAACATAAGGACTGTAATTAACTGTAATATGAATATAACCTTCAGCAGTTGTACCAAAAACATCTGTAACAGTAACATAATAAGTATCATAACATCCTTCCGGACAAGTAATTAATTCATTTATTACTTGTGTAGTATCTCCATTTAGGTTATTCCATGAATATGTATAAGGACCTGTTCCTCCGCTTACTAAAGCAGAAAATGAAACAGTGTCTCCTTCACATACGGTAGAATCAGTGGCAGTGATATTTACAGTCATTTGACTCATCTTATATATAAAGGAGTTAATTGTGTCTGAATCCCAGTCATCTTGATCATCTTGATAGGTACAAGCTATATATACAAAATATGAAGAATCAATGGATAGTGAACGCCCAAAATCATAACCTGTACCCCCTAATTGTTTTGCCCAAATGAAATTTCCATTTTCATCAATCTTGGATACAAAAATGTCAGTTAAACCAACCGAAGTCATATTGAAAATTCCAACACCAGGATCAAAATCGGCTGTTCCATAAAAGTATCCTGTTGTATAAACATTGCCTAAAATATCAATGACTATTGAACTTCCTTGGCAATTACTTGTATCCCCTAATTGTTTTGCCCAAACGAAATTTCCATTTTCATCAAGTTTGGATATGAAAATATTTTGGTAAAGGTTCGGCCCCCCCGCAGATAAGTAATAATCAGTTACTCCCGGATCAAAGTTGAATGCAGATCTAAAGTATCCTGTTGTATAGACGTTACCAAAAACATCAACGGCTATTGAATTTGCAGAACCATAACTTGATGTGCTTTCAAAATGTTTTGCCCAAACGAAATTTCCGTTTGCATCAAGTTTGGATATAAAAATACCAGCGCTTCCTCCCGCAGATAAGTAATAATCGGTTACTCCCGGATCAAAATCAACTGTTCCTCCAAAAAAGGAACCCGTTGTATAAATATTGCCTGAAATATCAACGGCTATTGAATTTCCTTGACAACTATTACTTGTTCCTCCCATTTGTTTTGCCCAAATAAAATCTCCGTTTGCATCAAGTTTACATACAAAATTGTCATTAATTCCAATCGAAGTTAGGTCAAAAGTACTAGTTTCCGGATCAAAATCAATTGTTCCGTCAAAATATCCCGTTGTATAGACATTGCCAGACGCATCAACGGCTATTGAATTTACATGTGTATCCCCTAATTGTTTTGCCCAAACGAGATTTCCACTTGAATCAAGTTTAGATATAAAAATGTTGTCTCCAACTCCAGTCGAAGTTAAGTTGAAAGTACTCACTCCCGGATCAAAATCAATTGTTCCATTAAAATATCCAGTTGTATAAACATTGCCAGACGCATCAACGGCTATTGATTTCACATATACTCGCCCACCAGTGCCCTCAAATTGTTTTACCCATTTTAACTCAGCGTTTTGAGCTTGTGTAAAAATCGCACTGTAAAGTAGTGCGACAATAATAATAAACGTAATTTTAATATTCATTTCTAATATTTGTTAAATTAAAAAACAATTATCATAATAAATTTATAATAATCTAAATTTTGACTTAAAAAAAGATAGTAACTGCAAAGATATTAAAAAATTTATATAAACAAATGAAATTATTTTATATTTTTATTAAAATGGGTTTTTCATACTAACAGGCTGACCTGTTGCTTCAAGAACGTTCCACCAAAGTTCACTTTCCTGATTAATTTTTTTTCTTTCTTTGACAGTAACAGAAATTGGCAAATATGTAAATTGGTAATTCCAATTACCTACAACAAACCCAGTTTTGCCTGCCATTGCACCATGCACTGCATTTTGTGCCAATTGTGAACAAAATTTGCTGTCATTAGCATTTGCAGGAGCGCTCCTTATAATATAACTCGGGTCAATATATTTTATAGAAAATGGGAATTTTTGTTTTTTGTATTCTTCAGAAATTTTATCTTTTAAAAAAATTCCGATGTCTTTATTTAAAATATTTCCGGATGCGTCTTTCTGAATATTGTTATCAGTAAATAAAAACTGCCCTGCACCTTCCGCAACAACAATTAATGCATGTTTTCTCTCAATCAATCTTGATTTTAAAACATTTATAAATCCCATTTTGCCATATAAATCAAAAAACATTTCAGGGATAATAACAAAATTTACTTCCTGCATAGAAAGAGCAGCATTAGCCGCAATATAACCGGAATCTCTTCCCATAAGTTTAATTAAAGCAACTCCATTATATGCTCCTTTTGCTTCATTATGTGCATCACGTATTATATCATGAGCAATTGAAAAAGCGGTTTCAAAACCAAAAGATCTTACAATATAGCAAATATCATTATCTATAGTCTTAGGAATTCCTGCAACAGAAATTTTTAAATTTCTTTTTGTTATTTCTTTATAAATTGCATTTGCTCCTTTAAGCGTGCCATCACCACCAATGCAAAACAAAATATTTATATTCATATTTTCAAGAGAATCAACAATTCTTGAAACATCTTGTTCTCCTCTTGATGATCCAAGAATTGTTCCTCCAAAAAGATGAATTTGCTCAACTCTTTCAGGAGTAAGTTCTTCAAACGGATGATTATATTCGGGAATAAACCCTTCATAACCATATCTTACTCCAACTATTCTTTTTACCTTATACCTGTAATATAATTCCATTACAAGGCTTCTTATAACATTGTTAAGACCCGGGCATAAACCACCACAAGTAACAATTGCTACTTTTGTTTTAGCTGGTTCAAAAAATAAAAATTCCCGTGGTCCTGCTTTTTCAAAAGAAAGAGGCAAATCCGATGTATTTTTATATTTAATAAAATTTTCAAGGGATGTATCATTGAGTATTCTCTCTCCATCTTTTATGTAAGTAAAAATCCCACTACCTTCATTCTTTGATAAATTTAAAGGAGATTTAACCGAGCATTTGCCAAGATTATTTATATTAAATTCACTATGCATTAACCTTTAACTATTTTTATTTATTTGTACTTGAAAATTAGAACTATTTACTTTCTATAATCTTTTTTAGATATACAGTGTTATTCACAATAAATTTGATAATATATATTCCATTTTGTACTGCGTCTTTTTTGCTATTAAACTTATATGAATAATTTCCATCTTTTTGAATTCCGGTTACTATAGTTTCAATTTTTCTACCCAAAGCATCAAATATTTCTATGCTAACACTTGAGGTTTTATTTAAATTATAATTAATATTTAAGCAGTTCTTAAATGGATTTGGATAAATATTGACAGTAAAATCCGAAAATTCAATCATACCAACAGCGCCAGCACTTCCTGTCCTATATATTCCTCTCCCGGTGTCAGAAGTATCAACAACAAAATCAATATGTTTAAATGAAAAACTATTTGTTGTTACATTTAAATTATATGTGGAAAACAAAGGAAAACCAGTAATATCAACATTTAATTTATAAGTATGCCCTATTGGAATATTATCGAATTCATAATATCCCAATGAATCAGTTTCTGTATTACAAATAGGTTCATCACCCGGTTCTTGTTCCAAGAAAACTTCTGCCCCCGAAACAGGTTCTCCTACTGCTTTTGATCCAGTATTATCAATAAAATATATGTTCCCTGATATTTCTCCAGTTCCACTATTTTGAGGAACAAATTCATACATAGTAACTATTTTATTTATAATTGAATTACAACCAATAGTTAAAGTATCTGCTTGTTGCCACGTATAAGCACTATCGTAATATGTAGATATTAATTGTAAATAGTTTGTGTCATTTATTACTACTTTTAATATGTAATTTCCGGGCAATAAATTATTAAATGTAAATCCGTTTGAATAACTTATTGTATCATATAATTCAAATAAAGAATCTACTTCTATGTAGAGTTCTATTAATGCATTTGCTGAACTAATAGTTCCTCCGCTAAATTTTAGCATTCCGGTTAATGTAGATAACGGCTGTAAAATAGCATTTACAGAATCTATAGCTGTACATCCATTAGTATCAGTAACAGTTACATAATAAGTGCTATATGAAATAAATCCGGGTATTTCAGGATTTTGTAAGTTAGACACAAATCCACTTAAATTATCCCATAAATATGAATCACCTCCAATACAATTCAATTTAAGAGTATCTCCATAACAAACAGGACTATTACTGTTTGTTATTGGAATAGGCAAATTATTAACCTGTATATTATTTAATGCGGTATCAGTACATCCATTTACATCTGTATAAGTATAGGTAATTGTATACGGGCTTCCCGAGGACCCTGCTAATGTTGCATTAAAATTAGTTCCGCTAACCCCAATCCCGGAATATGTTCCTCCTGTGGGATTTCCTCCGGTTAGTGTAAATGCTGTTGAATTTTCACATTGAGGAGTCAATGTTCCTGTAAATGTTACTGTTGGTAACGAATTTATTATAGTCATTAATGATGTATCATCTGAACAACCATTACTATCGGTAACTGTTACAATATATAATCCTGAAAAAATAGCAGAGATTAATGGCAATGAAGGATTTTGTAAAGTTGAATTAAAGCTGTTTGGGCCTGTCCAAAGATATGATATTCCACCATTAGCGTAGAGTTTCAAAGTGTCTCCACTACATATCGGGCTGTTACTACTCGCTGAAATATTCGGTAAAGGATTTACGGTTATTTTATTTGTTAATGAAGTATCTGCACAATTATATGTATCTGTAACTATTACATAATAACTAGTCGTTGTTGTTGGGAATACATTTATATCTGGTGTAGTTGAAGCGTTACTCCATTGATATGAAAAGGGCGTATTTCCTCCTGTAACTGTTGATTGTATAATTTTCAGAGAGCCGCTACATATCGTATCATCATTACTTATAGTTACTGTAAGATTATTAGGAACTACATTTACATTTATTGACGAAGTAAATGTCATACTTGAACAATTACTTGATTCTGTAATTGTAACATAATATGTAGTAAGTATAGAAGGATTAACAACAATAGAAGAATCAGTGGATATAATATTTTGCCCACTAATATCATCGGACCAAGTATAATAATAGCTTCGTAATCCTCCAGAAACAAGCGCTGTTATAGTATCATAAGTATTAATACAAATTATAGTATCACCAATTATATTTGCCGTTAATGGTTGTGGTACATAAATTGTAATAGAATCCGTTGCAGTACAGCTGGTATTAAGCTCAGTAACAGTTACATAATATATTGAATCGTTACTTGGACTAACTGAAATATATGAATTAGTTGAACCTGTACTCCAATTATAAGAATATATAGAATTAAAACTATACATACTACCGTTCCATTGTGGAACATTTTGTACAGCAGCTCCTCCTCCATATGTATTAGCCTGTAGTGATATTGGATTATTTCCAGGACAATATACTGTATCAAAACTTTGTATTTCTACAAAAGGAACGTCAATAAACTTATATCCAATAACCGAACAATTATAAGTATCTGTAATAGTAACTTGGTAAAATGTTGGTATACTTGTATTAACAGTAATTGAAGTATCAATAAGTCCTCCTACATTCCAACTATAAGAGTATTGTGGAATTCCGCCTGAAACAATTGGGTCAATTAAATATGAACTTCCGATACACATAAAAGTATCAATACCTAAATCCGCAATAATTTCAGGATTTAAAGTTATAATTATGGTATCCGAAGCAGTACAACTCATTGGTGATGAAAAATCAGTAACTTGAACAGAATAAGTATTTGGACTACTATAACCATCAGAATAAATATATGGATCATAAGATCCTGTATTCCACGAATATCCGTATTGCCCCCCACCTTGTTGAGTTACATCTAAAAAATATGACACACCATAACATAATAATGTATCATTTCCTAAATTTACAACTGGAGAAGGATAAACATTTATAAAATTATTTGCAGTACCCGTACATGAATTTGCATCAGTTACTGTAACATGAAAATTAGTAGTTGTTATAGGATACCAAGAAATAGAATCACCTGTAATATTCCCTGTTACATCCCATGTATAAGTATAAGGGGGGTAAGAAGGGGTACTATAGGTATAAGCAATAGCTGTAAATAACGAACCCGAACATATAGGAGGTAAAGCAGAGCCAAGGTTAACAAACGGATTAGGGTTTACTAAAATTTGAATACTTGCAGTATCAGTTAGACCTAAACCATCTGTTGCAGTTACAGAATAAGTAAGAATACACCCTTGAAAGCATATTATTGAGTCATTAATTACTTGTGTAGTATCTCCATTTTGATTGCTCCATAAATATGTATAAGTTCCTGTTCCTCCGGTTGCCAAAGCCGAAAATGTAACAATTTGTCCATCACACACAGTTGAATCACTAGCTGAAATATTAACAGATATTTGACTACTTAATGATAAATTAAAAGTCAATAATATCAATAAAACGTCTAATAAAAAGTGAGTTTTTTTCATAAAAAATGGATTTATATTTTTTTAAAATTTAATCTTTGATTAGCTTAATTTACTAATAATTGTGACTTATAAATGATAGTGTATGCAAAGATATAAAAAAATATATACAAACAAACAAAATTATTTATATATTTTTTAAATGAATATCCCTAATCATACCTAAATTAAAAAAAATGTTTTAATTTAGCGGCAAAATGGAAGAGTTATGAATTTATTGAATTTTATAAATTATTTT
>Ga0247841_10006389_pt1 | contig 18261 bp, 17 predicted proteins | sample LaCruzMarch2015__2_FD_192410 | JGI IMG/M metagenome (GOLD analysis project Ga0247841, IMG submission 192410) | Freshwater microbial communities from meromictic Lake La Cruz, Castile-La Mancha, Spain - LaCruzMarch2015_18m | ecosystem: Environmental > Aquatic > Freshwater > Lake | place: Spain... | reverse complement strand
TGATACGATGAGGACGATCCTGTTCGATACTCTCGGAGATCGTTCTGTCGTCTGCGACGTTTCGAATATTGATTGGATGGTCAGGATTGCTTGGACAATACAAGTGCGCGACTTCTTCATAGCAACCCACTCCCCGGATACGCTCAACCTCACACTTCGCCGGGGAAATAGTCAAGTCTTCTCGTTCGATTCACTGGCGACGCTTCACGATGACGGAATTCTCTATCAATGGACACTGACCAATCTGGACAACTTTGAGAGGGAAGATGCTGGCGCGGAGTCCAGCGTTACGGTGGATTTCCTGCAATCAGGGAACTACCAGATGGAGGGGCTGGCGTGTAGAGGTGAATCCTCGGACAACGTGATCTGGACAATCGAAGTGCGGTCGGTAATCAGCGATTTTGCACCGAGGCAATTGCGTTTTTCGGTAGATGCGGATTCGGTCGCGATGTTTGACGTCATCCCGTTCAATCCTGAGTCGGACAGCCTCAGTTACCGGTGGGAGGTGGATGGGGACTCAGTTGGGAGCGATTCGACGGTAACGCTCAGGTTTGCGTGGGACGAGAGGCGGATTGGAAATCCACCCCACTTAGTAGCGGCGATAGTGAAGGACGGAATGGAAGGGGATACGGTCAGGTGGGAAGTAACGGTGAGGGAGCCGGATCAAGTGGGCAAGTGGACAAGTGGGCAGGTGGAAAAGTGGGGACTGCTCTCGGTCTCGCCGAATCCATTCAACAAGTCAACCACGATCCACTATTCCATTTCAGTCGAAGGAAGGGTAAGGTTGATTCTACACGATCTGGCGGGGAGGGAACTTTGTGAGTGTTTGAATTCAGACTTGAAGGCAGGTGTGCATTCTACGGTCATTGAGGCGGGGGAGCTTCCATCTGGAGTATATATAGCAAGGCTCGAATCAGGAGGTCGTCAAGCGATTCGGAAGATAGTGTTAATGAGATAAAGCAGAAAGCAGAAAGAAGAAACGCTAAGTGGAGAGGAGTCTCCGTTTCGCGTTTCATCGTTTCTGTTCTTACTTACGTTTCGGATACTTTTCCTTATTTCAGGCAGACTATCTTCAAGTACCTGTTGTCTCCCTTGCTGGATAACCTAAGGAAGTAAACTCCGACAGCTAATTTTAAACCATCTATCGGTGTTTCGAATATCCCCTCTGAGCCGACCCCAAAATCTCGCGTCCAGATTTCCCGACCGGTTATGTCAACCAAACTCAACTCCGCTTCTGAGAATTGCGGACAAGAACAACGTACTCGCGTTGCGGAGTTGAATGGGTTGGGACTTGCGTTTAAAGTCAGCGCTGCCTGTGAGTACCCCCCATCTCTGATCCAATCTGGTTCCAGAATATTAACGCTCCATGCAACACTATCTGACTCGGCGCCTTCGAACAGAAAACCTGCGATAAGATGCAGACCGATCGTTAGCTGATCGGTCTGCAGAAATGTTGAATCGGACACGCTGTTCCCATCGACTGTCCAAAGGAAGCGGACAGCTCCAGAATCTTGATTCGCCGGTGTCAACTCGAATCGCAGGGTCGAATCAACTGGAGCCGAAAGAGTCAATTCTACAGGCGACCAATTGAGTATAATCGATCTAACATCTATACTCCAAATTACCTGACAGGCGTCTCTATCGAGCGAGGCGTCTCCCGTTAGTTGATAAGCGCGAGGACGGTTAAATTGGATTGTAACGGAATCAGACATTCCGACATCCGCTGAGCTGTTATCAACCATATCCGTCAGGATCCACCGATATGCAACTCCTTCGTTAACAGATCTCACCCGGACGTTGAAATTGATGACATCGCGACGGTTAACGATCAGGGAGAGTGAATCGGGGGTCCAGTCGGAGATATAAATTGGTACTACGCTGATATTCCAACGAACAGAGACTTCCTGATCCTCCAGAGTCACATGGCATTCGATCAATTCCTCTCGCAAGCTGTCGAAAATAGCGGTATAAGCGCTATCTGATCCCACACTTTCCCCGTTCCTGAACCAGTCAAATGCAAGATCCCCTTGATTTATATATCCAGCGCGTACAAGAAAGTCAATTGTGTCACCCGGTAGAACCGAGAAGACTGTGTCGTGCGGTATATATTCAAGGAGCGTCAAGTTTAGCGCCAGCGGTTCTATCTTCAGCAGAAGCCCATCCACAGCAGAATCCTCGCCGACAGTAGCGAAATAGGCGCCGATCAGTTCGTTATCGTTTGTGGCGGCGAGTGAGACGAGTCCGTGATTGACTATTCCGTTCCGATTTCCAGGGGCGATCTCGTCAAACGCCCTCACCCAAACTGCCCTTCCATTCTCATCAAAGAGTATCGCGCAGGGCATCGTAAAACCTCCTGCCGTAGCGACATAACCGCCGGGAAGTCTGACGATACCGTGAAGACGTTCTTGATCACTGAATCGCTGCACATCGACTTCGGTATGCGAAGTCAACTCGCCTTGATTGTTAATGTAGAATATGGAGCAATTGCTCTCCTGTTCAAATAAGAAACCACAGAGAGCAAATCCGTCAGGAGTAGAGCAGATACCGCGCGCCTCCTGATTGTTGGCGATGACGAACTCCTGGGTCCATTGCTGCTCGCCGTCAAAGTCGGTCTTTAAGACCCAGATGGGCTTCGGTTCATTAGGCCAGAATTTAAAGCCTGCCGCGATAATGCCGTCTTGGGTCTCGCGAAGACCGTAAAGATAGAGTGAATGCCGATTGGCGTCGTCGTATTGTTGGAGCCAATCTCGTTCGCCTTGATAATTGAGCGAGTAGAGAAAGGCCGAATTCCTGAAGGCGGAGACAATGAAGCTCCCCGACTTCAACTCAATACAGGCATACGACGCCGCACGGAAATCCTCGGTCCGTTCCCAGATCAACTCGCCCTCATCACTTAGGAGCGCCGAGTAGGGATGCTGGTTTGAAACACCCGAAGTGAACAGATCAAGCGAGTCGGTTTCGATAACGGCATGAAGAGTGGCCGAGGCCTCCGGTCCGAAAACTCGTGACCAGATCAAGTCTCCTTCGGGGTTGATTCTGATCATCCATGGGCGATGGTTTGCGGAACCACATGCAACGATGTCATTGTTCACGGTGACGTACACGTCTTGCAGCAGGTCTTGACCGCCGGTATCATATGTGTGGATCCAAGCGATACCTGGCGCCTGAGCCATAGCAATGTCGGCGTATATGAGGCACAATACGATGGATAAAGTACTGGATTTCATCTCAATTCCGTATGCTTCGTGTGGATGATCGGAACGTGAAGATGTGGCGAAAGTCAAAGGGCACAGTATGTCTGTAAGAGAAGGCTGCTTTATTTGACTACTACCGCTTTCGCCAGTTTTATTTCACTCCCCGCCCGGAGTCTTATCAGATAAGTCCCTGCCGGTAACTGCCCGGCTTCCAGCGTCAGGCGGTGAGTTCCAGCCTCAACCATTCCGTCGGAAAGTCGTAACAACTCACGCCCTTGCAGGTCAAGCAGCAAAAGCTTGGCTTGAGAGCGAACGGGGAGGGAGTACTCGATCTCAGCGGTCGAGTTAAAAGGATTGGGATAGATCGTTGAGAGCGATAGACGGTCGGGCAGCGGCGGATTGTGAGCCTCTGACTCGCTCATTGAGTAGATTCTGAGCTGAACCTCCACCGTCGGATTTTCTGGATCGTTCGAAGAGATCATCATAGAGATCAATTCGGGCAGCGAATCGAGTTCCACCAGTTCGAAGTGAACAATAATATCCTGCGCTTCGTCCGGTCGCATTGCGCCGGAGTCGGGTTCGATGGTCACCAGCGCTTCGTTGGGAGCGTCGCGCCCCGGTACTTGAATTATCTCAAGATCAGCTCGCCATCTGAGCAGAGACTCGCCGTCGTTCGAGAGTGACACTGTATGGTCGTCAGTCTCATCCTGCCCGAGCGACACCTCGATCACCTGCGGATCGACGCTGATGATTGGGGGAAGAAAAGCCTCAGCGCGGACGGGAAGGGCGATTTCAGCTTCATCAGGATCATTGCTGACGATGCGCAATGTATCGAGAATGAGGCCGGGTTCGTTGTTGGTGTAGGTTAAAGTAACAGCTTGACGTCGATTGGGAGCCAGTACGAATTGGGATGGATCTGCCCGGAAGCGCTGGTTCCCGAAAAACACTTCGTTCACTTCAAGGTCATCCGTTCCGATATTTCGGATAGTTACAGGCAGGATGTTATCATGCTCGAGCCAGACGTCTCCGAACCGGTTGAAGTCAATAACATCAGGAAAGCCAGCTTCTTCCGGCCATCCTATCGCCAGATCGGGGACGCCGATCAATGTTCCTCGTATATTTACCACCACATCTGGTTCATCGGGATCGTTCGAGAGAATGTGAAGCTCAGCTTCATACACGCCGCCGATCAATCCCATACCGGTGACCATAATAATGATGTCCATATCATCAGCAATTCCGAGCTCGCCTTCGGTGGGCTCGAACGCGATCCAGTACGTTTCCATGAATCCGTCGTCATAGATCCGGATGTTCTGTGCGACAAAACCCCCAACCCATAGATTAAATCCATCGTGGGCGACTCCACTTGTCGGCTCTTCTTGACCGCCGGGGAAAACGACGAAGTTCTGAATTTCTTCTACACATGTCCAATCATCAGTATCAACCAGAATCTGATGAACGCGGCCAGCGTCCGGGTCGGTCATCCAGAGTTGACCACGGCGATGTTTTTGAACCCACTCAATACTGAACGATTCACGGTTGTTATGGAATTGGAGATGATTGTCGATGAGGCCGATCTGTTCTCCGACAGCTCCGTTCTGATTTAATTGGAAAACGTGAATGTTCAGCGTGTTTCCATTCATTAGAAAGAGCCAGTCATTCACGTCGTCAGCGGCTATCCCGACAATTTGGAAGGGCATTTGGGTTACTCCCAAGTTCTGGCCTTCGGCGCTAAAGCGGTTCAGATCAGGAGTGTTGAAGGGAGGAAGATAAAGGAGGCCGTTCGCCCAGGCTCCGTCGGTGCATTGACCGGGATTGATGCGTCGAACCTCCTCAAAGTTCTCATAGTTTGCGTCGTGAGAGTAAGCGACCGCGAGATTGGGATTGATGGTCGTCACCCACATCCATTCATTATCCCAGTCCATGGCAATCGGGGAGCACTGACGTTCCCGAGCGTTAATCCCGTCGAATTGCCCTAAAAGCTCGCCGGGATCGTCGCGCTGGGGACCTTGGCGTTCTGGTTCGTTGATCATTACCAGATTCCCCTGCCAGCGAAGCTCAGCGTCGCCGTCGTTGGCAATGGTTACAACGAAATCCTCGGCTTGACCAAACTCGTTGAAATCGAAATCGATTTGCAAAGGGTCAACGGTGATGTCAGGCTGTGCAATTGAAGTCATTGGTAGGCAGATCAGAGCGGCGAGTGAGATGAGGGAATAGACCGATTTCGTGTTCATAATTGTCCTCCAGAGAAGAAATGAAAACATACCTGGTTAATGGCATTCAAGGATTTCAACAAGGGAACGTTGTTAATATGCGATATGGTATTGAATTTGCAATTTGTGGGAATGAAGGAATACAAGCTTAACAAACAGCAGGAAACGCGCAAGAGCGGGATTGGCAGTGGGGCGGATTTTCAATCCGCCATTTCCTGATTTGAACCGCAAAGAAGCGGCGGATTATAAATCCACCCCACTGCCAAATTGAGCCTGTTGAAAAAGCCTCGCGGATCGGTAGGACGGGGCTCCGTACCCGTCCCCATAAGCACAAACTGATTGACTGGACGGGTACGGAGCCCCGTCCTACCAGTCATAAGGCTCGGTCATTAAATCTTATCAATAGACTCAAATCCGCCCCACCGCCAATCCACAGCCTTTCTTATCCGCTGAACCTGACATTAATCACATCGCCGTCCTGCACTATGTACTCCTTACCTTCGAGGCGGAACTTGCCCAGCTCCTTCAGCTTGGCGTGACTGCCCTGTGCTGCGACAAGCTCCTCCCACTGATAGACTTCGGCGCGAATGAAGCCTCTCGCGATGTCGTCGTGGATAGCTCCAGCAGCGATGACGGCGTTCGATCCCTTGCGGATCGCCCAGGCGGTAGTGTCTTTGTCGCCGGTAGTGAAGAAAGTAATCATTCCTAACAGGTCGAAAGTAGCCCGGACGATGCGCTCCAGCGCCGATTGTTTGAAACCGAGTTCTTCCATGAATGGGGCGCGTTCAGCTTCATCGAGTTGGGCGATTTCAGCTTCAATTTCCGCCGCACAGACCGCCCACCCGATCCGCTTGCCCATATCGCCAGCCGTAGCTTTCAACCTGTCCAGACGGGCGTCCGAATCTGCGGCGCCTTCCTCTCCGACATTCAGGACGACGAGAATCGGTTTCTGGCTCAGGAATGCATAGCCCCGGATCGTCTTCTCTTCTTCGGGAGTGAAATCCAATTCACGCAGATGAGTTCCGATGTTCAGCGCGGTCTGGCAACGCTCCAGCAGCTCGGTCTCCTTTTTTGATGCGGGGTCGTGCATCTTGGAGATCTTGTGCAGGCGTTTTTCGACCGTGGCGAGATCGTTGACGATGAACTCGAGCGCCGCGTCAGCGAGGTCTTCCGCCGGATCGATCTTGCCGCGAGGGTGCGAGATTGTTGGATTGGCGAAGTCGCGGATCACCAGCATCAGCATCGAAGTGGCTTTGAGTTCGGCCAGATACCCGGCAGGATAGGATTCGCGTTTGTCAGGTGTAACAGCAACACCGGGGACGTCCACGTATTCGACCATCGCCGGGACGAGCTTGCGGGATTTGGATACTTCGCCGAGCTTCTCGATACGGTCGTCCGGGAGCTTCGAGATACCGCGCTGGACTTCGCGCTTGCCTGATCCGCCGCCGTGAGCGCCGGTCAGAAGATTGAAGAGGGTTGTTTTGCCGGACTGGGGTGGCCCGACGATGCCGCATTCCATATTAGTTAAAAGTTGAAAATTGAAAAGATTTGATTACAAAAAACTTGTGATAAAGAGGATGGGCGTCCCTGCCCGTCCAACTTTGCCAAACACTCATTCAAGGACGGGCAGGGACGCCCATCCTCCTTGACCTTGCACAGCTGAAACAAACAGGGGAAGGCTTCTCTGCCTTCCCCTGTCAGGTTGTCCGAACGTACCCTACTTGTGCACCATCTCACGAAAATCCTTGCCGGGTGCGAACTTGGGTACGACCTTGGCCGGAATTTTCAGTGTTTTGCCGGTAGCGGGATTTCTTCCCGGCCGCGCTTTGCGTTTAATTTGGGCAAAACTACCGAATCCGACCAAAGAAACCTTCTCTCCCTTGCCGACCGCCGCCATTACTTCAGCGGTAAATGCGTTCAGCATCGCCTCGACTGCGCGTTGTTTGTGACCTGTCTCCAAGGCGATGGCCTTAACGAGATCTGCCTTGTTCATCGCACTCCTCAGCTATGGTTTGGACCGGGCGTCCATGAGAGAAATGTAACGAGGTTTTTCTGTCAAGTCAAGTAGTTTTCGCCGCTTCTGCCGGAAGATAGGGGGTTTCGAGGTTTAGGGATTAACCGGCTTGATTGGGACGAATGTTCGCCGGTCTTCCCGGATAACCCAAAATGGAATCGCTTTGGTTCGGTCTTTCAATTTTTCTGCTGCGATCTTGAAGTCCTCAACCGAGCCGATCTCCATTCCGCCAACCTCAACAATCACATCGCCGACGTCAAGGAAACCCTCGGCGGGCGAGTCGGGAGTAATCTGGACGACCACCACGCCCTTGGATTCTTCGACTCCGAGTCGCTTGCCTTGACGCGAATCGGTCGGCATAACCTGTATGCCAAGCCAGCTCTCTTGAGATTTGAGCTTTGGCTGAGCGTTGGCGTTGACAAATTCGGAACGGTCGGCCAGCGTAAACGATAGCGATTTCTTCTTGCCGTCGCGCAGCACTTCCATCGACAGATCGCCCTGAGGGGGATGATCAGCGACGCGGAACCGGAAGTCGGAGACGCTTTCTACCGGCTTGCCATCCAGTAGTAAAATGATGTCGCCGCTCTTTAGACCGCCCTTATCTGCGGGGGTGCCTTCCTGCGTCGATTCGACGAACACGCCTTTGACGTTCGCGTCCAAGCCGAGCGCTTCGCGTTTCATTTCGTCAAGTTCTTCCGGAACGACTCCGAGGTAGCCGCGCTTAACCTGCCCGGTCGTTTGAAGCTGCTGCATGATTTTACCAGCGAGGTTGATCGGAATCGCAAATCCGATTCCCTGCCCCTGAGCATTAATCGCGGTGTTGACGCCGATGACTTCGCCTTTGATGTTGATCAATGGGCCGCCGGAATTGCCGAAATTGATTGAGGCGTCGGTCTGGATGAAGTCCTGATAACTGGGGCCTTCGTCGCCGGAGATGCGGAGGTTCGAGCGCCCGCGAGCGCTGATGACGCCAACTGTGACCGTCCAGTCGAGGCCGAAAGGACTGCCGACTGCTATGGCCCAGTCGCCGATCATAATCGCTTCGGAATCGCCTAACTTGGCGACCATATGATCGGGAAAGATTCTATCTACCTTGATCAGGGCGAGATCGGTTTCGGGATCGGCGCCGAGTACTTTGGCGTCGAGTTCTGTTCTATCTGCGAACTTGATGGTAATCTCATCAGCGTCAGCGACGACGTGATTGTTCGTAAGGATCAAGCCGTCCTTGCTGACGATGATGCCTGATCCGCCGCTGGTGACATGAGGCATTGAGCGTTGCCCGCCGCCTTTGCCGCCTTGAGGAGGTTCGCCGAAGAAGGGCCCCCAATCAAACATATCCATCGGGATCTGGGGGTGATTGGTGAGCTTTTTATCGGCAGTGATATTAACAACGACCGGCTTGATTAATTCAGCAATGCGCACGAAAGGCGAGTGTCCTTCGGGCGTGACGACCGGAATGGCATTGGCGCCGGAACCGACCGTCTCTGATGGAGAGATGATCGGAGCGGCCGTAGATTTGGCTGGCATATCCCAGCCGGTAGCGAGCATGAAACCGCCGCCGATGCACAAGATCGCGAAGGCGAACGTGGAAATGAGGCGTTTCATTCTGTTAGGGGAATCATTCATCTGAAGTCCTGTTACTCTGCAAAGGTTCTCTGATTCCCCGCCCACAACGAACCATTCGAAGCGGGCGGGGTTACTACAGAGTGACGTTCGGGGAGGGGAAAGGGTTCCCGAAAAGCGTGGTAGGAGAGTTCAAATAATGAAATAGACGGCGCTATTTGGATCAATCCAGCGGGAGAGTCTGTTTGAGAATTACTCAAAGCTCTTCTCATTCCTGCCGCCAACCGTCGTTCGTCCCTACTGCCAACCCGCCGTGGTTGGCAGAAAATAAGCAGAATCATTAGCTAGTTCTACCAACCGCGGCGGGTTGGTAGCAGGGATCAACTGACAAATTCAGTGGGCAGAACGCCTATATCCTAACAGATGGCGATGGGCTTTCGGTTAGGATAACCTTTAACCTGCTGGCGTTTCTTTCTTTTTCGCCTTGTGGCTTCGCTTGGGAGCCGCTGGTTTGGCGGCAGACGGTTGAGCGGGAGCCTTCTTCGGTTCAGCTTTCTTGACGGCTGGTTTTGCCGGGGCAGGAGGCGGAGCCGGTGGGGCAGACGCTTCCGTTTTCATTCTCTCACGCGCCTGACGCCGCCGCCGGAACTGCTCGGTAACGTCGTTGATGTCTTTACGTTTATGCTCTACCTGCGTCTCGAGATCCGAGATCATGTCGAGGGCTTCCTTGACTTCCCGATCATGTAGCGGATTATTCGGAGGAGTCTCCCGCGACATATCGAGCACTCTCGAACCGATGTCATGAAGTGACCGGTCGATTTTGCGTTTCAAGGTGAGAATATCGAACTTCAGCTTGCCAATGATGGCTTGCTCTTCAGTGAAGTCGGCTGCGGCATTAGAGACTTCCACCAGCCGTTTCTTCAACCGGTCCCAAAAATCGCTTTGAGGCATTTGCCCTCCTGCGGATATAAAATTCAGTTTACCAAGTCACAATATACAACGGATATTAGGCAAGAGGCAAATCGGGAAGGAAAGTTGAGAGTTGAGAGTCGAGAGTTGAGAGGGGTAAGTTGAAAGTTGAAAGGGGGACGGATTGCAAATTGTCGGCGCGGCGGGGTGGAACATTTTGACTTGGCTCGCGCACGAGGCTATATTCTGGCTTACGAGAAAAGTAACCTGAACGCGAAGGAATCAATGAATACGCCTAAAAACGCCGCACGTCCGGCGAAAGTAAGCCCTCCTCCCACTCCGCAATCGAGCGGACTCATAGCCCGACTCTGGGAAAAATACCGCGACGCGCTTGTTCCGATTGCGGGACTTTATTTGTTGCTGGCGATATTTTTCGCGCCGGTGGTGTTTCAGGGGCAGGGACTGTCGCCCGCGGCTGATATGGTGGCGGCGGCGGGGATGTATAAAATGGGCGAAGCGGCGATTTCTTCGGGGCATTTCCCGCTCTGGAATCCGACGCTGTTCAGCGGTCTGCCGATGTTCGCGAGCCTGCAATACGCGCTGTTTGTCTATCCGCCTGAGTTTATTATTCGAGCGGCAAGCTATATTTTTGGCGGCGGCGATTACAGGATTTGGGTGTTCCATTACTTCATTGCGGGAATCTTTACCTACCTGTTGGCGCGGCATTTCGGCTGTGGGAGGCTGACTGCGTGGCTAGCGGGAGCGGCCTATGCGTTCTCGCCGCAGTTGATTGTGCTGGCTGATGTCGGACATGGATCTAAACTGATGGCGATGACCTGGCTGCCGCTTATCTGGCTGATGCTGGAACGGCTGAGACAGAAACCATCGATTGGAAAAGCGGCGGCGCTCGGGGCGGTGTTCGCAGTGCAGATACTGGCGCTGCATCCTCAAGTAGCGGCGTACGGGGCGATGATGATGGGATTGTATTTGGTCTATTGGGGAATTGACGCTCTGAGGAAGAAAGTCTTGCCGGATTGGGGCAAGTTAGTTGGCTGGTTTGCCGGGGCGATGGTTTTGTCTCTGGCGCTTTCCGCTGTATTATGGATGTCGGTTCTCGATTACGCGAAGTATTCGACGCGCGGAAGCGCCGATCCAGTTGCCGGCGCGCCTTCGGGAGGGGGAGTGTCGTGGGACTATGCGACAGGCTGGAGCTTCCACCCGATGGAGTCGATCACTTATCTCCTGCCCAACTTTTACGGTTTTGGAAACCAGACTTATTGGGGAACCGTCGGGACGCCGGACGGGACGCCGTTCACTCACAATCCAATGTACTTCGGTGTGGTAGTGTTGCTTTTGGCGATACTCGGGATGGTTCTTAGGCCGAAGCGGATCTGGGGATTTGCGCTGGCGTTAGCGTTAGCGGCGTGGGTTTTATCGTTCGGGAAGTATCTGCCGATCCTCTATGGCCCGTTTTACAACTTGCTGCCGATGTTCAACAAGTTCCGCGCGCCGGTGATGGGGCAGGTGCTGCTCTTGTTGCCAATGGCTTTGCTTGCCGGGGTCGGCTTGGAAGCAATTCTTCAACGCATCAGGGAGTCGAAAGCGCCGGGAATTTTCGAGAGAGTGATCGGCTGGATCGCGGGACTGGGCGCTTTGAAAGCGGTGGTTATTATGGCGATTCCAGCTTTTTTTGCCGGAACTTATGCGACAATCGCCAATCTAGTTCGCCCCGGAACAAATCCGCAGTTGCTTGAAGCGGCGCGGGATCTGGCTCAACCGGACGCCATTCGAGTGTTGCTGATGATCGCGGCGTTGCTTGGGTTGACAATCGCGGCGCTGAAGAAGAAGATACCGGCGGCGGTTTTGGCGTGGCTTTTTGTGATTGCGTTTGTGATCGATCTCTGGCCGGTGGACAGGAAGCTCGTCACGTTCACGCCCGCATCGTACAATACCGCGCTTTTTCAGCCGGACGCGCTGGTGAACAGGATGAAACGCGATACCGACAAGTTCCGCATCGCCCCGCTCGACAGCCGGTATAAAGCGGCCAACTGGTGGAGTTACTTCGGGATCGAATCGGTAGGGGGGTATTTTGGCGCCAAACCGGCGGCGTACCAGAAATTGATGTTGGCGACGAACCTCGAATCGTGGCAGGTTGCGTTCGCGGCGCCGCAGATTCTTGACGCTCTGAACGTGCGGTATGTGGTCTCAAGCTATCCGCTTGATATGGTATTCGCGGAACTTGAAAAGCAGGCTCGCGCTCCAGCTCCTCGCCCGGCGAACCTCTGGCGGGCTGAAGTGATGCCTCGCGATCCTCGCGGAGGCGGGGGAGCGTTCCTCTACCGGAACCCGGGGGAGCTTCCTCGTGCGAGGCTGGTAGGCGAATTCCGGACCATCGCCGATCTCGACGGAACGATCCGTGAAATGGTGAGCGGCAGGTGGGAGCCATCCAGAGAAGTATTGCTTGAAAAGGAGCCTTCCATCCGTCCGGAACCGGGCGGCGGGGGGACCGCGACAATCAGTGAATATATGGCCGAGAAGATCACGATTGCGGTCTCGCTGCCCGCGCCGAAGCTGTTAGTATTGGCGGATGAATACTATCCGTCGGGCTGGGAGGTGACTATCGACGGTAAACCGGGGGAGATTATCCGCGCTGACGGCGTATTAAGAGGAGTGGCTCTACCGGCGGGGGATCATACGGTCGTATTTACATTCAGGCCGAAGATGTTCTACGCGGGACTCTGGACGAGCATCGTTTCGGTGTTGATGGTTTTGGGGGTGGGAGTGGCGGCGGTGGTGAAGAAGCGCCAGATTGCTGCGGCAAAATAAGGGAGTTCCCAATGTTCAAGAAAATCTTCTGCCCGGTCGGACTGGAAGGACCTTCATTCTATGCCTTGCCAACCGCCGTGGCGATGGCGAAGGCGTTTGGCGCGGAACTGCATCTACTCCATCTCGATGAGAGTTTCATGGACGAGGATGAGCGAGTAATGCTCAGAGTCAGCGTCCGCGAGGAGAAAGAGGAAGCTCGAGCCAAAGCGGTCGTGTCGCGCAAGACTATTCTGGCGATTGTCCACAAATTGGGTTATGCTGAAGCTATCTCTGACGTCATCATGCGCGAGGGATCTCCCAAGCATCACCTTGCTGAAATCGCTCAAAAGCTTGGCGCTGATTTGTTAGTGATCCATACCCACCGGCATCAAGGGATATTGGAGCGAGTAAAGGGCTCCGATGCGGAGGCAATTCTGCATCGGGCGGATATACCGGTTCTGGTGTTGCAAAGACCGTAAAGAAGAGGATTCCGTCACCCGCGGAGGGTTGACGGCTACAAGATTTCGTCATCTGAGGGGCGGTAACGGCGGAGAGGATTGATTCACATCGGAAATTGTTATGAAACAATGGTACGAAGAGCTATTCGAGAACTACGGGATGCAGTATGATCAGGAGGTTTATACTCAGGGGACGCTTGGCGAGTGCAATTTTATCGAGCGGGAAATCGGATTCGACAAGAACGTAAGGATACTCGATATCGGATGCGGAACTGGCAGGCATTCGATTGAATTGACTCGCCGGGGGTATTCGGTCGTAGGAATCGATTTGTCGGAATCTCAGTTGAAACGGGCGCGCGAAAAAGCGGTCGAGCAGAATCTGAAAATTACGTTTGAACAACATGATGCTCGGTGCCTGCCTTACGAGGGCGAGTTCGACTTTGCAATGATGCTGTGCGAAGGCGGGTTTTCGCTGATGGAGACCGACGAGATGAATTTTCAGATTCTCAAGAGCGCTGCGAAGGCTCTGAAACCAGGAGGAAAGCTCGTCTTTACGACGCTGAACGGGTTGTTTCCACTGTTTCACTCGGTCAAGGATTTCATCAATTCTCAGGCAAAGCAAGGGACAACTCCGAGTAACCACAACTCGTTCGATCTGATGACGTTCCGGGATCACAATGTTACGACGTTTGTCGATGATTCGGGAAATGTCAGGGAACTCTCGTGCAACGAGCGGTATTATGCGCCTTGCGAGATCACTTGGCTGCTGAAGTCTCTGGCTTTTGAGACGGTCGATATCTACGGCGCGAAACTGGGCGCGTTCAGCCGGGACGACAAATTGACGACGGAAGATTTCGAGATGCTGGTGGTTGCTGAGAAGAAGTAATTCACGGCGGATTAAGGGGATTCCCTTTCCCCCTTCTATGTGAAGGGGGAGTATAAGGGGATTGCGCTCGGCGGATGGTTGACCCAATTCATAACGGACAGAGCGGATTAAGCGGATTTCCGTCAACCACGAAGGATTGACGGCTTTCAAGTACCGTCACCGGCGGGGGCCTTTCAACTTTTAACTTTCAACTAAGAAAATGAACACACGTAAACTTGGCTGGACAGACCTGCACCTGACCGAAATCGGGTTTGGTGCGTGGGCAATCGAGGGCGGAGACTGGGCTTTCGGCTGGGGGCCGCAAGACGATGAGGATTCCATCGCCGCGATCCGTCGCGCTATCGAATTGGGCGTCAATTGGATAGATACCGCTGCGATCTACGGGCTGGGGCATTCGGAAGAGGTCGTCGCGAAGGCGGTCGCCGGGATGCGCGATAAAGTCATTATCGCGACGAAGTGCAGCCAGGTCTGGAACGAGAAGCGCGAGACGTCACACAGCCTGAAGCGCGAATCGATCCTTGCCGAGTGCGAGGCGAGTTTGAAGCGGCTCAATACCGATCACATCGACCTCTACCAGATCCACTGGCCCGACGTCAACGACCCGATTGAAGAGGGCTGGGAGGCGATCACCCGCTTGATTGAACAGGGGAAGGTTCGGTACGGTGGAGTGTCGAACTTCACGCCTGCCGATATGGACCGCTGCAAGGGAGCGAGGGTTGCCTCGCTGCAGCCGCCTTATTCGATGATGCGGCGGGCGGTCGAGTCGCTGCAATATCCTTACTGCGAAGCTCATAAGATCGGCGTAGTCGCTTATTCGCCGATGCAGGCAGGGCTGTTGACTGGGCGATTCGACCGGTCGAAGGTGGCGGCGAACGACTGGCGGGCGCGTTCTCCCGAGTTCAATCCTCCGAACCTCGAGGTGAACCTCGCCTTTGTCGAGAAGCTCCGCGAAATCGCCAACGGCTACCAGAAGACTGTGGCTCAACTGGCGCTGGCATGGGTGTTGAGGCTGCCAGTCGTGACCTCAGCGATAGCCGGGGCGCGCAACGCCCGTCAAATCGAAGAGACCGTCGGTGGCGCGGGGTGGAAGATCTCGGACGAGGACCTGAAGACGATCGACGGGCTGTTGGCTTGGCGGTTGGAAGAGTGCCGGAAAGCAGGGGGCGTGGCGAGAGGGTAAATAAATTCTATTTGCAGGTCAATTTTGAAACTAATATCTCCGGAAGGTGTATAAAGTTAGAGGAGTTTAAATGGCGAGCTCTTTTCAGAAAAATTTCAGAAACTTTTCAAAGGCGTTGCGGCGACTTGGTGCTGATACTACATTTAGTATCAGCCCGTCGTATTCCATGATGCAGCCATGAGAGATTGGGCGACTGAGCAGTTTAAACAAGCCGGGTTCCGCATCCACCAAGGTAAGCCGAAAGGGGAATCACCGCTTCTTCCGTTACTAAGGCTACTCGAAAGCTTTGGTTTTAAGATTAGCGAGGACAAAGGCGGAACTCATAAAGTCGCCTACCATCCGGATCTTGAGGGATGGATCCTCTCCCCTATAGGTATTATTACAATTCCGATAAAACATTCTGGTAGTGGTAACAAGCCAATGGCCAAAGAACACTACGTAATTCTTTGTCTTAAGGCGATAGACCACTTACACCAGAAAGGAGTCATAGGTCATGAGCAAGCTGAATATTGACGAATACTTCAAGCTAGACTACCCCGTATCATTCGTTCGATCCGAAGCAGGCTATGAAGTATGGCATCCCGATTTTGGTCGGGCTGCCGTCTCTGCCGTCGATAAGAACCTAAATAAGGCAATTAAGGAACTCGATGCAGGACGTCAAGCCCTTATAGAGTTTCTCTTCGACAAGGGCATGGAAATTCCTATCCCAACCCAGGACGAAGAAGTCTACAGCGGACGTTTCGTTGTTCGGGTACCGAAAGATCTTCACGCGAAATTAGCGAGACAAGCTCGCAAGAACGGTGGGAGTCTGAATCAATACATCGTCTACTTACTTTCAGAGAGAAATGTATCGGACTGTATTGAACGGCAGAGGGAAAAAGCCGACCCGCAACTTGCTACACCTATAACTGCGGATTGGATTTCATCCGGGCAGAACAAATTGTCCATCACGGCCTTAACCACGGTATACCCAGATGCTTCTGATTATACAAGATTCCACGAATCTGCTAGAACATCTGAAAAGACATTTGAGAAAGCCGCCTAACATCTCACTTGCGGAGAGTAGATGATTCTTTCGCTGATGACCGTTGAGAAGACGGTTCTGAGATCACTAAATCTCACTACAAACCCTTCTTGGGGTCGGGGTAATGAGTCCAAAGAACCGACAATCCCTGAACCGGTTATTAATTACGCTGTTCACAAGGCAACTGATAGGCCAAAATTCTCTGTCTTGATTGACATTCGGCTTGATTGGTCGGAAGGTCCCGATTCGCCGTTCAGTTCGATTCAAGCAGTCCTGTCAGGCTTCTACTCCTTTCCAGGCGAGACTTTGGAGGAGACTATGCATGATTATGTCCCAACCCTTTGCTTGGTGAACCTATACGGAGTGGCTCGTGGACTAATTGCACAAGCAACGGGGCTTTGCGCCGGAGGCCCCTTCATTCTGCCGTTAGTGAACATGAATGAGGTTGTTCGAGAGTTCACTCAGAAGCTGAACGCCTCTCACGAACAAAAGAAACTCGACTTGCAACCGAAGCAAAAAACGAGAAGACAAGCGAGAGTAGCAGGCGATTCATCAATAAACAAAGGGAATCCAAATGGAAAGCATTAAGGTCGGGATGGTAGTTCAACTCAAATCTGGTGGTCCAAAAATGACCGTAAGCAAGCTTAGGCAAGACGGGAAACTGGATTGCGATTGGTTTGCAGGCACTAACATACAATCAGAGGCATTCATTTCAGAAGTATTAAAGATCGTTGATGAGACAAAGAGACCAGCTCCTATTATGAAGTAATAGCTTCTGATCACCGTGGACTCTGATAGCCTTATCAAGGTTTAAGTCTCTTTCCCTTCCAACAACAATGAATCGAGTCCACTTGGATCTCCTCCACTTAGGCAGTACTTCCAGCGCTGCCTATAAGCCTCTGAGGCCATCCCTTACTAACACAAAGACACCCCCTTGCATTACGACCCCGTAAAATATACCCTCGCCAAGCTGCTGCGAGGACGAATCCTCCGCCGGGCGTTCCACCTCGGCCTCGACATGATCTTCCTCCGGGCGTGGTACGTGAGGAAGGAACTGAAGAGAATTGCGGATAGCGGATTGCGGATTGCGGAATCGAGACTCGCCAGTCCGAAATCTAAAATCCGCATTCTCGACGCCGGCATGGGCTTCGGGCAGTACTCGGATCGAATGGCGAGGCTGTTCAAAGGCGCGAAGATCACCGGACTTGAGATCGACAAGGCGCACCTCTACGGCGGCGAAGAGTACTTCCGCGCCGTTCACCCCGGCTTCAACTTCGCCATCGGCGACGTGCAGATCCTGCCGTTCAAGGCGAACTCGTTCGACCTGATCGTCACCGTGGACGTTATGGAACACATCCCCGACGACCGGGCGACATTCGCCGAGTATGCGCGAGTTCTTCGTCCGGGAGGTAGGCTGCTGATGCACACACCGAGGGATCGAACGGAAAAGGGAAAAGGGAAAAGGGAAGGCGGCGATCACGAGCACTGGGACGTCGGTGAACATGTGCGAGACGGGTATCGGGATGCGGACGCGAAGAAGAAGATAGAAGCGGCGGGGCTTACTGTCGAACACGTCGTGCGCGGTTACGGCAAACCGGGGATGGTCGCGTGGACGCTGCTCCAAAGATTCCCGATGACGTGGCTCGGCTGGTCGAAAGCGATGATTCCGGTGGTCGCGTTCTATCTGGTCGTAGTACTGCCGGTGGCTGTTGTGGCAATGGCCATTGACCGCGCGCCGGGGGATCGGGAGGATGGGGGCTCACTCATGATTTCAGCAGTGAAGAAACAAAGTTAGCCAGTTGCGAGTTGCGAGTTGCGAGTTGCTCAGTTTGAGTGATTCAGTTACGAGTTATTCAGTTACGAAGTAGTAACTACTGCCAACCACGGCGGGTCGGCAGTAGTGGTTTCGGCTAACCACAGCGGATCGGCAGTAGCGACTGCGGTTCGATTCAACATTCCAAATTCAACATTCCAAATTTGAGAATCTCCAACCGCTTCATAGGCAGTTTCAAAGG
>Ga0247841_10006388_pt1 | contig 18263 bp, 14 predicted proteins | sample LaCruzMarch2015__2_FD_192410 | JGI IMG/M metagenome (GOLD analysis project Ga0247841, IMG submission 192410) | Freshwater microbial communities from meromictic Lake La Cruz, Castile-La Mancha, Spain - LaCruzMarch2015_18m | ecosystem: Environmental > Aquatic > Freshwater > Lake | place: Spain... | reverse complement strand
ATACCTCGTCTTCATGGACGGGGACAACAATTTGGAGGAGGCGGCAATCGCAGACTTCCTCGAAATGGAGCAGGTGGGGAGCGATAACGGCGTGAACGTTGTCGTAGAGCTCGACCGCTCGAACGGCTACTTCACGGGCGAAGGGGACTGGTCGGGAGCGCGGCGCTTCCTCGTCCAGCGCGGCGACGGCCAAACCATCGTGTCGCAGCCGCTCCAGGACATGGGCGCCGTTGACATGGCGGACCCGAATTCCCTGTACGATTTCGCTTCGTGGGGAATCGACAATTACCCGGCGAAGAAGTACGCGCTCGTCGTCTGGGACCACGGGGGCGGGTGGACGGGCCTGCTGCACGACGAGACGTCCGGGAACGGCATGTACCTCCCGGAAATGAAGGACGCCTTTTCCCGTATTTCGCAGAAGCTCGGGAAGAAATTGGACGTCATCGTGTTCGACATGTGCCTCATGGGCCAGTACGAGGTCGCGCTGGACACCGCGCCGTACGCGGACTACATGGTCGCGTCGGAGGAGACCGTCCCCGGATGGAGCTACGATTACGCGACCGTCGTCGGGGCACTCGAGGCGCGCCCGGACATGTCGGGACGGCAGGCCGCGGAGATGGAAGTGGATAAGTTCCGCGAATTCTATGAAGGGCGGGATGACGCGACGACCATGGCGGCGTACGACCTCTCCGCCGTTCCAGCGCTCGAAACGGCGTTCGACGGTTTCGCGCAGGCCTTGACGGCGCACGTGAACGCGGGCGGGTGGAAGGACGTCGCGGAGATGCACTTGTTCACTGAAGGCTATCCTGCCGGCATGGGCCAGGACCAGAAAATGTACTTCTCGTTCGGCGACCTGTACGACTTCGCCCAGAAGGCGCGCGCGTACTCGCTGAACGATTCCGCCTTGGACGGCAAGGCCTCCGCGCTCCAGCAGGCGGTGGGGGGACTCGTCATCTCCAACTACAACCACGCCCTTCACCCGCAGTCGCACGGCATCTCGTATTACTTCCAGCCGAGCAAGGCGATTTACGACAACGTCATGCCCGACGAATACTCGCGCATCACGGCGTCGGGCGTGCCCGCGTGGCGTGACTTCCTCTCCGCGTATTACGCCGCGGAGAAGACTTCCTCGGTCCAGCCGTCCGTGGCGGGATTCAAGGCCTCCCGCTCCGCGTCCCTCGTCAGGCCCCTCAAGTTCTCGTACACGATGAGCGCAGGCACCGTTGTGGCGAACCGCTGGGCGCAATTCTACCGCGAGGGCGGCGAGGTGCTCCTCGCGCGCCTCGTCAACCAGCGGATGAAAACCACGCTCGCGAACGGCGACGTGGCGTACGGCTTCCCCGGAGGGACGGGCACCGGGGAGGGAACGAGCTCGACCGTCGAGTTCTTCATTTCTGACGGGGGGCAGGACGTTCGCGTGAGCACCGAGCAGCGCTGGCCCGCCGAGAACTTTTACGTCGTGAACGGGCTCCTGCGGAAGGCCACGGGCGAAGAGGCCGAAGCGTCGCTCTTCATTTCTGACGCGAACGGCTCGCTCTCCCACATCCAGGTCGTCCAGGCGGGGCAGAACGGCCAGCCGATTGTGGGATACCTTTCGGGCTTTTCTTATGGCGACCAGTTCACGCCGTACGTCTACACGCTTTCGCAGGCGGGCGTCGTGCCGAGAAGCAGCGGCCAGACGCTCTCCTTTGATTCCACGCACGTATTTTCGTTCGGCCTCCGCCCAATCCCGCAGGGAACGATTTCGGTCGCGGACATCATCACCGACATCGCCAACCAGACGGCTTACGCGAACGCCGACGTCTCAATCTCGCGCCAGCCCGCGCTCAACGCGCTGCAACCTGCCGACCTCCGGAAGGCATACGAGTGCAGCCAGATCGAGGAAGGCCTGCGTGTCCAGCGGCTCTTCGTTCTCAACCTTTCGGGCGGCGGCTGCGCGTTCCAGGACGTGGCGGGCGCCGCGAACTGCACGCTCGCCTACTCGGACGACGGGGCGCCGCACCTGTTCATCCACGCCAACGAGCGTTTCGAAACGTACAAGTTCATGGTCTCGCGGCTGAACGATTCCGCATTCTGGCTCTTCAGCCTCGCCGGAGAGGACCCGGTATTCTGCGCGGCCGCGGGAGGCGGGCGGCCCAGCCTCCAAGTGTACCGCGACCTCTACGATTCGGTGGGCGACTCCGGGAGCGACCTCGGAACGCTCCGCACCGATGCGCTCTGCCTGCTCGGGGAGTGGGAGAGCGACCCGATGTCGTTCAATTTCGAAGGAGACGGCAGCATCACGTGGACCGTCGGCGGCCGCCAGCTGGTCGGAACGTTCTCGGCGAACAACAGCGTGCTCACTGTCCACGCGGCGAGTCCGTCCCCCGATTATTCCGCGCAATTCTATTACCTGTGCAGCGACCGCAAGCTCGTGCTGTACGACCAGTCCGACCAGGCCATCCGCTTCCACCGGCCGGGAGAGTCGCTCCCGCCCGCGCAAAACGACCCGGCCTCATCCGCAAGCGGCACGCCGGGAGCAACGCCGTCGGCGACGCCTGCCCCTCCTGCCGCCGTTCCCTCCGGGCTCGTCGGCGTCTGGCAGAACCAGTACACGTTCACGACGCTCCTCTTGGACGCGTACGGCCAGTACACGCTCGCCGACGGATACAGCTATTACTTCGGCGCGTATTCAGCCGACGCGGCGAGCCTGACGCTCAATTACGCGGGCAACTCGGTCCGTTACGCCTACCAGCTTTCCGGGAACACGCTCACGCTGGCGGGTAACGGCGGGACGCTCACGCTCGCAAGAGTCTCGTAGCTCGGCCCGACGCGAACGCCTTTAGACGCGTTGCCTGGCGGGTAATATGGGTTACTCCTGCTTCCCCATGATGCCGTTGAGCCAGTCGAACTCGAGTTCGAGCGGCCGCCCGTCCCCGCAGCAGACGGCGTGCCCGGCGTTCGGGACTGCAATGCTTTCCGCCTGCTTGCCGTTCGCCCGGGCCGCGCTCACGAGCGCGTCCGCCGCGGCTTGGTCTGTCTCGGCATCATGCTCGCCGAAGACGTACACGAGGTTGGTCTTGAGCATGCCCTCGATTGCCGCGAGCCGCGAGCGCCCCGCATCGGTCGAGCCGGGGAGCGGCGGGCTCGTCGCCGCGACCGCGTACACGTCGCCGCGGAGCGATGCCGCGGTAATGACGGCGAGCGCGCCCTCCCCGCCGCCCCAGAGCATGACGCGCGACGAGTCAACGCTCTCGTTGCGCTTGAGGTAGTCAACCGCGGCGTTCACGCGCGCGAGCGTGTCGTCCATCGGGGCGTTCGCCGCCGGCATCGAGTCGAGCGCGAGGCACTCCCAGCCCACGTGCGCGAAGTAGTGGCATGCGGCTTCGCCGGTCTGCGCGGCGGTCGAACCCGCGTCCCCTACGGCGACGATGGCCGGCACGCTGTGGGTCATGTCCATCGGCCCGCACCGCTGCGCCGGAAAGCCCAGCAATGGCGTCTCGTTTTCGCAATAGAACCAGTACCCCTCGCGGAGCTGCTGGCTGCCAAAGCAGAGGTTGATGACCGCGAGGTTCACTTGCGCGGTGCACTCGAGGTGGTCGTTCCCGTTGACGCTCGCCTGGATATAGAATCCCGCGGCGGCGAGCGTGGCCACTGCAGCCAGCGCGGCGATGAGGAGTTGCTTAAGCATGAGTGCGTTTTGCGCCCGGCATTATAATTAGCTCTCCTTCTTCTTGATGACGGCAATGGAGCCGAGGTCCACGCCCGTCTCGTCGATGCCGCCGAGGAACGGCGCGATCTCACTCTTGGCCTCTTTCTCGCGCGCGACCTTCTGCGCCATGAGCTGCACGCGCTTCTTTTCCTGCCACTCCTTCTCGCGCTCGGCGCGCACCTGGTCGCGCGCATCCTCGCGCACCGCGCGGATTTCCGATTTCGCCGCGTCGATGTCGCGCTTCACCTGGTCGATTTCGGTCTCGGCTGCGCGGATGTCGCCCAGGACGAGGCGGAGCGCGCGGTCGACCTTCTCGACTTCGCTTGCTTTCGCGAGCTGCTTCTCAAGGGCCCGCATCTCCTTCATCATGGCGCGCTCCTTGTCCAGCGTCGTCGCTTCGGTCGCGATGCGGAACTCGAGGCGCTTGTGCTCGCGGCGGAGCTCGCGCACGTTGAATCCCGCTTCTGCCGCCTTGCGCTCGAACTCGGCGCGGAGGTCATTCTCTTCGGCCCGCTTGAGCTTGAGGAGGGCGATGATGCGGTTGAGGCGCTCGAAGAGCTCCTCTTTGCGCTTCTCGACCTGCTCAGTCCCGCTCCCCGGCGGCGCGGTCTGCGGTGCCTGGCCGCCGGTAACGGCGGGTTCGTTTGGGGTTTCGGGTTCTACCAAAAAGCTTCACCTGTAAATCAGTCGCGAAAATGCGTGAGTGCGAGCAGTAGTTATGCACCTATAGTTATTTAAACGCTTGCCGACGACGTAAATTCGCATCGAACACGGCGATGAGCGAGCCGGGCAGCTCGATGACGCGCGACGCGTCCAGCGCGCGGTAGAAGGCGAGCAGCTCGTCCTTCGTCATCCACTCCTCCGCGTCGTTCACGCCGTCGGCGTCGATGAGCTTGATGGCTGTCTTGACGATGCCGTTGCGGCCCTTCACCTCGTACGGCTCGCTCACGATGACGCGGCCGCGCACGCCCGAGAGGGCCCGTTCGACGAGCTCGCGGTGCCGCGGGTTCACGTGGTGGAGGACGTCCATCATCACGCACACGTCGAAGTCATCGAAGCCTTCGTACGCCAGCGCGTCCTGCTTGAGCACGGTCCTCCCCTTTTTCTTCGCGTAGCGGATGAAGTCGTCGTTCATCTCGAGGCCGACGTAGCCGTTTTCCTTCAGGTGCGACTGGAGCGTACCGGTTCCACAACCCACGTCGAGCACGCACTCGCCGGGCTTGATGAGGCCGCAGATGCAGGCATACTTTTCCGCGAGCGCCTTGCCGTGGAACACGTGCATGCCGGCGCGGTAGAGCCACCCCGAGCAGTAAAAAGGCGATTTCATCCGGGGTCCCTCAGTCTTCCTTGAGCTTGTCGAGCTCCTTCTCGAACGCCTGCAGGTTGCGGAACGACTTGTACACGCTCGCGAACCGCACGTACGCGACCGGGTCTATCTCCCTCAGGCGCTTCATGACGAGGTCGCCGACCACGCGGCTCTCCACCTCGCTCTCGTGCATGCCGCGCAGCTCGCGCTCGATTTCGTCCACCGCGTGCTCGATTTTCTCCGTGGGGATGGGCCGCTTCTCGCACGCCTTCCTGATGCCCGACATGACTTTATTCCGGTCGAACGCCTCGCGGCTGCCGTCCTTCTTGACGACGATGAGGTCCTGGAGCTCGACGCGCTCGTAGGTCGTGCACCGTTTCTCGCACTTGGGGCACTCGCGGCGCCTGCGGACCGAGCTGTGGTCCTCGGTCTCGCGGGAGTCGATGACCTGCGTATCGTCGTTGAAGCAGTATGGGCAGCGCATTGCGGGATTAATAAAGGCGGGCTAGCGATTTAAACGTTTGCCGGCAGCGCTATATAGTTCGGAGGTGGAAATTTTTCGGAGGGAACTGCCATGAAAAAAAAATTCGGTACCACTGATGCCCCGGCGGGGAAAACGATTCCGGAGAGCGTGCTGAAGGCGGAATATGCGCAGCAGGTCATTTCAGCATTCATGACGGGCGGATGGGCTGAACCGAGCGTGAAGGATGACGCGCAGCGGCGCCTTCTTTCCGGATGGCTGGAACCGCTCCCGAGCGAGACGCTCGGAGTTCTCGCGCAGGAATTCAAGCGGGCGAACAGGCGGATGGAAAACCATCCGCTCACGAGGCAGGCCGTGGGGGCGCAGATGGAGTGGATTACGGAAGCGGCGTTCGCCCAACCTGAAAACCTGAGCGAACTGCTCGGCACCCTGCACAAAGCCGCGCCGGTCCTGGAACGCTTCGATGATTCCAAGCGGAGAATGTACGTCGGTAAAATATTTTCCAAAGTTCTCGGGCCGCGCGCCTATTCGTTCCAGCAAATCGCCCGCGCCGGCGAGGCGTAATCGCGTAGGGCCCGCTCGCGGGCGCAGGCACAAGGAAGGTGTATCAGGATGAACGTTTCCGTCATGAAAAGTTTTCTCGTGGACTTCGCGGGCGACGCGGTCGCCTGCGGCGTGTTCGAACCCGCGGAGAAGGACACGAAACCGGTTATGCCGACGGCCGTCCAGCGCATCGACGCGAAAGCGGGCGGCATTCTCGCCGCCTCAGTCGCCGCGGGCGAGTTTACTGGGAAGCGGGGGCAGCGCGCGGTGTACCGCGTGAACGGCATGCCCGCCCGCCTCGCCATGCTCGTCGGCCTCGGAAAAGAAAGGGAATTCAACGCGGACGCGGTCCGCGAGGCGGCAGCCCGCTGTGCGAACGCCGCGCGCGACTTGAAATGCAAAACGCTCGCCTTCTGCCTCGACTCCGTCGTTTCGGGGGCGATTGATTCGGCGCGCGCAGGAAAACTGCTTGCCGAAGGCGCCGTGCTCGGCCTCTACCGCTTCCAGGAGTACAAGAGCGATAAAGACACGGAAGAGCTCGAGTCGTTCACGCTCCTCACCAGCAACGACCCCGCTATGGCCTCCGCGGGAGCCGCGGAAGGCGAAATCGTCGCGGACTCCGCGAATCTCGTGCGAACCATAAACAACACGCCCGGCAACGTCATGACGCCCCTCGCGGTGGCGGATGCGGCGCAGAGGCTCGCCACAAAATACGGCTTTTCCTGCCGCGTGCTCAGCCAAAAGGAGTTGGAGGCCGAAAAGATGGGGGCAATCCTCGCCGTCGGCCTCGGCAGCGCGAACCCGCCGTGCATGGCCGTCCTCGAGTACCGCGGCGCGCCCGGGGGGAAGAAGCCCATCGCGCTCATCGGCAAGGGAATAACGTTCGACACGGGCGGCATCTCCCTCAAGCGGCGGGACGACATGGACGACATGAAGTTCGACAAGTCCGGCGCGCTCGCCGTGCTCGGGGCGTTCATCGCCGCAGCGCGCCTGAAGCTGAAGGTGAACTCCGTCGGCCTCCTCCCGCTCGCGGAGAACATGCCGGGCGGCAGGGCCTTCCGTCCCGGCGACATCATCCGCACGCGCTCGGGAAAAACGGTCGAAAACATCAGTTGCGACGCGGAAGGGCGCATCATCCTCGCGGACGCGCTGGACTACGCGAAAACGTTCGGCCCCTCCGCCATCGTCGACATCGCCACGCTCACAGGCGGGAGCACGCTGGGTTTCGAGGCCGCTTCCCTCATGGGGAACGACGACGCGCTCCAGAAGCTCGTTGAATCGTCCGGCGAGGAAAGCGGCGAGCGCGTGTGGCGCCTTCCCATGTGGAAGGAGTTCGACGCGTACGTGAAGAGCGAGATTGCCGACGTCAGGAATCTCGAGAGCGTGCGCGGCGCGTGGTCGATTTCGGCCGCCAAATTCCTCGAGGTTTTCATTCCCGACGGCATGCCGTGGGCGCACCTGGACATGGGGAGCATGGACAACAACGGCAAACCCGGCCCGTACTTGGGCGCGGGCGCGACGGGTTACGGCGTGCGCCTATTCGCTTCGCTCCTCAAGAAGCTTGAGTAGCTCGCGCGCCTTCCGGATTTCCTTGAGCTCGCTCCTCGTGACCACGGGTACGCCCGCGAGCGAGTCCCGCCCGCTTTTTTCGAGGAGGAAGCACGGCTGGGAGTCGAGCATGACGGAGATTCGCGTGTAGATGCCCGCCCGCTTCTTGAGCGTGCGCGCGTCAGCGTCCTCGCCCGCGAACATGGTTTTGCCTTCCTCCGCCGCAATCTCGAACGGCGCGCTGCTTGCCTTCACGCTTCGGAAGCCCAGCGGCGTGAGCACGGTCGTGTCGTCTTGGGGCCTTGAACCGGTCTTGTCCGCGAACGGGTCAATGGCCGTGCGCAGGCGCACGCCGAGCAGGCTCTCAAGCTTCTCCGCGTTCTCTTCGCTCGCTCCCGCCAACCCGTGCTCGTAGCGATAGAGTTCCTCGCGCGAAATCGCGGCGGCCTCAGACAGCTGCGACAGGGAATAGCCGGCGCGCATGCGCGCGTCGGCGAGCTTCCTCCCGTCGAGGCAAACCGCGACAACCCTGTTTTTTCGCAATTCGGGGTATTCGCCGTCCACGAGCGCGGAAAGCGTCCCCGCGGTGAGCGCGGGCACGCCGTGCCTCGCGTACACGACACCGTCCGCCAAGGGCCCTTGCTTCGCGCACTCGCCGGCGAGCACGCACTTCGCGCCGAACACTCCCGAAATCTTGTTGAGGTCCCGCGCCTGGTCTCCCGTGAATCCGTCGATGTTTTCGAGCGCCTTGACGATGAACAAGTCGCGCTCGCGCCGCGCCACCACGTCGAAGCATGCATGCGTGCCCGTGCACGTGAAGACGGAAAAGCCGTGCCGTTCGAAGAGTTGTGCAACCCGCGTGAGGAGCGCTGCGCGCATGGGTACGCTTTCCATCCGCCGATATAAAAAGCGCAACTTATTAAACGCCGGCGGCCTAACCGTCCGCTGGTGGTTCGCCTGAAACTGCAACTTTTCGTCGTCCTCTTCTGCGCCGCGCTCCTCTTCGGCTGCACCGGCGGTGGCGGCAACGCGACCCCCACGCCCGTTCCAACCACCGTCCCCCACGCGACCGCCACGCCCGCGCCGACGGCCGCTCAGCAGCCGACCGCCACGCAGACGCCGCAGGCGTTCGGTGCGTCCCCCACCCCCGGCTCTGGCTCCGGGCTGGACTGGCAGACGCTTTCGGGGTGCGGCAGGGTGGGCCTGCGGTACACGTATCGCATTTCGAGCGGGAACGAGTCCATCGACATCGCATACGCGCAGTCGGAAGGCGGCGTCACGAACGCAACCGACTCCGTGCTCATGACGGTCACCATGACCATGAGCGGCATGGACGTGACCACGCGCCAATGGTCGGCGAAGTCGGACTGCCGCTGCCTCAAGGTTGAAACCGAGTTCGCCGGCAGCGCGACTGCCGTCGCGTGCCCCGACGACGGCGTCGCGGGGGCGGCAAGCGCCTCAAGCGTCACCGTGTTGGACGCGGGTTCGGAAGCAATCAGCGTGCCCGCCTACACGGGCGTCGCGGCCAAGCACAGCGTCGCGGCGGCGGGCGGGACGCCCGCGGACTACTGGACTGCCACTGGATTCGCGGTCCCCGTCAAGGTGGCCGCAGGCACCATGACGATGGTACTCGTGTCGTATTCCGGCTAGAGAGCTTCGGCAGCGCATTCTCCTTTTTCCGTTTTTTCTCCTGCCATGAGCCCGGGCTTTTCCATATTCTCCATCTGCAGCACTGTTCGGTGCATCGGACCGGTTCTGCCCGCCGAAGGCGGCCGCCAAAGTGAAATCGTTATTAATCGGAACTTCTCGGGTTATTTGTGCGGGGTGGGATAATGGTGGAGAAGGTTGCGCAGAAAAAGATAATCATGCTGGCAGCCGGGGATTCTGGCATCGCTAAGGAGGGTGGCGTGACCGCCGAAACCGCATTGTCCCAGCTTGCGGTCGGCAGGGCAATCCTTTCAAACAACGACTGGGACGCTTTTTTTAGTAACGAACAGTATGTCAACAATTATCGAAAGTTGCATATTATGCTGGCCGCATGGACCGGGACGATGGTCGCGTATGCCGAACCGGGAAAAGAGCTCGGCAAAACCGTCGAGCTCAGCGACGCGGGATTGACGTGGGCATTCCCGGTGCCCGGGCAGTACCAAAACGAAAGAAACGCCTGCCTCGTGGTCGAGCACCCCCATTTTTCTATCAAAGCCGAGGGAAACCGCAGGGTCGTGGTTGTCGACGACGAGAAGAATGTGATGATTGTCAGGGATTTCCCCGAAATATCCGGCTGGTACGCAGTAAGTCCGGAAGGAATCCCCTTCGGCAAGGACGTGTACACGCCGAGATGGTATCTGCCAGAACCCGGAACCAGGTATCTTACGCGCGGAAGCCGGATGGTATCCCTCGTTGTCCGCGACGGCAGCACGTACGACGGGAACGTGGTCAATCTCGGCCGCGAACCGTCCGGGCGTTACGGGTTGGCGGTTGATGCCGGAATTCTGGATGAATTTGCGGTGAACGGCGAAGGGGATGAAAAAACCATCTTTAACGTCCCGATAGCGAGCAAGCACAAAAAGCCGTTCGAGGTGAATTGGGAATGCGGCCGGCTGGTGGTGACCGGCCCAGCCGAGCAGTTGGAGAAAGTCCAAGAAGTGCTGAAGGGGCTACTTTTGGAGTAGCTTTCCCGCTTCGTTTCCTTTGCAGGAGAATGAGGTTACGCTTCGTGTTCGCGGATTCCCGTGTACAGCAAGAACAAGAACGCGGATGCGATTGCCAGAATTATTGCGGAACCAAAAAATGTTGCCTGCAGCCCGATTCCTTGCATTGATACTCCCCAAATCGGCGCAAGCAACGTCAACGCCAAGCGGCTGGACATGCTGCCGAAAGATAAAACTGTCGAATGCCATTTTTTAGGCGTATTTTTCAACATCTCATGCTCGATTAGTATTGAATTCATTGATTCCGCGAAATACAGGAGTGCGAAAACCAGGAAACCGAGCGGCACCACGTACTGGGACGCCAGAAGCAATGACAGGACTGAGAGAGCCGCAATGATGGCGTACGAAATTGTCTTGAAGCGCGATTCAAAGCCGTGGGCCACCTTTGACCCTATCAGGCCGGACAGGAAGAGCAAGGCGGAGGCCACACCGAAAAACGTGATGCCAAGTCCCGCCAACCCCATGTAAATCTGGGTCGACGGCTGCACCAGGCAGTAAACCACCCGGAATAGCACGAGGTATGCGAACCGCCAGAGCAGCAGCGGCGAATTTTTTATGAGCCTGAAGCTGCCCGTCACGATATCGCGGTAGCTCTCGTTTTCATGCCTGCTCTCGGCGTGCTTGATGGTGGAGAGGACGATGAAGCTCAACGCAAAGGCGACGGCGGATGCAACGAAGGTCATCCGCATCGAGATTGAGGCGAGGTATCCGCCGATGATGCCGGAAAGCGCGAGGGCGGACAGGCCGAAAACCGTCGCATTTGCCCGGTACCTCTTGAAGTATTCCTCTTGGCCGCCTTTGTGCAGGATGTCGTAAAGCAATGCCGTGTCGGCGCCGGAGCCCAATGACGCGCCAAATGCCCAGACCAGGTAGGCCGCTGAAAGCGCGAGGAACCCGGAGCTGATGGAAAAAAGGAGGCAGGAAAGGATGAGGAAAAGGCTTCCTGCCAGGAGGCTGGCCTTTTTGCCAAAACGGTCCGCGACGGCGCCTGTCGGAACCTCAAACAAGACTATTCCCAGCGAATAGATTGCTTCGATTGCGAATATTTCAGTCAAGGACAATCCGTCCTGCTGGAAAAAAATGTATACTACCGGCAGGAAGAAAAGGCAATTGTTGACCGCCGAGAAAAAATAATATTTTGTGATGTCGGAGTTCACACCACTGATTGAACTTTCGCCGTTTATTTAAAGATGCTTCCCGGCGTTTCAGGACCCGTCGGAGTCGCCTTGGCTCGCGTGGCCTCGGGGAAAAGGGTTCAATGCTCCGACCGCTTGACGAGAACCGGACTGGGAGCTTGAACCCCCGCTTCCGCGGTCCTGGGTCTGCTTGACGAGGTTAATATAGTTCACTCTGAACGGACAGTTGCCGTTTCCGCCGGAACGCCTAAGAGGCGTATAGTTAAATACAAGTTTTGAGCGAATATGTACAGAATGGCAAAACCGATTGAGCCGACCCCGACCTTGACGGGCGATGACGCGAAGGCGTTGCTGGACGAGATAGCGAACGCGAAATACACTCCCGAGAAAGAGCAACGCAAGCGCGAGGCAATAGAGGCGTACGAGAAGTACATCAAGAAGAGGCGTTAACGTGCTGCCGGTAGCGCCGTCTTCAGGGGAGCCCTTGAATCTGGATGAGCTTGAGTTCAAGGATTACGAGCCGACCCTGCTCCCGTTTATCCAGAGTTCTGATTTTGATTGCGGAATAGCTGACCTCAACGAATTCCTGAAGGAAGACGTGGACATGCACTTCAACGAGAGCCTGACGCAAACCATGCTGATGCTCTACCGAAACCGGTTAATCGGTTTCTTCTCGCTGCTCACCGATTCGATCAATTTGGGTGAGGAGGCGGAAGCGTTCCGGAGCCGCGGAATAAGCTATCGCACGTTTCCTGCGGTCAAGATTGGCCGCCTCGGTGTTGATTCGCGGTTCAAACGCAAGGGAGTCGGAGAAACTGCTTTCAAAGTCGTCAAAGGACTCGTCTATCACGCGCAGAGATATGTCGGCTGCCGGTTCCTCACCGTTGACGCGAAACAGAATGGCGGAAGCCTCGCTTTCTGGGAGACGCAAGGATTCCGAAAAAACCTGAAGGAAAATGCGGATCATCCGAACCGCCAGACCATAAGCTATCGGTTCGACTTACTCGTTCCTCCCAAATCGCGCGTGTAACTCTCAGTCCGTTCGAGGTTGCCTTGGCTCGCGTGTACGTCGAAACCGTTCATGTCCTCCATCTCCGCGGAAGACGAAATAATGCTTCGTGCCCAATTGTGCATTTCTGTGCACAATTCCGGCACTCTCAGAACGGGTCTATATGCTCCGACCGCATGACGAGAACCGGACTGGGAGCTTGAACCTACGACGGCTTCCGCGATTTTTAGTCTGCTTGACGAGGTTAATAAGGACTGCTTTAATCGCATTGGGGATAGGCAGCCTGCCGGGCTTTCGCTTGGCGTCCCGTAGTGGAAATTGAATTCATTTCCGCGGAAATGTGGTTTCTCCGTCGTCTAATTTTGGTTTAAAATGAATCATAGAGAGCAGGCATACCGTTAAATACATGGAGTAGACTACAAGAATCCGGTGGTGGGAGAAGGTCGGACGGGCAGTTCGGTCTTTCGGTTCTTAGTTCAAGGAGGGGTCACACTCCTCTTCTTTGGTTTGACGTGTTTTGCTTGCGCGAATTCCACGAACTCGCATAATGTGACTCTTGCCGTAGATGGGGCTACGGCGTATAGGTATGGGGTTGGGTTCGAGGCGGGTCTTGACGTTACGCTCATTTCGGTAACAAAGGCGTCTGGAGTGAATGCGACGACGGTATATTTGTATGATGATGACGGAAGTAGTTTTCTTGCTCAATCTAACTTCTCGGGAGACGTGGCGTTGTTTGACTATAATCTTTCGGAGGGGACGGGTTATACTTTAATGGCGGACGGAGGTGGTTCCTCGTATACCGTCTATGACGCGGCGAACGTTGGCTGGCCGAAATACAGCGAAAATATTACGTGGACCGCCGGGTATGCCGAAAATTGCGGTTATGGCCCTTGCTTCAATCCGCACGCGTACAATTTCGTTTCTCTGTCCGTCCAGTATCGACTGTGCAATTATCCTTATCCGCCCCCAACCGTCACCATAATTTCTCCGGAGAACGACAGCGAGTTCTCTTCCGGAACGACGAGCGTTCCATTCCACTTCGAAGTGGAAGGCAATTATTCGTCTTACGCCTGCTCTCTGATCGTGAACTCGTCTCTTGCGGATTCCAACAACGCGGTTTCAGACTCTTCTGATACGGAATTGACTGCAATAAACCTTACTGACGACTCGAAATACGAGGCTTATATATCATGCAACGATTCAGTCCTCACAGGCAACTCATCCACCCAAAATTTCTCGATAAACGCTGGCCCTTACTCCTACTTCGTGAATGCCCACAACATCACCCTTACCTTAGATGGGTCCGCCACGTACAGATACGGAGTCCGATTCGAAGCCAAAATGAATGAAACCCTAACGTCCGCGGTCAAAGCGACAGGAGACAATGCCACGATTGCGTACTTATACGATTCGACGGGCGAAAACCTTCTGGAGCAATCCAACTTCTCCGGAAACTCCGCAGCCTTCGAATACAACCTCACAAACGGAACAAGCTACACCCTCATGGCAGACGCAAACGGATCGTCTTATATAGTCTACGACGCGGCCAACGTGGGCTGGCCAGTCGAAAACGACAACGTAACATGGACTGACGGATACGCAGAGTACTGCGGAAGCGGCCCTTGCTTCAACGCCCACGCATATACCTTTACATCGCTGACAGTCCGAGGCCCGCGGTACCTGATACCGACGACTCTGAGCCAATATGCTGGAAGCGCGACCAACATTTCCGCATTTGGAAGTAACGTTTCCCTTTATTGCGCGTATAGCTACTTGAATGGAACCCCGATAGAAAACGCAAGTGTTAATGTAGTCATTGACAACTACGCGTACGCTCCTACTGCCACCAATGGAGTTTATAGCTATGACACGGGCACGCTTGCGTATGGGGACCATTCATGGTATTGCTATGCAGACAAGGACGGATTTGAACCACAGAATGGAACTCCGATAATTTATCGGGTACACTGTGTTTCAAGCGATCAGTGCATAGGATACCAATTTTGTTCTTGGCCGGGAAACGGATACTGTGCTGGCAGCAAATCCGATGGTTCCTCATGCAATGTCGACGACGAATGCTCGTCGAATTATTGCTCAAATGGATTATGCTGTAGCGGAGCTTCCACAGGAAGCTCCTGCCAGTCGGACTCGCAATGTTCACAGGGATGGTACTGCTCTGATGACTACTGCAGACTCCCCGGCGGTTGCTGCAACACCGATTCAGACTGTGTCGCCGGTGAATATTGCTCTGGGCACATGTGCTATCTGAGTTCATCAGCGATTAAATATTATACTATTCTTGTCATTCTCGCTGCGCCAAAAAATACGTTCGATAATAACTCGATAATACCGGGTCCAAGCGTATACTGGAACGGTATAAATTGGTATGGAAATGACAGCTCGCCTGACCCAAAAAGACTCCAATATTTCGAGAACGTAACCAAAGAGTTAGAATCCTATTACAACCAAATCACATACGGACGATATAAAGTAACGGTAACACTCGCACCAAACGAGGAGAACCCAAAATGGTATAAACTCCCGTCATCAACGCTTGGATTATACAACGATAGAGATCAAGAAATCATTGAGGCAAAAAATGCGGCTTCAGCTGACGGGGTTGATTTTGGCGGGTATACCTCAGTGATAGTGATAGATCCAACGGGCGAGTCTTACAAAGTAAACGATACCGAAACTGGATGGGGAGGCGGAATGGGTGTTACGCGCCAAGGTAACTTCTTAAATACCCCCGCGATTCTATTTAATACCTCAATTGTGTCTGGGCATTATTACGGGAGTTATGGGGATCTGGAACCGGATAAAACGGTTGTTACGCTCATGGCGCATGAATTTACTCATCAGATGACATTCACTTTTACTCCGACTATTCCGTATCTTCCTCTGCCGTGTCAACCGTGGTTACCATGCGACCTTCATGGGGATAATTTCGACCAAAGTGGTTTGGCGTTGATGAGCGCGGGACCTGATGGAGAGCCGCCATTTAGCCCTATCGAAGGATTCCGATTCGGGATTTCAAAATATAAACCGGTTGAAATCCAGACTTCAGGCACGTTTCCGGACCCATTCAAAAATGAATTATGGGGTAAAGCGTATTATTCGGTTCATCCAATCGAACAGGATAACCAGGGCCCACTTTGTTTAGAAACTGATTTCCAAACACCTTCGTATATTTGTTTGGAGTATAGGAACAAAGATTGGCCAAAGGAGCCCACTGCGGGTGAAGATAAAATGTTGCTCGCGTGGACAGGAGATTATGAAAATCAACGGGTTGATGCTTCTGGTCCAATTTGGAATGATGGGCCCCCAACACTTACATGTCAGGGTATATTCGGAGGAAGTACCTGGTACGGCCTCCGATGTACTGAGATACTCCTCAACCAAGCTCCCCACCCCACTCATATTATTCCGCATTCCGGTTTTGCAGCAAGTATCCTTGTCGAGTTCGCGGTTCATACAAATGTATTCGCGAATGCAACAAATGTTGATTCTACGACATATTCAATTAATGCATCTATTATCGGCAGTCTCTCCCAAGAATGGCAGTATTACGTTCAAGTTGTGAATGCTTTGACCAACGCGACGGTTTTTAACGGAACGTTAGTTACCGATTTTTATGGCCAATTGCCAAATTTTATCTTCAACGATTCAACGGAGGATTCAATCGAAGAAGTGCCGTATTTTATCCGGATTAATGGTGGTGATGGATGGGCCCCATTGACAACATTTCATGTTCTCAAATTGGATGGCTTTTCCAGACATGGGGAATTCTTAACTCAAAACGAAGAGAATAACGCAACACCGGGGTCTGGTTTTGCGAACCTTTCGGCTTCATATACGGGTCTGATCAAGATTGTTAGTCAATTTAATGGACCGGTGAATTTCTATGATTATATGTACAAATTTTACATCGAATCCGATTTGAATATTTCGACTGGCTATCAAGTCAACGGGATAGGCGCAGATTATGTCATTAATTATTCAAATGGTGCCCCATCGTTATACAAATACACCGATGGGGACTGGGTGGTTCGGGGCACACATGTTCTTGCTGCCAATGCATCGGGAAATGGACTGGAAATCGTGACGTCTACATATGATTTGAATACTTCTCGCGAAATTGTGATTGTTGGTGTTACCTTTAACTCGAACGATGATCAACTTGATCGGATTCCGGAAGCCGATGCAGACCCACCTTTCTTGAAGGTTCCATTAGAACGTGCTTTCGATTTCCAAGTCGACAAATTTTATTACATTCAAAATGACTCTTTATATCTAAACGCAGTTGGATTCTCGCCTCACCAACCACTGGAACTCAATGCATTTGACTCGAATAGGTCCTTAATCTGGCATGGAGAAATTTATGCGGACGAGAACGGATCAATCGTAAACGCTTCGCTATTTATTGTTCCCGAGGATGTAATCGGTTCTTGTACTTTGGATTGGCGGGGAATACTCACTAGGAATTTCTATGTCCGCCAATTAGTACTTCCTATACTCGGAGATGCTCCGCAGCTCGAGGTTCTTTCCCCAGAGAATGACTCAATTGTTAATGCTACTTGGATTTCAGGTGTCACCGACCCTAACGCGAGCGTATATCTTGACGCCGTACAAAAGACTATAAGCGAGAATGGCTTTTTTAATACAAGCGTAGATTTTATTCACGACGGGCCGAACATAGTTGAGGTGCTTGCCCGTTTCGAAAACGGATTGACAAACGCGACGCTCATCAACTTTACACTTGATACAACCCCCCCGTTTGTTCAAGTCCTTAACCCCATTAATAGCAGCGAAATAAGCGGTAATGTCACAATAAACGGGACTGCGACTGATTTGAACCTCAACTCCTCCAAAATAAATTTGGATTTGAATTTATTGTGCTCAAATTGTACAAGTTATGACATAGATACTACGCAACTCACAAATGGGAATCATACGTTAAGGCTCGACGCATGGGATTTAGCCGGCAACCTTAACGAGACGGAATTGATCATTGATGTCGAAAATTAGGGTGATAACCCTGAACAGAAAAATACTCTACGGCGGGATAGCGGTAACTATTCTTTCTGTTGTAATAATTTTATTGTTCTATCTCGCCATATTTCGGCCCGTACCAAGAGCGCCAGTTTGCCTGACCCCTTGGGACGCCGTAGTTTTGAGCGCGCCTAATGGTTCTCACTGTAAACTCGCTGATGATGGGACACTCCCGTTGGCTATCGATACATCTAACAAAAGATGGATGATCATCGGGTTATCCTGTTTGGATTATAAGTACACATCGGCTACGATAATAACGAACATCACTATTGACAACCCGGTTCTTACTGGGGGTGGGCGCACGCTCTTATCGGATACTAATTTTAATCACCATAAATGCATATCTCGGGATGGCACAACTGTAAACACATCACGCACTAATAAATTGTATATATACATAAAGTATATCGATTTAGCAACGAATCATACTCATTTAGCGACTGCGGAATACCTTGATTGATTTTAGGGTATTTTTCGAATAATAGCACGAAGATATGGGCACTCAGAGTACGAGTTGAGCGACCATTCATGGTTTGCGGCCGATACTCTCTCTTCAACTCCGTGGTATATCATATTCATTCGGTGGTATGAAATGCCCGCATATAAAATACGAATAATTAATCTAGAAAATATCCTAAAGGAAGCTTATTAAAGCTTAGGTGTAGTGCGACAGCGCATATGACCCCACTTGGGTGAGAAGGAGTGGGGCGTCGCAGGGCTTTTGGCCCTGCGCCTTCCAGAGTTTGTTTTGTTGGAAAGCAAGCTTTGGGAGGTGCCCCGGTA
>Ga0247841_10006385_pt1 | contig 18270 bp, 19 predicted proteins | sample LaCruzMarch2015__2_FD_192410 | JGI IMG/M metagenome (GOLD analysis project Ga0247841, IMG submission 192410) | Freshwater microbial communities from meromictic Lake La Cruz, Castile-La Mancha, Spain - LaCruzMarch2015_18m | ecosystem: Environmental > Aquatic > Freshwater > Lake | place: Spain... | reverse complement strand
GAACTCTTATAAAAATTATATCTTCTAAAGAATATAAAGTTTTATAAGATTAGATTGTTCTCTAAAATTTATCTTATTACTTGAATTATGAAAAATAACTCTTTAAAAGATAAATTAAAATAAAAGAAGATAATAAAAAAGAGAAATTAAAAATGACATTAAAATTAGACAAGATATTTAATAATTTTAAGAATAACTTGGTTTTTGAGGATAAACATGTTTTACAATCTAATTATAATCCTTCTATTGTAGAACATAGAGATGAGCAGATAGAGCAGGTTGCTTCCATACTTGCGCCTGTTTTAAGGGGTGATCATGTTAGTAATCTTTTTATTTATGGAAAAACAGGCACTGGGAAGACTCTTTCAATCCAATATGTTTCTAATGAATTATTAAAAAGAATTAAAGAAGAGGGTGGCGGTTTTAAGCTTAGAATTGAATATATCAATTGTAAATTGAAGAATGTTTCGGATACAGACTATAGAATTCTAGCAGAGTTAATAAAAAAACTTGGTGGTGAGGTTCCTGCAACAGGATTACCTACCTCCCAGGTTGCTAACATCTTTACAGATATGCTTGAAAAAGAGAAACAGATATTAATTATTGTTTTAGATGAAATTGACTATGCTGTTGAAAAAATTTCAGACGACTTCTTATATAAGCTGTTAAGACTTAATACAGAGTTGGTTAATTCAAAGATAAGTATTATTGGAATAAGTAATGATTTGGGTTTTCTTGATAAGTTAAATCCTCGAACAAGATCATCTTTATCACAAGAAGAGATTGTTTTTCCACCTTATAATGCGACCCAACTTAAAGATATTTTGGAAAAAAGAGCAGATAGAGCATTTAAAAAAAATATTCTTGGTGAAGGGGTTCTTGCTAAATGTGCTGCATATATTGCTAGGGAGAATGGTGATGCAAGAAGAGCAATAGATCTTTTAAGAGTGGCCGGAGAATTAGCTGAGAGAGAGGGAGTAAATCAGATTGTTGTTAGGCATTTAGATGAAGCAAAAGATAAGATTGAACGTGATAAACATATCGATTTTATTAAGTTACAACCCAAACAATTTCAAATAGTTTTATACACAATTATCACTCTAATTGAAAAAAAGAAAGAGGATTCTGTATTTACGGGGGATATATATAATGAGTATCAAGATTTATGTCATAAAGTTAAACTAGATGTTTTAACTCAAAGAAGGATTGGTGATATCTTGTCAGAATTTGAAATGGCTGGTATTTTAAATGTTAATGTTGTCTCAAAAGGAAGAATGGGTCGGATGAGAGAAATTAAACTTTCTTTACCGAAAGAGATTATTATTAAAGCTAAAGAAATATTACGAGAGTCTCTGTTTTACTAATTTATAATTAATGAAAATGGTTGAAGAAATATTAGATATTTGTATTAGAAAGGGGTTTTTGGTAGATAAAGATATTTTGAATATTTTAAATGAATTAAATGATATAAATCTAACAGAAATTATTTTAGAAAGTATAAAGAAAGAATATCATGAAAGGATTTTAACTAGAAACTTTTTTAATGACAATAAGACTAAATTATATTGTTCTTTAAGTAATAGATCTTCTATTGTGGAAAAACTTTTTTTAAAATTAGGTGTTAGTTTAGAGATTACTAAAGAGATTTCTTTTTCAAACAGAGAGACAAATACCTCTTTAAAAAGTTCGAAAGAGAGTGTTAAAATTTTAAAGTCATATAATTTCAATCCTAAAAAAATAGAGGTTGAAGATTTTGTAAAATCTTTTAGAGTAAGGTATAATGATATTCGGAAGATATTACAAGAACATATAGATTTAGAAAATTTAACCTCTATTGGAAAAATTGATTCGCAAAGACAAGGAATTTCTATTATTGGGTTTGTTTATGATAAAAGAATTACTAAAAATAAAAATATTATTTTGGTTGTTGAGGACTTGACTGGAAGAATTAGTGTTTTGATAAATAAAGATAGAGAAGAGCTTTATGAAAAGGCAAAAAACGTGATTATTGATGATATTATTGGAATAAAATGTTCTGGTAGCAAAGAATTTCTTTTTGCAAATGACATAATCTTTCCAGATTCTTATCTTCCAGAGAAAAATACTCTTGATAGGGAAGAGTTTATTGCTTTTACTTCTGACATTCATCTAGGTAGTAAGAACTTTTTAGAAGGGAATTTTCTGAAATTTATTGATTGGTTAAACGGAAAGAATCAAAACTCAGATCAATTATCAATTTCCCAAAAAGTTAAATATTTATTCATTGTTGGAGATACTGTTGATGGTGTTGGTATTTATCCATCTCAAGAGAAAGAATTAATTATTAAAGATATAAAATTACAATATGACCTTCTGGCTGAATATTTATCTAGGATTCGAAAAGATATAACTATTGTTTTATGTCCTGGCCAGCACGATTGTGTTATCGTTGCTGAACCACAACCAATTTTAGATCCAATTTATGCTAAGGCAATGTATGGCTTGGATAATTTAATTTTGGTCTCGAATCCGGCTTTAATCGAAATAAAAGGGAATTTAAAAAAAGGTATAAAAATTTTAATGTATCATGGAGCAAGCTTTCATAGTTATATTGATGAATTAGAACATTTACGAGCGAGTCGCGCGGTTAATAATCCTACAAAAATCTCTAAAGAGGTTCTGAAAAGAAGACATCTTTCTTCGATACACGGGGCAACATCCTACACACCGTATACTACTGAAGATCCGTTAGTTATCTCTGAGGTTCCAGATATTTTTCTGACGGGGGATCTGCACAGACCTGAAATTGATATGTACCACAATATTTTACTTGTTGCAAGTTCGTGTTGGCAATCGCGAACAGCTTTTGAAGAGAAGGTTGGAAATAATCCCGATCCTTGTAAAGTTCCAATTTTAAATTTGAAGACTAGGGCAATAAAAATTTTAGATTTTTCAGGAAAGGAAAAAGAAAGTGAAGTTAAGGTTGTAGAGGCTTCTGTTGATGAGGAAAAGAAAAATGAGAATTGTGCTGACGATATAAAAAAAATTGAGACTGAAAGGGCGGAGATAAAATGAACACAGAGGAATATTTTGAAGATTTGAATGAAAATGTAAAAAAGAGCTATGAAATTGCTGAGATTGCCAGGCAGAAAGGATTTGATCCGCAGAAAAAAGTCGAGGTTCCTTTGGCGATGACGATGGCGGCTAAAGTAATAAAATTAATTGCAACGATATATCCGCAGTTAGATAATGAAGAGGTAATTAGTCGGCTACTTGAGTTGGAAAAAGTATATGGTGCTCTTGAACCGGGGGTCTCAATAAAAATTGCGGAAGAAGTTGCATTACAAAAATTTTGTACCTTTAAAGATCAATTGCAGGCAATTGAGGCAGGAATTCGTGTTGGAATAGCATATACTACTCTGGGTGTAGTTTCTTCTCCGATTGAGGGTTTTACTGAAATTAAGGTTGCGAAAACTCGCGACGGAAAAGATTATTTCAAAGTTTATTTTGCCGGCCCGATGAGAAGTGCGGGTGGAACAGGCGCAGCATTTTCTTTAGTTATTGCAGACTACTTAAGAGAATATTTTGGTTATAATAAATATGATCCGACTGAAGAAGAAGTCAAAAGAATGGTGATGGAAACTTCAGATTATCATGAGAGAATAACAAATCTTCAATATTTTCCTACTGAAGAGGAAATGATTTTTCTTGCGAAAAATATTCCGATACAAGTTACTGGTGATCCCTCGGAAAAATTAGAGGTTTCTAACTTCAAAGATTTACCGAGAATTGAAACAAATATGATTCGCGGAGGTTTTTGTTTAGTTTTTGCTGAAGGTTTGGCTCAGAAAGCTCCAAAAATTTTGAGAATGATTGGAAAACTTAAGAAAAATGGTTTTAAATTATCTGACTGGGAATTTTTGGAAGGTTATGTTGAGCTGCATAAAAAAAGAACTTCTGGAAGTAAAGATACTGTTGCCACGTATATAAAAGATTTAGTTGCGGGAAGGCCTGTTTATGGACATCCGGGAAGATCTGGGGGATTTAGATTTAGATATGGGCGAGGAAATACTGCTGGTTTTTCTGCTGCGTCGATACATCCTGCTACAATGGGTGTGACAAATGATTTTCTTGCGACGGGAACTCAGTTAAAAATTGAGAAACCAACCAAAGGTTGTATTGTTATGCCCTGTGATACTATTGATGGTCCGATAATTAAATTAAAAAATGGAAGTGTAAAAAAAATTAAAACTCTAGAGGAAGGGAAAAAATTATACAATAACATTGAAGAAATAATTTATCTTGGAGATATTCTGTTTCCTCTTGGCGATGTAATGAATCGAAATAGTGTTTTGATTAAAGCAGGATATGTTGAGGAGTGGTGGGATCTAGAATTAAAAGAAAAGGGCTATGATTTGAAATCCGAAGGCTTAGACAAACTTACTACTGATTTTGAGAGTGCAGTCAATTTAAGTCAAAAATACTCTGTTCCATTACATCCAAGTTATATTTTTTATTGGTCTCAAATTTCTTATGAGGAGTTTTTGGGTTTAGTTGATTGGTTACAACATGGAACGGTTAGCGATAAAATAATTTTGCCGTATAATAAAAATGATAGGGAAAGATTTCAGAAGGGAAAGAGAGCTTTGGAACTATTGGGTATTGATCACGAGGTTTCGATAGAAAATGTTATTATTGACGGGGATTTTAAAAAAGCAATACTGGTTAATCTGGGTTTTGATGGCAATTTTGTTGGTGTCTTGGAATTTTCTTTTGATTTTTCAAATGTTGGTGGAAGTGTTTTGGAAATTATAAACAAGATGTCAAAATACATTATTAAAGATAAAGCTGGAGAGTTTATTGGAACAAGAATGGGAAGACCAGAAAAGGCTAAGTTGCGAAAGTTAACTGGAAGTCCGAGCGTTTTATTTTCTGTTGGAGAGGAAGGCGGAAGATTGAGAAGTGTGCAAGAAGCATGTAATGCTAATCAAGTTAATTCTGAATTCCCGCTTTATTTCTGTGAGAAATGCAACAAAGAATCTATTTACAAATATTGTCTTCAATGTAAATATCCGACGGTAAAAAAATATTTCTGTTTTGAATGTAATCGCATTTTAGATGTTGCTAAATGTGAAGTTCATGGTCGAGACTTAAATCCTTTCAAAGAAAGAGCTGTTTCAATAAAGGAATATTTACAAGAGGCACAAGAACATCTTAAAATTTCTACAAATGAACTGCCGCCGTTGATTAAGGGGATTCGTGGCACAAGCTCTGGAGAGCATATAACCGAAAATCTTGCAAAAGGAATTCTACGAGCAAAATATAATCTTACTGTAAACAAAGATGGAACGATAAGATATGATATGACGGAAATGCCAATTACACATTTCAAACCAAAAGAAGTTGAAACTTCAGTTGAAAAATTAAAAAGTCTAGGTTATGAAAAAGATATTTTTGAAAAAGATTTGGTTTCTAATGAGCAAATTTTAGAATTAAAACCGCATGATATAATTCTTCCTTGTAATGTTGAGGCTGGAGATGAAAAAGGCGACGATGTTTTTATGAACATTGCCAATTTTCTCGATGAGCTCTTGGTTAAGTTTTATGGAATGGAACCTTTTTATAAAATAAAAAAACGAGAGGACTTAGTTGGACAGCTTACGGCTTGTATGGCTCCGCATAATTGTGCTGGAGTTATCTCGAGAATAATTGGTTTTTCAAAGGTTCAGGGATTACTTGCGAGTCCTTATATGCATGCTGCGATGAGGAGAGATTGTGATGGAGATGAGGCCGCTATAATGATGCTTCTTGATGTATTATTAAATTTTTCTAGAGAATATTTGCCGAGCCACAGAGGGGGAACACAAGATGCTCCTTTGGTCTTGAATGGAAGAATAAATGCTGGTGAGGTTGATGATCAAATTTTAGATTTTGAACTGGTCTGGAGTTATCCTTTAGAGTTATATCGTTTTGCTGAAGAAGGAAAGCATTCTTCTGAGATGAAAATTGAAACGGTTAAGCAGAGAATTGCAAAATCTCAAGACCCTTTTTCTGGGATTGGTTTTACTCATAATTCAGATAATTTGAATGCAGGAATAAATTGTTCTATCTATAAACTTATTCCGACGATGCAGGAAAAAGTTGATGCTCAAATGGACTTGGCGAAAAAGTTAAGGTCTGTTGATCAAGGAGATGTTGCGCGTTTGATTATTGAGAGACATTTTATTCGAGATATAAGGGGTAATCTTAGAAAATTTTCGCAGCAAGTTTTTAGATGTGTTAAATGCAATGAAAAATTCAGAAGGCCACCGTTAGAGGGGAAGTGTTTTAAGTGTGGAGGAAAAATAATTTTTACTATTAATGAGGGCGGCATTGTGAAGTATGTCGAGCCGGCTCTGAAATTAATTCAAGATTATGATGTTCCGCCTTATGTAAAGCAAAATGTTGAAATGACAAAAAAATATATTGAAAGCGTTTTTGGAAAAGAAAAAGAAAAACAAGTCGGGCTTGGACAGTTTTTGTAACTTTACTTCTAAGGAAAAATGTACATTAAAATCGTCGGGACAAGCAGACAGCCCATAAGAAGATTTCTTTGAAGACCTTTGTTTATTGTGTAAATTCCGAGAAATGTGGAGGTAAAGTAGATTAGAAGACCAATAAATCCTGTGAAGAAAAAAACAATAAAGGTTAGGAAGATTAGTATTCCTATCGACAAACCTTTGTAATTTATTTTGTTTATATTTTTAGCAAATATTTTTGAAAAGAAAATTGCAAGAAATATGGAAATAAAACTGGAGAGAAGAATTGTTAAAATTATTACTGCTAAGTTTCCGAGAGATAGATTTTGAATTATCTGTGAGATGGCTACAGCAGAACCCGTTCTTGCTTTGCTGATAGCATAAACAGTCACGAAACTTAAGCCCATTACAATTATATTTATTGAACCGACTAGAATAAGAAATTCTTTTTCAGTAATTTTCTTTATTGATTGAGAGCCGATTATTGCTGCTTGACTTGAACCTAGACCCGGAAGGAACGAGCAAAGCGGGGAAGCTATCAGTGACGCTATACATGTCCTAAATAATTCCTTTTTTGTTGGCTTTATTTCTTTGATTGGTTGAATCTTTTGTTCGGGAATTTTTTCTTTTTTTGAAATACTCACAATTAAACTTGAGCTGCCGAACAATCCTGTTAAAAGTGGAAGGAGGGTGTTTGGAATGTTTTGGTTTAAAGAAGCGATGCCGAGAAATCCGGCGATAATGAAAATGAGAAATGAGAGCATCCTGTTTGATTCTACATTTAAAATCATAAAAAGAGAAACTAAAATTAAAATTAGTGGCATGAAAAACTGGAAGAAATTATAAAAATTTTTTAGAAAAATTACTAATGGAAAAGTAAGCGCGACCATTATGAAAACTCCGATAATGCAGCCGTAAATAGAAAAAATTATTGCGCTGTGACCGTTGCCCTCAAGAAGCATTCTGTGACTTGGTAAAATTGAAAGGACAGTATCTTCATCGGGAGCACCGAGAAAAGTTGATGGAATGAAATCTATGAAGACTTGAGTTATAGACATGGAAACGATAAAAATTATTAGTGAAATAGGGGAAAAGTAATTTAGTAGAAATACTAGCAAGGCAATTATAAAAACTGCGACGAGATTTGTGTGAATTCCCGGAGTTAAACCACAAATAATTCCGAAGATTATTCCTAAACCGAACGCCAGTAATAATGCTAGCAGCATGATGACTTTAGATTTATTTTAATTAAATAGTTATTGTTTCTTCGTCAGGTTTAAAAAGTGCAGACTCTTTATTTTTTTATGGATTTGAAAAAGGGTGTAAAAGAGGACATGGAGACTATTAAGCAGGGATTTAATCTTTATCTTTATTATCTAACTCTTCCAGTCTTGTTGATTTTTATTTTGCTTAATACTTTGGCACCTATTTATCATGTAGAATCTGTAGATATTAGTTTAATGATTTCAGTTGTTACTTTTCTTTTTGGTTTTTTAATTTCTATATCTTTCTCTTTAATATTAGCCAAAGTTTCTTCTTTGAAGTCAGCGCTTGCCGTTGAGACTGGAAGATTGGTTTCTATATTTCACCTTTCTAAATTTTTGGGGAAAGAGTTTCATGAGAGAGTTCGTCAACATATAGATAATTATACTGTAAACACTCTGCGGGATTATACTAGCTATGATGTTGGTAGAGAGTCATTGTATAACTTATATGATGATCTTGATTTGATGGAAGTAAAGACCGAAAAACAAAGTGTTCACGCAAATTCTTTAGCTTACATCATAGGTGAATTTGAATCTAATAGAGAAAATTTAGAATACTTGACTCAAAGAGGATTGCTATTTTCTTTGAAGGCTGCTAACTATCTTTTGGGAATTATTTTAATTGTTCTTTTGTTTTTGAACAGAAATGATTTTTTTACAAATTGCCTTTTCATCGTTTTATCTACGGTAATAATATTTATTTTATTAATTATAGAGGATTATGACGATTTGAGGATTGGAGATTACACTTTTAATATTAGTAATTCGGAGCAACTTTTTGATTTGCTTGGAAAACCTCGATACTATCCTAAGGGGATTTTAAATCGCGTCAAACTGGTTCATGGGAAGACATACCGCGTCGGTGTTATTAATTATTCAACCGGAAAAGAAAAAGTTATTAACATGCGTTATTAACTGATATTTTTATGTCAAGGAAAAAATCTGTTAAAAAATTGAAGGTTAAACATCCTCGGAAGATTAAAATTGAAACTAAAATTTCCAAGCCAGTTTTATCGGATGACTCAGTATTGAATGTTTATGGTGTCAGACTCTATAATCAGCAACTTTTATTTATTCTAATTATTCTGCTTTTGATATTAATTTTGTTATACTTATTTTTATTTACGAATAAACCTGATAAAAATAATTTTTCAGCTATACCTAAATGGGAACCTTCTGGAGAGCAAGAGATTATCTTAATGAATGCTTGGAATTTAGAAATTTTTAATTTAAGTGAGATAAAAGATTACTACTATGACCGTTATGATAATGCTGTTTATTTATTTTTTACAGAAAATTTTAGCGTGAAGAGTTATGGCAATCTGACTTCGACTCTTGGCAATATTAGAAAATCTGTTTTAAAAAATTCTTCTGATGATTTGCAGGTATTTTTCTGTGAGAATAACTTCACAAAGTTTGTAACAAAAGCCTGTTATTCTGAGATGTGGTATAATGGAAGCGTTGGGTTTTCTTCATGATTAAATTTATATAGCTTTTATTATTTGTTTATGTATGGTTGAAAAGAGAGAATATGTCTATCAGGAAGATCCGGACATTCATGAGGAGAGTTTCTATACTTTCGAGGGTTTGACTGCGATTATTATCGGTTTTTTGATGGTGGGCGGACTTATAGTCAGTGTTCTTGTTTTTAATTTTACGTTTAAGCAGGCGACAATACTTGCGGGAATCATGGTGTTAGTTTATGTTCTTGCTATTTTTTCTTTATTTAGAGAACAATTTTTCAGAGAGATACGACAGCGCGAGATTAGAACTGTAGAAACAAGGGACTATCGAACGCAAGTTGTTGAGAAAGACAGGCCAGTCGCGATGCCGTCGAAAACAAGGTATCTTGTTGTTGAAAAGCCGAGAGAGAAATTAAATATTCCCTCATATGATTTCAGAGGAAGTTCTGAAACAAAAATTTATCATAAAAAATCCTGCAGACTGGGAAAATCAATAAAGAAAAAAAATTTAGTATCGAACAATGATGCGAGTTATTTTGCAGTCAGAGGATATAAGCCGTGCAAACTCTGCCATCCGGAAAGGGTTAGAAAATAAATTTCTTGCTAGTTTAGATAAATTTTTTCTATGCTGATTTGAATTTTTCTATTGTACAGTTCGGTTTTTCCTATTATTTCTACGTTTTGGTTTGTGAGATTTTGATTTAATTTGTTAACCGTTGCCTCAATTGACAAATTATTTTGTTTTAAGATTAGGATATAGAAATTATCATAGTTTCGCTGGCTGGTTATTGTTCCGGAAATTTTTATTTTTTCTCCGAGGTTGTTTAGATTTAAGTCCGAAATACTTTTTGTTGGCGGTTCTTGTGACAGTGATATAAAAAGAAGGAAAATTCCGATCATGGCCAAAATAAGAGAAATTTTTTGGAGTGTTATCATAATAATTTAAGCCAGAAAAGTTTAATAATGCTTTTGGTATGGAAGATTATGGCTAAAGATAACTTATCAAAAAACAGACTTGAAGATCGCGGGGTAAATTCGAATCTTTCTATTGAAGAGAGATTTCAGCTTATTAAGAAAAATACTGAAGAGATAATTGGTGAGGAAGAACTGAAAAATTTGTTGAAAACAAAAAAACAACCAATCGTTTATTGCGGTTATGAGCCGTCGGGACCGATGCATCTCGGGCATTTTGTTACAATTACTAAACTTATGAATTTTGAACGGGCGGGATTTAAAGTTAAAGTTTTACTTGCTGATGTTCATGCTTTTCTAAACAGAAAGGGAAATGAAAAAGAGATTGAGAAAGAGGTTGCAAACTGGAAAAAAACAATTAAGGCGATTGGCCTGAATGCAGAAGTTGTTTTGGGAAGTGATTTTCAGTTTAAGCCTGATTATCAGATGGATGTTATGCGACTTGCACAATCATTGACGATAAATCGGGGTTTGAGAAGTATGCAAGAGGTTGCGAGAGATGTTGAAAATGCGACGGTTTCACAGCTTTGGTATCCACTAATGCAGGTTGTAGACATAAAACATTTGAAATGTGATGTTGCCGAGGGCGGTTTAGAGCAGAGAAAGATTCACATGATGGGAAAAGATTTGAAAAAAGAGCTTGATTACGATTTTATTATCTGTCACACGCCGTTGATAACTTCGCTGAAAGGGCCGGGGCAGAAAATGTCAAAATCAATTCTCGGAAGCGGAATTTCCGTTACAGATTCTTATGAGGAAATTAAAAAAACTATTCGTGGAGCATATTGTCCGGAAAAAGTTTCTGTTGAAAATCCAATTTTGCAAATTGCAAAACTAGTTATTTTTCCTCGTATTGGAAAGTTTAAAATTAATCGGCCGGACAAGTTCGGAGGAAATTTATCCGTTAAAGATTATGAAGAGTTAGAATCATTGTACGAAAAAGGAGATATTCATCCGATGGATTTGAAAACCGCGGTTCAGGATTATTTAGAAGAAATTATTAAGCCAATACGAGAGAACTGGAAATAGTTATTTAGTTCTAAATTCAATTTTATCTAAATCTTTTAGAATATGTTTTAATCCGACGGACTGGCCGCCAAATTTGCTTGATGGGCCCCAGAGTTTTACGTCTTTGATTTCTTTTGAGAGACCTTTTTTTATTTTTTCAACTGATTCTTCAATCGTGGAATCTTTTTCCATAACTAATGGAATTTGCGACGCTTCTTTTCCCGGTTCTTTTAGATAAATGCGCATTTTGTTAAATGATTGAAAAATTTTATCAGACAGTTCTTTTATTCCTTGTTTTGTTTTTGTAGAAATTAAAATCGCGTTGAGTTTTTTTGATTTTAGTGTTGACTCGAGTCTTCTTTTTTGTTCATCGTTTAACAAATCGACTCTATTGAAGGCAATAATCTTTTTTCCGGTTGATTTTTGCAGAAAAGGTTTTATTTTTTCTAAGTCATCTATTGAAGTTATTAGAATTATTAAGTTGTCTGCAGTATTAATTAAGCCGGTGTCTATGAATGGGGAATCGACGGCAGGAACCTCAATCATCTGAATTTTTACGTTACTGTAATCGAAAGTTCCGAGTTCTGGATTTGTTGTTGTGTATGGAAGCTCGGAAATTTTTGGTGCCGCATTTGTTAAAACAGAAAGCAAAGAAGATTTTCCAGAATTTGTCAGACCGACGATGGCGGTTTGCATATCAGATTTTTTTATTCCGGGTCTTCCCGATGACTTTCCAGATTTTTTCTGGCGTTCAATTTTTTCCAATAGTTTTTTATGTCGTATCTTTAGGCTTGCGAGCATTTTTTCTGCCGATTTATGTTTTGGGCATTCTTTTATCATTTCTTCGAGAAACTGCAATCTTTCGTCGTCGTTTTTTGCATTTAGGAAATTTGATTCAGCTTTTTGGTAGAATGGGGATTGATTTGATGATGCCATGTTTTGTGATTAGTTTTATAATCTATGGTTGTTTAAGAAAGTTATGGCTATGAGATTAGGAGTATTATTTTCCGGTGGAAAGGATTCTGCTTACGTGACGTACTTAGCGAAGAAAGCTGGATATGAGGTAAGGTGCTTAATAACGCTAGATTCAAAGAATAATGAAAGTTTTATGTTTCACACGCCGGCTATTGGGCTGACGAAAAAGCAGGCTGAAGTTATGAATTTGCCGTTGGTGTTTGAGAAAACTGCTGGAAAAAAAGAGGATGAACTCAAAGATTTAGAGAGGGCGATAAAATCTGCAGTTAAAAAATATAAACTTGTAGGAATTGTTACGGGCGCATTGGAAAGTGTTTATCAGGCGTCGAGAGTTCAGACAATTTGCAATAAACTAAAAATAGAATGTTTCAATCCGCTTTGGCAAAAAGATCAGATTGAATTGCTTGAAGAGCTGACGAAAAATAGATTTGAGATTATTATCTCGGGAGTTTTTGCATATCCTCTTGATAAAAAATGGATTGGAAGAAAAATAGATGAGAAATTTATTGAGGAAGTTAAAATTTTGCAGGACAAGTATAAAATTAATCCGGCGGGCGAGGGTGGAGAGTTTGAAAGTTTTGTTTTGAATTGTCTGCTGTTCAATCGAGGGCTGAAAGTAAAAAAAATAACCGCTCACGGAGAAAAAAATTCATGGCGCGCGGAGATGGAACTGGAATGAAAATAAAAGAATTAGAATGTAAAAACTGTATGGCTAAAAGCAAACTGACCGATTATGTGATTAATCCATATACTGGCTGTTCACATGGATGTAAATATTGCTACGCTGATTTCATAAGAAGATTTCAGAATATAGACGAGAAATGGGGCGATTTTGTTTATGCCAAAGTGAATTGCCCAGAACTTTTAGAGAAAGAGTTAGAAAAAAATAAGTCGGGAAATATTTGGATGAGCAGTGTTTGTGATTGTTATATGCCGATTGAGGCCAAATACAAATTAACTAGGAGAATTTTGGAGATTCTAGCCAATTCTCTGCAAGGAAAAAAGTTTAGCGTTGAAATATTAACTAAATCAGTTTTGGTGAAAAGAGATTTTGATTTATTAAAAAGATTAAATGTCGACTTGGGAATGAGTGTTAATACTTTAGAAGAAAAATATTCTAAAGCAATTGAGCCGTTTGCCTCGCCGCCGAAATTAAGAATAGAAACTTTGAAAGAAGCAAAGAAAAAGGGGATTAGAGTATACGGATTTATATCTCCTGTTTTGCCGGGAATAACTAATCTCGAAGAATTGTTTAAAGAATTGAGTTTTTGCGAATATGTTTGGGTTGAAATATTGAATGTGAAAAAATCAGTTTTAGAAAGATTAATGCCGACTATTAAGAAAAATTTTCCCGAGCTGATGAAAGACTTTGATTTTATGATTGAGCATTATGACGAATATGTTGGAGGGGTTACAAAAGAGGCAAGGATGCTTGAGAAAAAGTATGGATTGAAAATAAGAGAGATTGTGGTGCATTAAAATGGGAAAAGTATTACTAATATCGACGTGCAAAGAAAAGCTTCATGAATTGGAGTTTGTAAGTCCGATTGAAGATATTTTGAAGAAAAATAAAACCAATTATTTTGTCCGGAATTATCTAGTTGTTGGAGAAAAAGATTTGCAAAAGGCCGACCGAGTTATAATTTGCGGAACATCTTTGAAAGATAATGCATTTGCTAAAACGTGGAAAAAGTTTTGTTGGATTAAAGATTTTGATAAACCTATTTTAGGAATTTGCGCGGGAATGCAATTGATTGGAATGATTTTTGACGGGAAGATAAGAAATAAAACAGAAATAGGATTTTATCATGAGAATTTTAAAAAAGAATTTTTAGGTTTGAGCGGGGAAAATGAGGTTTATCATTTACATAATAACTATGTTGATTTTGACTTAAAAGAATTTGATGTTTTTTGTGAGTCTGGAGGAATAGCTCAGGCGGTTAAACATAAAAATAAAAAAATATTTGGGGTTTTATTCCATCCAGAAGTTAGAAATAAAAAAATGATTTTAAATTTTGTTTGGAGTTAGATTGATTTTTGCTATGAGTGAAGATTTATTAATACTATTTCTTTTAACAAACTATGAAAGGAAAAATTCAAAGAAAGGTGCTGAAGAACGGGTTGACTGTTGTTTTTGAGAAGCGGGAGCTTCCGGTTGTGAGCATGGCGTTCGCGGTACGATATGGTGGGGCGTATGAAAGTGCAAAAGAAAAAGGGATTTCACATTTTATAGAGCATATGCTTTACAAAGGGACACCGACGAGGACGGCGCAGCAGATTGCACAGGAAATTGAATTGAAGGGCGGAATTTTAAATGGCTTTACGAGCGAGTTTATTACTGCGTTTTGGTGCAAGATGCCTTCAAAGAATCTGAATTTTGGTTTGAATGTTTTGAGCGATATGATGAAAAATCCTTTGTTTGATGCGAAAGAGTTGGAAAAAGAGAGAGAAGTTATTCTTGAAGAAATTAAAATGTATCATGATACTCCAAGGATGTATGTTTTAGACAAGATAAAAAATATTCTTTACAAAGAACCTGTTGGAATGGATATAATTGGAACGGCTGAAAATCTGAGAAACATGAAGAGAGAAAATTTGATTGAAAAGTTCAAACAGGTTTACAAACCATCAAATATGATCTTTTGTATTATTGGAAATGCTGACTTTAGGAAAGTTTGTGAATTTTGTGAAAAGTTTTTTGAGAAAGAGAAAGCCAAGTTTTCTATTTCTGTACCGGCCCCCGTGTTACAAAATGGAATTTTGGTTGAAAAAAGAAAAGATATAGATCAGGTTAATCTTGTTTTTGGCTATCATGTTCCGAAAAAGAGTGATAAAAAGAATTACGCCGCACAGGTTTTGACGACGCTGATGGCGGGAGGAATGTCCTCAAGATTATTTAATGAGATAAGAGAAAAAAGAAATTTGGCTTACGCCGTTAAGGGAGTTTCAAATATTGAAAAAGAGTTTGGATACTCAGAGATATATATTGGGACTTCTAAAGAAAATTATGAACTTGTAAAAAAAATCATTTTAGAGGAGTATGAAAAGGTTTCAAAAAATCTGACCGAGAAAGAACTGAATGAAATTAAAGAACAACTTATTGGAAATTATCATATTGGTTTGGAGGATTCGACTAACAGACTTGTTGAGGTCTTAGGAGAGGAAATTTCTGGAACTATGGATGAGGATTTTGAGGATTGCATTAAAGAAGTTAAGCTTATCGACGTGAAAGAGTTGGCTAAATTAAAAAATTATAGCTTTTTTGCTTTGCTGCCAGAAGATAAATAGTCTTAGTTTAGGAGAAATATTTATAAAAGAGTTATTTCTGTTGCTGTGATGAAGAAGAGGTTGAGGGTTGTTTCAAGATCACGCGCTAATTCAAGTTCAATGAAGAATTGGATTTTTAATTTTGTATTAATTGCTTTTTTATTTATTCTTATTTGCTGCGCGGTTGCGATCTTTAGTAACGGGACAAAGAAAAATGTAACTGGAAATGCCATTTCAAAAGTTTGTGATGCTGGCAGAGTATATTGTTCATCCGAGTTTGGAGAAAGTTATTATAAAACGTGTAATTCTCTTGGCGACGGTTTTTTTGACTCTGTTAGGTGTCCTATTTCGGGTCAGGTCTGTGTTGTTCACTCAGATGGCTATGGCTACTGCGAAGCTGCAAACAAATAAAAAGCCAGTGATTTTCTTTTTGAGATGTTGATTGTGAAGGTTCCGGGAATTAACAATTTGAAAGGCATAACTGGTTGTGAAAAGGCAGGGAATTTAATTATTGAGGAGCTCGCAAACATTCATGCGAGCGAGAGCGGAAAAGTTGTAGAAAAAAGGCTTTTGAATTTTGAGGAAATTCATTTAGACAATAAAGATTTGATTTTGACGAGTAAATTAATTAATAAGAATGCTTTAGATATTTTTAAGAGTCAGGATAAAACTATTTTTCTCGGGGGAGATCAATCAGTAACATTTCATCTTGCGAGAGCTTTTATGAATTATTGCAATCATGAAGGAAAACGACCGTGCCTTTTAATTTTTGATTCAAGGCCAAATTGCTCTTTTGCCGAGGGAAAAAATGATTATGCAACTAATGAAAACTGGCTGAAGAAACTTGTTGAAGAGGGATTTAATCCGAAAAATATTATGGTTATTGGCGCGACGAACGTTTCAACGGAGGAAAGAGAATTTTTAATTCGAAAAGGAATTATTAAAATCGGCGTTAATTCTTTTTTAGAAGACATAGACAATATTGCTGACACAGTTATGGAATTTTGCAACGGAAAAGAGGTTTATGTTTCGATTGATATTAATGTTTTGGATGGAACTTATAGTCAGGCATCATTCAGTGATTTTGGCGGGCTCACAGTGAGGCAACTTCTATATGTGCTGCAGAGAATAAATAAGATTAAAAACCTGAAAGCATTGGATATTGTTGAGATAAATCCTGATTTTGACGTTAAGTCTGTGAAAATTGGGGCTAAAATCTTGGCGGAAATTTTATGAGAACATTTGTTGCGATTGATCTTCCGGCACATGTTAAGTCGGAAATCTTTCATGAGGTTGAAAATTTAAGAAAGCAGGGATATTTAGTTGGCACGTTTACCGCGAAGGATAACTTTCATCTAACTCTAAAATTTCTTGGAGACGTTCCAGAAGAAAAGATTGAAGAGATAAAGAAAAAACTTTCTGAGATAAAATTTAAAAAATTCAGCGCTAAAATTGGGAAAATTGGTTTTTTTCCTAATGAAAATTTCATAAAAATTATTTGGGTTGGATTTGATTCAGCGGAAGTTGAAAAAATTCAAAAGATGATTGAGGAAAAATTGAAAGAGTTTCCGTCGGCGTTTGAAAAATTTAGTTCACATATAACTTTAGTAAGAGTTAAAGGAACGAAAAAGAGAAAGGAGTTGAAAGAACATTTAGATAAGATAAATTTCAGAAAATTAGACTTTGAAGTTGGTGAATTTGTTCTTATGAAATCTGAAGTTCGTCAGGAAGGTCCGACGTATAAGGTTCTTGAGAAATATAATTTGGAATAAGTTGAGGAAATATAAATCATAAAGAAAATCTGGCTTTATATGTTTTTTGTTGTGCAAAATATATTTTTGACCGCGATAATCTTTAAAAAGAAAAACAAACTCTCTTTATTTTAATGGAAACATTAGAAAAATTTTATGAGGAAGTTGTTGCTAGTCAAGTTGAACAGTTTAAATTAATGAATGGTAATGTTCCGAAGAGAGTTACTTTCTTAGGATTTGATTCTACGAATGAGGCGTTTCTTTTTGCGCATGTTGTAAGAGGGAAATGGCCTGCGGATTTCGACTATGTTGATAGATTTGTTTCTAATGATTCTCGTGCAGATGGTTATGTCGTAGATGTTGGTGCTTTGAAAAGGTCTCGTGATGCTTCTCGGGGAGGAGAGGCGCATGGAACTTAATTATTCTTTGAATCACTTTTCTTCTTATATTTGTATTTGTCGCGGAGGTTTTTATGAACAGGATTGATGCCTTGGCAATTTTGCGAGAGGGTGCAGAAGTTTATAATCAAGGTATTGGAACTAACGGTAGTCGTTTGCCTGCGGGCATGACTGCGTTTGATGCCTGGGCGCGAGTTTATAGAAGTGAAGACCCTGAACAAGTTGAGTATGTAGCACGCTTTTTGAGATATGTGGAAAAAAGAAATGGAAATTCGAGTACTCGTATTTTTGGTGCGCTTAAAGATGACCATGAGTTAGTAAGAATCTTAGATGAAGAGGTTCCCGTAAATTAATCGTCGATAATTTTTTTGAAACCTTCAGATTTTATTCCAAGAATTTCTTTTAGTTCTTCTTCTGATGCGTTAAAAATATTTTTCAAGTTATGAAATTTTTCCAGAAGTTTTTTTGCGTTTGTTGGGCCGATTCCCGGAAAGCCTTCGAGAATATATTGTTTTTGCTCTTGCGGATTGCGAGCTTTTTTTATCGCGCGAATTGAAGAATCCGCGCGCTCTTTTTTATTTGCTAAAACTGCGATAAATTTTGCGGTGTCCTCCGCGTTTTTTGTGAAAATTATTGGGACTTGGTATTTCAGGATTATTGATAAGAGCATTCCG
>Ga0247841_10006384_pt1 | contig 18271 bp, 14 predicted proteins | sample LaCruzMarch2015__2_FD_192410 | JGI IMG/M metagenome (GOLD analysis project Ga0247841, IMG submission 192410) | Freshwater microbial communities from meromictic Lake La Cruz, Castile-La Mancha, Spain - LaCruzMarch2015_18m | ecosystem: Environmental > Aquatic > Freshwater > Lake | place: Spain... | reverse complement strand
CCTCATCGATGAGCTTGGCGGTTTCCTCGCTGACCTCTTTGGTCGGGAACAGCTCCCGGGGCTGGAGGAACGAATTGGGCGCCTTTTGGTACGCGACGGGGCCTAGTTGCTCTGTCATACCGTACAGTGTGACCATGCTGTGCGCGATATCCGTGGCTCGCTGAAGGTCGTTTTGCGCACCAGTGGTAACGTCATGGAAGATGATGGTTTCCGCTGCGCGGCCACCGAGCAGCACGTCGATCTTTTCAAGAAGTTCCTGCCGCGACATAAGATAGCGGTCCTCGGTAGGCAGTTGCAGGGTAAAGCCCAAAGCTCCGATCCCTCTCGGCACTATGCTGATCTTATGGACCTTTTCCGCTGTTTCGCGAAACGATGCCACCAGGGCGTGGCCGCTCTCGTGATATGCGACGGTCTTCTTTTCCTTCTCGTTAAGCACGCGGTTTTTCTTTTCCAGCCCTGCGATGATCCTGTCGATGGCGTCCTCGAGTTCTTGCGGCCCCACTTCGGTTTTGTCCTTGCGAGCGGCAAGAAGCGCACCCTCGTTGATAAGATTTGCCAGGTCCGCTCCCGTGAAGCCCGGTGTGCGTCGGGCGATGACTTCGAGGTTCACATCCCTGGAAAGGGGAACGTTGCGGGTATGAACCTTGAGGATGTCGATTCGTCCTTTCAAGTCAGGGCGATCCACGAGGATGTGTCGGTCGAAGCGCCCCGGCCTGAGCAGGGCAGGGTCCAGGATCTCCGGCCTGTTGGTGGCCGCAAGGATCACTACGCCTTGATTGGGTTCGAACCCGTCCATTTCCACCAGCAACTGATTGAGAGTCTGTTCCCGCTCGTCATGGCCAGCGATGGCCCCCGCGCCTCGGGCTTTGCCCAGGGCGTCCAGCTCGTCGATGAACACGAGGCAAGGAGCTATCTTGCTCGCCTGCTCGAAAAGGTCTCTCACCCGCGCTGCTCCCAGTCCCACAAACATCTCTATGAAATCCGACCCGCTAATATTGAAGAACGGCACACCGGCTTCTCCTGCCACGGCCTTGGCCAGGAGGGTCTTGCCCGTGCCGGGCGGTCCCACAAGGAGGACGCCTTTGGGGATTTTGGCCCCGATTCGGGTGAATCGTTCCGGGTTCTGAAGGAATTCCAGTATCTCCTGTAATTCCTGTATGGCCTCGTCCTGTCCGGCCACGTCGCGAAACGTGACGCCTACATCGGTCTGGGCAATGATTCTGGCCTTGTTCTTGCCTAGAGTCATGATTCCTGTGCCCTGTCCCATTTTCTTCATGGCCCAGAGCCATATCCCCACAAAGATCAGAGCGGGAAGGATCCAGGACAGGAGCGTCATCAGGAACGTATTCTCATTTTCCGCGATTATCTCTACGTTGTTCCGTTCGAGAAAATCCACCAGGTTGCGATCGTCCACTCTCGGAGTGATGTAGATCAGCTTGGGAAACAGCGGTTCCTTGGAGCCATCCTGGATCTTCTCATATCCTTTGAGAAATCGGGATGACACCACCACTGAGGTGATCTTTCCGTCGGTTATGTACTTCTTGAAAGTGGAGTATGGGACGTTTTCCACGTGGGGGGCCAGCCAGATCTGGAGCATCAGGAACACCAGGAGCGCAATAAGAATATAGACTGCGGAGAAGGAAGCCTTCTTCCAGATGTCCTGCATACTCATGTCTTTGAACCTCCGTGACTCGTGCCCTAAAGAGATCTTTGCCCATGATGAGCGCTCCGTCAAGGCCCCGTCCATGCAAGGTCACACGAGCGATCCTTATACAGCCCCGCGTTGAATTTGAACCAATCACCGGTTTTCGTGACCCCGCCCATCAAAAGCGGGGAACTCATTCCCCTCTGCTGGCGGGAGGGGTTAAGGCAGAGGCAAAACCGGCCACGGCGGTTCACCCCCACGTGCGTGGGGACAATCTCAACATTCCCTCCGGCGGCCTTTACCCGTTCGGTTCACCCCCACGTGCGTGGGGACAATTTATGCGGTGAACTTTGATCCGAGAATGAATCCGGTTCACCCCCACGTGCGTGGGGACAATGTTTTGCCCACGGGCATACGCCCGTAGCCTTCCGGTTCACCCCCACGTGCGTGGGGACAATCATAACCACTCCACGTATTCTCTTCTTGATGGCGGTTCACCCCCACGTGCGTGGGGACAATGATCTCCATTCCGATGCCCGCGGGCACCCGCCCGGTTCACCCCCACGTGCGTGGGGACAATTCAATGCTGCGGGTGTCGATGATCTCGCGGCACGGTTCACCCCCACGTGCGTGGGGACAATTCCCGCAATAGCCTAGAACACGCAACCGAACTGGGTTCACCCCCACGTGCGTGGGGACAATTATCTCGATAGCCGCCTTTACCTGTTCCCGTGCGGTTCACCCCCACGTGCGTGGGGACAATGCCTGCGCGTGCTCGTCCCACGCATAGCCGCCTGGTTCACCCCCACGTGCGTGGGGACAATACCTCCGCACGTTGATCCGAAGGGCCAAGCCGCGGTTCACCCCCACGTGCGTGGGGACAATGCCAATACTCACGGGCATAGCAGGCGACAATACGGTTCACCCCCACGTGCGTGGGGACAATCTTTTGCGAGAATCTTCAAGTCTCGGGTTATGCGGTTCACCCCCACGTGCGTGGGGACAATGGATAGCGCCAATGCCAATGCGGAGACCGCCTCGGTTCACCCCCACGTGCGTGGGGACAATTTCGTATTTGCGCCATGAATATCCTGGGTACGCGGTTCACCCCCACGTGCGTGGGGACAATTTAAATCGGTCTTTTTCTTTGGAAACTATATACGGTTCACCCCCACGTGCGTGGGGACAATAAGATATTAAAACTCGAAACGGGCACCCACCGCGGTTCACCCCCACGTGCGTGGGGACAATGGAAGGTTTTTTTCATGGCTTTGTGCTCTTAACGGTTCACCCCCACGTGCGTGGGGACAATAAGACCCTGGGCCAGCACCAAGAGTATATAATCGGTTCACCCCCACGTGCGTGGGGACAATGTTACTCGTTGAAACAAAGACGAATGGACTCTCGGTTCACCCCCACGTGCGTGGGGACAATGTCGCTTGGGCCGCTTCAAGCCTATCGAGGTCGGTTCACCCCCACGTGCGTGGGGACAATACTGAAAAAATCCGCTTCAACACGGGATTCGTACCAGAAAAATGCCCTCGAAGTCTTCGATCAGTCGGGAAGGCTCCCCATGTGACCGTATCGCGAAACCTTGCTCGGTGTTACTGGCGTGGATCATCAAACAACCGCCTTTCTTTGCCTGACCGCACGCCTTCTCCCAGAGCCGGTCCCGCACCATAGCCGAAACACGGCCCACGAACACCCCGGCCTTCGGCTCCAGGAACCACCGTGACAATTCGCCACGCAATCCCGGCGGCACACGTTCAAGGATCAGCACTACCATCGTCGGCCTCCGTTTCCTCCACTATCGGCGAATAGAGGCGTCCGCCTTCGACCTGACCCTCCTCCGGGTCCCACAACGAGCCCGGCGCTGCCGGTTCCCAATCGAACCGTTCACCGTCGCCGGCCGTCCTCCGCGGCGGAAACTCCAGCACCATCTGGATATCCGGAATGACCCTTCCGAGCAGCCGTGTTGAGACAAACTCATCCCGACATGCCAGGCGCACCCGTCGTTCCAGTCCATCCGTCCCGTCCGCTGCGGCTCGAAATGCCGCGGGTATGGTGACCTCAGTTTTATACAGGTCCGCGACGTCATACACAAACGACAGCATCTTCCCGGTGTGGATGAACCCGAGCGCGGGCGAGAAGCCCGCGGACACGATCGCGGCATGGCAGATGCCGTACAGGCACGAGTTAGCTGTCGAAAGGGCTCGGTTCACGGGATCCGAAGCGCTCCACTCGTCTCGGCGGTAACTTCGGCCCGACCAAGGGACACCTGTCTCCCGAGCGGCTTTGGCGTAGGCGTCCCGGACGCGGACCCCTTCCATCCCTCGTATTTGCCGGAGTGTCAGTGCCGGATCTAGTTCCTCGGAAAAGCGCAACTCGTAGAAGCGCCGCACGACCTGTATGCGGAGTCCTGGCTCCGCCCACATCCGTGCCTGGTGCAGGAGGTTTGATGCGCTCCGAGTCTCGCCCATGCCCACAGCGTAAAACCGGACCCCTTCTTCTCCGCACCAGGCCACCAGGCACCCATGGTCCGCCAGCACCGAAATCGCCGCGTGTGTGATGGACACCCCGGGACCCAGCATTAACAGAGCCAGATTTGCGCAGGGAACGGGCGCTTTGCCTGCGGCGTCGTGGATCGCGACGGCTTGAGCTTCCTGGTCGATCCGGCAGTGTTCGACATATAGGTAACTCCACCCGTCACGGAACTTCGGCAGTACGTGCAGATCTTGAATTCTCATGTCGCCGCTCCCGGAGTCAGGGATTGACAGGCGCTATGGAGAGAAGGCCGAAACCGAAAGCTTTGCCGGGCCCGATGCCGGATTCGAGAAGCTGCTTGAGCACGACTGGGTCCTTCAGACGAAAGGTCCCCTCAAACAGCACAGACCACCACTGCATGCGTTGGCCGGGCTGCGGTTCGTACTTCGTGCGCCAGCCGTACGCCCAGCCGGGGACGAAGTCTTCGAAACAAAACGGGCCATCAATAGCTTCTTCGAGTTTGTGGGCCAGCCAATCGGCGTGATCCTTCGGGGTTGGATTCACCCGTTTGCGTTTCCCGTTGGGAGAACTATCCTGAATCTTCCGCGTCGGGTTAGCCCTGAGTCGGAAGCGCACCAAATTGCCAGGACGTAGGTGGTAGTCCTGCTTATCACTGGAGAGAACGAGAGACTTGCCGTCAAGATCGATGGAGACCGGCTTAGCCTGCGGCGGAGCGCTGAGAAGAAAATCGGCGTTTCCGATAGGGTGCCCGCGGTCATCCATCGCGTCTTTGGTCAAGCCGAAGGCGTACTCCCAATCGGGTTTGGTAGCCGACTGGACGATGATAACCGGTCTACGTCCTCCTTGCTTGGGATCGACCGGGTAATCGATGCGAAAAAGAAAACCGTTGCCCCTGCTTCGTGCCAGATGCACATCGCCGCCGTTGGTTGCGGTAGGCAACTCATGCTGCTGTGGACAGTCCACAGTATTGAACGGCCGGCAGTACGCTGCTTGGCGCTCGTGCTCGGCAGGCAGCACTGACGGAAACGCCATGCAGAGGCGCTGATGCACACGGTACAGATTACGAAGCCAGCGGCGGCAGAGGTTCCAGTCCGGCTGATCGGGATTGTCACCGACGTTGATGAGTAGGTGAGAATGGTACATGGCTCACACCTCCTCTTCGAGGAGTTCGCGGCGGACGTTCGCAGGGGACTTGCGCAGGGCGCGGCGGCGTCCTTCCTCGCTGCGCCATTTGCGGATTTCGTCCCGTTTCGCGATTATGTGATCACGCCAACGCGGCTCTTCGGGATTAATCCGGTCCAGGCCCATACCGAGGCCGTACTCGATCATAGTCACCGCGTCGTGGCAGAGCCGGCACAGCGAGGCTAGATCGTCCGGTTCTTCGTTGCCTCCAGCCCGACGGTACGTGATGTGCTGCACGGTCGTCGCGGGAGCCTTGCAAAAGACGCAGAGCCCGTAATCGGAATTCAGCCGATCTTCGCGGCGTTTCCTGAACTCTGTGTTCTTATAATCGGCCCGCGGGCGAGGCGGAGGCGGCGTGTGATGCTGGACTGGCTGACCGACTGGTACTTCAATGCCAGGACATCGCTGCACCAGCCGAGGCTCCTGTACCGGCGGATCGAACGATACCGGTGCATCGTACCAAATCTCTGCGTCGGCAGGCGCGATCGTGCCATTACGAGGCTGCCATTCGATCAGGGAATCCAATTTGATGGATTTGCGTGGTTTGCTGTCTTCTTGTGGTGCGTTAATCTTGTACCGGGGTCGCCACGGAATGCCCTGCAGGGCCTCAAGGAGGCCGTTCTTGGCGCGCATAGGATTGGTCCATGACTCATTCGGTCCAGGCAGGGCCATCACAGGCACGGAAGGCGGACAACTCTTGCGGCCCAGGAATAACGGCCATTTCGGACTAATCAGCGCACCGACCACTTTCTGAATAAGCGAAGCGTCACCTTGAAGTGCTACGAGAAAGCTTGCATCACATAGGTACTCCCTCCGGCTGATGAGTGTTTCGTAATCTCCCGTGCTTGCCGTCTTCTTGACTATGCCTTGCGCTGTCAAGATGCCGTAGCCGGCCCCGACGGTGTGATAATCCCACCAGCGAGTGCCCGCCCGGTCTATGCGAACTCCCATCGCCAAGTCGTTCAAATCTGGTAGATGCTTTCGGGCCTCCTGCCGCGACAGTCCCCTCGCACAGCAGATCAGGCCGATGACCCCGGATTTTGTTGGCGCCTCCATCGTCCGGCGAATCACGAACTTGGAGTTGTCTCCCCATGCTTGAAGCGGACCTTCCAGGCGAAGGAAGACTGTGTTGGGCGCTTCACTCATTGTCAGCCCCCCTTTACCTCGCCGAGGTCCTTCACTTCGGCCCATTTCAGGTTGAGCTTCAGTGCGTCGATCACCGCTTCAACTAAGCCGGGCTGCTCTGTATCGCGTCCGCCTAGGACATCGAGGCAGCTTGAGGCGAATTGAACAGCAGGTTTGTAGTCTTTCGTCGGCTCACCCTTCTCGTTTCGGACTTTGGCTTTGCTCCCGTCGGTTTCGCGTTCCCAGCCTTGAAGCGGGTAGCGCCACAGCGGCAGGGCATACCATAGCAACGTGGAATCTGTTTGGTAGGCTTTCCGAAGTTGGTAGACGTGGTCGCCGAGCTGGGCGATACTCCGCCCGACGAGGCTGACGCAGTCGGCCGCGTCATTCGGCGGGTTACCGATCTTGCGAGCCGGTTCAGCGAATGCATTGGCGTAGCTCGAAGGCGTCTTCTCGTTCTTCTTGATCTCGACAAGAATACCGCACGGCTCGCAATTGGAGGCGAAGCTGTTCTGCTTCCCGCTGGGTGTGGTCAGAGCGGCGGCGCGGATAAAGTGGCCGAGAGTACAAGCGGCAAGTCGTTCAGCATCAGGCTTCACTTTATTGGCCCAGTCGCTGTGGTGCTTCTTCCACTTCGTCACTTCCGAGCTGTCATCCTTCTTGTCTTTCGGCTTTTGTGGTTCGGGCGCGAGATTATGCACGAGTTGATCCCAGTCGAGGCAAAAGTACTTATAGAAACATGCGGAGTTGAACTGCGCCTCATCCACGTGGCCCGCTCCACCACCGGTCTTGCCCAAATCGTCCACAGCTGTGAAGTAGTCCACCTCATTAACGACGGCGTGGGTAGAGATGGCGTGTGCCACCTGCATGGCGGCTTCCACGTCTTCGAAGGCATCCGATGTGGTCATGCGACCGAAGAGGGCGATGTCAACGGCATCACAACGATTGACCGTTTTGAGGGCTTCCATGAACTCGTCCATTTTCTTTGGCTTTTCAGGAGCATCCTCCTTAAGCCGGCTCTTCTCGTCTGTGGTAGTGGCCTTCGTCAGGTCCTTGAACCGGTTCGGATCGGAAATACGGAGTTCGGAGAGGCGTTCAGCGAGAAGTTTCGCGTGTTCAGGGCCTGGTTGGTCGTCCTCCATCGCAGGCTCAGGTTCCGGCTCTTCCCCCTCGGGAGCTTGGAGCAGTTTAGACATTCGGCACTTGGCAATTGTCCAACTAGCTTTAACGATCTTATCTCGCTCCTTCTCGTTCAGGCCTGATTCGTCAAGAAGCTCACGCACCATCTCCTGAAAGCCGACAACAGGGTTGAGGAAGTAGTCATATCGGTCTCTTGCCTCGTCCCGAAGTTCGGCAAGTTTGGCAACAAAGTACTTGGCGTGGTCCGGTCCGAGATGGATCAATTGCCGCGTCTTTCGCCTGAGGTCTGTTGTGGCCCCAACTGCCGTCCGCTTGTCATCTTTCTCCTTGCTGACAGCAATTCTTTGCGCCGCCAGCACAATTCGATCGTGCTCGCCATCAGGAATTCCTGAATCTGCGAGCGCTTGCTCTACCAGCCAGGGAAAGAACTTTGTCCGTTTGCCTATATGTCCCTTCATTGCCTGCGCGAACATTCCCGGCTCCCGGTTGTGAGCGTCATCGGGATTACCGGGATTGCGTATGCTGCGTTTCTGGCACTGGCTGGACATGCGGGCGCGGATTACGCCGCCGAAGATGCACGTCTTGGGCGCGCCCAGGTCGTCGCGGTTTAGATTGGACGGACTGTGGTTCTGGATGATGTGGATTTCAATCAGCATGGTCAACTCCCCCTTTCACTTTGCGGCTTCCAGGTATTGGCGAGCCCAATCTTGACGGACGTCTATGCCGCGACGATGCTCTTCGCCGCGGTCCCAAATTGACAGATCGTCCAGCAATTGCACCCAATCGAGGCCGGTTGCCCGGCGTGCAGTCACCGCATCGGCGACAACGGGCAGGGCCCAGCGCAGGTGCGGCTCCAGGGCGGAAAGCGGCGAGCACAGAAGCGCATCGAATCGCCCCCGGAAGCGGGGGCGAGCGTGCTCATCGTGTGGCTCGCACCAACCGAGGATTCGTGCCAGTGTTGGACCAGCCTCTGGCCTGTCTGATCGCACGTGACGGACGGGAAACGCCCCGAATAGCTTGACCACAAGCCAACTCGTCTCTCTTCGCGGCGCTGCCTGGTTCTGCTGCCGCAAGGGCCACCACAAGCCGGAGAACAGATCAAAACCTTGGAGGGTCTCGTCCAACGATTTCCCCGCGAGTGTGCGGAGCCGCGAACGCTCGCCTTCCTTGAGCGCGTCGAGCCGCCGAATGAACTGGTCGGTCTGAGTCATGCTTTGTTTCCCTTCCGCCGTCCGCCTTCGGGTTTGTCGACTACTTTCGTTCGTTGCCGTTCGACCTGCCGAACCGCCCCCCCAACAGCGTCATCAGCGTGTCGCGTTGCTTCCTGCTGGCGCAGCGGTGACCCGGGAGTAGTGGTGTAAATCACTGGGTCAATATGGTTCCGGAGAATTCGGCGTACTTCAGATCTCCAGTCGTCCACAGCCTGTTCCGTTGCATTTCGGTCCGCTTGCCTGAGGACGGCTAGACCGTGCGCCAGCTTCAGGAAGGCTTTTTCCAATCCGGACTCGGTGAGCGGACTGCGAGCGCAGAGTCCCGACCGAATGGCATGCCCCTTCGCACCAGGCGCACATAGCGCCTCAACGACGAAATGACCTTTGGGCGGTTCACGCCAATTGCCGGACCGTGTCGATGTCGTGATCCATGTTAATTGCTTGAGCCATTCCATTTCATTCAACAGACGATGGGCCAAATCGGGGCTAATTCTTGGCAGTGAGGCCGTATGTAGCCCGACATGCTTGTAGAGCGCCTGGCTGTTAGCGAGCAATGTGGTGTGTAACTCTGTCGCTTCGGTCTCGGAAGCGGCTGAACGTTGCAAGTGTCCCTCCAACACGGAACGCCAGACTGCAGCATGGTCTTCCAATCGGTCGTTCGGGCTTGGCCACGACGGAACAATCTTATTCTTCTTGAAACTCTTGCCGGTCCTTCGAGTGATCCGCAACAGATGAGGATCTTCCGACCAAGGCTCTTTGGAAAATCTTTGCCAACCTGGACGAAAATGGATCGAGCGGATCAAGCGATTGGTATGTTGGCCGCAGAGACAACAGCATTGGGGAGGCACCTCTCGTTCGCCCTCTGTGTCCCGGAACGCCAACAAGACGCGGCGGGAGCGCCAAGTCATCCCTTTGAAAAAACCAAGCGGAGATTCCTCATTTGCCGAAGCCCAAACCGGTGCATCGCCGTCAACTGCATGGTCACATGGCCAGGTGAACATCAGCGTGGCGAGTAACGTTGCGCTAATCCGGACAGAGTATGCTGGTGTGTTTCCATTAATACTTGCAGTCATGCTCTGGCCGGCACCAGCGGTTCCCGCTGATGCGACGCCGGGCCACCTGACAAGGCCGAGCGCGCAACACGCCAGGCACATTCCTTCGCGATGGTCCCGAGTATGCCGAAAATGCGCAATCTTGGAACCAGAAGGAAAATCGTGCAGCAGGTTGGTGACAGCGACCTTTACTCCGCCAGCCGTATGATCCTGGTAAAACCCACTAGTCGTGCCCAACAGATCGAACGCGGAATTCGGCTGTTCTGGCATTCCGAGTTTGTCCTCCAGCAAGTGCGAAGGAATGCCCACAGTGTCTTCGCAGCGAAGCTCTTCCAGTTCGTCTTCTGTCGCTTCCGGCGCACACCACTGCAAGACCGCCAGTAGGAGGCGCAGCAGGGCCACGTTGTCCATCGGATTGCTCGCAGCGATCTGGCGGATGCGGCCCGCCTCCGTCAGCGCGGTCCAGATGCCCACACGCTCGAATTTCCCATTGGTCCGCAGAATGGGGATCCACTCTTCCACGAGCAGGTTATAGTTTTCAGTTTTCTGATTCATGGCTTCCTCGATTCCGTATGTGGAGTGACAATTGCGCTTGACCAGGGACGTACCTTGCGAATCGGTACGCTCCGATTGTTCGAAAGCGGCCTGCAGAACCGGAATGAAGGAAAGGAGGGATTGAGGTTAGAAGTCCCCCCTACAATATCACATATACTGATAGTGATTTTTGGCGCTCTGTGTCAAACTATTTTTCGGCTTGAGCGACAAAAGACGAGGAATTCAGGCGTACCTACGGCACGCGCCGGCTTTGTTCGGCTCTCTGACCCGGCAATAAAGAGGGTGTCTCAAAACCCTGGCAAGGGCTGACATCGTGGCACGATTGGGTTGCCGGTCCTTGAAACTCCCTCACCCCAACCCTCTCCCAGAAGGAGAGGGAGCCCTCTGAAGCAGCTCCGCAGTCCCCTCTCCCTTTGGGAAAGGGCAGGGTGAGGGTAGGGCGTGGCACGATTCCGACATATTTTCGACTTTTGCGACAGTCGCTAAATTGCCGGGCTATTTTCGTACCGTCCCCACAGGACGAATAGTCGAGACACTATGTTGGCGCCTATGCTCTCCCCTTACTTTGTCTCCTCCCGTCAATAGGAGGAGATGTGGAGGGGAAGGGGCGACTTCAAGGCAGTTCATACGGCGTAGTTGTCGCTGCATTTCGCTGAAATGGGCTACAAAAGTAAAGCCTGCAAATGTGCTCGTTTCGGCTCCAATCAGCCGATCCGCACCACCTTGCCCCCTCTTCCGCACCAGTAGCGCCTGCCGTGCCAATCTATGTAGTTAATGAACAATGAACGCACAAAAATGTAAGACGCGAGATACATACAAGGGAAGAACGCCAATAGCCAAGATGACATCGGAATGGAGAACGGATTCAACATGCGCAGCAACAGCACGGCAGCAAGGCAACCAACAATCACGCCACACGTCACCCAACCCGCCGCCTGACCCACCAGACCGAAGAGGAAAGCCAACCCGACCGGCAGCACAGCCGTCAGAGCAAGCGTTAAGCTCAGGTGCGTTACCACGGACGCAGCCCATATCACCGGATTGGTGAACTTGGGAAAGAGGATCTGGCGATCCAAATAGCCCAGGAACCCTCTCACCGTCTGGTTTCTCAAGGGCGAGCAGAGAAGGTGCTCGGGGCAAACTCGGATTCTCACCCCGGCCCGATCGAGAACATTGGTCAGGACCAGATCGTCCACTACCGTCCCGGACCAGGCCCCAATAACGTCGAGCCTCTCGAAGGTCGTCCGAAGGATCGCCGTGGCCCCTCCCCACGTCTTAGGCTTGACCATGTCCAGTATCAGAACAAACGACGCATAGATCGCCTGACAAACGCCGGCAATTGTCCTCGGCCGGGGATCAAAGGTCCTGAAAGTGGTGACCACCTGCGCATCGCCCGAACACAGCGGGCCCGTGAATCGAACCAGCCAATCCCGTTCGGCGCAGTTGGAAGCATCGCAAAAGACCACGATCTCGGTTTCGGGCGTAAGATGCCTCATGCCCTCGATGAGATTGTGGTTCTTCTGGCAGCAGGACGTGCTCAGCCCTGCCACGACCTTTCGGGCATGGAGATAGTGGCTGCACAACTCTTCCACCAGAGCGTTGGCAGGATCATCATCGCGGTCCAGGATGAAAATCAGCCCATAGCAGGGGTGGTTTTGCTCCAGCATGGACCGAAGGGCCGCTTCCTGGTGCGGAAAAACCCCTTTGACCGGAATGAGTATTTCCGTACAAGGGAGCCTGGCTTTGCGATCCGGGACGGATCGAACCCGGCGGGCCATGCCTATCCTGCTCAGGCCGATGGCTATCAAAGCCAGGACCGGCAGGACCGTAACCGCGAGCCAAATTGTGAAAAACCCGCCTGGAACGCCCATCGTGTTTGCACCGAACGAGATATAGCGTAATCCGGGGAGGACCTTTTCGAGAAAAGGTCTCTCCCCGGACCCCTCTCCAAAAGCTTCTATTATTCCGCAGGGTTTCCGACTTCCTGAAACAAGAAGTCGGAAACCCTGCGATATATAGAGTTTCTTAAGGGGGACTCAGGAGACGCGCGGCCTGCGGGTTTTGCACAAATCCCGCGAGGCGCGGGACCCCTGAACTTACATGTTTGAAGCCGCATTGGCGTAAAGGGCGAAAGAATATTTTCGGCGGGTCCCGAGGATGTCTCGAAAGGCGATTCCATGCCGGCCCGGCGCTCTCGACCAATCGAGCCGCTTACTGAGCTATGCTCACCCGGACATTGCAGGTAAGCCCGTCCTTTATCGTCCCGTCTGAATTATCCAAAAGACATTCGATTTCGTAATCCGCAGGGACTTCCAGGGCCGGATTTCGGCTGACCCAGGGAATTCTGCTTATCTTGCACGAGTATTTCTTGTCGGGAATGGCATCAAAGGTGACAGTGCCTCTGTCTCCCTGCTTGAGCTTCACGATATCCAGTTCGTGGACCTTGCACCGGACAACCATCGGGCTCACCTCTGCTACGCGCAACGCCTGAAAGCCGCTGGGCAGCTCGGCTTGGATCCTGAGGCCGGGATTTAGCCAGATAACCTGTCCCGATATCGGGGCCTTCAGGTGAGCGATATCCAGCGGTATCTTGGAATCCGGAGCATACGACCGCTGCGTCTGCCACTCGAGCAGTTCCACGTCTCTCCTTTGCTTGTCCTCGGAAAAACTAAGATCTCCCCTTGTTCGTTCAACGCTCTCCTCGGTCTGTTTAAGAGAATCCTTGAGGGACACCATGTCTTTCTTGCTCGCGTCCAACTGCCGCTCTTTGTTTTCCACTGCCTCTTTCTGAATCAAATTCTTCGTGAAGAGTTCCTGGATGTCTGCCAACTCTTTTTCCATGGCCTCGATCTGGGACTTTTTCACCGGAATGTTGACGTCTTTGATTCTCTTGATGTTCAGGTCGCCGTCATACACCGCCTTTTTCAGATTAAGGACATTCACGGGGTACAGCAAGGTGTGCACTTGGATCATGGTTGTGCGATCCATTCTGTACGTTACCAGCGTGTCGTTCTGCTTTACCATTTGGCCTTCGTTCACGTCTATGGACAGGATCTCTCCGGAGAAGCGCAGCGGAATGATGCGATCGAGCACGGAAAAACTCTTTCCGCGAAACAGGATTTCCGCCTCGGATTTGGCGTCAGCAATCTGGGGCACTATAGCGGCTTTGGCCGGAACAGGGCTCGAAACAGCGCTTTTGGGCTCCTGCGTCAGCGCCACAAGCGTTAAAGACCCGATGGCTACCAAACCCGCCAGAAAAACACCGAAGGCCTTGGCACGGCGCCGAGGCCGAGGTCCATCAGTATCGTATCGAGGCATTGTACTTGGTCAAACCTCCTGCCATGGTGGCCAAATCGATAAGGGCCGCAACCCTCTCCTGAACAACGGCCAAAGCGTTCAACTGGGCTTGAACCGTGTCGATGCGCCTGTCCATGTAATAGTCGTATCCTATTGCGCCGGACTTGTACTGAAGGAAGGCCCTTTCCTCGGACAGTTCCGAGAGCTTGGCCTGTTCGCGGACAAGGGCTTCCCGCTCCCCGGATACGTCCAGCGTTGCTTTCAGCTGCCGGAACGTCACGTACAGCCTTTCCGAGTATTGCCGCCTGTCGATGTTCAATTGTCGCGCGACCATTTTCTGTCTTTTGATGTCCCGGACGCGCGCAAAGCCGTCCCAGATCGTATAATCCAGCCCCATGGCAAAGTTCATACCCGACGATCTGTCCACTTCGTTCTGAATCTGTTCGAAGACCAGTACGGGCCGGGGCAACAGGGCCACGTAGGAGCCCAATACCCGCTGCGATTGGACCTGTTCCCGCTTGGCCATGATTTTCAGCCTGAGATTGCCCCCCTGGATGTCTGCGAAGGTGACAAAACGGCCGTTAAAGCCGGTCAGGATCTGATTAGCAGCGTCTCTGGTGTCCAGAGGCAGCCCCATATCAGGATTGTAGCTCATCAAGATCTTCAGGCTACCGGTCTTTTCCTGCAGCTCCCGCTCCAGGTCTTTGACCTTAAGCTCCTGAGCTCGAAGCGTGGTCATCCACACTTGCAACCCGATAGGATCCACGGTCCCCTGTTCGTCCTTGTTCTTGCCGTAGCTCACCTTGTTTCGGTGGAGGGCCACAAGCTGCTTGCTGGCCTGAATGCTCTTCTCCAGTGTCTGGACCCGGTGAAACAACTTGGCCATGTTGGCCACATCCTCGGATATCCGGTCCAAATGACTGATCTTGGCAATATCGACCAGGACCCCCCCGGACTGAATTTTTATCAACGCCAGAAAAGGGTTCCAGTTCTGCATGAAAACCTGGACGTTGAATCTGTTTTTGGGGGGCGCCCAGTTCGGATCATCGGTGGTGTTCTGTCCTGCACGATTGAAATAATAGCGAGTCAGCAACTGTATGGTGGGGAAGAGTTCCGCGTGCGCGTCCTTGACGTCCGCAGACCTGATTTGAATGTCCAGACGATTCCTGACGAATGAGTCCGAATGCACCAGCGCATAGCTGACACAAGTGGGAAAATCAAAATACCCGTAGTCGCGTGGTTTCTGGACACCGTCCGAAGAGGCGACCGCTTGATGGGCCCATAAAAGTACAAATCCCAAGACAAGGAACAACAGGCAGCCTGAAGCACCATGCCCGGCAGAGCAACGCCGAATCAGTCTGTTCACGCGGCTGGGGCACGAGGCCACGACTTTTGTCGTCGAAGTTAGCACGTGATTCCCATACCCTAAAGTCCCCTTTCACGCAGATTCTAGGGACTGATCATAACACCTGACAAAAGTTATAAAATAGGCACCCACAATTTATACCTAAACTACCGCTGAGAGTATAGCCAAACCCCCAGGAAATGTCAACGACCTTTTACCAAGCTCTGTGTGCCTAAATTTATAGGCTAACATCTTGTTAGACCACCCGTGCAGCGAGGTCCTCCCACCGCGAGCCCGATCTCGGGCCGGAGTATGAGAAAACGAGCCGTGACATCAAGCCGCCGGTATCAGTCCGCCGCTCGATGTCAAATGGTCTACCACGTGAAGCATGTCTTGGTTGCCGAAGAAATTTCGGCCTCGGATGGCGGTCCTGTATGATTCCAACTTTGATTCGAAGGACGCCAGAATATCGGGTGAGGGCTTCGGCGAGCACGAGTATGCCCCATATCCGCACTGTGCCAGGAAATATGAATTGACGAACTGTTCGTAGGCATTGGCTATCGGAAATGAGAACACGGGCTTTCCGAGATACAGCGCCTCAGAGATTACATTGTGGCCGCCATTGGTGATTACGTACCGAGCGGAGGCCAGATCTTCCAGAAAGCCTCCATCTGACGGGCCCTTGAACATGATATTTTTCCGGGACGGTCTGTCGCCGAACCCATATACGATGAATCGCGTCTTCATCCGCTCCAGGACAGGAAACAGCTGGAAAAACGTGGGGGAGGTCTGATATACCAGCACATGCTCTCCATCTGTTGGAGAATACCGGAGAACTGCGCCACGAATCAGGGGCGGCAGAAGGACGGTAGTTTTGGGGTCCTTTACGGGCAAGGGAAAAAACGACACAACGAGGAACACGGAAGCCTTGCTGTACAATTGTCGGACCGCGAAGCATGTCATTGCTCGGCTGAGGCGCTGCCCTGCCGGAGGCTGATAATGGCAATGGGTCAGCACATGCTGATGATCAAGACTGACGCATGGCCTGCCCCGCATGATAGCCGCCCGCGGGGTGAAGAACTCGTAATCGGTGAGAATCAGGTGAGGATCGTAATCGTCTATGACCCGGGCAATTCGCCGGACCACCCCTTTCTTTCCGCCGAATACCCGAAACGCATTGGCAAGCGTCCTGGGAATGTCCACTCTGTTATTCCTATAAAGCGTGGCCGCCATGGGCACCGCCTCCACTGAGTACCCGTCTGCCCTCAAATCGTGAACTCTGCCCGCTCCGACAAAAAGGAATTCGTGATGAGGCATCCCCTGGGCCACGGTCCTGGCCCGATTTACGTGCCCGCGCGCATCGCCCATCACGCCATAGAGGATTCGAGCCATCAGGATATGGTCCCTTTCCGATTCATGGGATTCTGCCGCCGGCCCGACTCCGGACAAAAACGCGCGAGCGTATTGATTGGTTGAGGATCATGGCACCTTGGACCAGAGTTGATCTTTGCCACCCTTAGAGGGTGACCGGGTAACCATGAAATCCCCTTTGATTCCGTAGACAAAGAAGTCGACCCGGGCACCAGGGGGAAAACTGATGGCCATCTCGTGGTCTTCAAAGGTCCACAGACCGTCCGAACCCAGCGGCCGAGCTTTGTCGAAAACCCTGCAAGTGCCGTCCTTTCTCAGGGTCATAATGACCCGATGGGGGTTAGCCTCGCCCACTCGGTTCTTTTCCGACAATGGATTGTCCTCGGGGAGAACTTCCCACGTGCCGATGGCATTCTGCCAGTCGATGGTCGGTTGGAAGATCTGTTCCGGCGCGATTCCTCCCGCTTTAGCGACTATTTGAGCGTTCACGGCAGCGAACATTAAGAGCAAGAGTAGATACAGCCTAACTTTCATTCATCCTCCGACCACGATCTCCGCGGCGGCTCGACAGGGTTGGGTTGAAGCCGAGCTCGGCGTGACGGGTTCTTCAGGATCGCAACGAACCGGCCTCATGAACGGTGAGGCGCGATGCCTTGTGCCTTCTCATGGTTCCTCGTAACCTTGTTCAAGTCAAGTGGAATTGGAGCAGCAAGTCGGAACCCTCTCAGGCGGTTCAGCCTTTTTGTTCTCTCGGCAAAGCTGTGACGCTGAAATGGCTGGAAATCATAAGATGTTACTGTCTTCTCCTTGTGCGAGAAAGCAAGTTGGCCGCGGGGCACTACCTGATTTGATCGCCTATAGCGGTTCAAACGGAGTGTCAACATTTTGATGGTTATAAACAATTGTTGTTTCACTGTGTTACTTTGCTAGTTTCATCACCGGCCTGGCAACTGGAATCTAAGGCCTTGAACATCAATTATTTTACTTGACAGGGTTCCGAGCCCGTGATACCTCCGCCCCCAGGAACAGACGGGGAAGAGGCCTTCCAGCGCTTCCTGGAATTGCACACTTTTTCAGTGTAAAGACCTGTCTGAATAAAAGGAGGGTATGATCGTGAAACCAGTTTCCAGTTTCATTCTCTGCGTCATTCTCATTGTTACCGCCTCGCTCGCTCTAGCCGGAGGCCCGGGCCAGGCCGCCTATCCGGGTGCTCCGTGTGCAGGCCCGTCATACGCGCCGGCAGGCAACCCGTGCGCCTACTGGGGCGATGCGCCGTTCCCGGGCATGTGCGGTGGAGTGGTTGCTCTACCGTTTCTCGTTGTGGGAAGTCTCTTGGGAGGAAATACTCTAGGGCCGTGCGGTCCTGGCGCAGGACCGGTTTACAAGACCGCGCCGGTGGTCAGAGCGCCGCAGCCTTGTGCTGCCCCGGCTGCTCCCGGGTACGGTCCGGCCTATGGTCCGTTTGGAGGGAGCGTGCTTTCAGGGCTGCCATGTCTTGACATCTGTGCGGGGCTTCTCGGTAGCGTGACAGGAGGATTCGGACTGGGACTCTAAGAGGACTTGGTTGCCGGCTAGCAGTATATCGAGTCTTAGAACAACGGGTTTTCCAGGAAACTTTCCAAATCAACCAAAGAAATTTCTTCATCGGTAGTAATACGATCGCAAAAATCCATGCTCTCAATCCTTCCACGTTCGGGGACGACAGTCCCCGATTTTTTTTATGGGATGGGTGTATCCGCTCAGGGGGGTGCCAAGCATCGTGAAGAAGGTCATCATGAAGCGCGCTGATTTGCTGAAAGAGTTGGGCCAGCCCCCCCGATTTTGGACAAGACCCCCGAGCGCT
>Ga0247841_10006383_pt1 | contig 18273 bp, 12 predicted proteins | sample LaCruzMarch2015__2_FD_192410 | JGI IMG/M metagenome (GOLD analysis project Ga0247841, IMG submission 192410) | Freshwater microbial communities from meromictic Lake La Cruz, Castile-La Mancha, Spain - LaCruzMarch2015_18m | ecosystem: Environmental > Aquatic > Freshwater > Lake | place: Spain... | reverse complement strand
CTTGCCTTGATCATGGGATTTCCTTCCTCAACTCGAATTATGAAAGATATATAATGCCGACTAAACTCTGCAAATTACGATGCATACTTTTTTTCACAACTACGGATTTTGATCAAGCTTGATTTTCCCCAAATCTGGAAAAATAATCCGCTCTCCCTCCATGCGGTAACCAATAACGGAAATATTTATCTTTTCGAGTTCCTGCTCGTAGGCATTGATTCCGTCTTCCGGCAGAACAATTATCGGCAGAGAATTCCCCTCGTCGGCAGCACTTTGCAGCAGTAATTTCCCCGCTGCCGCCATCACGCTTTTTTCTTTAATATCGGCCAATACTTCAAAAATATGAGATATTTTACCACTTGAGGGATTAATCAGGAAGAGTTGACGATGGGCATCGTTGCCAATTCGATATTTCCAACGCGAAAGTAGATTAGCCAGATTCATCACCACAAGATCACCGTCGCAGGCAGTCAATATTTCACTTCCGGCGGCAGAAGGCGCATTACCCAGAAAATCTTCCCGAAAAGATATTTCCGAAAAGTTTATTTCTGTTTGCGTCGAGTTGACCTCTGCTGGTTTTAATTTTAGTTTTTCGACCTTTTTTACAAATAAGGCAACCTGCAGAGCAAAACGGCCGGAATTGAGGGCGCCGATTACCGCTACCTGGGTTATCGAATCTCCATCTTCCATAAAGGACCAGATGCCACGATAGTTATGCTCAAAAAGAGATTTGCCCACTCCCTTTTTACCGCCGCCGATTTTCCCCCGGTGAATGATAAAAATATTACCCCAGGCATCCCGGGCAAAAGCGCCGCCTGTTTTCCGGTCAATGCCCTGCCAGGGGAAGTTAATTGCGGCAGTTGTGGAAAGAATGCCCGCCTCTTTAGGTTTGCCTCGACCAAAGGCATTCCAGTAGCGAACTTCATTGATCGTTTGAGGATATAACCAAATACCCAGCTTTTTTGACCATAAAACTTTTGCCGCCAAACTTGCGCCCTGATGCCCCAGTTTTACTTTTATTGTTTCGTCAATATACGGTTTAAATTTTTTGACAAACAGGCGGGTATATTTTTTGATCTCCGTTTGATCTGTAATGACTTTAAGCATAATTCAGCTTCCTGAAGGTTTATGCTTTATTCTATATGAGAAAACTTAACTAATCCAGACGTTTTTTAAAGCGGCTGATCGCGCCCGAAAAGACGGCGGTTCCTAAAATAGCCAGGCCCAGATATTGAGGCCAGAGAACATCAAGGCCAACTCCCTTGAGAAAAATTCCGCGGGTGATAACCAGGAAATAGCGCAGAGGATTGAGGTAGGTCAGCCATTGGACGAATGTGGGCATATTGGCAATGGGGAAAACAAAGCCGCTGAGCATAAAAAAAGGCATGATAAAAAAGAACGTGCTCATCATCGCCTGCTGCTGCGTGGCAGAAATAGTGGAAATAAAAAGCCCCACCCCCAGAGTGCTCAGCAAAAATAAACATGCGGCAAAAAATAAAAGAACAATACTGCCTTTTAAAGGTATTTCAAACCAGTAAATAGCAACAATAATTATCGCGCATAGTTGCGACAGAGAAATTATTATATAGGGAATAGTTTTGCCGATAATAAATTCAGAAGCTTTCATTGGAGTAACAACCAATTGCTCCATCGTGCCTGCTTCCTTTTCCCTGATAATGGCAATGGAAGTTAAAAGCAGGGAAATAAGCATGATTAAAAAGGCGACAATGCCCGGCACAAAGAAATATTGGCTGTCCAGATTAGGATTATACCAAGTGCGAACGCGTGCGTCGATTTTACCGTAACTCATTTGCTGCGGGTACAATTCACGGATTGTGTCGCGGTTAAACTTGTCGAGTACTGTGATAGTGTAAGCCATGCGCATAGAGGCCATATTGCTCATCGAACCATCGGCAATAATCTGAATTGGCGCTGTTTGGCCTTTGCGAATAATGCCCGCGAAATCCGGGCCGATCGTAATACCCATATCAACTTTACCCCGCAGCATAAGCTTTTCCAACTGATCATCGTCTGTTGCGTAATGGGTAATATGGAAAATGTTACTGCCTTCGAAAGCGTCAACAAGTTTTCGGCTTTCATAAGTATGTGAATGATCGACAAGGCCAACGTTAATATTGCGGATATCATAATTGACCACATAGCCAAAAATCAGCATTTGCAGGAAAGGGGCAACAAAAAGAACTATCCGGTTGCGCTTATCGCGAAAAAGCTGGATAAATTCTTTGCGCACTAATTCTCTGATCCTCAGCCAGCTCATAGGCCTTCCTTTTTTAATAAGATGTAGTTAGCGGTTGTAAGTAGCGTAAACATCAAAGCCAGAACTAACATGCTCGGCCACAAGTAGGCAAACCCGACATCGCGCAGATATATGCCGCCTAAAATATCAATGTAATATCTTGCCGGAACGATATAAGTAATAAGTTGCAAAACGCTCGGCATATTAACAATAGGAAAAACAAAATTGGAAAGCAAAACAGAGGGCAAATACGTGATCATCATTGCCATTTGATTGGCCATCATTTGTGATTTTGTCGCCGTGGATATAAGCAGGCCAAGCGCGAGCGCCACGCCCAGGTAAAGAGAGGTAGCGGCCATCATCATCCAGAAACTTCCTTTCATCACAACGCCAAACAGTAATTGGCCTAAGAGAATCGCTACTAACACATCAATCAGTCCGATGATAAAATAAGGAAAAGCTTTACCCAGTAGCAACTCCCCCGCTTTTACCGGCAGGGATTTGATTGTCTCCATTGTGCCGTTTTCATATTCACGCGCGATGACAAGCGAGGTCAAAAGCGCGCCGACAATCATAATGATAATGGCGATGATGCCGGGGATAATGAAATTGCGGCTTTCCAGATCTTCATTAAACCAGATGCGGATGCGGCCATCCACAGGAGGGCTTATTTTTTCCATTCCCTGACGATTGAGAAAAGAAAGAAGCAGTTTTTGATTGTATTGTTCGGTGAAAGACGTCAGGTAGCCGCGAATAATACCGGCGAAATTGGGATCACTGCCTTCAATAAGAATTTGCAGCGGAGTATCCCTGTCTGCGCCAATACTTTTCATGAAATCAGGCGGGATGATAATCGCTACTTTTGTCCGGTCATGATCAAGATAATCAATGGCGTCTTTTATCCGGGTCAGTCGTTCGGACACATGGAAATAAGGTGACGCGTCGAGCCTGCTGATAAAATCACGGCTGAATTCGGATTTGTCGTAATCAACAACGATCGTTTCTACATTATCCACATCAAGACTCAGCGCGTAACCGAAAAGAATAATAAGCAGCAGCGGAATCGCGAAAGCCAGATAAAGGCTGCGGTAATCCCGGATCAAATGATAAATTTCCTTACGGATGATGGCTTTGATTCTTAAAGGATTCAAATGTCTTTCCTCGTCATTAAGGTTATAAAGGCGTCATTCAAATCCGCTTGCGGCGAATCGGGACAGGCCGCCGCGATAATCTCCGCGGAACTGCCCGTGGCCACAATATTACCCTCGTTAATCATGATAATCCGCTGGCAAAAGCGAGCTTCATCCATGTAGTGCGTCGTGACAAAGACCGTGATACCATCACGGGCAAGTTGCTGGATAAAATTCCAGAAATGCTGACGGGTAATCGGATCAACACCGGAGGTCGGTTCATCCAGAAACAAAATCTCCGGTTTGTGCAGTAGCGAGCAACCCAGCGCCAGGCGCTGACGCCAGCCGGGCGGCAATTCTTTTGTTTGACGGTTGCGGACATCCTGCAGGCGCGCCATATTCAAAACCCAGTCAATGCGCTGGGCCCACTTTGCTTCATCTACATTGTAGACACCCAGGTAAAAACGCAGGTTTTCGAATGGCGTTAAATCTTCATACAGTGAAAATTTCTGCGACATATACCCGATGGAATTTTTGATTTCCTCGGACTGGCTCATAATGTCGTGACCGGCAACAAAACCCGCGCCGGAGGTTGGTGTGATTATGCCGCAAAGCATGCGGATGGTCGTGGACTTGCCGGAACCGTTGGCGCCGAGGAAGCCGAATATCTCGCCTTTTTTTACGGAAAACGTAATCTTGTTGACCGCGACAAAAGCGCCGAATTTTTTTTCCAGATTCGTGACGGAAATGGAATCAGAATTGGAAGGTATCATGCGCCAACTCTCCATCTACTTCTTTAATGCGTTCAATGATTGCTTCTTCCAGAGTTTTAAAACTGCCGCGAATAATAGCGGGAGATGCCGTATCCAGAAGGATAGAACTATGCATCAATCCCAGAGTATCACAGCGTTCGCCCTCGTCGAGATAAGCTGTGGAAACGAGAATCGTCATGCCTTCTTTTTTCATATTGCCCAATATTTCCCAGAATTCATGCCGCGATACCGGATCTACACCGTTGGTCGGCTCATCGAGAATCAGCAGTTGCGGTTCATGCACCAGCACACAGGCCAGACCCAGTTTTTGTTTCATGCCGCCTGAAAGCTGACCTGCCTGCCTGTCCACAAAGGGCAATAAGTTAGAAAATCCCAGATACTTATCTTTGCGCTTTTTTCTTTCTTTGCGCGGTATATTAAAAACATCCATAAAAAAATTAATGTTTTCATCGACCGTCAGATCCTGATACAGGCCGAACCGTTGCGGCATATAGCCAATCAGGTTTTTGATTTTCCGCCGCTGAGCCACAACATTGAGGCCGCCCACAATAATTTCTCCCTGCGTCGGTTTGATCATGGTGGCAATGAGCCGCAGCAGAGTTGATTTACCGGCGCCATCGGAACCGACTAAACCAAAAATATTGCCGCGATCGACAAAGAAAGAAACGTCCTTGACTGCCTCGACCAGATTAAAACGCAGAGTAACGTTTTTAACTTCCACCATGGGTAGGGTGTTTTTCTGCGGAGTGATCATTGAGGCACTCACTATTGCGCCAGCAAAGCATCGGCCGGCATTCCGGCTTTAAGCTCAAAGTTAGGATTGACGATGGATACCTTAACCAGATAGACAAGCTTTACCCGTTCTTTTTTTGTCTGGATGATTTTTGGCGTAAATTCCCCTTCCGGTGAGATGAAAGATACATAACCCGCGTAGCTTTTGCCGGGAAATGTGTCCACCCTCACCTCAACTTTTTGATTGGGTTTAATCTTACCGATTTCTGTTTCATCAACAAATATTTTCAGATCAACACGGGAAAGATCGGAAATGGTGATTATTTCTCGTCCGGCATTCACCGTTTCACCCGGCTCGATATTACGGCTGGTTACGATGCCGTCCATCGGTGATTTCAACTGCGTATAGCCAAGCTGGATCGAAGCCTGGTTGAGAGCCGCTCTGCTTGCATTAATCTGAGCAATCGAGGTTTCGATATCCTGTTTTGCCGCGTCAATTCTGGCTAGATTGCCCTGAGCCAGTTTTAAAACGGATTCGCTTTCGGTAAGCCTTGATTTGGCCACTTCATAGACCAGCTTCACGGAGTCGCGTTCTTTTTCTGTGACGACACCTTTAGTGAATAGGTCTTCATAGCGCTTGTAGTTCTTTTCCGCATCTTTTAATGTATCCTGAACGCCGGCTACATTTGCCGTTGCTCTGGCCACTTCCGCCGGAAGTGTTCTGCGGCTGATGTCCAGCACTGTTTCCAGTTGTTGTTTTGCCTTTTGCGCCCGATCCAGATTTGCTCTGGCCTGATCAGAACGCGAGGCAAATTCCGCCCGATCCAGTTCCGCGATTATCTGATTTTTCGTAACGGGCTGCCCGTCCTGAATACTGACAAGAGCTATGCGCCCGGGCACCTGAAATGATAATTTTGCCTGTGTTGTTTCAATGGTGCCGGAGTAAGAAAGTTCTTTTTGCTGATTATTTCTCTGGCCGAAATAAACAAATGCTCCTACCCCGATAAAAAAGATGATAAACGCAATAATGATAATTTTCTTTTTCACTGCTTTCCTCCAATTGACATTTTTCGCCGCAGATTATTGTGAAACTCCAATTCCGAAAGCGAAGTGCAGCGGAATTGGTAAGTTGTAATGAGCCTCAAGTTTCAGAAACATAGTGAACTGAAACTTGCTGGGCGAATTATCCCGCGTGCGAAGCATAGCGGGGAACAATCCCGCGAAGCGGAGGGTATAATACCCTGCAGCTTGCTCTGGGGTATTATACCCGTGATTAACCATTAGGCTCAGCCAAATAGTCAAATAGTTGAGAAGAAATGTCAAGCGAAATGATACTCCCCGCCGCAAGCAGCGGGGTATCTTAATGGATCGAAACCACTCTCTTCTTCGTCGGAAGCGACGGGGAATTTGACCTATAGAGATTAAAAGGCAGTTTCCGATCCCCTGCATCATGCAAGGGACCGGAAATCACGCTTTGCGGGATTGTTCCCAATAGCCTTTGGCTATTGGATAATTCGACTAACAAAATTCAATGCGCTACGCTTTTGAAGTTTGAGCCTCATTACAACTTACCAATTCCGCTGCACTTCGCTTTCGGAATTGGAGTTTCACAACTAATTGACTATTTCTTTTTGCCTGCGGCTTTGGCAGCTACGGGAGCGGGAGCTTTAGTGTCGAGAAGTTCCACTTCAAAAATCAGTGTCGCGCCACCGGGAATGATGGGAGGTCTTCCCTCATCGCCGTAAGCAACGTTGGAGGGGCAGACGAGCTTGGCTTTGCCGCCGACCTTCATCTTGGAGACACCCTCCGACCAGCACTTGATAACCTGGTTGAGCGGAAATTCAATGGGCTGGCCGCGTTTTATGGAGCTGTCGAATTCCTTACCGTCAATAAGAGTGCCGGCGTAATGTACCTTTACTACGTCCGTGCTTTTGGGCTGTTTGCCGGTTCCCGCTGTGATCGGTATATAGATAAGACCGGTGTCAGTCTTCTGGGCTCCCTTTTCTTTGGCCGCGTTTTCTAAAAACTCTTTGGATTTGGTCTTTTCCTTATCTGCGGCAGCCTTCATTCTTGCCTGGGCAAGCTCGCTTATCTGCTGCTTATAGGCTTCCGGATCAGCAATTATTTGCTTACCATTTACCTTATCGCTGATTCCCTTCTGCACAAATTCGAATTCATCTGCGGTAAAGTTGAAAAAATCAAGTTGTTTGGCAATGTGAACTCCAATTGCATACAGCGCTTTCTGCTCGTCAGTTGATGGATCTGAAGCGGCAAAAGCCGGGACAGCAAGCAGAACAATCAAAAGTGTAACAATAATTTTACGCATAATATTCCTTTCCATGGTGCTAATTTTTATTGATATGAGTTTTTCTCTCAATATCTAAGGGAGCGGACTATAAAACTAAATATTGCGTTAGTCAACAATATGTTTTTGAAATGTCAATGAACTACCCCGACGCTTCGCTTTCGGGATAATTCGACCTGCAAGCTCCAGTTCATCCCGTTTCATCGGGATTCCTGTAGCTTGGGTCTCATTAAATTTTCTTGACTTTATCTGATTTTGTGATAATTCCACTTGCCAGCGGTGATTTAAAGTAAATTGCTCCGCTTAATAAATGTGCTAAAGCACTGTAGAATCAATTAACCGTAAATTGAACCCGTGCTTTGACACGGGTTTTTTTGTGAAACTCCAATTCCGAAAGCGCAGTGCAACGGAATTGGTAAGTTGTAATGAGGCTCAAACTTCAAAAGCGTAGCGCATTGAATTTTGTTAGTCGAATTATCCAATAGCCAAAGGCTATTGGGAACAATCCCGCTGAAAGCGGTGGTAATGAGACTCAAGCTTCAGAAACAAAGTGTACCCTGAAGGGTATCTGCGACGCTGAAACTTGTTAGTCGAATTATCCCGCAGCTTGCTGCGTGGTTCATACCGCTGTAAAAATGATTTTGTAAAGGAGATTATTAAAATGCAGATTTCATCAGAAAGCGTCAAGGTGGGTCATCCGGATATTGTTGCCGATGTCATCGCGGCGAATGTTATCGCGGAAATCCTGAAAGAGGAAAAGAAAATAGGCCTGGATTTGAGCAACATGCCTCATTGCGGCATTGAGGTTTTTCTGGGCAAAGGTATTTGTCTTGTCGGTGGAGAGGTAAGGACAAGGGCTTATGTTGATATTGATGATATTGCCCGGCAATCAGTTTTATCTATTGGCTACAACCACGCGGCGGTAGGATTAAATGGCAACTCGATGGGCGTCTTAAACGCTATTATTCCTCAATCACCGGATATCAACCAGGGCACAAGTTGCCTTTTGAACAAGAAGCACGAGATTGGCGCCGGAGATCAGGGTATTATGTACGGCTTTGCCTGTAATGAAACACCGGAGCTTCTTCCCCTGCCCTATGTTCTGGTCAACAGAATGATGCGGGCTTATGAGAATTGTGGCGATCCGATTTTTGCTCCGGACGGCAAGGGCCAGGTTTCGGTAGATTATGATATTAAGACGGGCAAGCCGCTTCGTCTGTCCAAGGTTCTCATGTCCAACTCTATTGATTACCGTTTCGTCAAGGGCAACCGCAATAAAGTCAGAGAAAAGGCCAAAAAAATTGCCTTTGATTGTCTGAAAGATTGTGCCGATAAGAAAACAGAATTTATCTTTAATCCCACCGGTGAATGGGATGCTGTCAATTCATGTAGCGCTGCCGATTCCGGTGTGACTGGCCGCAAGCTGGTCGTTCAGTTTTACGGTGGCTATCCGGGCGCGCAGTTAGGTGGCGGCGCGGTAGTGAATAAAACTCCGGAGAAAGTTGATTGTTCTGCCGCATTTGGCGCCCGCCATGTGGCAAAAAATATTGTTGCCGCTGGGCTTGCCTCTAAATGTTCCGTCCAGTTGGCTTACGCTATTGGGATTGCCTGCCCCTTTTCCATTTATGTCAATACGTTTGGAACGGGTAACATTTCCGATGAAAAGCTGGAAAAAATCATTGAGGAACTCTTTGATCTGACTCCGGGAGGCATGATTGAAAAGTTTGGTTTGCTTAACGCTGATATTTACCGCAGGATTCCCAAGACTTTTTTTCTGGATAACTATCCTTGGGAAAAAACGGATATGATTAAAAAACTGCAACAGGCAGCCAAAGCTTAAGAATATTGAACAAGGGGTTGCCCTGCTGAAGCGGGATTAAAACAGCCCCTTGTTTTGTTTAGATTGCCACACGCACTGTCGTGCGTTCGCAATGACAAATGAGAATGGAAACAGAGTCACCAGGCCGAAGGAATCCCATAGATTAATGGTTTCACCTTCGGCCTTACTTTTATGGATTATCAGTGCGAAAAATCATTCTTAAAAAAAATATGGAAGATATTGAACCACTCCGTAATCTTCTGGAACAAGTAAAACACTCTAATCCCAAAGTTAATGTCGGCGGACTGGTTGGCGCGTCACGCTCCTATCTGGTTTCCCTCCTTTTTGCGCGTCTGGAGCAGACACTTGTTGTTGTCTGCCCGGAAGAAAAAGAAGCGGCGGCAATGGCTCGCGATTTGATTCTTTTTCTGGGGGAAGAAAATGCAATTTGCTATCCGCCACTTGATTTCCGGACAATTGATATGTTCGCTCTGCAGAGGCAGGAGGAATTAATCCGCCTGGAAGTTCTGGCCAAACTGCAAATAAACCCGCAAACCGTTGTGGTTACTTCCGTCATTGCTTTGATGCAAAAAGTAATGCCTTTCGCTCAGTTTAACGCGTACCTGCAAATAATTTCCACAGGTGATACGCTGGAGCGAGAGGTTTTTGGCGAGAACTTGCTGTCGAGCGGTTACAAAAGAGTCAGCCTAGTGGAAGAGGCAGGGGAATTCAGTATCCGCGGTAATATTATCGATGTATTTCCACCTACGGAAAAAACCCCGCTGCGTCTGGAAATGGTAGGTGACGAAATTGAATCTATTCGAACATTTGATGGCGTTTCTCAGCGATCTTTGGATACAGCAAATGCTTTTGTCATCTCACCGGTAAGCGAAGTGATTATCAACTTGCCGGGTCTGGAGTTGGCCACGCGCAATATCAAGCGTCGCGCCGATGATCTTTCCCTATCCCGCGAAACCCGTACCCGCTTGGTGGAAACTCTTCAGAATAATCCGGCCAATTCCATCAATCCCGTATTCATGCCGCTTTTTTATGAGACATACGATAATAGCGGCGAATCTCCTCAGAATAAGTTATCGAACTTTTTAGAATATTTGCCACAAAACACTCTGGTGGTTCTGGATGATCCGTTGGCGCTACGTCAGGCGGCTCAAGGCATTGAGCAAAATATCGACAAGTTGATGTTTAAAGCTAAAAACAGCGGCAAGTTTTATCTGGAGAAAGAAAGCGCATATATTGACCTGACCAGCATTTTAGCCGGACTGGAACGATTCGGGCAAATTTCCCTGACGGCTCTTCAGTTGGGCGAGCCAACGGACAAAGCCTCCGAAGCTTTTGTTTTTGAAACTAACCAAAATTTGCAGCGCGAAGAACTCCCGACAGCTGAGATCAGGGAAGACGCTCTTTTGCGGCAAACTGCCCAGAGGATCAAATTGTGGCTTTCCTCCGGAATGTTAATAGTTTTTATGTGCCCGACACGGGAGGATTTGAACCGGATGCAGCACCTGCTTTCAGGCTATGATTTACCCGTTCAGATTTCACCTTCGCCTGATTTGCTTCTGGACTTTATTAATCAATGGAACGGTCTTCCTCAACTAATTTTGTGGGAAGGGAAGATTTCTTCGAGTTTCATCTTTCCGGCGATGAAGCTGGCAGTATTGAGCGAAGAAGAAATATTTGTAAAAAAAGTGATCCGTCGCCGCACGAGGCAAACACGGGAAGGCACTTTTCTTAAATCTTTCGGCGAATTAAAAGAAGGTGATTTTGTTGTCCACACTGATTTTGGCATTGGTGTTTATCGCGGGCTCAAAAAAATCAGCGTTGGCAAAATCGAAAATGATTTTTTAGTCATTGAGTATTTTGACGGCGACAAACTCTACCTGCCGGTGAACACTATGGAGAAAATCCAAAGGTATCTCGGGCCCGATGGTTATGTGCCGAAAATTGATAAGATGGGCGGAGCTTCCTGGGATGCGGTCAAAGAAAGGGTTAAAAAATCCGTGCGGGAAGTGGCCGAGGATCTGGTGGCCATTTATGCCGCCCGTGAAGTGATGGAAAGAAAATCCTTTGCGCCGCCGGATCGCATTTATGAGGAATTTTGTTCTACCTTTGAATTTGAAGAAACGCCGGATCAGGCCAAGGCCATTGAAGATGTGCATCTGGATATGGATGATGTCAAGCCGATGGACCGGTTAATCTGCGGTGACGCGGGTTTCGGCAAAACGGAAGTTGCCATTCGCTCGGCATTCCGCGCTGTTATGGATGGCAAGCAGGTGGCCATTTTGGTGCCCACAACAATTCTGGCCGAACAGCATTACCAGACAATAGCCGCAAGGCTTAGCGATTTTCCCATTCGTGTCGAGGTACTTAATCGCTTTAAAAGTACTGCCGAGCAAAAGAAAATCGTGCAGGATTTAAAAAGCCAAAAGATAGATATTGTCGTGGGAACTCATCGCCTGATTTCCAAAGATGTTGAATTCAAAGATCTGGGGCTGGTCATTATTGACGAAGAACAGCGTTTCGGCGTGGCGCACAAGGAAAGACTCAAAAAAATGCGCACGCTTGTTGATGTGCTGACTCTTTCGGCAACGCCGATTCCGCGCACGCTTCATCTTTCCCTTGTCGGTATTCGGGATTTGTCCATCATTAACACACCGCCGGAAGACAGATTGCCCATAAAAACTTATGTGCTGGAGTTTGATGAAGATGCGATTAAAACCGCGATCGAAAAAGAATTGGCGCGCAAAGGGCAGGTATTTTTTGTCCATGACCGGGTGCGTTCCATTTATTCGGTAGCGCAGCTTGTCTCGCGGCTTGTGCCGCAAGCGAGTGTCAGTGTCGTTCACGGGCAGATGAAACCTGCGGAAATTGAAAAAGCAATGGCGCAATTTGTGAGAAGGGATTGCGATGTTCTGGTGTGTACCACCATCATCGGCTCCGGCCTCGATATTCCCACGGCCAATACGATCATTATAAATCGCGCCGACAGATTCGGGCTGGCGCAACTCTATCAAATCCGCGGTCGGGTTGGCCGTGCCAATAAGGAAGCTTTTGCTTATCTGCTTTTGCCCAAAGGAGCAATGCTTTCGCGCGAGGCGCTGAAAAGGCTGCAGGTAATTAAAGAATTTTCTGAGCCCGGTTCCGGCTTTAGGATTGCCTATAACGATCTGGAAATCCGCGGCGGCGGGAATTTGCTGGGGCTTTCTCAGGCAGGCCACATCAGCGCTGTCGGTTACGAGCTTTATACGGAACTAATGGAAAAAACTGTTCGGGAAATTAAGGGTGAACCGGTGGATGAAGAAGAAGTGCAGCCGGAAATTCAATTGGGAGTTTCCGCCTTCATTCCGGAGGAATATGTTGCGGATGTCAACCGCCGGTTGGTGTTATACAAAAGAATATCTCTTGCCGCAACTGACGAAGATATTAATCAGATCAAAGGTGAATTGCAGGATTGTTATGGCGCGTTGCCTGACTCTGTGGAAAATTTATTGCAGGTGATTATCTTAAGAAATAGTTTAAAGCCGCTGAAAGTGAAAAAAATGGGCTATGACGGCAAATATTTGTATATTTATTTCCGGACGGCGACACCGGTCGATCCGGTTAAGATTATAGCACTTTATCATAAGAAAATCAAAGAATTACGCTTCACGCCGGATTATAAATTGTATCTTCCCGCCCCCAATCTTCCCGAAACAGAAAGATTGACCAGGGCAAATTTGTTATTAAAGATGCTTGCTCAATAAACGCAAGAAGGATATGATTCCATAGTGTGAATAATATGAAATTACCTTTATGCCCAAAAATCACGGGTATGAACCCCAAAGCAAGCTTTGGAAACAGATTCCGCAGCAAGCTGCTGGGTATTATACCCTCCGCTGCGCGGGATTGTTCAACTTACCAATTCCGCTGCGCTTGCGGAATTGGAGTTTCACAATAATGGCGGCTATATTGAACTCCCGATATGTCTTTTTTGTACTGGCACTTTTTTTTATTGTTGCCTGCGACAAGATTAATATTTTTGCAAAGCCTCATGTGGCGACGGTGAACGGCTCCAAAATTTATCTTGATGAATATCAGATACGGCTAAAGCAAAAAATGCCTTTGCTGCCGAAAGATCTTTTGCTGAATCAGACAAATTACAAACGCATGGAAGAAGAAGTTCTGGACGGGATGATTACTGAAAAAATTATGCAGCTGCGCGCGAAAGAATTGGGCATTTCTGTAAGCGGCGGTGAGCTTGACGCCAAAATAAAAGAAATTATGAAAGATTACGGGGAAGATTTTACCAATTTGCTTGTGAAGGCAAATGTCAGCTATGATGAATGGAGAGATGATATAAAAAAAGAAATGCTGATTAAAAAGCTTGTCGCGGTTGATGTTAATGCCAATATTCGTGTATCAGAAGATGAGGCGGAAGACTATTTTACGGCGAACCGCACTAATTACAAAATGGAATCACGGGTTAGAGTTTCTCAAATAGTAGTGCGCGATCCGGCCAAAGCAAAAGAAGCGGAGGCTAGATTGAATGCCGGTGAGAATTTTGCTGAAGTCGCGACACAGATGTCGATTGCTCCGGAAGCGATTAATGGTGGAGACTTGGGGTTTATTACCCGTCAGATCATGCCCGAACCATTAGACGACACGATTTTTAAATTACCGGTAAATAAAATAAGTCCTATAGTGCAAAGTCCTTATGGATTACATATTTTCAAGGTTTTAGAAATTCAGTCGGCAAAAATCAGAAATTTTGCGGATATGAAAGAAGAGGTCATCGCTGAAATTCGGGCGCAAAAGGAAAATGCAGCTTTTACTACCTGGCTAGAAGCATTGAAAATGAAAGCGGTAATTACAAAGGAAAGTAGAGTACTCAGGGAAAAAATTCAGAAACGCAACTAGAAGGGAGAATGTACATGGAATTGGGAAAAAGATTTATTTTAATCATATTTAGCGTCATGCTTTTGTGCGTGCCGGTTAGCGCTGCTGTTGTCGATAAAATTATTGCTGTTGTCAATGATGATGTTGTGACCCTTGGCGAATTCAATGCGGCCTTCGATCCTGTCCTGAAAAACATCGAGGCTAATTATAACGGGCCGGATAAGGGCGCGCTTATTAACCAGTACAAAGAAGCTATTTTGAAACGCCTTGTTGAGAATTTACTAATTGAGCAGGAAGCAAAAAAATTAGGCAAGAACGTTGCGATTAAAGATGAAGAAGTAATGGAAGTGGTCAGGGATATGATCGTGAAGAAAAAATCCAACATGGAAGAGTTCAAAAATAATCTCGTCCGTGAAGGAACTTCTCTTGAATCTTTAAAAAAAGAAATAAAAAGTCAATTGCTACGGATGAAGTTATTGCGGTGGGAAATTAAATCCAAAGTAATGGTCAGCGATGAGGAAATCGGCGCGTACTACGACAAAAACAGGCAGGACTACGAAGGCAAAGAAGCTGTCCGGTTAAAGCTGATTTTCCTTGCCCTTCCCGCTAAAACGGATAGCAAAATAAAGGCTAATATTAAAGCGGAGGCGAAAGCAAAGGAAAAAATCAAAGCGGAGGCCGAAGAGTTACGCAGACGCGCCCTTACCGGTGAGCAATTTGAGATGCTTGCGGCAAAACATTCTCAGGGGCCGGGGGCAGCGCAAGGTGGTGATATCGGCTTTGTGGAGAAAGGCACAATCATCGCCGCGGTGGACACGGTGGCATTTAATCTTCCTTTGGGGCAGGTAAGCGAAGTGATCGAGTCCGAACTTGGATTTCATATTATTAAAGCTGTAGATAAAAAAGGCGCCGGACTCAAGCCCATAGCCGCCGTCCGTGAAGAAATAAAGGCAAAAATAGAAGATGAGAAATTGGAAAGAAAATATGAAGAATGGATCGCTTCTATCAGGGCAAAATCGTTTGTTGAAATTAAAATGCAGTAAGCCGTCGTTCAATAATAACTGTAACATTTTAATATCATAACCGGCATAAGGGGCCATAACGAAATGGGTAGAAATGTAACAGTTATTTCTTAACGGCCCCTAAGCAGTAAAGTAAAATATGGACGCAATTAGAATCAAAGGTGCTTCCCAGCATAATTTAAAAAACATAAGTTTGGATATACCTCGTGATAAGCTTGTTGTCATTACCGGTGTCAGCGGTTCCGGTAAATCTTCGCTGGCCTTTGACACGATTTATGCCGAAGGCCAAAGGCGTTATGTGGAATCACTTTCCACGTATGCCCGCCAGTTTATCGGGCAAATGGATAAGCCCGATGTGGAATCAATCGAAGGACTTTCACCAGCCATAGCTATTGAGCAGCGCACAGCCAGTCATAATCCCCGTTCAACTGTCGGCACGGTTACCGAAATTTACGACTACTTCCGCCTGCTTTACGCCGGCATTGGTATTTGTCATTGCTACCGCTGCGGGCGCGAAATTAAATCACAGACCATTGACAGTATCGTGGAAAATATTCTTGCCCTGCCGGTAAATACACGCTTCAGCATTCTGGCGCCTCTGGTGCGCGGCAAGAAAGGTGAATTCTCCAAAGAACTAAAAAAGCTTCAGAAAGAAGGATTCGCGCGTGTCCGGATTGACAAAGAGCTAAGAGATCTGGCGGAAGATATACAACTTACAAAAACAAAACGACACGATATTGATTTGGTTGTTGACCGCCTGGTATTAAAAGAAGGCGTGAGAAAGAGACTGCGTGATTCTCTGGAGATCGCCTCCAGTCGCGCGGAAGGGCTTGTGCGCATAGTTTTGCAAAGCGGCGAAGAAATGCTTTACAGCGAAAAATACGCCTGTCCCGATTGCGGCATAAATATCCCTTCGCTTACACCTCGGATGTTTTCCTTTAACAGTCCTTATGGCGCATGCCCTGACTGCAGTGGGCTGGGTTCTCGCACGCATTTTGCCGTGGATCTGGTTGTGCCGGATGCCGGCCTGTCCCTGCGCGAAGGGGCGGTAGCACCTTGGGCCGGTAGGAATTCTATTTATTACCATAACATGCTCGACGCGCTTTCTACTCATTATAATTTTGATATTCATACACCGTTTAATAAATTACCGGAAAAAATTCAAAAAGTTCTCCTTTATGGATCGGGAACAGAAAACATTAAATTTTATCATGATCGTCCGGATAAGCGGTATTTCGCTCATCGTCCCTTTGAAGGAGCCATAAAGCAACTGGAACGCCGCTGGCGGGAGACAACATCAACCGCGGTGCGTAATGATTTAGGCCAATACATCGATTTGAGCGCCTGCGATACCTGTCATGGGGCACGCCTGAAAGAAGAAACTTTGGCGGTTAAAGTTGGCTCAAAGAATATTTATGAACTCTGCCAGCTTTCGATTCGCGAATGCTACAATTTTTTTGACAATCTTACATTATCATCACAGGAAAAAATCATCACGGAAAGAATCCTTAAAGAAATAAAAAGCCGTCTGCAATTTCTGCTCAATGTAGGCATGGATTATTTAAGTTTGCAGCGAGCAACCTTATCTTTATCGGGAGGTGAAAGCCAGCGCATCCGGCTGGCAACACAAATCGGCTCCGGACTGATGGGCGTTTTGTATGTGCTCGATGAACCTACTGTGGGGCTACATCAAAGAGATAATTTGCGCCTGATTGATACATTAAAAAAGCTGCGTGATATGGGCAACACTGTTTTGGTAGTCGAGCATGACGCCGACATGATGTTTAAATGCGATCACATTGTTGATATGGGGCCTGGTGCCGGAGCGCACGGCGGAGAAGTTGTTTTTCAGGGCACCCCGCAAGAAATCCTCCTGGATGATAAATCACTTACTGGAAGATTTTTATCAGGCAGGAATTCCATCGCAATGCCTGCCAAACGGCGATCAATTGCGGGCAGGCACATCGTTTTGGAAGGGGCCAGCGAAAACAATCTTAAAAATATTGATATTAAGATACCGGTGGGAGTGTTTACAGCGATAACCGGTGTATCGGGTTCCGGCAAAAGCACAATGGTCATTGAAACTCTTTATAAAGTGATGGCGCGGCGTTTGAATCAGCAGGAAGGATCCATGGGAAAAATCAAAAAGGTTGTTGATCTAGGCGGTATTGAACGCGTTATTATGATCAATCAGCAGCCTATCGGCCGGACACCACGTTCAAATCCGGTAACTTATACGGGAATATTTTCTTTTATTCGCGAGCTTTTTGCCAATCTTCCCGAGGCGCGTGTGCGCGGCTATAAGCCCGGAAGGTTCAGCTTTAACGTGAAGGGCGGCCGTTGTGAGGCCTGTGAGGGCAATGGCTTAAATAAAATTGAAATGCATTTTCTGCCGGATGTCTATGTGACCTGTGATGTTTGCCACGGCAAACGATTTAATCAGGACACACTCGATATTAAATATAAGGATCAAAGTGTGGCCGATATTCTGGAGATGACGGTAACTCAGGCCCTGGCGTTTTTTTCCAATATTCCGCAGATAAAATCTCATCTGCAATTGTTCAGCGAAGTTGGCTTAGGCTATATCTGTCTGGGACAGTCGGCGACTACTCTTTCCGGCGGCGAAGCGCAAAGAATAAAGCTGGCACGGGAACTGGGCAAGCGACTCAACAGCAACACTCTTTACATTCTTGATGAACCAACCATCGGATTGCATTTTGCGGATATTCAAAGGCTGCTCGATGTGCTTATTCGCCTGGTAGATATGGGCAATACCCTGGTGGTCATTGAACATAACCTGGATGTGATTAAGTGCGCCGATTATGTCATTGACCTGGGCCCGGAAGGCGGGCACGGCGGCGGCCGGATTATCGCGTCTGGCACAGTAGATGAAGTAGCGCGCGAAGATAAATCCCCCACCGGCCAGTTTCTAAGAAAAATTATTTCTTCTCGTCTAAATGTGCCGGATGTAGGGTAAGTGCCCCCCATTCAAAATCGGCCAGGGAAGCCCTTGCTAATTCGGTGTTTGCAAAACACAAAAAAATGCGGATAAATAAATATTTTTCCCGCAACCATCATAAAGAAAGTTATCAAATGTATTTTATCGCTTAGCATCTACTAATCAATGATTTTCGTTTTAAAATATGGATGAGTATTACCACTTATACAGGTGAACTTTGATCTTCACAATTTCACAATTTACCCTTTACGTTTAGCTGGTTTTCCAGCGCGGCAACCTGCGTTTTGAGGTCAATAATCCGCATCTCTCTGCCCACGAATGCCCGGTTCATCTCTTCGATATGGTCGGCATGCCGCTTACTCTCGGTGACATCACGAATATTA
>Ga0247841_10006382_pt1 | contig 18276 bp, 15 predicted proteins | sample LaCruzMarch2015__2_FD_192410 | JGI IMG/M metagenome (GOLD analysis project Ga0247841, IMG submission 192410) | Freshwater microbial communities from meromictic Lake La Cruz, Castile-La Mancha, Spain - LaCruzMarch2015_18m | ecosystem: Environmental > Aquatic > Freshwater > Lake | place: Spain... | reverse complement strand
TGGATGGGTGCTCTAACTTAACAACAACCTTTAAGGTCAGGAGGAATTCAAGCTACCCAAACATATCTTATCATATTCTATATATTACTCCTTGCAATCCTTTCCACATTTACCATACGAGGGAGGAAACGAAGGAGGGTTTGAAATTGCCCGCGTCCCAATAATTTACAACCCGGCCTCATTCCGGCAGCTTGCCCCGCAGAACTGCGCGGGTTAAGAAATTGCGGCCGGAATCCATACTACATTACCAAGTGCCAGAGGCACGACCTATTTTAGCTCTGGACGGAAGTCCTGAGCGAAATTGCCCGCGTCCCGAGAAATTTATTTCCTCAACGTCTTAATATAATCTTCAAATTCTTCTAAAACTTGATCAGGAGATTTATCAGTAGTATCTATTATTTTCGTATAATTGGATATATCAGTAAAATCAACACCATATAACTTCATAAGTCTTTGTCTAAGCTCCTCCATTCTTTCTGTATTGGCAGCTAACGCCTCTTGCACATTTTTATATTTTTTTTCTTGGGCTCATCTATCAGCAGAATATATTCTTTGAGCTCACTGCTCAGGAGAAACATCCAATCGAACGGAAATAATATCAGAAAGAAGATGAAATCACATCCTTCGTCATACAATAATATCTGAAGCACAATTTTCCACAATTTTTTTGAAATCATTGTCCATTTCAACATCTTCTTGTGGATTTTTTGCGACTAATTTATCATATTCACCTATAGTCAGTCATTTAGCCAAAGCTCTTTTTCTATAGACTTGACCAACATCGGCAGTAGTCATTCAATATTTTTTTACTATAGTATCTACAAGGAGTGATTTTCATGATCACGCTGGTCATGAAACAGAGATTTTTAACGACATAACAAAATAACTAACAATTAAAAAACATTAAAAATTTTCATATTTCTAAATGTATTTGTTTTTTAAAGTAGAGTTTTATTTCTAAATTCTAAATTCTGATTTCTAAATTCTACGTTTTTTTTACACGAGTAAGTTCAATATCAGATTCACGCTTTCCTCAAAAACCGGATGATTGAGTGAATAAAAAACAAACTGCCCTCTTCTTTCATCGAGAACCAGATTAGATCTTTTAAGAACATCTAAATGGTGAGATAAAGATGCCTGGGTGATGTCGAAATGTGTCAACAATTCAGAGACAGTCATTTCTTTCTGCTTCAAAAGTTGGATGATTCTTCTACGATTCCTGTCAGACAAGGTCTTGAAGATGGTATCCATCATTTTTGAACATATTGGTTAATAGATAAAGCTATCTATGTATCCATAACAAAATAGTATAGTTTAATGACCAAAAAACAAGAGAAAAAACTATATTAAGACACAAATATCGAGTAATAAGTATCAGGTAGAAAGTAGGAAGATACCCGAACCTGCTCCCTGTAACCTGCTCCCTGTAACCGATAAAAATATATTTTTATTTAAATGTCAACCTAATATAATATAGACAACAAACTTTGTTGTCACAAATTGTCCACTTATTCGTATATCTATGTGTAAGAATACTCTTTTTCATCAAATTACCTAGTTATGAAACTTCAAGAATTCTTTGACACACAAAAACAAACAAGCTTTACTGATATAGATAAATTGGACCTCTATCAGAGTTTTTTGTATAAAAAATCCAAGAGGCCTTCATTAAAAAGAATATCGTTTGTACGTGCAAAATATCTCGTTTATACTATGATATTTATGTTTTTGATGATTGGTGTATATGGAGTATATTTTATTAATAACGGAAGTTTACAAGATTACAACTGGTTCGCTATTAGATCAAATACCACAAATACCGCTCAAGCGGATTACATAGCACAAGTCATAGAAGTAAAAGGAAACTTCTTTATTGAACACGATGGTATACTCGCAAAAACCAACAACATTGGCAATGGAGACACTATTTTGCTCAAGGAAGGAGCACAATTATCATTTGAAATCACCAGTGGGGGTGCGCAATCCAAAATCATTGGACCAGCAAAATTAATTATCCAAAAAACACATGACGAAAATTATAAACTCAATCTGATTTATGGAAACTACATTCAGATGGAAGGAAACGAATGGAAGACACAAACAATAGAACTCGCTATCAACGACATCACCGTGAAACAAGAAGATAAATCTCAACCACTCAACTTTAAATTTATCAAAGAAGGAGAAAATAAAATATTCCAAAATAACGGAGCCAATATCATCGTTACCAAAAACAACGGAGAAGATAAAAAAACAACTATCAGTAGACAACAAGTAATAACTATCCAAGACAATGACATCAAAGTATTCGCAAATATAGATACATTTACCAAAGCCATTAAAGAAAAAAACATATCTCAAACATTTTCACTGACAGGAGAAACACCCACTTCAGGAGCAGAAGACAAAGAGGAAATATCATTACTTAGTTTATTAAGCACCGTACAACCAGTAGAAATAAAAGAAGAAGTAACCAAAACTATCTCTTCAGTTTTGATGGATGAAAAAGAGATTTTGGATCCAGCACAAGATGAAAAAGTAAACAACAGTCTTTATGAAGCAGCATATATTGCAGAACTCAAAGTTTTGGAAAGTGCATTTTTAGAAGGCAACGAAACTGCATTCGCTACCGTATACGCCAAAGTAGAAAGAAGAATACAAACTATCTATCAGAGTTTTGGAATGACATTTACGAAGATGACAGGCGATCCTATAACACAAATGCAATGATTAAAAACTGCTATTCATACCTTAAGAGACAATGTTAGTGGAGAATATAATGTTCCTCCAAAATACATTGAAAATCTTGAAAACATCGAAAAATCACTCACCAACATCATAGCTCAAGAATACGGAAGCGCCAAAATACATGAGGTAGCACCAGTAGAGAAATCACAAGAACAGGAAAACAAAACACAAGAATAAGAATAAATTCTTTATAGTTTTTTATAAAAATAACAGAGAAAAATGCTTATTTTTTTTTATAAGAACGACGGCAGGAAACTCAAACAAATCATAACCTGACTACTCAAATCATGAGCTGCTACCACCATTAAAAGAATAAACTATCTCCAATCATATACCCTTCACGACAACAAAATTCAAAAGATCGAAGAAAAAGCAGTCCTCGTAGAATACACTCCAGAAAATCAAAATAAAGTAGAAGCATTATTAAAAAAATCAGATATAAAAGAATATAGATTACTACCTAAATAATTTCTTATTTTGAAATTATTAGAGTAGTAACTATATATTCTTCAATCAAAAATAAAAAATATATTTTTGAAGGAGAATATATAAATTAATATAATTTTAAGTATACCCACGATATGTACGTCATTCCGGCGTTAAGAAATTGCAGCCGGAATCAATACTTAACAAGTATATCTATTATTAGTAATTTTCAATATTACTTTTCATTAGTCTTAATACCCTTTGCAAAGAAGGGATTTTTTTATATATTCAACATATCTACTACTAAACATCTTCCCTTTGCCCCTTTCAATCCTTTCAGTCCTTTGCACCCTTTACACCTTTTAATCCTTCTATGTAATTTCATGCTCAAAAAACTCTTCATAAGTATCCTTATAGCCATATTAGGAGTATGAATACTCTACCTCTACTTTCTCTATGTAGGAGATCCAAGCATACTATGGAGTCGAATTCAAGGACATCAAATCGCGTCATTGATATTCTTCGCTTCCGTAATAGCTATAATTATGCTCCAATGAGGAAATAAAATCTTCAAATTTTTGATATTTATCATCATATTGGTCAATCTGTATCTTCTGGGAGACCTATTTTTCAGAAACAATATCGGACTAGATAGCAGACAATTTATCACGTTATTTGGATTGCTTATAGTAGCCTTAGCGATTACGTATATCACCCATCGAGTACGCTATATTTTTATGACTATCGTAGGCTTGGGTATTGCATTTGTGTTGTTGACAGGAGTACTTCCTATGTATGAAACCATACCAAATCTCAGTAATTTCATCCAGTCGCAAAAAGCGAGCATCATCAATCAATGAGTAACCGAAGGAACGCTAATAATCAAAAACGCATTGGGAACAAAACAGATACCTATCAATGAAGTAACCAAAAATGACATAGATGTATCACAAAAAACACAGATCAGCTTTGCATCCAAAACTGCTGCAGGCGTAGAAAAATTATTTATCGATCTAGGAAACGGTTCATTTATCAATATCAATCCACAATCAGCAATCACCCTCGAACAATCAGGAGGAAATACCGTCATGCAAATCCTTCAAGGAAATGTAGAATATTATATCCCCGCAGGGCTTTCTGGAGCACTACACATTATAGGAAAATATAAAGGAAAAAGTATTGAAGAGATACAGAATACGATTTGGTCGAGCTTAGTAAGCCAATTCGAAAAGAAGAAAGAAGCGTTTTTTATCAATCAGTTATGAGGTAAAATGATGCTCAATCCTACCATCAACAAAGGTATAAGCTTTTTTATCAATACCCTTTATAGTATCAGTCCAAAGACATATCAAAACAACCTCACCAATTACAATAACATCCAAAAATATCTAGGGATATCCACGACATGAACAAGTCAAAAATTTACCTGAGAGAATATAAAAAGTATTATCGACGATATTATGGGACAAGTAAAAAAATGAGCGGAAACCACTCAAATCAATCAACGATTACAGTAATAAATAATTGAGACATCAAAAAAATCCGAACTGGTATACCAAGTCCGGATATTAAATAACATTAACGATTTCCTTTTCCATAGCCTTTGCTGTTTGATTTTTTCTTTGAATTTTTTTTAATTTTAGCCAGAATCTTTTTTTTTCTGTTTTCTACAGCTCTTGTGACTTTTTTGCGTAAATTAGCTTTTCTCATAATAATAACCTCCTTTCTGATGTTTTATGGTTTATATTTTATCCAATATATAGTTTAGAATAGATTAAGCAACATTTTCTGTCTTTACATCAAATTTCTCAGCAGCAGCTATTGCATCCGCACTATGACTGCCACTATGTCCACCTGCATTAATATCAGCAAAATGGGTAGCAGCATCATTTTTGGTAGTATACGTCAATTCTGAAAGTTTTTTTCAGCTTTTAGTCGCTTCTCATTCAGCAAAAAAAGCTAAGGCAACTTTTGAAGCTACAAGAGAATCATTCAGACGATCTGGATGACCAACTAAATCCTCTCCTATCTTATCACCATATTTTTTATAATTATTTTTAAATGTTAATTGATTATATCCTCTGCCTCTATATGTATATCCATCACCTGATTCTGTATTACCCATAGATACTCATAGGTCTGTTTCCTTACCATATACTGCATCAAAAAATTTATTATCATCTTTTTTCAATTCATCTAATTCTGTATCAGAATATTTGGAAACCCTATCACCAAATGTTGTTTTGATATCTGCAGTAGGAGTAGATCAATATCCTATTTCGCTTTTTGGAACAAACCCAGATTCTTTACTAATAACTGATAATATCCCTATCTGAGTATACGGATCAAGTATATTGATAATTTTCATTTCATCAATAAGCGCATTGATATTTTTTATTTGTTCGGGAGTAAAATTTCATGTACTAAAATCTATTTTACCATTAACTACATCCAATTTTCATTGATATGGAGCAGTTTCTGTAGTAGATGTTTTAAAATCAGTTGTTGCGACCAATCAAATATTCACTCATTCGATGAAATATTTATCACCCACTAAACCACCCATCACTGCCAAAGCAAATGAATTAGTATCTATATTTTGGGATTGTATAAAATCATCATTAGGATCAGCGAGTAATGAAATGATATATTTGAGATACGTATCTATAAATAAATCTTCTTTACCCGTTATTTGTGTCATATCTACAACACTTTTGCCATCTTTAGTAATCACGGCTGCAGGTGCAAATTTACCAACCATAAAAGGATTTAAGGTCGCTGTAGATAAATTATCTACGAGAGATTTTTTAAGATTACCATAATCAGCAGGTAGTTTAGCTTTAATAGCTGATTCTGTAGCAGTATCAGACGCTGTTAATCAACAAATTTTCCAGGTACTCGTAGCTGAATCATTAGTTATTGTAGCATCTATATTTTTCTGAAAAGCAGCATATACACCAGTAATAAAATCATTATCTATATCCATATCATCAAGTTTTTCCTGGATATATTTTTTATGAAGTCATTTCAATCATCCTTGAAAACCAAGTATTCATAAAACAAAATTAAGTACTCAACCATCTTTTTTTTCTCATAAAATATCTGTAGGAAAATCCATACCCGCCAATTCTCCAAGATTTCAAAGAAAAGGGATATTTATATCAAGAAATCAGGCTATTTTATCTATTAAATCAGTAGTTTTATCTTGAAATTTTTCTCTCTTATCAAGAAGTTTATCAGCAGTATCAAGTGATTTTTCGATAGCAGTTATCGTTTTTTCTGTAATTACACCAGTTATAGCATCATTATTGATTATATTTTTTAATTCATCTTCTCAGGCATGGATATCAACCGCAGTTGAAGAATTTAACGTCAATATTGTGGTGATATCTAGTGTATCTATTTGAGCTTGATTTGACCAAATAGGCTTACTTAGAAGCGCTTTAAATTGGACAGGATTCATAAGTTCAGGTATATTTTTTGATTGAATAATAACATTTTTTTTATCAGCTAGATACCACGTCATATTTTGGACTTTATTTGCGAGTACAAAAAATTCATTAACAGATCATAAAGTTCCAAACGCTTTATAAAGTCATTCAAACGCAGTACCAGCACCTTTATCAGTATCTGTTTTGGAAAATGCAGTAAAAAATTCAGCAGCACCATCAGCTCATTGTTTAATAAGTGTTTCCATCATAGCAAACTGAATACCAACACTCATACTATTTTTTATACTATTAGAAAATCATTCTAATTCCTGATCTAAATATTTTCTGACTACCTTATCTATTTTTTCTGCAAATTCTTTTATTTCAGCATCACTTTTACCTATTTCTTTGAGTTTATCATCCATTTTAGTTCATTTTATAAGTTCATATGTCCAATCACTATCAACTTCTACCGTATCTTTAAGTTCTTGTGTTTCTTTACTTGTTTGATCAGTTGTTGTATTTTTTTCTACTTCTTTAAGTTCATCCAATTGTTTCTGTAAAACAACTAATTCCTCTTCTAATTTCTTTTGTTGTTGTTCAAACTCATTTTTTTTTATTTCTTCATTTTCAGCCAAAATTTTAGCCTTTAAATCAGCTACTTCTTTAGTTTTAGTATCTATATTTTGTTGTATTTCTTGTGTATTCATACCGTGAATAGTAGAGATAAATATATATCTTATTACAATTATACTCCTTTTTTTAAAAAAAGCAAAAAAATCTGACCCAAAATCAGACTTTATTTTTACATTTTAATATATGGAGCAAGCGACGGGACTCGAATTTACCCGCCTTTGGTGGGCCCGCAACCTATAATTTATTCATATATTATTTAATGGAGCAAGCAACGAGATTCGAATTTACCCGCCTTTGGTGGGCCCGCAACCTATAATTTATTTATACATTATTTATATGGAGCAAGCAACGAGATTCGAACTCGCAACCTCGTCCTTGGCAAGGACGCGCTCTAGCCAATTGAGCTATGCCTGCATTTAAAATATAATTATGAATTGATAATACTAATCAACACGTTCCGAGTGAAACGAGCCCCGCAATTTTTTGTGCGGGGTAGCCAATTGAACTACGCCTGCAATTTTAGATATACTTTAATAATTTTTTAATTTTTTAATTAATTTTATACTTCAATAATTTCTACATTTTTATCTGATCATATCTTTTTTACTTTATCAGTAATAAGAAGATTAGTCCAAGCTAATAATGTCAAAACTACTCATAAGACCTTAAAAATATCTCCTACATAGACATAAGTAGACAAATCATTTAAAAGAACAGTATCTCATATAATGATCAATGCTAATCCAAGCACAAATAATGTAGCTTTGGTCATCCTAAAATGTACAGGATAGATACCAAACAAAATAAATAAAAATAAACAAATTAAAATAAGAATAAGATAATAAACATTATTATATTGAGTAAATCATGACTGAACTATCACAGTATTTTGGAAAAAAAGATATGCCAAATATCCGATAAACAATCAAGAAACAATACTTATAATAATTCTTTTAAATATATCTTTCATGTGTCGTAAAAAGAAATTAAAAACAAGAAGGGTATATATATCCAAAAAATATTTTCAATCGATAATTCAATCCAGTGTTGTTTGTTAATATTTATTAATATATTAATTTAAAATTAAATTATAATATATATATCATAAAGACTCTTTATTAACAATATGTTAAAAGAGAAAAAAGAGTAAGTAAGAAGCATATTTATATAAAAAAACAGAGAGTAAGGGAAAATGTTAAAATGTTAAAAACATATTTTATAGCGTAATTTTTAGTATATAATCTTTTTTATTTTTAAAATATACTCTATAAAAACAAAAAACTCCCCTATGAGGAGTTTGATGTATTTTTTATAAAAACGGTATATCAAAAAAATGTTAAAAACTCAACCATTATAATAAATTTACTATAATCCTTACTAGAGCATATGAGAAAATAGCTATTAAAATACCGATCAAAGCTCACATTAACAATGTATTTGCTTGTTTCATTTTAGCTGGATCACCACCTGCAGTGATGAGTACTATTCAACCATAAATTAACACTCCCATACATATTGCTCCTATAGAAAACCAAAGATACTTATTAATCAATTGTATAGTCTCAAAAAGTGTAGATTCATCAGATTGTATCTGAGTAGGGCCAGTCACCATTACATCTTCTTGACCTTGACTAGAAGGGACTTCTACTACAATAGCAAATGTAGAAAAAAGACAGGTTAAACCAAGAGTAGTAAATATTATTCCATGTAAGAAGTTTTTAATCATAAGAATATATTATATATATAAATAATTATCAAAGAGAGCTTATACTTAATGAACTAATAAGATTAATAATACTTAAACTCATAAGTGCTATCAAAATACCAACCACCAACAATACCATATTTTTTTTAACATCTTTTACTTCAGCTCATTTAGCAGATTCTATAATTCGCATAATTCCATTAAAAATCACCATAGTCACTGCAAGTACCATAGTTATTCTTAGAAGAAATTTAGCTATCCTAACTATCAATGGTGCTTCTGTTTGTAAAACCGTAGTATCTCGATCTCCTCAAAGTATTTGTTGACAAAAATTAGTATAAGTTCATGTATATCATACAGCTGTTTTTTGTATTTCAAGATCACTATTAGATATATGTTTATTATTTACAAAACATCATTGTCCTGCATTATCTTGTACATTTACTCATTCTCTCAATACTTCATTACCAACTGCATTTTTTCCTTCTCAGAGATTGATAATAGTTTCATTTTTAAAAGCTGGTTCAAAAGCTTTTTCCAAGAGATCTTCAGCATATATTTTATTACTAAAAATATACATTACTACAGCAGTGAGAAGTAATATAAACGTGAAGAACAAAAAATGGAATGTTCTATACGACCTAAGATGATGGATAAAATGATGATGAAATTTTTTCATATATTATATTTGAGTAAGTAAATCATCTGCTTGCTTATCTTCTATTTCTTCATGTTGAGCTTCTTTTTGTTTTATATCTTCCATTTTTTTTGTATAGGTCATATCTTCCCATTTTTGTGTATATTTTGTTTTGAGTTCATCTTTTTTTTGTTCATATTTTTGTTCTATTTCATCCAATTTCTGTTTTTCTCTTGTGAGAATATCTCTAAGTTTGTCTATTTGATCTTTATTCATCATAGGCAAAAGATTGAACCATGATTGTTTCTCTTCAGCAGCATCCATAGATTTAGAATTCAATACGAGAATAATCAAATCCGGCATAGTAGTCAAAAATTCATCAGGTATCGTAAATTTCTCTGCTTTTTCCCAAAGCTCCTGAGGTAATTTTGCTTTTATAAGTTCAATATTAGCCATAATATACTAGAATAGTGAGATAAAACGCTGTCGTAATAATTGGATTTTTTTAAAGAATCAGACATGTTGTTGTGTATTTTGATGTGATGTTTTTGATAGAATAGCTTCTGTATGATTTGAGATACTTCCCAAAATATTTTCTGCTTCATTAACCTCATGACTATGATAGATATCTGATTTGAGTTGTATTACTGGCACCTTTTTCATATTTTTTTTCATCTTTGCTATTTCTCTAGGAGAGAGGTGTTGCACATAATTTCCTCATCTATATGTTCATGGTGTATCCATTATACATAGTGAATAGTTAAAAGTTGATAGTGAATAGTGATGGTATTTGTCTTAATATGGACTATTATTATTTTACAATAGTTTATAATAAAACAAATCATTCATTCTTAGTTGTTAGTTATTAGTTATTCACTAAGTTTTATTGTGGTCCAGGGCCAAATAACCATTCTACTTCTTTAGGGTCTATAATTTCTTTATCAATCAATCTTTGTGCATATTTTTTGAGATTTATCATTCCGATAAGTGATGATGTTTCGATAATACTATCGATTTGATCTACTGCCCTCTTTCTTATGTTATTTTTGATAGAAGTTGTATTTATCATTACTTCAAAAAGTCCTACTCTGGATTTTCCATCCTTAGTTTTTGCTAAGTATTGTGATTGGATTCCTATCAAAGATTCGGCTAATCTATCACTGACACTATCTTGGATTTCTGGCGGAAAAAATGAAATATATCTATTCACGGTATTAGCAGCTGAATTAGTATGAAGCGTTGAAAATACCAAATGTCCGGTCTCAGCAAGGCTCAAAACAGATTCAGCAGTTTCTCTATCACGTATTTCTCCGACAAAAATAATATTTGGATCTTCACGCATAGCTGACCTTAATGCATTAGCAAAAGACCAGGTATCATGACCAATCTCTCTTTGTGAAACAATACAATTTTTTGGTTCAAAAATAAATTCGATAGGGTCTTCTATGGTGATGAGATTTTCACTTCTTGTTTCATTGAGATATTGGAGCATAGCTACAAGTGAAGTTGATTTACCACATCCTGTAGGACCAGTTACCAAATACAATCATTTCTTCGCAGAAAGAATATTTTTTTTGATGCTATCAGCGATATCTGAAAAGATAAGTTCTTCAAGTTTTTTGGCCATAGCATTGATTTTTCTCATTACTACACCAATTCTTCCTGTCTTAAAAAATGCATTTACTCTATAGGGTACTCCGTTTTTTGATACATAAGCAAAATCTGCTTCTTTATCCCCGAGAAATTTATCAAATCTCTGTGGATTTCATTGAAAAAGCTGTCTAAGAACAATTTCCATAGATTCATTACTGAGTTTACCAGCAGTTTCTTCTCTAATGATTTCTCAGTTCATCCTATAGGAAATACTCTCTCCTCCAGATAAATGAAGATCAGAAATATTTGGATTTTTCTCAATCAATGCGAGGATTTGTTCTATATCAAATGAATTTGCCATACTCAATTACTTATCTGATAAAATAATTATTTTTATATCTGAATACATGATACTTATGTTTAATTGTACTCAGAATCGTAAAATTTGCAAATTTTGAGGAGCTCAAAAAGAAAAAGATTTGACTTTTTATATATTTATGACGATAAACAAGTAAAATATATTGGTGTTTTAGTTCCCAAGCACCATTAAAATTCACTCATCACGGTGAAGAAAAAACATATGATTTTGCCTTGATGTTAAGCCAAAATATAGTATAAGGAGCAGACCAATGAAAGATTCAGAATTTTTTTAAATTTTTATCGAAAGATATATATGTTTTTGAAAAAGAAATCATTTAAAAATAAAACCATAGGAGAGCTCAATAATTATAATTCATATAAGCCTTTTTCTGGTACCGCGGGGATAGCTAAATTTTTTATTATCGTTTGTTGTGTTTTTCTTGTGTTTTTTGTAGGAAAATATGTCATCAAATGAGCGCAAATGCTCTGAGGATATATAGGTAAATCAACCATACAAGTGGTTTCATCTACTATGGGAGATGATATGATCAAAGATGAAATGGGAAATATCAATGTCATGATTATAGGATTTGGTGGACAAATGGAGGCATGATGATATCTTGCTGATTCGATTATGGTAGCATCATTCAATCCAAAATTATGAGCAGTTACGATGTTATCCGTACCAAGAGATTTATATGTACACGATACAAATACAAATATCGTAGGTAGGATAAATGCTCTTTTTTCTCGTAATGTAGGCAGAAAAAGCCAATTTACTACCTGAGCAAAAATTCTTTCAGATAAACTTGAAGAGATAATGGGACTCAAAATATCATATTATGCGATGATAGATTTTGATGGATTTGAAAATCTTATAGATACACTCTGATGAATTACTATCGACGTTCCTGAAATAATTCATGATGTTACCTATCCCAATGGTAAGGGATGATATATGACCGTCCATTTTGATACCTGAATCAACCTTATGGATGGAAAAACAGCATTACAATATGCAAGGTCAAGACACTCTACATCAGATTTTTCTAGATCACTCAGACAACAACTCATCATCGAATGAATTATGACCAAAATCAAAGACAATGGTCTAGGTAATATTAACAAACTTAAAAAACTCTATGAAGATTATACTAAGATAGTAACCACAAATATTTCACTCAAAGAAATATTTGGTATGGCAAAATATGCTTCTAGTCTTAAACATATATTTTCATTCTGATATACGGTCGAATGTTCACACAATGTTCTGAGATTTTCTAACCCTGCATGTTTTCTCTATAATCCTTCTAGGGATCTTTTTAATTGAGCATCAGCTATTATACCAGATGGAGGGACTCCTGGAGACGTATCATATTATGAGTATACCAAAAACTTCGCCTTTTATGTAGCCCACAACCAAGAATATCTTATAGAAAATCAAAACATCCAAATCCTCAATGGAATAGACAAAAAATATGCAAAAACAACCCTTAAAATATCTGAATGATTTGCCAATCAGCTAGCAGTAAAATTGAGAAAATATGCATTTAATATTTCCAAAGTACAAAATTTTTCTCAGATTTTATCATGAACGACAGCCTACATTTTATGAACAGGTGATTATAAATATACTATCAAAACCTTAAAAAACTTTGTAAACATAACCAATGTAATCACCGATCCAGATCCATTATTAGCACAACAATACACAGGAGTAGATATGTTGCTTGTTTTATGAAATACGTATATCGATCAGTTAGTAAATAAGCCATTTAATTATTATAAATAAACCATTAGAACTTAGACATTAGAACTTAGAATTTAGAATTGTACTTTATTGCGTCATTCCAATCTCCCGCTCTTTTACGTCATTCCCTTTCTTTTATGTATACGTCATTCCCGCGAAAGCGGGAATCCAATTGGCTATATAGCAAGATGGATTCCCTTTTTCAAGGGAATGACGTGGTGTAGTAAAGGGAGAATGAATTAACTATGGGGAAGTTAAAATAATCCTGGAATGGAGTAAACTTAAAAATTATATCTTAATTATTTTATCATTTAGTAATATAATTATGTTCGATCAGGTACTCAAAAAGAAACCCATCATCATAACATATCTGGAATCCTTATGAATACCAGTAGATAAGATAAAAAATGAGGATTTACTTCTTCTGGCGTTTGTTCATAAATCATATGCTGCTGATTACAAAGATACTTTTACCCACAACGAAAGATTAGAATTTGTAGGTGATGGAATCTTAGGTGCGATAATCAATAAACTCCTGTTTATCAATCATCAAGAGATGCCAGAGTCTGATCTAACACTCTACAAAATAGCGCTTGTTAGAGAAGAAATTCTCGCTGAAATAGCCAAAGATATCAAACTCAATGAAATAGTATTCATCAGCAAATGAGAAGAAAAAATGCAAGGAAGACAAAAAGATTCAATTCTTTCTGACGCATTGGAAGCATTGATTGGATATCTCTATATTGACCTCGGATACGATATAACTCAACAATTTATTGAAACTCATGTCTACTCCAAATTAGAACAGATAGAAAAGAGTCCGGTTAAAAGTTACAAAACTATGATCCAAGAAATAGTACAAAAAGAACACAAAGTCGTTCCAGAATATAATGATATCGAAGAAAAAAAAGATGATAGAGGAAATATTACAGAATATAGGTCAGAAATATCTATTGTAGGCAAAAAAGTCAGTGAATGATTCGGTTCAAACAAAAAGAAAGCCCAAGAGGAAGCAGCAAAAAATTACTATATGACATTACAATAGCCTTACCCTTGAAAAAACATAATAAATATATACAGTTTTCTCGTTTTTATTATATAAATTGCTATGACAATGAAAGCTCCATTTTCTATTATGAAAAGATCACGACAACGAGTTGGCTTATGAACTATATTATTGGTTTCTGCAGTATTCTTGTTTGTTATTAATGCAAGATATTCAGAAGAGTTCACTGGATGAGTAAAAATCAGTATTGCAGGAGTTTTGGATGAAACGAAAGTGATTCAAGATATTACCAAATATATGGAAAGCAAGTGATACAAAGATAGCAATGTAGCTGTCGAAATAGATAATGATATTACTAGAATGTCCTTAAGAACTGAGGTAGAAAATGATGAACAGGTAAATCTTTTGTCAAAAGATATCCAATCAGTACTTATCCAAAAAGGATATATAAAGAGTACCAATGAGGTAGTTGAGCAATCTATTACAGGACCTAGTGTTGGATCATATATGCAAAAATCAGCAAAAAATGCATTGATTATTGGATTGATACTAATGGCAATATATATGCTATTTTCATTCGCAGCAATTAGAAAAGATATTCCACCAGTATTATTAGCTGCAGTAGTAGTTGTTACTATGGTGTTTGATGTAGGTATACCAGCAGGAGCATATGGATTATGGATGTCGATAGACAAAACTATTGCTATAGATACGATATTTATCATAGCCGTCCTTACTAATATGGGATATAGTATCAATGATACGATTATCGTCTTTGATAGAGTCAGAGAAAATATGAAAAATAATGCCGGCAAAAAAGTATTATTCGGAAAAATATTTGAAGACAGTATCCGACAGACTATGAGAAGATCCTTTGGAACAGTGTTTACTACATTTCTAGTAATATTGGCAATGTACTTATTATGAACGGGAGTAATCAAACAATTTTCATTTACGATAGGTATATGAGTGATAGCAGGATCATTTTCTTCGATCTTTATGTCTGCCCCACTTGCATATATATTGTTAGGTAAATATAAATCAGAAAGAAAAGAAATGTTAAATTCAACCACCAAAAAAAGTAGTGAAGCGTAGTTTTTTTGGATGATTGAATTATACCGACGATTTGAGAAACTGTAAGTACGAATATAATGAAGTAATTACAGATTTCGAAAACAGTTCGGTGTAGCTCAAAAATAAAAAATAATTATAATTTGTCCGCCTAGGCGGATGTAATTTATTCTAAAGGATGTAATAGAAGCAATTAATAATGAATATTACGCCGAAGGCTTATTACACGAACGTAGTGAGTTCATTACATGAAATAAATTACATTTATTTGTTTATATATTATAGTTTGGATATATTGTCTAAAATAGTCTGTTACCACAATGATGATTTTTTCGTAATGTGGAAACCGAGCGCTTTGCCTACAACTTTTGGCAAGGAGCTTTGTTTTTTGGATATTTTATTGGAGAAAGAAAAAGATCTCAAGACTGATTTTTCTATTCCTGAAAAACTCCTCCCTTATATAGATCTTCCTGATTTTTCCCCATGCACCATCACCAAGACATTAATTAAACATCAGTTGGATATTTTTGGAAAGGACGAAGAAATTGGATTACTCAATAGATTAGACAATGAGACTGCAGGATTCTTGTATTTTGCCAAGAGTAAAGAAGCATTCGAAAAATATAGACGTCTTCAATCTGAAGGAAAAATAAATAAACGATATGTAGCACAGATCAAATGAACACCCAAAGAATCGGCCTTTGAAATTACTATGCCTATCATGCATCATAAACACAAGGTAGATAGAATGATATCTGTCCGTAGTCCAAAAGATGAGCTCAAGGGAAGAAGTAAGGTACACCATCCAATCACGATTGTAAAGGTTTTACATACCGATAAGACCACGGATATCACTACCCTACTGGTTGGAATTTATAAATGAGTAAGACATCAGATCAGAGTACATTTAGCAGGAATAGGATATCCTGTCCTCTGAGATACCTTATATGGCAAAAATACCCAATCAGGCAACCTGTGTTTATGGAGTCTTGGGTTTCAAATAGAAGAGTAAAGTCAACAAAAAACCAACAAAAAAATAAATATCTATATCTATATTTATTTTTTTTATAGTATGGGAAAAAAAGATTTTTGGGATGATGGGTGGAATAGAGAGCATGAATTTATGCAAAAGCAAAGGAAGCTCCTCTACCGTAAAATGCATGAATATATCAGCCAACAGCAATGAGAAATGGTATATCTTTTATCGTGTTCAGAAAAATATAGCGATGAATATACCCAGATACAAAATAAATTAGATGATTTCCGTTTACATAAAAACAATCCAGATACTATAACTTCATTACACCAGAGGATTACTCGATTAAATAAAGTACAAGATGATATTATATCAGTACTTCAGCCATTATTCAATGAATTATATACTAAGATTGCTGATGATACGGAATGATGATTATGATATAATGAAGAACTGAGGACTGATGTCTGGTTGGATATGATTTTTGGAGAAAGAGATATCTCTGGATCTATGGATGGATCGAGAAACAATTATCGATCTGAATATGTAGCCAAATTACCAGAGTTTTATCAGAAAAAAATAAAACCTAAAGAAAAAAAAATAAGTATCCCTAGAGATCACATTCGTATAACTGATGAAAATTATGAAGCCATGAGCGGGATAATAACCCAAAATATGGAAAGAATTATCCAAGAATATAGTCAGAAATTTAAATTTGATAGTAAAAATATTCCTATATATAAGCAGTTTATAGAAAAATATTTTCTCTATATCTTTATCAGGGCATTAATCGATACCAAATGAGTATTCGACATGAAGTCGACAAAGTGAGGTGCTTGTCTAGATGGCACTATAGAAGCAATTATAAGCCATTTTGAACAAACCATCAACCAAAAGCTAACTATCGATCGTAGAAATATCAGAGGAAAATTACGGGTAAATACCAAAAATGAAGAGACTAATCCTATGGATATATCATATAAAAATTCAAATTTCGAAGATATAGATTATTGGGAAAATTATCTCAATCAAACGTATTTCTCCCCACAAAAAACATCTATAAATAATGTACGTCTCCAGGTTATGGAGGAACATAATAATCAAAAAGGGAAAGGTGAAAAGTATAGAGAAATGCTCAATCCATGGTATTACGTTTACCAAGACCACGAGGAAGAAAATAAAAAAGATCTCGAGATTATTTCGGCATATCAAAAGGATTTGCCTAGTACTGATAGATCTCAAGATTTTTATATAGATGTTATTATCAAAGACATTCAAGAAAAACTATCTTTAGCTTCAAAAAAAAAGAAAGAACATACGGTTTTTGAAGATAAAAAAACAAATACACCCAAATATGAGTATAGTATGACAGAGATACAACAAAAACATCTAAGAAAATATCGTGTACCAATACAATATCGACATGTATTTTGAGTAGTTTTCAATAAATTAAATAATTTTTATCAGATAAAAGTGTGATTGCATAAAAAGGCTGACAAAATAAATCATCAGACATTTGATAATTTAGCGAATTCAGCCCAGACAGGTAATGATTTTTATTATGCTTTCGAAAATTATAGGACATATAAACATATAAATGAAGAATTTGCAAGAAACTGGTCCCAAAAACAATCGGATAGATTGGTAGAATTACAGCAAAAATTTCAAAAAATCCAGAAACCTTTTAGAAAAAAGAATATAGAAGATCCTTCTCAGTTAGGGTTAGAATTATATAGTTAGACAAGATTTGACATCTTAGATTTGACTTGACATTCAACTATAAATATATATAGTATTAATGGAAAACATAAGGCACATATTCAAGTCTATTGCACCACTTTGTTAAATAGAACAAAATTGGTATTTAAATGAGATATAAATTCTTTAGAATATTCACTCGGAGTCAAATAATTAAGACATTTCATAGGTAAATTATT